>Ga0302323_100005943_pt1 | contig 10019 bp, 9 predicted proteins | sample Fen_T0_3_FD_201950 | JGI IMG/M metagenome (GOLD analysis project Ga0302323, IMG submission 201950) | Peat permafrost microbial communities from Stordalen Mire near Abisko, Sweden - Fen_T0_3 | ecosystem: Environmental > Terrestrial > Soil > Wetlands > Permafrost | place: Sweden: Abisko... | reverse complement strand
GAAGGTGCAAGTCGTCTACAGCCCTGCCACGGGCACCCCCGAAGAAGTGCCGAGTATCACTGGCCTTGCGGCCTGCGCCAACAACCCCAACGGCGGCTGGTACTATGACAACTCCGCCAGCCCGTCGAAGATCAGCGTCTGCCCATGCACCTGTGCTCGCTTCCAAGCCGGCCGGGTCGACGTCAGGCTCGGCTGTAAGCCCCGCGTCGGCCTTCGCTGAGGGCAATCCCGATCGGTTGGAGACGCTCTGCAAATTCTGGGATGTCGTGACGATTCCCGCGGAGGCGCATCATCATTCTTGTTGACCGTTTTCCGACGCGGCTTCGGGCAATCGCCCTGAGTCGGCTGACCTTGGGGCCATTGATGCACCACGATTGGCGACGCGAGCGTTTCAGCGTCCCGATCGACTTTGCCGCCTATTTCGCGGCGAAAGCGGCGTGGGATGGCATCTCGTGGCTCGAAAAAGTGCGTGATAGAGAACGCTCATGGGGAACGATTATCGATTGGAGGACGTCGGCAATTCGGAGCTGCTCGGAGTGACCCTGCAGGTCGAAGCCGACCAAGCCAAGAAACAGCAAACCAGGTCCGTTCCGACACACGTGGACGGTACTTGCCTGTCGCTGTGCGTCGCGCGGCGTACGTTCGGGAGGGCGGGCAGTGCGCCTTCGTCTCCGCAGACGGCAGGCGCTGTCCGGCGTGGGGGTTCATCGAATTCGATCACGTGAAGCCGTTTGCCAAACGCGGCTCGGCGGACCCGCAAAACATTCGCTTGCTGTGCAGGTCGCACAACTTGCTCCACGCGCGCCGAGGTTTGGTTCCCTGCACATCAGCGCCAAAGTTGCCGCCCGAAGGCGCGCCGAGTCGACGACTCGAGCGCGAGGATGACCAAGGGCAGCCAAACCGACGTGAGGGCGAACCATTCTCAGCCTGTCGCGCGCAGCTTCTTCGAATTGGCGGCGGTCCGACGTCACCCGACGCCCAACCGCATTTGGGCGACTGGGAGCGCGATAAGAAGGCCTGCTTGCGGAGTCGCCAATCCGGCTCCAGGTCTGTTTCATGGCCAACGACTTTCGAGGTCTGCGCGTGCTCGTCACCGGGGCTACCAGCGGCGTCGGAGAAGCACTCGTCGCAAAGCTTGCCGAGGGCCACGCTGAAGTACTGATCCACGGGCGGGATCGAACGCGCGTCGATGCCGTCGCGGAGCATTGGGGAATCGCGCCCGAGCGCCGCTTCGTGGCAGATCTGTCGCGACTGGCGGAGGTGTGGCAACTGGGACGCGCCTGCTCGCAAAGCGGACCGGTCGACGTGCTGGTCAACAACGCGGGAGTCGGCTTTGGGCAGGATCGCAAGCGGCGCGAGCTCAGCGCCGACGGCTTCGAGCTCCGCTTCGCCGTAAACTTCCTGGCTCCGTTCGTGCTCACGGAGTCGCTGCTCGCGCTTGGCTCACCGCGGCGTGCGGTGGTGAACGTGGCCTCAGCTGGTCAGGCGCCGCTCGATCGTGAGGATTTGATGAGCGAGCGCGGCTATGACGGCGTGCTGGCGTACCGACGGAGCAAGCTCGCGCTAATCGCGGACACCTTCGAGCGCGCCGCGCGCGACCGGACGCGCAGCTACCTTGCATTGCATCCGGGCACCTTTTTGGCCACGAAAATGGTGCTCGAGGCCGGCATTCCGCCGCAGGGCAGCGCACAATCCGGAGCGGACGCAGTGCTTTCGGTCATCGCGCATGGCCTCAGCGGCGAAAGCGGCCTCTACTTCGACACCGATCGACAGAGCGAGCCAGACGCCTCGGCGTCGAATGCCGAGCTGCAAACCTGGCTACGCGCGCGAGCGCTCGAGCTGAGCGCGCCTTACCGCGACTGAGTCCCACGGTTTGCTGCTTCGGCGGCGGTCTCGAGCCGACGGCCTAAGCTCGCGCGCGTTTCGAATCGGTATGCGCATTGCAACGCCGTGGTTTCGCCGCAGCAAAGCGGCTGAACATTGGAGGCACAAGTGAACGACCAAAACCGATACCGAGGCAGTACTCCGCGACGCAGTCCACCCGAAGCGCGAAGCCAAAGCGAAGACCGCGGTTCGTCTTGGAATTCCGACGACGAATCGGCTGCGTTCGATCGAGGCAATCCTTCGCGCGCGCGAGCAACCTCCGGCGGCGAGCGCCTTCAGGGTTCTGGAGAGTGGTGGGGGCACGCGAGCAATGCGGAGAACAGCCCCTATGCCGACCGCAGCTCAGGTGATGATCGGGAATACCGCGACAGCGGCCGCGGCTACAGCCGCAATCGCCCAGGCTACCCGGATGAATCGAGTGGCTTTGGAGTACAAGGGCGCTACGGCGACGGGGACAGCGGAGGTGACCGAGACCCCAATCGATCGGGTTCGTCGTACGGTCCGGAGGCGGGTCCGTCCTATGGGTCGCGCTCATCTAGGTCTGGTTCGTCTTACGGCTCCGGTTCGTCTTACGGCTCCGGTTCGTCTTACGGCTCCGGTTCGTCTTACGGCTCCGGCGCGTCTTACGGCCCTGGCTCGTCTGACCGTTCCGGCTCGTCTTACGGCTCCGGCGCGACCTCGCGATACGGTTCCTACAACGCAAGCTCTTACGGCTCCGGTTCATCCAGCTCGGCAGCGCAAAGTCGCGGCTACTCAGGCCGTGGCCCAAAGGGCTACACCCGGTCGGACGATCGCATTCGCGAGGACGTCTGCGAACGCCTGAGCGAAAACGACGACGTGGACGCTAGCGACATCGAGGTCGAGGTGAATGATCGCAAGGTGACGCTCTCCGGCAGTGTCGAGAACCGTCGCATGAAGCACATTGCCGAAGACATCGTCGAGGCTGTCCCAGGCGTGGACGACGTCGACAATCGTGTCACGGTGCGAAAGACGTTCTTCAAAGACATCGCCGATCGGGTCATTGGCGGAGAAGGAGAGCAGCACTACGCCAACAGCGGCACCAAGAATGGCCCAACCTCGGTGACCAGCGGGAGCGGCCAGAGTTCGAGCGGTTTACAGAGCGCCAACGGGCGAAGCTGAGAGCCGTGCGGCGGGGTCGCGGCCGAGCGCCAGACCGCGACCCCGACCGCGAGCTGGACGTCACGCGCGAACCAGACATCCCGCGCGCTGCCCGCTGTGACGATGCATTTTGTCACCGAGTAGCAAGGGTTCACCGCTCGGGGGCCTGCGTTGCGTTCGGTACGGGTCGAGGAGCAAATGTCGAGTGGGATAGCGCGAATTTGTTTTTGTAGATGGTCACGCGCTACGTCGCATTGCGTCCCAGCCTTCGGCGTCGCGGACGCTGGCACTGATGGGGCCCACGAATTTGATGGGGCCCACGAATTTGATGGGGCCCACGAATTGCGGATTTCCCCATGAGCCGCGCGCAGGCGACCGCGCGACACGCTCCACAGTTGCATACCCGCAGTATGGGCCTTCGTCGCGCCTCGCCTTCCGGGCGCCTCGGCCGCGATCTTCGACCGACCTGGCCATTCGCGGGCCGTAAGCATGCTCGGTCGACCTCGCTCGGCTCAACGCAAGCTGGGATCCCCCGGTGGCTTCTTCAGGCGCGACTGGGCGTCGATTCCCGAGAGCACCTCCACGTTGATGCCGTCGGACAGGCCGAGCTTGATTTCTCGACGTTCGAACTGTTGCGGCTTGATCTCGACGTCCACGAACGTACGCCCCTTGTCGAAGGTCACGACGCTCTCGTTGATCGAGAGCACGTGGTCACGGCGCTCGAGGATGATATCGGCGTTCGCGCTGTAGTTGGCGCGGATCATCACGTTGTCCTTGAGCTCGAGCGCCGCCTTCACTTCGAATTCGATCGTGCCGTCTTTCTCCACGCCTTTGGGCGCGATGTACTCGAGCTTGCCCGCGAAGCGCTCGCTGCCGAGGGCCCCCACCGCTATCGCGACCGGCATGCCTTCGCGAACCTTTCCTACCTCGGACTCGTCGACGCGCCCCTGGAAGATCATGTCGCTCATGTCGGCGACCGAAGCGATGGTCGTGCCTTCACTGAAGGTGTTCGCCTCGGTAACAGAGGTGCCAACCTTGACCGGCACGTCCAAGACCGTGCCCTCCACCGTCGAGATGACCACGTTCGACACGCGTGTCGACTTCTTGGATGTGCCCTGAATCAGCAGATCGCGATTGCTCTCGGCTGCGTCCAGCTCGGCTTTGCGGAGCTGCGCGGCTAATTGATATTGATTGAACTCCGTCTGAGAAATCAGATTCTGCGCGTAGAGTTGACGGAAGCGTTCGGCCTCTGCCTGGGCATTTTCGCTGCTGATTTCCGCGCCGCGCACCTTCGCTTCGGCCGCGTCGACTTGCACCATGTTGGGCATGATGCGCACCTTGGCCACGAGCGCGCCTTGTTTCAGACTCTCCCCGGGTCGAATCAACAACTTCTCGATCACACCGGAAACACGCGGCTTGATCGTGACCTCGCGTCGCGGCACGAGCGCCCCGGGCGCGACCGTCTTCTTCACGATGTCCATCGTGACGGGCAGCACCGTCTCATACACGATTGGACGCGCCTCCGACTTACGATACAAGAACACCAGCGTGGCCAGGAACGCCACCAGCACCGAAAAGCTCAGGAGAACGGGGATAGCGCGGCGAATCATTCTGCCCTCAGTGCTTCGACGGGGTGAACCCGGGCCGCATGGCGCGCCGGGACGATCCCTGCCACGACCCCAGCCACAATCAAGACCAGAACCGCGACCAGCGCCACTTGCAGGCTGACCTCTGGCTGGCTGATCGGCGCATTGGGCAGCCGGTTGAGGGCGTGCGCCGCCGCTTCCAGCCCAAATACCCCCGCAACCACGCCCGAATAGCCGGCAAGACTGGTGAGCACCAGCCCCTCGGCCACTACCAAGGAAATGATCGAAATCGGCGTCGCGCCCAGGGCCTTACGCACGCCGATCTCTTTCGTGCGCTCTTTGACGATGATCAGCAAGATGTTGCTCACGCCCAGCATCCCCGCCAAGAGCGTGAGCGTGCCGACGAACCAGACGAACTTGCGAATGCCCGAGAACAACCCCTGAATCTGCTCGAATTTTTTGGCGGCGTTGAACGAGCCGAGCGCTTCGGCATCGGCGGGATCGACGCGATGCCCACGCATCACCGCGCGCCGAACGTTGTCTTCGACCACCGCCGCGGGCTCGGAGCGCAATGCGGTGAGCGCGAACCAGCCGACCTTGTCTTTCAAATTGAACACGGTTTGGAACGTCGAAAAGGGCACGAAAACCGAGGAGAGCAGATGGTCACCCTCGTCGCCCGTCTTGAGCGTGTGAATCACGCCGACCACCTGAAAGTACACGCGCTTGATCGATATGTATTTGCCGATCGGGTCGGCGTCACCAAAGAGTGTCTTTTTGACTTCTTGTCCGAGCACCGCCACCTTGCGCTCTTCGCTCATGTCTCGCGAGTTGATGAAGCGCCCTTCATCCACGATCAGTGGTTCGACGTAAGCGAACTCCGGGCTGTCACCCATCACGACGAACGTCGCCTTCTTTGCGCCGTAGTTTACCTGCTGCGGGCCGCGCCAATTGCCGAGCTGCAAACGCGGCGCCACGTGCTCGACTCCCGGCGTGCGCCGCACGGCGCCGATGTCCGCGTCGTTGAGGCGCACGTAGCGTCCGGGTGACAGCCCTTTGTAGGGCAATGAGGTGCGTTGCGGCCAGACGTACACGCTGTTGTTGGTTAGCCCGCTCAAGTTGCGCACCACACCGCGCTCCAAGCCGTTACCGATGCCCAGCATCAAGATCAACATGAACACTCCCCAAAACACGCCCAGGGCGGTCAAGAACGCGCGCAGCCGGTTGTGACGCAGCGTCGCCCAAACCTCCTGCCAGGTGTCGAGATCAAGCACGTAGCGCCTCCGTCGGGCTGATGCGCGCCGCGTGCCGTGCGGGGAAAAACCCCGCCAGGGCCCCGCACGTGACGAGCAGCGCGGCGGCCGTGAGCGCCACCGTCAAGTCCACGTCCGGCTGCCTCATGTATGGCACGTCCTTCACGTAGCGGGCGGCGAGCTCGATCACCGCAATGCCCGCCAAGAGCCCGGAGTAGCCCGCGACCGAAGTCACGATCACGGCTTCCCCGACGATCAACGATATGATCGAAAAGGGAGTCGCACCGAGAGCCTTGCGAATGCCAATCTCGCGCGTTCGCTCCTTGACCGAAACGAGCATGATATTGCTCACTCCGACGATGCCCGCGAGCAAGGTGCCCACGCCGACGACCCACACGAACGCTGCGATCCATACGAACACCCCGTTGATGCGCTCGAACCGTTCGATGTTGTTTTGCACGCGCATGGCCTGCCGGTCGTCCGGCGAAACCCCTTTGCGTTCCGCGATGAATCGCAGCACCCGCTCGGCCAAGATCTTGCTGTCCGAGAGGTTGGTGGAACCCACCGTAAACATGATCAGATGCACCCGCCCCGGTTGCCCGTACAGGAGCTGAGCCGTGGTCACCGGGACATAGATCTTCTTCAGCTCCGCCTCGCCGCCCGCGTCTTCGAATATGCCGACCACGCGGTACGAGAGCCCTCGAATATTGATGTACTCCCCGAGCGGGTTCTTTTGACCAAACAGGAAGGCGACCACTTTGCTGCCGATCACGCACACTTTACGTTGCTCGGCGATGTCGGTGTCGTTCAGGAAGCGACCACCGGTGATGATGGTTTGCTCGATGAATTGGTGCCCGGGATTTGCGCCGCGGATGTCGAAGGCCGAATGCTTGGCACCGTAGCTGACGGTGAACTCGCCAAACATGTAAAAGCGGGCACTGATGTGATCGATGCTCGGAAAGTTCCGCTCGAGTGCGGTGTAGTCATCGTTCATCAATTTCACGGTGCGGCCCGGGCCACGCCCGCCGAACGGGCGAGAGGTCTTGCCCGGGTACAGCCACAGCGAGTTCACGGCGACATCACGAAACTCGTAGGCAGCGCCTTTTTGCAGGCCGCGACCGGCGCCCAGCAGGACCACCAGCATCAACATGCCCCAGGCCACGCTGAACGCCGTCAGCGCGCTCCGTAGCTTGTTGCGCTGCAGCGTGGCAAAGATCTCTTGCAGCGCGTCGAAGCCCGGCAGCATCAGGCCACCTTGCCGTCCTTCATGTGGATCACCCGGTCCGTACGCGCGGCGATGTCTTGCTCGTGCGTCACGATCACGACCGTCATGCCCGCCCGATTCACGTCGCGAAATAGGTCCATGAGTTGATAAGAGGTGGTGCTATCCAAAGCACCCGTGGGCTCGTCCGCCAAAATCAGCTCGGGATGCGTGATCAACGCGCGAGCAACAGCCACGCGTTGGCGCTCACCGCCGGAGAGCTCGTTCGGCAAATGCGTGGCGCGGGACGCGAGCCCCACCCGCTCCAGGTACTCGAGCGCGATCTTGTTGCGCGAGCGTCGCGAAACGCCCTGGTAGTACAGAGGGAGGGCCACGTTCTCTTGTGCGGTCTTGAAGCCGAGCAGGTTGAACGACTGAAAGACGAAACCGATGAAGCGGTTGCGGTAATGCGCCGCTTCCCGCTCGGAGAGCGAGCGCACCAGGCGATCGCCCAGGAAATAAGCACCGCTGTCGTAGTCGTCGAGGATGCCCAAAATATTGAGCAGAGTGCTTTTTCCAGAACCCGAGGACCCCATGATGCTCACGAGCTCGCCACGCTCGACGCGTAAATCGACGTCACGCAGTACGTGCAATGCCGCTTCCCCGCCGCGGTAAGATTTGTTCAGCCGCTCGAGCCGGATCATCGCGTGCTCCAGCCTAGCACCCGGCGGCGTAGGCATGAAAGCGCGCCCCGTGATCGACCCCACTCTTGATGGCAATGCCGTTCGGTCAAGGCGGTTCGCGCGCTCCGCTTTGCGTTTGGTAGCCCCACATTTCGAGGGCGAAGCGCATCGGGCACCGAGCGGATCTGCGGCCCCAATCGCATCGATCCGCGCGTTCGCGACCTGCAGACATTCGTCCGTGCGCCTGGCCGTTCGACTCCACCTGGCGAAGTCGCTGCAGACCGATTGTGCCCCGCGCAACACCCTCGGAGCGACATCGCCACGCGCAAACTGAAAATTCGGCCCGTCAGCGACGGCACGAGTCCCCGATCGCGCGACACATCGAGTGACATGCCTTGCTCAAGGAGCTCGAGCACTTGCACCGTCAAGCGAACGGCATTGACCCTGAGGGCACGCTTAGGACAACCCTTAGGACCAATGCCGTTCACTTAAGGATATCGCGGGCCCGGAGAAACTCCCGGGAGCTGTTCGAGCTGTGTAAGCGAAGGAGTGCACGGAAGGTGGAGGAGTTGCTCGCGGCGCGGTTTCCCAGGCCCGATGTGCGTGATCTCGTGCGACGCTTGCCTGCGCAAAGCGGGCTCACACTCGACGTTGGGTGTTCGGCGGAGAAGGCGAAAGCAGTGGGCCTCCGCGCGAGCCGCGGCGTGAACCGTCGGCTGAGCTTTCGACGCCATCACTCGAATCGAGTAGGGTCAGCCGCCGATGCTGCGCGTTTCGTGGGCGCCGAAAGCCTCAAGCGAACGGCATTGCCCTTAAGGCCCCTTAAGAGCGGGTCATCGAGGTGTGCCCACGACGGTCGTCGTGTGTGGGCTCGCCCTCTCGAGCGGTTCAACTACCGATTTGCTGGTGGTAGGCGTCAGGAAGGATGGTATGCACGGCGCGTGGCGAGGTTATCGTTCAAACACAGTTTGCGAAGTATCCCCGTAGTTCTGGCGATTGCGGCGACCTTCCTGACCGGGTGCGGCGCCCCGGGCCAGAACGTAGTTCGTTCAGATGCGGCGCGGCGTTTCTCATGCGCCGAGTCGCGGGTCAAAGTGGAGGACTGGGGGCCGCGTACCGCTCACGCCACGGGCTGCGGCCAATCGCTGACGTACTCCTGCCAGCAATCGCGAGGGCCCGCGCAGGCTCCTCCGGTGACGACGCCGCTCACTGAAAGTGAAGCGCGCACCCCGGCGCAATCCGGCGGACCGTGTACCTGGGTCCCTAACGACTGACCGACCGGACCCCGACGGTCGCGATACGAGGCAAACGAAGAGCATCGAGGCCGAGGGGGGGCGGTAACGACCTTCCCCCCTCGGCGGTGGCGATTGCAACGTGTAGCCCGACTCGAGGCAGCGAAACTGCGCGTTGAACTCGAGCGCTGGGGCCCTTGGCATCACATGAGTGTGCCGCACTGGCTTGGAACACCTGCGCCGCCGCAGCTGCCGGTGGCGCAGACGCCGCAGTCGAGCAGTCCGCCGCAGCCGTCAGCTACCGGACCGCAGTTCGCGTTCTGCTGCGCGCAGGTGAGAGGAACGCACCCGCCGTTGCCGGTACCGCACTTGTTCGAAGCGCCAGCGCCACCGCAGGATTTCGGAGCGACGCAGTTGCCGCAGCTGAGGATCCCGCCGCAGCCGTCACCCACGCTACCGCAGTCGGCCCCAGCGGCCGTGCAGGTGCGCGGCACGCAAGCGCCACCGCCGCATTGGTTCGCGGTTCCACCACCGCCGCAGCTACTGCCCGTCGGACAGCTGCCGCATTGGAGAATGCTGCCACAACCGTCGGCGATCGCGCCGCACGCGGCACCCGCTTGCGCGCAGGTGCGCGGTGTACACGCCCCACCGCACTTGCTGGCAACTCCGCCACCACCGCAAATCAGCGGCGAAGAGCAGATGCCGCAATTGAGCACGCCGCCGCAACCGTCGCCAACGAAGCCGCAGTCCGCGCCCGCTTGGCCACAAGTACGGGGAATGCAAGCCGTGCCGCACACGTTCGGACCGCCCGCACCACAGACGCTGTTGGTTTGGCAGATACCGCAGGAAATCGTACCACCACAGCCGTCACCGATTAGACCACAGCTCGCGCCGACGCTCTGACAGCTCCGCGGCGCGCAGCTGCCTACGCCGCACACGTTCGGCGTGCCGCCACCGCCGCACACGGTGCCCGTCGCGCACGATCCACAATTGATCGTGCTGCCACAGCCGTCCGCGATCGGACCACACTCGGCGTGAGCCAGGGAACAGGAGAGCGGCTGACA
>Ga0302323_100005942_pt1 | contig 10020 bp, 5 predicted proteins | sample Fen_T0_3_FD_201950 | JGI IMG/M metagenome (GOLD analysis project Ga0302323, IMG submission 201950) | Peat permafrost microbial communities from Stordalen Mire near Abisko, Sweden - Fen_T0_3 | ecosystem: Environmental > Terrestrial > Soil > Wetlands > Permafrost | place: Sweden: Abisko... | reverse complement strand
CCGTGCAGCCCCGGGATCGGAGCGATCGAACGGGCGTGCGAGTCGTCAGGACCGGGCAGCCAGCGTTCGACGGCGGCGGTGGAACAGGGTCGCGAAACGCAGCGCCATGACCAGGAAGAACGCCTCCGCGAAGATGTTCATGCTCATCTTGGAGGTTCCGACGCGGCGCTCCTCGAACGTGATAGGCACCTCGACGATGCGTGCGCCGGCCAGGCGGGCGCGGAATGTCGTCTCGATCTGGAAGGCGTAGCCCCCGGCGTGGAGTCGATCCAGGTCGATCTGCCTCAGAACGTCCGAGTTCCAGGCCTTGAATCCGCCGGTCAAGTCCTTGTACGGCATGAGCAACACGACACCGGCAAATATGCTGCCGCCCCGGCTGACGATGCGCCGCAAGATGTTCCAGCGCGGGATGTGGCCGCCCTTCACGTAGCGGGAACCCAGGACCATATCCACGGAACCCGTTCGGAGCGGCTCGAGCAGCGACGGCAGGAACCGAACGGGGTGGCTGAAGTCGGCATCCATCTGGACGATCAAGTCCGCATCGAGGCCGATGAGGTGCTTGAACGCCGCCACATAGGCCTTGCCCAGTCCCTGCTTGGCCTGGCGATGCAGGACCGCGATCGCCGGGTTGCGCGCCGCCAATTCGTCGGCCAGCTCGCCGGTGCCGTCGGGCGATCCATCGTCAACGATCAGGACGTGTGCGCCCGGCACGGCGCCCAGGACGGCGTCGGTGATCGGGCCGACGTTATCGCGCTCGTTGTAGGTCGGGATGATTATCCAGACGCTGGGGTTGACGGGCGGCATCGAAATCCTTGGTGTGGGTTCCGGCCGAGGATACCGCGTGGCTCCCCTACCCCGCAGGGCGCAAAGTCAGCGCGAGCAGGTCCATTGGGGGTTGCGCAGCCGACCGGCGGCGCGCAAACGTGCCCTGCCGGGCACACAAAAGTGCCCAGAGGAACCGTTCGATCGGACTGCGGGTTCGCGTGTACCGGCCGCTTCGACCACCGCGATCAAGAAATCCGAGGACTTCTCGTTCAGCGGCGGACCGCGCTCCGGCCACTGCCGGACCTGCCACCGAGCCCTCTACATTCCGTCTTCCGCGGCGTACGTCCTGCGTCCGGCAATCGAACCGTTGCGGGTCCAAAAGCTTTCGTACAGATCGTTGGCACCGTTTCCGCCAGAACCGTTGGCTTGGTGTCGATCTCGCTGGCCCCTCCGGGCAAGACAGAATGTACGTCCGGCGGGCCGCCCGAGGAAGGGCCTTATCCACCAGATTCGTTCGCCGCGATAGCGTTTTGGGGACTTGTCCACGGCCGGCCAACACGCCGCCGGCGTTGGTGGACATCCTGCGTATGCATGAGAACAGGCGTTCTACAGCTGTCCCCTACCCCGCTCAGGCGTCCGCAGCGTCGCCGGCGGCGAGAGACTCGCGCCACTTCCCGGCCACAGCCTCCAGCTCGCCCGCCAGCGACGGAGTGACACGGCCGAAGACCCGGACGTCCGACGCTCGATAGTCGAGTTCGACGGTGCCGCGCTCTCGGACGCGGGCCAGTAGCTCGCCCGCCTTGTACGGCACGGCCACGTCCACGTCCACCCACAACGACGCCAGCAGCGCGGAAAGCGCCGCCTTGAGCGTCTCGAGGCCGTAACCGGTCTTGGCCGAGATCAGCACCTGGCCGGCGATTGCGGGCGCGGGCGTGTCGCCGTCGCGAGCGGCGGCCTCGATCAGATCGGCCTTGTTGAAGGCCACGATGCGCGGCTTGTCGCCGGCTCCGAGTTCCTCGAGAACCGTCTGGACCGTGGCCCGATGCTCGGCGATGTGGCGGTCTGAGGCATCGACAATCTCCACGAGCACGTCGGCGCGCGTCACTTCCTCCAACGTGGCTCTGAAGGCGTCTACGAGCTGGTGGGGCAGTTTGTGGATGAAGCCCACCGTGTCGGTGACGATGGCCGTCTGACCATCTCCCAGCTTGACCTGGCGCGACGTGGGGTCGAGCGTGGCGAAGAGCCGGTCCTCGGCCTTGGCCACGACCTGGCCGACGAGGCTGTTGAGCAGGGTCGACTTGCCGGCGTTCGTGTAGCCCACGATCGCGACCGTCGGGAACAGGCGGCGGTCCCGGGCCCGGGTCGCGGTGCGGCGCTGTTCGGCGACCTGCTCGACCCGCTCTTTGAACTTCTTGATCCGTTCGCGGACGAGCCGTCGGTCCGTCTCGAGCTGAGACTCACCGGGTCCGCGAGTTCCGATGCCGCCACCGGTGCGGGAAAGGTGCGTCCACATCTTGGTCAAACGTGGCAGCTGGTACTCCAGCTGGGCCAGCTCAACCTGGAGACGGCCTTCGTGCGTCTGGGCATGCTGGGCGAAGATGTCGAGGATGAGGCGCGAGCGGTCGATGACCTTGGTCTTGACCGCCTCCTCGAGGGCCCGCTGTTGCGCCGGGGAGAGTTCATCGTCGGCGATCAGGACCGTGAAGCCGGTCTCCGACTTGGCCGCCACGAGCTCGTCTACCTTGCCTTTGCCGACGTAGAAGTTGGGGTCCACATGGCGGCGGTTCTGCCACTCGGCGCCGACGACTTCCGCGCCCGCGGTGTCGGCCAGACTGGCGAGCTCCGAGATCGATTCCTCGGCCGTCCAGCCGGGGTCGTCACCGGTATCCACCGCCACCAGAAACGCGCGCTCCGCGGGCGCCGCGAGATCGATCATGTCTTTTGTCATCGAGGCCAGGATAGCCGACGCCGGGTGCGTTCACCGAAAGGGCGGCGGGGCGGCTCAGCCGTGCGGCCGCGATCGGATCCGGACTAGAGGGTCGGATCGATGATGACCCACTTGCCGTACCACTCGTCGTGGGCGACGTGACCGTCAATGGGGTCGGTGTACGGCGAATCAGTCTCCATGTACGGCGAGAACGCGACCCAGGCCGTGCCGTTCTCCCAATCCGACGCGGTCACCCACGCGTCCCGGCGACCCTCCGACTTGAGGGGATCGGTGATGTCAACTCCGACAATGGTGAAGTTCATCGAGCCGGTGGCCGGATCTTCACCCGTGACCTGGTATCCGGTCAGGTATTGGGCGTGCTTGCCGGCAACAGCGAGGATCCCGACGGGCTTGTGGAACCGGGCCAGCGCAGAGACCGCCGCCTTCGCTGCCGCGTCGAACGACGCGTATGCCGAGTCGCGATAGACGCCTGCGGTCATGCTGCCCCATCCGTAATTGTTGAGGGCGTTGCGCCAGCCGTGGGGATCCGTCCCGAGGGACGTCTGCAGCATCGTCATGTGGGCTCGCTCGTAGGCGAGTATGGACTCCTGCGTGTCATAGGAGGTCGTAGGCAACCAGCTCAGCCCCGACGAGTACCCGGCGTAGAAGATGTCGTTGAGCATCGAGATCGTGTCCGCCGCGGTGCACGCCGTGTAGTCGGGGTCCTGGAAGCGGTCCGCGCGTGGATCCCAGATGTCCGCGGTCCAGTCGGCCGAGCTGGGCAACGCCGGAACGAAGTAGCCGGTCACGCTCATTACGACGTTGGTCTTGTTGCCGGCTCCGCTCATGTAGGTGAAGCTGAGAGTCCCGCCGGCGCCGAGGGCTACGGTGGTTCCGTTCGCGTTGACGTCCCCCTTGACGAAGTTCAACGATGACGTCAGGGGCTTCGCCGTGGGAGCCGGCCCCACGAACAACGCGAACGAGCTTGTCTGGTTGACGACGCTGACCACACCCGTCACCGCGCTCGCATCGGCAGGGACGCCACCGCGACCGGTCACCTGAACGACCCGCGGCGAGTTCGCGGTGAGTTGGCTCGAAAGGCCGTTGCCGACACGCGAATCGACGGCGACCACCGGTGACACGGGCAGGAAGGATGCTCCCGTGCCATCGGCCGTGTAGTAGCCGGTTACGTCGAAGACAAAGTCGGTGGTATTGAGCCCCGAGGACATGTATGTGGCGCTGAGAGTGCCGGTGCTGCTCAGCATTACGGTCATCGTGTTCGCTCGGATCTGACTGCGAACAAAATTGATGGTGGACGAGGCCGGGGCGACTATCGGGTCGGGGCCGATGTAGCCGGCGTACGAGCTCGTCGAGTTGACCACCGTCAGGTTGCCCGTGACGGCCCGGGCATTGGCCGGGATCCCACCGTGGTTCCAGACCTGGAACGTCCGGGGAACGTTGGCGACGAACTTGCCGGATAGCCCGTTTCCACAGCGACTGTCGAGTATCCGTGCCGGGTCTACCGGGTGGTAGGTGTCTCCCGATCCGCCGGTCGTGAAGTAGCCCGTCACGTCCAGGACGAGGTCGGTGGTTCCCGACGTGGCCATGTATGTTGCGCTCAACGTACCGGTTGAGCTCAGCTGCACTGTCACTCCGAAGGCGGTCGTGTTCAGCCTGTTGAAGTTGATGGAGTACGTCGCCGGATGCGCCACGGCGGACGGGCCCAGGTAGAGCGATGCGGCAGAGCCCGCGTTGACGATGGTCGCGTTGGCGGTGATAGCCGTAGCTCCGGCCGGGATCCCGGCTCTTGTGGTGATCTGGAAAGTGATCGGCTTAGCGGCCGTGATCTTGCCGCTATGCCCGTTTCCGTACCGTGTATCCAGGAGCCGGACGGGCGCCAGGGGATGGTAGGTATCCCCCTCAACGGGCGCGACGGCCGGTGAAGGATCGGAGGTGGGCCCTACACCGATTCCGTTCGTGGCGGCAACCGTGAATGTGTATGGCTGGCCGTTGGTGAGGGTCGCGATCGTGCACGTCAGCTCCACTGTAGTCGTACACGTTTTGCTCTCGGGACTGCTTGTCACGTCGTACCCGTGTACCTGGCTGCCGTTCGCGGGCGCAGCCGCCCATGACACGGATACGGACCCGATGCCTGCGACGCCCGCAACCGCGGTCGGCTTGCCGGGAACAGTTGGCGGCGCGGGCGTGACGGCTGCAGACGGATCGGACTCCGGGCCGTCGCCCTGCGCGTTGGAAGCGTGGACCGTGAACTGATAGCTGGCGCCGTTGGTCAGGTTCGCGACCGTGCAGGTCGTGGCCGTGCCCGCGGCGCACGGGACGACCCCGAGACCGGACTTGGTCTCGGTGACCGTGTAGCCCGTGATCGCAGAGCCGCCGTTGGCAGGCGCGGTCCAGGTCAGGGCCGCCGACCGATCGCCGGCCGTGGCAGTGAGCTGGCTGGGCTTGGCCGGAACCATTGCGGTGGTAAACGCCTTGACGCCCTTGGGCGTCCCCAGACCGGTGGGGCCGTCGTAACCGGCGGTGCCGTGGCAGAGGTAGGCGACCGTGCAGTTGTGCCAGGTGCTGTCGTTGTTGCCGCTGGTCACATCGTTGAGGCCGGTGGGGTCGGCATACGGGTAGGAGGCCGGGGTCGTGCCCGCCTTGGGCGTACCGGCGAGGGCGTACACGCCGGCGATGATCGGAGCCGCGGCGCTCGTTCCGCCATAGGCGGACCATGATCCGGCGACATAGACCGCGACAGGCGTGCACGGGTCGGCTACGGCGGAGACGTCGGCCTGGGTGCGATTGGCGCAACCCGTGTCGTGCTGCCACCCCGGCTTGTCCGAGAAGCGCGAGCATCCGCTGCCGGCATCGGACCAGGCCGATTCGGACCAGCCCCGAGTGCTGCTATCGCGACTCAAGCGTGTCCCCCCGACGGCAACCACGTACGGGGAGGCCGCCGGATACGCGGGCTTCTGGTCCTGGCCCGAGCACTCGTAACCGCAATCGCCCGTCGAGACGGTGACCGCTATGCCGGGCTGGTTGTAGAAGCTGTCGTAATACTCCTCGCCGTCCCACTCGGGACCGCCGTAGCTGTTGGAGATCGCGATCGCACCAAGCGAGGCGGCCTTACTCACGGACGCGGCGAGGTTGCTCAGGCTGTTGTCGTTGGCCTCAACAAGAAGGATCTTGCACTTGGGGCAGGTGGCCGAGACCATGTCAATGTCCAGCGCGATCTCGCCGCCCCAGTTCGAGTCGGCCCGGGGATACGACCCCTGAACTCCTTGCTGGTTCACCTTGCGGAAACAGCCGTTGGCCGTCGTGCAGGCCGGCAGGCCGTACTGGCTTCGGTAGACGGCAAGGTCCGCTTCGGCGGTCGGGAGATCGAACGCGTCCACGATCGCTACCGTCAGCCCGGTGCCCTCAGTCCCGTTCGGGAGGGCGTACGCACTGTGGAGATCGCTCGGCGACAGCCCGTATGGCTGGCTTCCGGCGGGCATGACCCCGTCCGTCGGCGTCAGATCGGTGCGGACCAGCGCGTAGCACTGGGCGAAGCCCGGTTCGGGCTCCGGGCAGGATTCCCGCACCGTGGCCTCGGACGCTCCGGCCGTTGAGGCGAGCGTGGGCGCGACGCCGGCCAGCGGGGTCGCGAAGAGCCCGACCAGGGCCGCGGCGGCGACGCTACGACGCATCATTCGTCAGATCCGAACAACTTGGACCCCGCAGAGGCAATTGGACGGTGCAGATCCTTGGAGCACAAGTCCCGCCCAATCCGGCGGGCTCGGCTACCCCAGTAGATAGCACCCAACACCACCCAATCGCAATCGAACGTATGGCTACCCCCATACAGGACCCCGGGTCGTGTCAGGGGGGCTATCGGCCGGTGGAGGGCTCTACGCTGGCGTGCAGGCAGCCCATTAGTCCCGGTCCGGATAGGAGAATCGCCCCTGCCCGCCTCGTCCGATCTGATTCGGGGGCGGCTCTAGACGGCGGTCGTCAGGTAGCCACGAGCGGCATCGAGCGCTTCGCCGAGCGGCAGTGAGGTCGTGGCATCGAGCCAGCAGATGCCGGGTTCGCGGCGGAACCAGGTGGCCTGCCGCCTGGCATACATGACGTTCCGTCGGGCGTCGATCTCGATCGCCTCCGCGAGCCCGATCCGGCCCTGGATCACCGCCAGAGCCTCGGCATAGCCGATCCCCGAAAAGCTGCGGAGAGAGGCGTCGTATCGGGCGATCAGACTCCGCGTCTCATCGACAAGGCCGGCGTCGAACTGGGCTCTTGCGCGAAGCTCGATCCGCTCGCGCAGGACCGGCTGCGGCACCGACAGACCCAGCCACAGGACGTCGCGGCCGTAGCCTCTTGGCTCGGGCAGCGGGGCGTCGCCGCGCAGACGAGCGACCTCAACGGCACGCACTACACGTCTAGGGTTGTGGAGGTCGATCGAGGCGGCCCGCGTCGGCGCGATCTGCCGCAGCTCCGCGACCAGAGCGGGCAGCCCGTCGGACGCAAGGACGGACTCGACGGCGTCCCGGACCTCCTCGTCCCACGGCAGCTCGTCTACCGCCAGGCCGCGGGCCACGGCTCGCAGGTAGAAGCCCGTGCCGCCGGCAAGAATTGCCACGGCTCCGCGCTCGGAGATGCCGGCGAGGGCCGTGCCGGCTTCAGCCGCGTAGTCCGCGACGCTGAACGCCTGATCCGGATCGACGAGGTCCAGGCCGTGGTGGCGGACGCGGGCTCGTTCCTCGCTGGTCACTTTGGCCGTGCCGATATCCATGCCCCGATAGACCTGGCGCGAGTCGGCCGAGATGATTTCGGCGCGTATTCCGTCACGGGCAAGGGCTTCGGCCACGGCCAGCGACAGGGCCGTCTTGCCGCTGGCCGTGGCGCCCGCGACCACGATCAGAGGCGGCACGGAGAACGGTTTGGGCGAAGGCGACTCAGGCGAGGACATCGGGCTCGTCCGGCGACTCGACGAGACGGCCGCGAAGCGCAAACGGGCCGGCGTGCTCGATGTGAACCCTGACGGCATGTCCGATCAGGCCGGGGTCGCCCGCGAAATGGACGAGCTTGTTGTGCCGAGTCCGGCCGGCCAGGGCGACGCTCCCCTCCCCTGCGGTACCGGCCAGCACGGGAACGGCGTTGAACGGCGGGCCCGGCTCGTCGGCGTCGGAGCTCTCGGGGTCGATGGCGCGACGTGTCGGCGTGATGTGGTCCACGAGAACCTCGACGTCGCGGCCGAGCCAGGCCTGGTTTCGTTCCAGGCCGGTCCGCTCCTGTCGCGCCAGCAACTCGTTGAGGCGGCGGCGCTTGACGTCGGCCGGCACGTCGTCGGCGAGGCGCAGCGCCGGCGTTCCCGGCCGCGGCGAGTAGGAAGCCGCGAAGACCGTGTCGAAGCCGATCTCATCCAGGACTTCCAGGGTGGCGCGGAACTGAGCGTCGGTCTCGCCGCAGAACCCGACGATAACGTCCGTGGAGACGGCGATCCCCGGGACCGCGTCGCGGATCCTGGCCAGGCGTTCCTTGTAGTGAGCGACCGTGTACTGGCGGCCCATCCTCTGAAGCATCTCGTCGTCGCCCGACTGGATGGGTAGATGGAGATGTTCGGCGACCGAGTCGCAGCTCGCCATGGCCTCGATGAGCCGGTCGGATAGATCCCACGGGTGCGAGGTGATGAAGCGCAGCCGCGGGATGGCGGGTTCACCATCGTCATTGCGGATGCCATCGATGGCGCACAGCAGTTCGGCCAGGTCGGGACGCGACTTGAGGTCGAGCCGCCGTCCGGCGGACCTCTCTGTTTCGACATGGGCGAAGCGCGCGTCGGCCGGCAGGTCGTGGCCGTAGCTGTTGACGTTCTGGCCCAGCAGTGTCAGCTCCGCAAAGCCGGCCGCGGCAATGCCACGAGCCTCGGCCAGGATGTCGTCGAACGGGCGGCTCCGCTCCGGACCGCGACTGAACGGCACGATGCAGTAAGTGCAGGTCTTGTCGCAGCCGTAGACGATGGGCAGCCAGGCGCTGATGGCCGACGAACGTGCGACCCGGTCCTCCGCCAACGCAGCCGACCGAGAGGCCGCCAGACGATCAGCGGCGCTGACCTGGCGTCCGCTAACCACCGTCGTCGCTGCCGTAGCCACCGTCTGGAGTCCAACGGGCGCCTGGGCCGACACGAGGCCGAGCCGCAGGGCGAGCTCCGGTTCCTCGTCCGGCCGAAGGAACATGTCCACGGCTTTGAAGCGGCGTGCCAGACCATCGCGCTCGGATTCGCGAACGCCACACCCGGTGAGTACCACTCTCATTCCAGGGCGGGCTCGTTTGAGGTCGGCAAGCAGGCCCTGGCGGCCGATCACCTTGGCTTCGGCGTGCTCGCGTACGGCGCAGGTGTTGATCACCACCAGATCAGCCGTCTCCATCGAGGTGGCGCGTGAGCAGCCGGCGGCGAGTAACTGGCCGGCCATCTCTTCCGAGTCGCTCTGGTTCATCTGGCAGCCGAGCGTCCACATGAAGAAGCTGGGCAGGCTGCGCGGCTCGGGCCGGAACTCGATGAGGCCGGGTTCCAGGGTCGGTGCCGAAGCGAGGTTGCCGGGGGCCGGGGCGGTCAGGCTGGAGGCTAGATCGGCGATTGACCTGACGGTCATAGGGCGGTCCTCGATGCCGTGGAAGTCTCGGGCGAGGTTAGCGGTCCGTCGCCCAAGGCCGCAAACAGCGCGACCGCATCGGCGTCGGGCACGAAGATCGTGGCATGAGCCTGGGCGTAGGTTTCGCCGTCCCCGTGAAAGTCACTGCCGCCGGTCGGCACAAGGCGCAACTCGGCGGCAAGAGCGGCCATGTCGGCGACTGCCGCCCTGTCGAAGCGCCGGTAATGCACTTCCAGCCCACCCAAACCCGCATCGATGAGCGCGGTTATCAGGCTGCGCCGCACCGGAGCGTCGGCGAAATGAGCCAGCGTGGGCAGGCCGCCGGCGGCTCGAATGGCCGCGATGGCCTCGTCCGGGCCCAAACCCTGGCGGGCCACGTAGGCGGGCCTGCCTCTGGCCAGCAGCTCCCGCATGGCCGCGTCCACCGACGGCATGTGGCCGGCGCGGACCAGCAGGCGGGCGATCTGCGGGCGGCCGAGCGACGAGCCCGGCTCGGATGGCAGATGCTCCGACTCGGCGTCCACCGGCATGCCCAGTTCTCGGAGCCTGGCCAGGATCATCGAGTGGCGACGGGCGCGCCCTTCACGTTGGCGACCGAGCGCCGCTTCGAACGCCTCGTCGTCCGGATCGACACCCAGGCCCAGGATGTGGAGTTCGCCCTCCCAGAGGTCGGCGATCCCGGTGGCGACGCTGTTG
>Ga0302323_100005940_pt1 | contig 10021 bp, 7 predicted proteins | sample Fen_T0_3_FD_201950 | JGI IMG/M metagenome (GOLD analysis project Ga0302323, IMG submission 201950) | Peat permafrost microbial communities from Stordalen Mire near Abisko, Sweden - Fen_T0_3 | ecosystem: Environmental > Terrestrial > Soil > Wetlands > Permafrost | place: Sweden: Abisko... | reverse complement strand
CTGCGTCGCGTTGATGAGCATGCGTTTCACGTGCACTCCTTCTTCCACCGTCACGCGCGGTCCGGGACCGGCGCGAGACGGATCGCCTCACTGCGCTGCTTCAGGCCACTGCGCACAGGGCCTGGGGAACGCTTGAACGATGCACGAGTAACGAAAACCGAACCGATGGAAGGAATATCGCCCTGGACTGCCCGTCGTGCCCTCGTGGAGCGTTGACTTCGGGCGGCGTTGGCGCTTGGGAGTCAGTCGCCGCGATCGCGGGGCCTGGCGCAGAACGTTTCCCGAGGACCATCTGCGGCCGCGGCCGCGACCGCTCCTGCAGATCCGCGCACCTTGCGGCCCCGGGCGCGGAGCGAGGACAGGACCGCGGCGTTCGCGCGACGCGGCGACGCGTCGGGGATCGGCAGGGGCCTTGCGCTCGCGCTTGCGCAGCGGGGCAGGATGGGGTGGGGGTGGGAAACGAACGCCATGCGTTTGCGAATGCGGGTTCCTGACGCCGGCTACCAGCAGCAGTCCCGGCTGGGACCACGTCTGGCGGCCTTGGAAAACCTTTATCTCCAGCCTGCGTCTGAAGCAGGTCGGTTCATTAGTCGTTGCTCTTCCGCGTCATTGTCTTCGGCCGCCGGGCCACTTCGTGGTCACCGGCCTGTCGAGGCGCAGAGCGCGTTGCATCACCTGATTGACCGCGCATCTTTCGATACGCGGCGCCACATCGGCGCACATTTCAATCGAGTTTTACAGAGGTCACCCAGGTAAACTCTGGAAAATCAAGAACTTATGGCGCTAACGTGGTCCGGCCAATTATAGAGGCGAAACGCAGACCGGCCCAAACCCCGGCGCGCGCAGCCAATAAAGCGAGTGGAGCGGTGAAGGCGGCAGTCCCGCGCCCGGGCGCCGCGCAGACGAGCCCGCGTGCCGCCGCGTCCGTCCGCGGCGCATTCCCGCCGCCGGCCGCCCCCCTGCCCGCGGCCGATCTCGCCCCGGTTGTTCGCACGTTGGCGGTCGACGCCGAATTCGACGGCCAGCGCCTCGACAACTTCCTGCTGCGCGAGCTCAAGGGCGTGCCCAAGACGCACGTCTACCGGATCATCCGTTCCGGCGAGGTGCGGGTGAACAAGGGCCGCGCCGCCGCCGACACGCGGCTCGCCGGCGGCGACATGGTGCGCGTGCCGCCGGTGCGCGTCGCGCCGCCCAAGGTCGCGGCCGAGGCAGCGCCGCCGCGCGAATTCCCCATCCTGTTCGAGGACGAGCACCTGATCGCGATCGACAAGCCCTCCGGCACCGCCGTCCATGGCGGCTCCGGCGTGAGCTTCGGCGTCATCGAGCAGCTGCGGCGCGCGCGCCCCGAGCAGCGCTATCTCGAGCTCGTCCACCGGCTCGACCGCGAGACCTCCGGCATCTTGCTGCTGGCCAAGAAGCGCAGCGCGCTGCTGGCGCTGCAGGAGCAGTTCCGGGCGCGCGAGACCGGCAAGACCTACGCCGCGCTGGTCGTCGGGCGCTGGCCGGCGCGGCTGAAGGTGATCGACGTCGCGCTGCACAAGACCGAGGACGGCGGCGGCGAGCGGCGCGTGCGCGCGGTCGCCAACGACCACGCCGACGGCCAGCGCTCGATCTCGCTGGTGCGCATCGCGCAGGAATTCGCCGCCACCACCTTGCTGGACGTGACGATCAAGACCGGGCGCACGCACCAGATCCGCGTCCACCTCGCGCACTCCGGCCATGTGATCGTGGGCGACGACAAGTACGGCGACTTCGCGCTCAACCGCCGCTACGCGCGCGGCGAGGCGGTGCCGGGAGTGCGCTTCGAGCGCATGTTCCTGCACGCGCGCCGGCTCGCCTTCGACCATCCCGCCAGCGGCGCGCGCATCGAGCTCGACGCGCCGCTGCCCCCCGACTGCGCCGAGCTCGTCGCGGCGCTCGCGCGCCAACGCGCGCAGTGAGAGCTTCCGACCACGCCATGACCACCGCTTCCTCCGCCCGCCCGCGCCGCTACGACCTCGTCGTGTTCGACTGGGACGGCACCCTGTTCGATTCCACCGCGCTGATCGTCCACTGCATCCAGGCCGCCTGCCGCGACCTGCAGCTGCCGGTGCCCGACGACGCGCGCGCCTCCTGGGTCATCGGCCTGAGCCTGCGCGCGGCGATGGAGCACGCCGTGCCGGGCCTGACGCCCGAACGCTATCCGCAGATGGTGGAGCGCTACCGCCACCACTATTTCGCACGCCAGCACGACCTGACGCTGTTTCCGGGCGTGCTCGAGATGCTGCACGCGCTCAAGACGCGCCATCACTGGCTGGCGGTGGCCACCGGCAAGAGCCGCGCCGGCCTCGACGAGGCGCTCGCGACGGTCGAACTGCACGGCGTCTTCGACGGCACGCGCACCGCCGACGAGACCCGTTCCAAGCCCGATCCGATGATGCTCAACGAGCTGATCCGGCAGTTCGGCGTCGACGCCGGTCGCACGCTGATGATCGGCGACACCACGCACGACCTGCAACTGGCCGCCAATGCCGGCGCGCACAGCCTGGCGGTCAGCTACGGCGCGCACCCGCCGACCGAGTTCGCGGCCCATGCGCCCGTGTTCACGGCGCACAGCGTGGCGCAGCTCGCGCAGTGGCTTGAGCAGCATGCCTGAGGCGCAGGCCACGGGCGCCGTCGCGCCGCCCGCCGGCGCCGTGGCGCTGTGCGCGAGCGCCGCGCTGGCCGATGGCGGCGCGGCCCACCTGTTCGACGTCCTGCTGTGGCGGGCGCCGGCGCGCGCCTTCGCGCTGCGCTTCGAGGGCCGGGTCGTCTGCTACGTCAACCGCTGCGCGCATGTGCCGGTGGAAATGGACTGGCAGCCGGGCGAGTTCCTCGACGCCGACCGGCGCTTCATCGTCTGCTCCATGCACGGCGCCCTCTACGAGCCCGCGAGCGGCCGCTGCGTCGGCGGCCCCTGCGTCGGCGAGCACCTGCTGGCGCTGGACGTGAGCGAGCAGTCGGGGTGGGTCTATTGGTATCCTTCGCGCGACATCGCGCCCGCCGCCGCCCGCGCGTCCGCGCCGCCACCGAACCCCTGAACCGCGCGCGCCCGACCGCCGCGACGGCATTCCACTTCCCGCACTCCACATGACCGCACCCACTGATTTCCCGCCCGCGCCCCCGGCGCCGCAACCCGAGCAAGGTCCCGCGCCCGCGCCCACGCCCGCCGCAGGCATGAGCTTCAACGCCGACTTCTCGCGGCTCGAGCTGGTGCTGGCGCAGGTCACCGGCGAGCTGATGCGCGACCGCCGCACCGAGCGCCGCTGGCGCCTGTTCGGCCGGCTGGCCTGGTTCCTGCTGGCGCTGGCCGTCGTCTGGGGCGCGGTCGCGACCCAGCGCGGCCACGTCACCACGCCCAGCGGTCCGCACACCGCGCTCGTCGAGATCCGCGGCGAGATCGCGGCCGACAGCGACGCCAGCGCCGAGAACATCGTCTCCGCGCTGCGCAGCGCGTTCGAGGAGAAGAACGCGCAGGCCGTCGTGATGCGCATCAACTCGCCCGGCGGCAGCCCGGTGCAGGCGGGCATCGTCTACGACGAGATCAAGCGCCTGAAGGCGCTGCACCACAAGAAGATCTACGCCGTCTGCGAGGAGATGTGCGCCTCCGGTGCCTACTACATGGCCGTGGCCGCCGACGAGATCTACGTCGACAAGGCCAGCATCGTCGGCTCCATCGGCGTGCTGATGGACGGCTTCGGCTTCACCGGCGCCATGGACAAGCTGGGCGTCGAGCGGCGCCTGATCACCGCCGGCGACAACAAGGGCATGCTCGACCCGTTCTCGCCGCTGCAGCCCAGGCAGCGCGCCTACGCCCAGGCGATGATCGACCAGATCCACAAGCAGTTCATCGCCGTCGTCAAGGAAGGCCGCGGCGCGCGCCTGCACGCCACGGCCGACACCTTCTCCGGCCTGTTCTGGAACGGCGAGGACGCCGTCGGCCAGGGACTGGCCGATCACTACGGCAATCTCGACTACGTGGCGCGCGAGGTGGTCAAGGCCGAGGACGTGGTCGACTACACCTTGCAGGAAAACGTCGCCGAGCGGCTCGCCAAGCGCTTCGGCGCGTCGATCGGCGCGGGGGCGGTACACGAATTGCAGGCAGCCATCGTGCGCCGTTGAGCGGGGCGCCCGAAGCCGTGCGCTGACCCTCCACGTCCGGCCACCGCGCCGCAGCGCGGCTCCCGCGGCGCCACCGCCACTCGCCCCGCCCGGTCACCGGGCGCAGTCCACCTCCACCTCCATCGCTGTCGATCGCCGCCCCGCCATGCCGTCCCGAGTCCTCCGTCGCCTGCTCGTCGTTCTGCTCGCCGTCACGGCGCTGGCGCTGCTGTGGAACGCGTTGGGCATGAACTCGACGCTGGTCATCGACGGCAGCGGGCCGTATGGGCTGAGCGTGCAGGACGACCGGCGCGCGGCCAGCGGCGCCAGCGTCGCGCGGGCGACGCGCGGCGACGGCGATTTCGGGCTCGACTGCCTGATCGCGCCGGGACAGGACGCGCCGTTCTGCGAGATGCGCATCGACCTCGGCAGCGCGGCGCGGGGCCTGGACCTGAGCCGCTTCGACAGCATGCGGCTGTGGATCAGCGCGAGCGGACCGGAGCCGCGCCAGCGCGTGCGGGTGGCGCTGCGCGATGCGGAGCCCGCCGACGCACCGCTGCCGCACGGCGCTGCGCGCACGGTCAACCAGATCGTCTACGAGCCGGCGGCGTATCCGCCCGGCACTGCGTTGTCCCTCGCCCGCTTCGCGCCGGCGACGCAATGGCAGGACGAGCCCGCGGCGGCGACGCTCGCGGCGCCGGACCTGCGCAAGGTGGCGACGATCGCCTTCGCGACCGACCCGCAGGTCGAGCCGGGCCCGCACGCCATCCGCGTCGCCCGCATCGAGTTGGACGGCAAGCTGGTCGCGCCGGCCACGCTGCGCCTGGGCCTGCTCGTGCTGTGGCTGGCCGTCGTCGGCGCCTACCTGGTCGCCGACGCGCTGGTGCGGCGCCAGCGCCTGCGCCTGAGCACGGCCAGCCAGCATTCGCTGCAGCGCCTGAACGACTCGCTCAGCTTCGAGATGCGCAGCCTGGCCGAGATCGCGCACACCGACACCCTGACCGGCGCGTTCAACCGCAAGGGACTGGCCGACGAACTGATGCGGCTGGTGCGGCGTCGCAGCGACGCCATCTTTCCGCTCGCGCTGGTGTTCATCGACATCGACCACCTCAAGCGCATCAACGACGAGCATGGCCAGGAGACGGGCGACCAGGTCATACGCGGACTGGCCGAACTGGTGCGTTCCGCCGTGCAGCGCGAGGACTTGTTCGCCCGCTGGGGCGGCGAGGAGTTCCTGCTCGTGCTGCGCAACACGCCGGGCCAGGAGGGGCGCAACATCGCCGAGCGCCTGCGCGAACGCATCGCCGGTGCCAAGTGGCCGGGCGGCCTGCGCATGACCTGCAGCTTCGGCATCTCCGAGTGGCGCCAGGGCGAGGACGTCGGCGAGGGCATCCGGCGCGCCGACGAGGCGATGTACCGCGCCAAGCAGAACGGGCGCGACCGGGTCGAGCTCGAGCTCGACTCAGAGCCAGCCTGACTTCCTGAACTGGCGGTAGAGGATCGCGCAGACCAGCGTGATCGTGGCGAGGGCGAGCGGGTAGCCGAAGCGCCATTCCAGTTCCGGCATGACCTTGAAGTTCATGCCCCAGATGCCGGCGAACGCGCTGATGACCGCGAAGATCCCGGCCCAGGCGGCCAGGCGCTTGTTGACCACCGACTCCTCGATCGCGACCATCGCCAGGTTGACCTGGATCGCGGTGCCTATGGTGTCGCGCAGGTTGTCGAGCGAGCCGTTCATGCGCAGCAGGTGGTCGAAGACGTCGCGGAAGTACTCGCGGTTGTTCTCGCACACGGTCGGCACGCGGCCGCTGAACAGCTTGTGCACCGCGTCGATCAGCGGCGTCACCGCGTGGCGCACGATGCCGATGTCGCGCTTGAGCTCGTACAGGCGGCGGATGTTGGCCTGCGAGGTGCCGGGCTCGAAGATCTGGTCTTCCACCGCCTCCAGTTGCGTCTCGAGCCCGTCGATGATGGGGAAGTAGCGGTCGACGCAGGCGTCCATCAGTGCGTAGAACACGAAGGCCGGCCCGTGGCGCAGCAGGTGCGGCTCGCGCTCGGCGCGTTCGCGCACCTGGAGCAGGCTCTGGGGGCTGTTGTTGCGCACGGACAGCACGAAGTTGGGGCCGATGAAGATGTTGAGCTCGCCCACGTGCAGCTCGCCCAGCGGCGTCTTTTCCACCGTGTGGATGACGGCGAACAGCGTCTCGCCGTATTCCTCCACCTTGGGTCGCTGGTGGCCGTGGCGGGCGTCCTCGATGGCGAGGTCGTGCAGTCCGAACTCGACCTGCATCTGGGCCAGCTCGGCGTCGCCGGCGTCCTTGAGCGCAACCCACACGAAGCACGCCGGGCGCTGCAGGTAGTCGCTGATTTCCTCGATCGAGATGTCGGCGAGCTTGCTGCCGTTCTCGTAGGCGACGCAGTTGATCAACATGGCTGGGTGGGGCTGGGCGGCGGACGCGAGGGAAGGGGTCGACTGTAGCCGCCGGCCGCGGCGGCTGTCGACGCGCATGGCAATTGCCGGATGCCCGTGGGGCCTGGGTCAAAATGCCCGCAGGACCAACGGGACCACTCATGAGAAGCAAGGACAGAGGGGCAGGGCTGGGGGCCATGACGCTGGGAGCGTTGGGCGTCGTCTATGGCGACATCGGCACCAGTCCGCTGTACACGCTGCACGAGATCTTCCTGCCCGTGGCCGGCGTCGGCGTGCCGCTCGACACCGAGCACCTGATCGGCGCGATCTCGACCATCTTCTGGGGCCTGATGCTGGTCGTCACGCTCAAGTACGTGATCCTGATCCTGCGCGCCGACAACAACGGCGAGGGCGGCGCGATGGCGCTGACGGCGCTGGCCGCCAAGGCCGCGGGCGGCACGCCGCAGCGGCGCACGCTGATCATGCTGGTGGGCATGTTCGGCGCGACGCTGTTCTTCGGCGACAGCGTCATCACGCCCGCGGTCACGGTCATGGGCGCGGTCGAGGGCATCGAGGTCGTCACGCCGGCGCTCAAGGCCTACGTGGTGCCGCTGTCGGTGGCGGTGCTGGCGCTGCTGTTCGCCGCCCAGCGCTTCGGCACCGGCGCGTTCGGCAAGGCCTTCGGTCCCATCATCGTCGTCTGGTTCGCCGGCCTGGGCGTCTCCGGGCTGCTGCACATCCTGCAGGCTCCGGTGATCCTGCATGCGCTCAACCCCGTCAACGCCGTTGAGTTCATGCTCGGGCGCGGCTGGCACGTGTTCGCGGCGCTCGGCGCCATCGTGCTGGCGCTGACCGGCGCCGAGGCGCTCTACGCCGACATGGGACATTTCGGCAAGACGCCGATCCGCCTCGCCTGGAGCGCGCTGGTGCTGCCGGCGCTGGCGCTGAACTACATGGGCCAGGGCGCGCTGTTGATCCGCGACCCGTCGGCGATCGCCAACCCGTTCTACCGCATGTTCCCCGCGGGCTGGGTGATCCCGGTGGTCGTGCTCGCCACGATGGCGGCGGTGATCGCGTCGCAGGCCGTGATCTCGGGCGCGTTCTCGATGACCCGGCAGGCGATGCAGCTCGGCTTCCTGCCGCGCATGGAGGTCGTCTACACCTCGGTGCGCGAGGCCGGGCAGATCTACCTGCCGCGCGTGAACTGGCTGCTGATGGTCGCGGTGGTGCTGGCCGTGATCGGCTTCGGCAGCGTGTCGGCCATCACCGCCGCCTACGGCATCGCGGTGACCGTCACGATGCTGATCGACACCGTGCTGACCTACTTCGTCGTCCGCTACGGCTGGGGCTTTCCGGCCTGGATCGCGCTGTCGGCCACCGGCTTCTTCGTCGCCATCGACGCGCTGCTGGTGGCGGCCTGCTCGCTCAAGTTCATGCACGGCGGCTGGTTCCCGCTGCTGCTGGCGCTGGCGATGTTCGCCGTCATGTCGACCTGGAAGCGCGGGCGCGAGCTGCTGCTCGAGAGCATCCGCCGCGACGACCCCGACCTGATGCCCTTCATCGCCGCGCTCGCGGCCGACGACATCCCGCGCACCCCGCGCACCGCCGTCTTCACGGTCGCCAACGTGGGCACCGTGCCGCAGGCGCTGCTGCACAACCTCAAGCACAACCAGGTGCTGCACGAGACCAACGTCATCCTGACGGTCAAGTTCCACGAGGTGCCGTGGATCCCGTTCGCCGAGCGGGTCCAGGTCGAGCCGCTGGCGCGCGGCTTCTGGCGCGTGACGGTCAACTACGGCTTCAAGAACACGCCCGACATCCCGCAGGCGCTCAGCCTGTGCCGCACGCACGGCCTGGCGGTGGAGGAGGCGGCGACCAGCTACTTCCTCAGCCGCGAGACGGTGGTGCCCACGCGCGGCGACGGCATGGCGCACTGGCGCGAACGCCTGTTCGCCGCGATGACGCGCAACGCCGGCAGCGTGGTGGAATTCTTCCGCCTGCCCAACAACGCGGTGATCGAGCTGGGCACGCGCGTGCGGATCTGATGCGGCCCGGCCGCGACGGGCCGCTTGCCGCGGTCGCCCGCAAGCCAGCTCGCACGGACTCACGCAATGGAGGTCGCGAGGAAGCTCGCGATCACGCGCGCAAGAGCGTTCGCCGTCACCCGCGCAAGGCGGCCCGCAGCACCGGCGCCAGACGCTCGACCAGCGCCGCGACCTGGCCGGCCGGCGTCGCGGCGAACGACAGGACCAGCCCGCGCCAGGTCACGCGCAGCGCATAGACCGACAGCGGGATCGCCGTGACGCCGCGCGCGATCGCCGCCCGCGCCACGGCGCGGTCGTCGACCGTGGCGGGCAGCGCCAGCGTCAGGTGCACGCCGCGCGCGCCGGAGACGACGCTCAGGCGGCCGGACTCGAACTCGCGCGGCAGGGCCCGCGCCAGTGCCTGCAGCATGGCCTCGCGCCGCAGCCCGTACTCACGCCGCAGCATGCGCACGTGGGCCGCGTAATGGCCTTCGCGCATGAAGTCGGCCAGCGCCAGCTGCACGATCTGGTCGCCGTCGCGGTAGAAGTCCGCGCTGGCCTCGGCGAAGACCTGTTGCAGCCCGGGCGGCACCACCAGGAAGGCGACCCGGATGCCGGGGTGCAGGGTCTTGCTGAAGGTGCCCAGGTAGATCACGCGGCCGGCATGGTCCTGGCCCTGCAGCGACGGGAACGGCGTGCCTTCGTAGCGGAACTCGCTGTCGTAGTCGTCCTCCAGCAGCAAGGTGCCGTGGCGCGCCGCGAAGCGCAGCCAGTCCAGGCGACGCGCGAGCGGCATCGCGCCGCCGGTCGGAAACTGGTTGGACGGCGTGAGATAGGCCAGGCGCGGCGCGCGCTGGCCGCGCCGCAGCGCGGGCACGGGCAGGCCGTGCGCGTCCACGGCCGTGGGCCGCAGGCGCAGGCCGTGGTCGGCCAGCACCTGTGTCGCGGCCCAGTAGCCCGGGTCCTCCAGCAGCGCGCCGTCGCCGGGGTCGCACAGCAGGCGCGCCACCAGGTCGATCGACTCGCCGGTGCCGTCGGTGACGATCACCTGGCCGGGTTCGCAGCGCACGCCGCGCGTCGCCCGCACGTGCTCGGCGATCGCCTGGCGCAACGCGGGCGCGCCGCCAGGTTCGCCGGCGCCGAGCTGCGCCGGGTCGGCGCGGCGCAGCCGGCGCTGCTGCAGCCGGTTCCACAGCCGTTGCGGGAACAGCGCGGGGTCGAACTGGCCCGGGCAGAAGGGTTGGCGGGTCCAGAACTCGTGCAGCGCATGGCCGTGGTAGCGGCGTCCGCGGCGCGACAGTTCCAGCGCGGCGCAGGACGGCGCCGGCGGCTGTTCGGCGCCGCCGGCCGGCGTGCCTGCGCCCGGCGGTGCGTCGCTGGCGATCCGGCAGGCATAGGTGCCCGAGCCGCGGCCGGCGACGACGAAGCCCTCGGCGCGCAGCTGCTCGTAGACCGGCACCACCGTGTT
>Ga0302323_100005939_pt1 | contig 10021 bp, 7 predicted proteins | sample Fen_T0_3_FD_201950 | JGI IMG/M metagenome (GOLD analysis project Ga0302323, IMG submission 201950) | Peat permafrost microbial communities from Stordalen Mire near Abisko, Sweden - Fen_T0_3 | ecosystem: Environmental > Terrestrial > Soil > Wetlands > Permafrost | place: Sweden: Abisko... | reverse complement strand
AGTCGGCCTCGCGATGGGCACAGGCACCGATGTCGCCATAGCCAGCGCCGGCCTTGTGCTTGTGAAAGGTGATCTGCGCGGCATCGTGAAAGCCGTCCACCTCAGCCGCGCCACGCTTAGAAATATTAAACAAAACCTCTTCCTCGCCTTCGTCTACAACTCGCTCGGCATTCCGATCGCCGCCGGCGCGCTGTATCCGTTTTTTGGATGGCTGTTAAACCCCATGCTCGCGGGCGTCGCCATGAGCCTCAGCTCACTCAGCGTCGTTTCTAACGCCCTACGCCTCCGCCGCATGAAACTGTAGAGGCGTTAGACGTCTCGTATTATTTCGCCCTCCACATCAACCGGTTACTTCGTATTCGAAAGTGGAACCGCCACCTCCTTTGGAACGTCTATTCTTTCATGAAATTCCTCTTGCTTCCCCTCCTTTGCCTCGTTGCCGCGCTCGTCGGCTGCAGCACCGTCAACAGTCGAATCGAGGAGAAGTCAGCGTATTTCAACACGCTTGATCCCCAGACGCAGGCCCGGATCCGCGAGAGCGTGGTTCACGTCGGCGACACGACCGACATGGTTTACATTGCACTTGGGCATCCCGACCGCATACGGGAAAAAGCGTCGGGAAAAGGCCAAGAACTAACCTGGATCTACAACACCTACTGGGAAGAATACGAAGGCACGCATTTCGCCGGTTACCGACGCCAAGCATTTTTCGACCGTCGCGCCAACGCGTGGCGTATTTACTACGAACCCGTACGCACCGAAATCTATAGCGAACGCACCGAGGAATACATGCGCGTCATGTTCAAAGACGGCCGAGTGACTGCGATCGAACAGATTCACCGCTGAGCAGTTAATTTAGAGATAACACAAGGTTTAACTCGTTTTACCAAAGCGCAGTGCTCCGCGTTGTAGTCCCCGGCGGATACGGGCAGCCGCCGTGCTTTACTTCATTTTATATCTTCGCATACACCCCACCTGCGGCACCACTCAGGCATAAAAAATCCCGCCTGCAAAAGCAGACGGGATTTGAATTCATACCAGGAGAACCAAGCGATCAGCCTGTGAAGTACAGGTAGGCGCCGATAATAAACACCATAACCACACACGACGAGACGACATCGTGCCAGGTCCAGCTTGCCCAGGTCTTGGCTTTATCCTCAACGCTCGCAGTGGCAAAGGTCAGGCCCGAGATGTGCGTGTCATCCGGCGCCTTCGTAGCGTAGCTGACCATCACCATCACAACAGCGGAGATTGCGGTGATCAGGATACTGAAGTACTGGAAGTTGATATTGTTAATAATCCACAGAAACGAGCCCTCTGCGTAGTGGAAGGTGCCGCTTGAGAGCGTGACCGGTGTATCCACGAGCATGCGGAACAGGCCTACAACGAATCCGACCATCATCGCCCAGAAGCAGCCCTGAGCGTTTAGGCGTTTCCAGAAAACGCCGAAGAAGAACACCACGAATACCGGTGGAGCGAGGTACCCTTGAACCGATTGCAGATAATTGTAGAGGCCATGAGCGCCCTTCACAACAGGGATCCATGCGAGAGCGATTACGACCATCACGGTCGTCGCCGTGCGCCCGATCTTCACCAACTTTTCCTGCGAGGCGTTTGGATTACGCTTCTGATAAACGTCCACGGTGAATAGCGTCGAGCAAGCGTTGAAGACGCCGGCCAGAGAACCCATGAGTGCGGAGAGCAGACCCGCGACAACGATGCCGCGCAGACCGGCTGGCAGCAGATATTTAACCATGAGCGGGAAAGCGCCCTGGGAACCGGAAGCGCCGCCTTCGCTAGAATTAAATGCCGCGGTGAGACCGGGAATCTTGCCACTTTGCGCAAGAGCGAAGCAAATCAGGCCGGGAATAATGAAAAGGTAGACCGGGAAAAGCTTCAGGAAAGCAGCGAAGATCGAGCCTTCACGAGCAACTTTCTCATTCGGCGCACCGAGGGCGCGCTGGACGATGTATTGGTCGGTGCACCAGTACCAGAGACCAATGACCGGCGCGCAAATTGCCATGCCGAGCCACGGGTAGTTATCGTTGAAATACCAGGCCTGCTTCACAACTTGGCCGGCCGCATTGAGCTCCTTGATCGGAGCCCAAGTTGCGATTTGGCCGGCGGGCACCAGTGGCTTCCAAAGGTTAAACATGTCGGAACCGCAGATCGCACGAAGTTCGCCCCAACCGCCGAGCTTGTGCAGCCCGTAGAAGGTCAGCAGAGCCGAACCACCGATCAAGACCACAACCTGCACGGCGTCGTTGTAAGCCACAGCGCGCATGCCGCCCAGTGTCGTATAAAGACCGGTGAGCAACACGACTGAGACCGAGCCAATCCAAAAACTATCAATGGTCAGGCTGCCGAGGTGGATGTTGATTTCTGGCAGCAACGTAGCAAACACGATACCACCGGCAAAGATGCCGACCGCGATTTTCGTGACCACGAAGGTGATGAGTGATACCCAGGTGAGCACCGCGCGAGACGGGGCCGAAAAGCGACGCTCCAGGAACTCCGGCATGGTGAATACCTGAGAGCGCATGTAGAACGGCACAAAGACCCAGGCCAGCACCAGCAAGCACCAGGCATGCAATTCGTAGTGCGCCATGGCCACACCACTCGTCGCACCTGAGCCAGCGAGACCGACGATGTGTTCCGAACCAATGTTCGACGCAAAGATCGACGCACCGATTACCCACCAGCCGAGGTTTCGTCCGGCAAGAAAATAGTCGGTTGCGTTTTTCTTGCTCTTTTTAATAACCCACCAGCCGACGCAGGCGAGAATGCCGAAGTAGCCACAGATGGCGAGCCAATCAAGGCCACCAAGGGTTGTGCTGGAGGATGTGGCTTCCGCCAGCAGGGGATGTGATGCTAATATCATGGGGATGGAATTAAGCTAAACTATGCGCTAGGCCTACGAGGGCCTAGGCCTTATTTAGCCGAGAATTTGTAAATGATGGTATTGGTGTAAGTCTGTCCAGGCTTCAAGACCGTACTGGGGAAGTTGGCATGGTTCGGCGAGTCCGGATAGTGCTGCGGCTCAAGACAGAAAGCGGAGCGTTTCTGATAAACTTGGCCGTACTTACCGTGAATGGTGCCGTCGAGGAAGTTGCCGGCGTAAAACTGCACGGCGGGTTCCGTCGAGAGAACTTCCAAAACGATGCCGCTCTTGGGCGACTCGACACGGGCTTGAAAACCAAGTTCGCCAACCTTCTTTTGATTGACGACCCAGTTGTGATCGTAGCCGGGGCCGTACTGAAGGATGGTATCAGGATCATCGATACGAGCACCGATCGCGGTGGGCTTGCGGAAATCGAACGGCGTGCCTTCGACGGATTTGATTTCACCCGTCGGGATCAGGCCGCTGTCCACCGGTGTGGTCTTGTCGGCGTTGATCGTGAGGAGGTGATCGAGAATCGTGCCCTCGCCACTGAGATTAAAGTAGGAGTGATGCGTCAGATTGAGGACCGTGGCCTTGTCCGTCTTGGCTTTGAAATCGATACGGAGCTCGTTGTCGTTGGTCAGCGTATAGGTCGCAACAACGTCGAGATTGCCCGGATAACCTTCTTCGCCGTCCTTCGCGAGATAGTTGAGTTCAAGCGCGGCGCCGAGTTTGCTTTGGACGGGCTTGGCTTTCCAGATAACCTTATCGAAACCCTTGGTTCCACCGTGAAGGTGGTTGCCGTGGTCGTTACCCGCAAGTTTGTAAGTTTTGCCTTCGAGAGTGAACTCGCCTTTGGCGATACGATTGCCGTAGCGGCCGATCAAAGCGCCAAAATAAGGAGTTACTTTAACGTAACCATCGACGTTGTCGTAGCCTTCCACGATGTCGACCATCTTGCCGTTGCGATCCGGCATCATAAGCGTGACGACAATACCACCGTAATTGGTGATGGTGGCCTCGGCGCCTTTGTCGTTGCGAAGTGTATAAAGTTCGACGGATTGACCGTCGACCTTGCCGAAGGGTTTGGATGTGACTGTGGGTGCGGCAGAGAGCGAGGGCATAAAGGAGGAGAGCACAGCCGCGAGGGTGAATGCGGCGAATTTTAGCGGGGTGGTCATGGTTTCAGGGATTTTGGGTTTAAGACAGGAATTATTTCAATGCGCTTGACCAGCCTGTCCGTAGTAAGCGCCAGGCCCGTGTTTGCGTTTGAAATGCTTAGTGAGCAGCTCCGGCTCGATAGTCGGAAGCTTGGGTTCGAGCTGGAGAGACATGAGCGCCATGTGCGCAATACATTCGACGGCAACGGCCACTTCGACAGCGCCGGCCACCGTCGGGCGCCAGGTGAACGGCGCGTGGCGGTTCACTAGCACCGCGGGGAAATCGAGCGGGTCGAGGCCCTTGAAACGCTCGAGGATCACATTGCCCGTTTCCCATTCGTAGGCGCTAGCGATTTCCTGCGCGGTCATTTTGCGCGTCACGGGAATGTCGCCGTTAAAATAATCCGCGTGCGTCGTGCCGAAGATCGGGATCGAACGACCCGCCTGGGCAAAGGCTGTCGCATGCGACGAGTGCGTGTGCACCACGCCGCCGATTTTTTCGAACGCAAGGAACAGTCGGCGATGTGTCGGCGTGTCGGAGGAAGGGTTGAGTTTGCCTTCGACTTTTTTGCCTTCGAGATCGACCAACACCATATCGGCCGGCGTAAGCGCCGTGTAATCGACGCCGCTCGGCTTAATCGCAAAAATACCCTTCGCTCGATCGATCGCACTGGCGTTGCCAAACGTGAGGTTGATCAAACCGTGTTTCGGCAGCGCAACGTTGGCTTCGTAGGCTTCGCGTTTGAGTTCGTCGAGCATGGGGAGCGGCAAAATCTTTCAGTTACTCAGGGAGTCTGGAATTTAACCGAATGAGTTTTTAATCTGGAACTCAAGAACTCAGGAACGAACCAAGAAAAGCAAAGTTTCTTTTCCAGTCGTTCCTGAGTTCCAGATTCCATATTTAAAATCGATTGTCCTTAGACGCGGATGCCTTGGGCGAGATGATAATAAACTTCGTTGTTGCGCAACGTCTGTTTGAAATCACTGAGCTTCGTATCCTCGCCAATGAGCACCATCTCGATGCCAGCGATCGTTGCGAAATCTTCGAGCATCTCGCTCGTGACGACCGTGCTGTAACCGGTGTGATGGGCGCCACCAGCGTAGATCCACGCGGCGCACGCAGTCTTGAAGTCCGGCTTACATTCCCAGACGGCGCGTGCCACGGGAAGCTTCGGCATCTTGGGAGCTTTAACGGCGGTGACTTCGTTGACGATGAGGCGGAAACGGTTGCCCATATCCACGAGCGAGGCATTGAGGGCTGGACCCGTGGTGGCGTCGAAGACGAGGCGAACCGGGTCGGCTTTGCCGCCGATACCGAGAGCATGGATTTCAACGTTGGGCTTGGCGCCGGCAATGCTCGGGCAGATTTCGAGCATGTGCGCGCCAAGGACCTGGTGGCCCTTCGGCGAAAGGTGGTAGGTGTAGTCTTCCATGAAGGAAGTACCGACACCGTCAGCCATGACTTTCATAGCGCGAAGAAGAGCAGAGGTCTTCCAGTCACCTTCGCCGGCGAAACCATAACCAGCCGCCATCAACCGCTGCGGAGCCATGCCGGGCAGCTGCTCAAGGCCGTGGAGATCTTCGAAGGTGGTGGTGAACCCCTTAAATTCGCCCTCCTCAAGGAACGCACTCAGGCCGGCCTCAATGCGAGCCGAGTAGCGGAGCGCGTCATAACGGGAGCCGCCCTTACGGAGTTCTTTGGTGATGTTATATTGTTGGGCGTACTCAGCGATGAGAGCGTCGATAGTCTTGTCGGAGACGGTCTTCATCTTGGCAACGAGATCGCCCACACCGTAGCCGTTGGTGGAGAAGCCGAATTTCATTTCGGTCGCAACCTTGTCGCCCTCGGTCACAGCCACCTGGCGCATGTTGTCGCCGAAACGGCAGAACTTGCCACCTTGCCAGTCCTGCCAAGCGCGAGCAGCGCGCATCCAGGCACCGATGCGATCCTGAACTTCTGTATCGGACCAGTGGCCGACGACGACCTTGCGGCCGAGGCGCATGCGGGTGTGAATGAATCCTGCCTCGCGGTCGCCATGGGCAGCCTGATTCAGGTTCATGAAATCCATGTCGATCGTGCCCCAAGGCAAATCGCGATTGAACTGCGTGTGCAGATGAAGGAAGGGCTTCTTGAGAATGTTCAGGCCGCGTATCCACATTTTGGACGGCGAGAACGTGTGCATCCAAAGGATGAGACCAGCGCAGGTCGGCGAAGAATTCGCCTCGACGCAGGTTTTGGTGATTTCGTCAGGCGTCGTAAGCAGCGCCTTGAAGATGATCTTGTACGGAATGCGTTTCGAATCGCTGAGCGCCTCGGCGACTTGTTTGGCATTGGCGGCGACCTGCGCGAGAGGGCCGGGACCGTAGAGATGCTGCGAGCCGCAGACGAACCAGATTTCGGAAGTGGGGAGATTTTTCATTGGAAAAAGAAAATGGAGTTAAGTTGAGAACTACGAAGAAACCAAGAAACCAAGTTCAGAATTGAGAACTAATTTTATTAAGAACTAATTCTTTCTCCGAACTTAGTTTCTTCGCTTCTTCGTAGTGAAAAGCTACTTGGCCTGGGTCTCCTTAAGCGCGAGGAGATCTTTCATAACCCGCGAGAGGTCGGCAGATTTGTTGAGGCCACCAAACGCGTCGTGGACTTGGCGATACAGTCGGTAAAGTTCGTCGTACGCTTTCTGCCGAGCGGGATCAGGTTTGTACTGTTTCTTCTCAAGCGAGGTCATCTTAGCCTGAGCAGTCTGGAAGTCTTTGTGGGCGCCCGCGAGCACGGCAGCAGAAACAGCCGAACCGAGCGCACAAGCCTGGTTTGAAGTCGTCACGAGCATGGTGCAGCCGGTCACGTCGGCGTAGATCTGCATGAGCATCGCATCTTTTCGCGCAATGCCACCGGCGCAAACGATACGATCAATCGGCACGCCGTATTCTTTGATGCGTTCAATGATCGCGCGGGCGCCGAATGCCGTAGCCTCGATGAGAGCACGGTAGATTTCGCCCTTCGTTGTATGCAACGTCTGGCCGAGAAGAAGGCCGGACAGCATTGGATCAACGAGAATGGTTCGGTTGCCGTTATTCCAATCGAGCGCGAGCAAGCCGGACTGGCCGGGCTTCTGTTTGACGACCTCGGACGCGAGCTTCTTGTGCAACGCACCGTCGCCTTCGCATACACCCTCGACCCACCATTTGAAAATATCACCGACGGCGGACTGACCGGCCTCGATTCCGTAGAACCCGGGGAGGATCGCGCCCTTCACGATGCCGCAAATGCCCTTGATATCGGGCACGGTCTTCTCGGCCGAAACAACGCCGCAGTCACAGGTTGAAGTGCCGATAATTTTAACGAGCGTGCCTTCTTTTACGCCACAACCAATCGCGCCGTAATGAACGTCGAATTCGCCAATCGCGATCGGAATCCCCGCAGGTAATCCCAGTTTCTTGGCCCAATCCGGGCAAAGCGTGCCGGCAGCCTCATTCGCGTCGAAGGCCTTGTCGTAAAGGCGATCGCGCAGGTCGGCCATTTTCGGGTCGAGTAGCGTGAGAAACTCTTTGTCGGGCAAACCGCCCCAGTCTTCGGCGTAAAACGCCTTGTGACCAGCAGCGCATACACCGCGTTTCACCAGCTTCGGATCGTTGACGCCCGCGAGCACAGACGGCACCCAATCGGAAAGTTCAACCCACGAATAAGCCGCATCGAAAACCTGAGGCGCAACCGCCAGACAGTGCCAAAGTTTTGACCAAAACCATTCAGAGGAATACGTGTTGCCGCATTTCGCGATAAACTGCGGGCGGTTTTGCGCCGCCAGCTCAGTGATCTTAGCGGCTTCGCGCCAGCTCGTGTGGTCTTTCCAAAGCCAGCACTGCGCGGCGAGATTTTTGGCGTATTTCTTCTGCAACGCGAGCGGGGCATTGTTGGCATCAACCGGAATCGGGCTCGATCCTGTAGTGTCAACGCCAATACCGATCGCTTTCTTTGCGTCGAAACCTTTTACCTTCTTAGCGGCGGTTAGCGCCAGCTTCACGCTCTTCTCAAGGCCGAAGAGATAATCACCGGGGTGTTGCCGTGCGAGATTATGATCTTTGGGGTCGAGCAGGATGCCCTGCTTGCCGCTCGGATAATCAACGACAGCGCTGCTGATCTCGGCGCCGTCAGCGCAACGAACAACCAGACAACGCACAGAATTGGTGCCGTAATCGATGCCTAGGGTATACACGCCGGGAATTGTAGGAACACTTCCTGACTGGTAAACGCCCCCGTAACTTGACAGTCATTCCCGGAACGGCCATTTCATCTTTTTCTGTCCAAGATTCAGCAGTCCTCAACAACCCCGACATGCCCGATTCACGCGTTACTATGAGCACCATTGCCGAGCGCGCTGGTGTTTCAAAAAACACGGTTTCACTCGCCCTGCGCCACGATCCTCAAATCCCGCTGGAAACGCGCAAACGCATCGAACGTATCGCGAAGTCCCTCGGCTATACGAAGAACCCTGTCGTTGCCCAGCTCATGACAGAGCTGCGTAAAGCCCACCCTGCCGGTTATCGCCGAACGCTTGCACTCTTCAATGCCAACCAAGATCCGAAAGCCTTTAAGGATCATCCGACCGTTCCCGCTTACGTCGATGGCTGCCGGCGCCGCGCCGCCTTTCACGGTTACAAGCTCGACGATTTTTGGCTCCACGACCCGAAGCTCAACGGCGACCGCCTCTCACGGGTCCTCCGCGCTCGCGGCATCCGCGGCGCACTTGTCGTCGGCTTGATGAAAGAAAACCGTTTGCCCGACCGCTTCGCCTCGCTCTGGGAGCAGCAAGCCTGCGTCGTCACCGGCGTTCGCACGCATCACCCCACTCTGCCGTTTTGCTGTGTCGACCATCACGCTCTCGTTCTCGAAGCAGTCGAACAAGCCCTCGCACTCGGTTACCGTCGCCCCGCGCTCGTCGTCGATCAACTTATCGATCAGCTAGTTGATGGTCGTTTTAGTTCTGGCATGTGGATCGGTCAACAAGCCCTTCCGGCAAATCAACGCCTGCCGGGTTTCTACGACGTCGAGGCTTCGCGCAACGACCAGACGGCCTTCGCGTCGTGGTTCCGCGAATACAAACCCGACGTCCTCTTCACGCTCTACAACTTCGTCCGGCCTTGGGTTGAGACGCTTGGCCTGCAAGTCCCGCGCGACCTCGGGCTGATCCAACTCGAACTCCGCCGCGGTAATGAAGGCTGGGCCGGCATGGAACAGCACAACGACCTCACCGGCGAAGCAGCAATCGACATGCTCGTCGGCATGCTCCACAATAACGAAATCGGACCGCCAGCCTTCCCGCGTGCAACCCTCATAAGCGGCACCTGGGTTCCCGGAAAAACGGTTCGTTCCCAGTCCAGTACGATTTCAGTCTAGGCTAAGCTCTGGCCAGCCCCGCAGATTTACCGAAAGCCATCGCAAGCCCTCGCGGCACTAAAGTATCGCGAAAATAGAAAGCTAGCTGGACGAAGAATCTCGGTTCAATCATTCGTGGCGATTTATCGAAAAATCGTTTCCTTTTTATCATTCCCCATGTTCTTCGCCGCAATCCCGCCCCCGCCCCCCGCTATTGTTCAACCTGCCTATGAAAACCGAATTAGGCTGAATACGATCGGCTTTTTGCCGGAAGGACCGAAGCAGGCAACCATCGCCGCTCCCTGCAAAGAGTTCACGCTTGTTCGTGTGACCGACAACACAGTCGTCTTCAGCGGCGAAGCCAGCGAGTCAATTCGAACCGCAGAAAGCGATACCAACGAGCAAGTCCAAATTATCGACTTCACGAAATTCGTCACGCCCGGTCAGTATCGAATCAAAGTCGCCGGTGTCGGCTCTTCCGTACCTTTCACTATCAGTAAAGATATCTGGAATACTCCATACGAAGTCGTCGCACGCGCCATGTATCTTTGGCGCTGCGGCACAGCCGTCGAGAATACCTGGAACGGCATCACCTATCGCCACGCA
>Ga0302323_100005937_pt1 | contig 10022 bp, 4 predicted proteins | sample Fen_T0_3_FD_201950 | JGI IMG/M metagenome (GOLD analysis project Ga0302323, IMG submission 201950) | Peat permafrost microbial communities from Stordalen Mire near Abisko, Sweden - Fen_T0_3 | ecosystem: Environmental > Terrestrial > Soil > Wetlands > Permafrost | place: Sweden: Abisko... | reverse complement strand
GTGGCAGCTGTGTGCATCACGACAATGGTTTTCTGGGCGCTGCCGCATTCGACCGTGCCGAAGAACGCCGCGTTGAACTGCTTAAAGCTGCCGGGTTTAATGCAGTACGTACTTCTCACAATCCACCTTCAGAGGCATTTTTGAACGCCTGCGACAAAATCGGCTTGCTGGTGATTGACGAAGCATTTGATGGCTGGAAAACAAGTAAAAACAAATACGATTATGCCATGTACTTTGATAAATGGTGGCAACGCGACCTGCAAGCAATGGTTTTGCGCGACCGGAATCATCCTTCGGTTATCATGTGGAGTATTGGCAACGAAGTTATCGAAAGGAAGGAGCCCTCTGCAGCAGAAACAGCTAAAATGCTGGCAAATGCAATCAGAAAAATCGATCCGACCCGTCCTGTAACCTCTGCCATGACAACATGGGACAACGATTGGAACATATTTGATACGCTTATGGCTGCGCATGATGTTTGCGGATACAATTATCAACTAAACAGGGCTTCGTCAGATCATCAGCGGGTTCCATCGCGCATAATCGTTCAAACCGAATCGTATCCCCGGGATGCTTTTGCTAACTGGAAACTGGTGAAGGACAATAATTACATCATCGGAGACTTTGTGTGGACAGGAATTGACTACTTGGGTGAATCGTCGATAGGGCGTTGGTACTACTCGGGAGATATCCCAGGAGAACATTGGGAGCACGACTTTTTCCCCTGGCATGGTGCTTACTGCGGCGATATAGATTTTACCGGTTGGAGAAAACCCATATCACATTACCGGAGCATGTTATACACTAACACCGAGAAACTCTATATGGCTGTTCGGGAACCAGAGCCGGAACCATTGGAAATTAAAGAAACCCAATGGTCAGTGTGGCCCACCTGGGAAAGCTGGACATGGCCGGAATTTGAAGGGAAGAACATTCAGGTGGTAGTGTATTCGAAATATCCGAAAGTAAGGCTATACCTCAACAATCAACTTATTGGCGAACAGGCAACAACCGTCGATCAGCAGTTTAAAGCCACATTTCCGGTGACTTATACACCTGGCGTGCTAAAATCAGTTGGAGTGGACAATGACAAAGAAATGGAATCGGCTATCCTGCAAACTTCAACCGATGCTGCAAAAATAAAATTAACCGCCGACAGAAAAGAAATGCTGGCCAATGGACAAGACCTGTCTTTTATTACAGTTGAAATAACAGATAAATACGGTATATTCCAACCAAATGCCGCGGACCGCTTGCATTTTAAAGTTGAAGGAGTTGCTACAATTGCAGGAGTAGTTAATGCCGATATTAAAGACTGTGACTCATACGTGGGCAATACGCGTAAAGCCTGGAAGGGACGAGCTTTGGTTGTGATAAAAAGTAGCCATGAAACTGGAAATATAAAACTGACGGTAACTTCGTCCGGATTAGAAGAAGCTACTTTAAATATTAAAACTATTGAACAATAATTAAAATAATACTTAGCTGTATATGGTAAGAAATATTTTGTGCGGAATTATTCTTTCCGTGTATTCTTCTGGATTAATAGCCCAGACAAAGGCTCCGGCTCCTTGTGGTCCAATTCCATCCGAAAACCAATTACGCTGGCAGGAAATGGAATATTACTCTTTTATTCATTTTTCGTTAAACACTTATACAAATCAATCGTGGGGTTTTGGAAATGAAGATGTAAAGCTGTTTAATCCGGAAAAAGCTGATTGCCGCCAATGGGCACGTATTTGCAAAGAAGCCGGCATGAAAGGAATTATCATAACTGCAAAACACCATTGTGGTTTTTGTCTCTGGCCTTCAAAATATACGGAGTATTCAGTAAAAAATGCACCTTGGAAAAATGGCAAAGGCGATATGATTCGTGAAATAGCCGATGCTTGTAAAGAATACGGATTGAAATTGGGAATTTACTTGTCACCATGGGATAGGAATAGTAAGGACTACGGTAAACCGGAATACATCACATATTTTCGTAATCAACTCACCGAACTCCTAACCAATTATGGAGAAATTTTCGAAGTATGGTTCGACGGAGCCAATGGAGGTGACGGATATTATGGCGGAGCCAATGAAACCCGTAAAATTGACCGTACTACCTATTATGACTGGGCCAACACATACACGTTGATCCGCAAGTTACAGCCGAATATCGTAATATGGAACGATGGTGGTAACAGGGGCGACCTTCGCTGGGTTGGTAACGAAGAAGGATTTGTTGGTGAAACAAACTGGAGCTTATTAAATGCCACAGGAGAAGTTCCGTGGAAGATGTTGCATTATGGCCTTGAAAATGGAGATTCATGGGTATCTGCCGAGGTAAATACTTCCATCCGGCCGGAATGGTTTTACCACCCGGGTGAAGATGCCAAGGTTAAAACAGTGCCTAAGCTAATGGACACTTACTACAACTCTATTGGAAGGAATGGCTCATTACTGCTCAATTTCCCGATCATGCCAAATGGATTGATCCACAAAAATGATGAAAGAGCAGCCCTCGGATTTGCCAAAGCCGTGAAAGAAGCATTTGCTATAAATCTTGCAGAAAAAACGAAAGCAGAAGCTTCCAATATTCGCGGAAATGCAGAAGAATTCGGTCCAGCAAAGGTAATAGATAATAATAAAGATACTTATTGGGCAACCGACGATAATGTAATAACAGCCTCTATGACCATATATTTTGGCAAGCCAACCACGTTCAATCGCTTTATGGCACAAGAATATATCCGTTTGGGACAACGTGTAAAATCCTTTACAGTGGAAGCTTTTGTTGACGGAAATTGGAAAGAACTGGCAAAAGCAACCACTATCGGGTATAAACGCATCCTTCGTTTCCCGAGTGTTAAAGCAACGAAACTTCGATTCAATATTAACGATTCTAAAAGCTGTCCTGTTATTTCCAACATCGGCATTTATAATGCACCACAAATCCTGGATGCCCCATCCATTATCAGAAATCAAGCTGGCGAGATTATGATAACCCCTGTTGACGAAGAATCAGTCATTTACTATACACTGGATGGCAGTTTGCCGACCACGAAATCGTTAAAATATACCGGTCCCCTTCAAACCAAAGGGAAAGTGGAGATAAGTGCAATTTCTTTTGAACCAACTTCTGGAAAAAGCAGCCCTGAGTGCCATGAAAAATTCGACCTACCCAGAAAAGATTGGAGGATCGTTGGAATTAATGATGAAAAAGTGAATGCTATCCTGGATGGAAACCCATCTTCTGCATGGCACCAGAGCAATGACAAAAAATTACCCATTGATTTGGTCATCGATTTAGGAAATGAACAAAATCTTTGTGGTTTCAGATACTTTCCTGACCAAAGTTTGTGGGGCCCCGGTATCATTTCCAACTACCAATTTTATGTTTCGGAAGACAATATAAATTGGAAACTGGTAGATCAGGGCGAATTTTCGAACATAAAAAACAACCCACTGTGGCAAATCAAGAATTTTTTACCGGTAAAGGCTCGTTATGTCAAGTTACGGGCTTTGAAAAATACGGAGGATAACGATAATATAGGGTATGCTGAAGTAGATGTAATTACAAACTAATTAACAGTTTGGAAAATCTCAGCCAGCCAATAATTTTTAAACCCCAAGATTCTCGAAAAAAAGAACGAACCTCTTACAATAACAAATTTTGAAAATCAAAAAGTTACCATTAGCGGAGGATTGGAGTCTAATATAAACTGGAAAAAGTTTAATTTAGACTCCAAATGAATAACAAAATACTTAAAAAAAATACTCAAATCAGGTAATCTAGGGTATAAAAATCAGTAGAGAACGTCTGTTATTAATTAATTGATTTTTCAGCGAATACAAAACTCTTCAATACAAATAGTTTATCGCTCGAATTTCCTAGAAATTTCAGATAAACATCATGTCTGCCGGTTGTTTTAGCTATTTTTGCTGAAAAGGTTTTAAAAGAATTGATATCACCTGTATTGTTTATTTGGCATGCAGCGATTTTATTGCCGGTATCCATCGAATCGAGCCATACTTCTATTGAACCGCCCACAATACTGGAAGCTGCAAATTTTACCGATTGGGCCATTCTTTGATATTCCTTATTACCAAACTCAATACCGGCATATAAAGCCCAATCGTTACAGTGAATATCATCCAGGATACATCCTGGTTCTGTAACATTTGAGCGAATAGTTCCAAACTGATTTGCCGGACACCCTGCCAAAACAGGAGTATAAGCATCCCGATAAATATACAAATCGAAATCAGCACTGTTTCCCTTTACGTATAAACCCTGGCGGTTACCGCACCATCCGTTATAACTCACCTGGTATTTATCAAGATTGGTTATGTCAATTTCGCTGCCTACTTGTGTCCAGCTTGTGCCATCAGCACTGAAATACCCATTTACAGCATGGTTAATTCTCTCAATTTTTAACCAAGCTAGATTACCAACTGTATTAGGCAATTCAAAACGTGTTTTGTCGAAACTAAATACAAATACTTTTTGCCCTTTGCCATTCAAGGAGCTAACCATTTTCACAAACAGATTTTCCATTCCGTTGATAATCCAAAGGCCTGCTTCATTTGAAGAATCCTTAGGTGCAAAATCCATTCGGGTTATTAACGAATAATTATGCTCGGCATCAGTTTTAATTATCGTATTGCCTTTCATTGCTGTTTTTGGTTTCAACGTGAACCATCCCGGGTGATCGGTAAGTGACCATGTTTCTCTTGCTGTCTGACCAAGGAAAGACCATTCGGGATTTAATTTATCTGAAGTAAAGAAATCTGATTTGGGAACCATCCAGGGTATTCCGCTACTTGGAAGTTTCGGAGCTATAAAATATTTGTTTGAGGGATAATCAGCAACCGGGTTATTGTTTTCGTCATAACGAACCTGGTTTAATATACCTTGCCGACCCTGACCAAACCATTCGTTATTATTGGACCTGGCCCAAACAGGATGGACAACCCAGCTAGTTCCATCGGTAAGCAATACTGCCGCAGAACTATGATTAGGTCCGGAGAAAATAGCATTTATTTTATCGGGGTCACTCTCATTGAATAGGTTAACAGGGTCGGTCCAGGCTGATTTGTCTGACGTAAGAATTTTACTGCGCATATATTTCTGTCCGCCACTTACATCGTGCGCAAATGAATAGTAATAATAACCATTATGTTTCCACATTACAGGACCTTCGGCCCAACTATATGGAAAAGATGGCTTTGGATTAAGCCAGTCCAAATTATAAACTACTCCTGTAGGCTGACCTTCAAGGTCTAACTCAACAATCCCTCCGTTAGGTTGTCCGTTTTTAACGATCATATACCATTTACCATTATCATCAACAAAAATGGAATTGTCATAACCTAAAGTATAAGGAAGTTGCGCGGGGTCTTTTACTTTTACCGGCAAACTCCAGGAACCTTCAATTTTAGCAGCAGTTGTAAACCACATCCCACCATGACAGAAGAAATGCCAATACTTTTTATTAAAATATACCACCTGTCCGCCCCAACAACCAGCCGATGGCTTATCTCCATATTCCACCCATGCTGCTGATACAGGTTGTGCAATTGCCTCCCAATGAACCAGGTCGGTTGAATGATAAATTACTGGTGTTGGATTAAACGATGAACCGGTAGTGTAAAAATCGTTACCAACCTGCGTTAAGGTGCAGTCCGAATGATCACCCGGAATAACAGGGTTGGTATAAGTTTTAAGAGAAGGAGCTTGGGCTTTTCCGATATTATATAAATTACAAATAAGAACTATACAAATGGATACCCTAAATATAAGTGTTGTCATAAAAATTTATTTACTATTTTATTCTTTGTTAATTTACCTGACTTTTTTTAATTCAAATTCCCAGAACTAAATTCATTGACAAAATAAATCATTCCAATGCTTTTCAATAGTCAATGTGTAACAACTTATTGTTTCAGGGTAACAAGTTATTGTTTTTTCATTCACTATTCCTGAAAACAGTTCATCTATATTTAGGTATTATGGATAGGTATATCATAAACTTAGCATCGAAATTTATCACGATTAACCAATATAACCAATATAATCAATATTATCTTTCAATAGATATTTATCATGTTCTAAAACAATTTAATTTGTTGAAACCGATCCATTACCTATCAGCTACATCGGCCCTGACTGTTGACAAAAAAACCGTCGGGGATCGCTCCCGAACGGTCTGCTACTATAACTACTACTAACTATTGTTAATAACCTGCGCATTATTAATACAAACGTTCGAATTTCGAAAATAAATTCATTGCAAAATAAGCTCTTCCTTATGTTTATCAATTATCGGAGTGTAACAAATTATTGTTTGTAGGTAACATGTTTTTATATGTTTGATACCGGCTTAGAAGCATAATACGATAATCATAAAATTCTTCCCGGATTATGGTAAAAAAAGAGGCCATCTTTTTGGACAGCCTCATTTAAAACTTTTCTATTACTTAACCTACCCAGTTTATGGGGCGGGATTCTGTTCAACTATCTGAAAATTTCAGAAAAAAGAATAAAAAATCTAAGCCGGCATAACAAAAGTCGCAAAGTTAATATCACTAACTATTGATTTACTGAGCTATAACGCCGAATGTTTCCTTGACAACACCTCGGTTTCTCATTAAAAGAGTATCTGTAGTATGAGTATTTATGCGTTTAGCAATATGATTAATAGTATAATCCAAATAAAGCGCATCTCTGTCGATGTTACCAAAACTATTCTTTTCACCTTTTTTTACAAACTTACCACTACCAGTGGCAGTAAATATCGTTGGATTCGACGAAGTAACAGTACAATTACCGTCAGCATCGAAAGTCAAATTCAATGTATTAACATAATTTGTATTAAGTGAATCTTTTAAGGTAACGGGAAACTGTAAAACATTAAGAGAGCTTGTCGTCAGATAACAAAGCCACTTTGAAACATCAGTTGTCGCAGCATCATAGGTTGTAATATCATTTGGGTGTCTGACAATGGTTGAATTTACCGCACCTGTTTGTACATCAATACCTCTTCTAAGATAATACCCATGCCAGGTATTGATGTATTTAACTGCATACAAAATATAATCCTTAGGAAGAACATCCCACTTCCTTGCAAACAACCTCCGCGGTGTCGTATTAGGAGTAATTGGTTTTCCATGTAAAATAGAATCTGCATTTGTAGCACTCGTCATTATAAGCGGAATCACATAGTTATTCTGAATCGCCAAGGGATCTGCGAAGAATTTATCAGTTAGCTGAACTTCAACGCCGCCTGAAATTGAACCCTTATTGATAATAATCTGATTCGATGCCAATGTATAATAATCTTTTGGCATTGCCAGAATTGGGCGAAGCGGTGTGGTCTTATCAAAATTATAACCAGTACAAATGGTATCCGCAACAACAAAATTAATCGTTACGTCATTTTTATTCTCATAAACCCCGGCTAATGTAGCCTGAATTTGACACTTATGCTGGAGATCCAATGTATTATCATAAATATCTTCTCCCAGCGTAATCGTTCTTACAGGATACTGGTATGGGAAATACACCGCAGAATAATCATAATTGGGGAATTCTATATCTGCATTCTTACATGCACATATAGATGTGACTATCAATAAAAATATAAATAGTTTTTTCATAGTTCTTTTTTTTATTTCCAATTGTCGTTTTGGAGTAGATTACTGAATTTCAAAGTCTCGTTTAAAGGTATAGGACCATAATACATGTAATCCTGATACAGTCGATTCTCAACTGCCTTAGAACTGCTCACAATTCCGCCAGTTACCGTGATACCCATGGCTGGTGCCGTTAACTCAGAAAGAGAAACTTTCCAACGGCGTAAATCCCAAAACCGAAAACCTTCAAAACATAACTCCAATCGACGTTCGTTACGAATTAACTGACGCATGGCCGCTTGATCGTTTTTGATGGATTCCAGATATGGATCGGTAGTCAGTCCCATCGCTCTTTTGCGAATCGCATTAATTACATCGTAAGATGAATAACCGTAACCATTCGGATCAGCTAATGGACCCCATGCTTCATTTGCTGCCTCCGCATAATTAAGATATATCTCGGTGAAGCGAATACGCGGTTTATAATGAAATTGCGTATTTCTTCCTGTTGGATTATAATTCACATCCTGCCTTAGCAACTTCTTCATGTAGTAACCGGTACGGGTGGAAGTACTTATTTTGTTTACTGCGTCATTACCTGTTTCAATGTTTATCACAGCATTTGTAACACCAGCCTTTTCTCCATGCATCAGAATGAATGTTTTCAAGCGCGGATCTCTATTGGCATAAGGATTTGTAACATCATATCCTGAACCCGGATCTGTTATAGGATAACCCGTTGAAGTCGGGAAAGCATCTACAAGGTTTTGAGTAGGATTGATTCGCCCACTTCCATACAAGGTCGGTGGAAAATTATCGCGTTCCAGGTCATTGTTATTACTTGTTCCACCCCTCCATATTACTTCAGGAGGATTCTTTCCCGCAGTTAACCCTGAGATTTCAGCAGTGTTCGTGTACCATGTGATCCCATTTGCAGCTAATCCGGTTATTTTATTATTATCACTCAATATTTGTGCCGCATAAACAGCAGCATCTTCCCATTTACCATTAGAACCGTTGGTTGTACCGTTGGCAAAAGCCGGGCTTGCTGCTAACAGGGCGACCTGCGAACGAATTGCTTTAGCAACACGACCACTCACAAGTCCCAAAAATTTCACACCCATACAACGATTGTACATCGAATAATCAGTAACTCCTGCAATAGCATACCTTGAAGGAATGCCTGCATTATTGGGAATATCGACATAATCCACTGGCAAACGAATGATAGCGCTATCCAAATCGCTGTATATTTGCGAAGTACATGCATTGAAATCTGCACGTGGAAGGTTAAAATCTGAAGTTGCGGTGAGTTCTTTTAAAAATATTGGCACACCAAGCAATTTGCCATTTACCCAACCGGCATGTGATTGTAATATAGTATATAAAAAAAGAGCTCGTAAACCAAACGCTTCTCCTTTCACACGTTCTTTAAACAACATATTTACGATAGTGTCTTCAGAAAACTTCATTTTACCAACTTCATTTATAACGATATTCATATATTGAATACCTGTCATACAAGAAGTCCAGCTATCTGCTGCATTATTGGCAGCAGTCCATTGACCGGTGGCCAATTTCAGGTAACCGTTTCCAATATCATTCGTTACAGCATCATCTGTTGCAACATCGCTGAAGGACCAGTTATTTGTAGGAATTCTTGTATACCCATTTGTCAGAAGTCCTAATCCAAAATTAGGCTCAGTATACGTAGTGTTCTTGTCTCGAATATTCTCAAGTGCCGGATCAAAAAGATCGCTACAGTTTGAAAATAATACGGAGAGAATTAAAATTACACATATGTTCTTATTCATTGTCTTTATTTTAAATTCTTTTATCTATATCATTAAAAAACAGCCTTTACACCAACACAATAAAACCGGGTCTGTGGTGCGCCACCGATATTTCTTTCCATTAATTCTGTTTCTTTTGAAAGGAGTAATAAATCGTTTCCGCTGATATAAACGCCCATGTCTTTAACAAATGTTTTAGCCAGTAACCTCTTAGGAAGATCGTAAGAGAGTTGAACCTTAGCCAGGTTTAAGCGGTCATTTTTATACAACCAGAAATCTGAATTCCTGAAATTATTATCTCCGCTTGTTGTCGTCAACCGCGGATAAGTAGCCGTCTCAGCAGTACCTGGGGTCCAACGCCCCCGCATTGGTCTTGAATATTTTGCGGCAGTTCCGGCGGTAGCCCAGTAATACGAACCATTCTTCATTCCATACGAACCTGTTTGACTATTAACGAGGACAAAGAGCGTAAAATTATTCCATTTCAAGGTAGTATTCAGACCTAGAATAAGTGGAGAACCATAATAGCCACCGCGACCAAGATAAACTTCATCTTTACCACTGATAATACCATCGTGGTTTATATCAATGTATTTAATGTCGCCGGGA
>Ga0302323_100005936_pt1 | contig 10022 bp, 8 predicted proteins | sample Fen_T0_3_FD_201950 | JGI IMG/M metagenome (GOLD analysis project Ga0302323, IMG submission 201950) | Peat permafrost microbial communities from Stordalen Mire near Abisko, Sweden - Fen_T0_3 | ecosystem: Environmental > Terrestrial > Soil > Wetlands > Permafrost | place: Sweden: Abisko... | reverse complement strand
AGGCTAGGAAGGAGGTCGCTAAACTCGGTCCGACGACCGCGACGCCGCTAGCGCAGCATCGGCCAGATCACGGGGAACAAGTCCCATCTTCCACTGCTGTTCCAGCACCCCCGGCCCGTAGCCCAGCGAGCCGCCCAGCGCCTGCGCGTTGAGCTGAAAGAGTGCCCCCTCTTCAATGAGTACGATCCGGCGGGAAACCTTCAAGATGCCATCGCCCCAGAACGTGCTGCCACCGTTGGCCTCGACCACCGCCTCGATATGCGGATCTTCGTTGAGCCGGTCGACGATGAAGTCTTGCTCGGGCTGGCGGCGGTCGATATAGACGGGAAATTCCTTGGCAACGGTTTCGCGCGTGATGGGTACGTAGTGGATCTTGAACGGCTTGTGGGCGCTGGCCCAAGAGCCCAGGGCGCGTGTGTGGGCGTGAATCACGGTGGTGATGCGCGGGTGCTGCTGGAAGATCTTGGTGTAGCGGCCCGCGCCCGCGGGACTTCCGATGTAGCTGGTGCCGTCGAAGCCACCCACCGCCACCTTGACCTCGCCATCCTCCCAGGGACTTGGGTAGGCAGCGGACACCCAGATCTCCTCGCCGGGAACGCGCTGATAGGCTTGATACGTCTGACTCGACGACAACGTGTGCGTGTCCCACAAAATCCGTGATGCCTTGGCGGCATCCTGCTTGACCTGCTCGACGAACGAAAGAACCGACGGGCTTAGACGAGAATCAGATTTGGACATGGCTATCTCCTTTCCCAATCATGCAACCGAGGCGACGACGGCGGACGCACCCTCGCGCTCTTCGCTGTGAACCTCGGCCGATAACTCCTGCTGCGCCTGGCGCAACGGTCGAAAATCGATCCATGACCGCACGTCGAAATCGCGTGGGATGAATCTCCACTTGGCCAAGAAATGGGTAAAGTCACCCAGCGCCACGATGGACGATTCCACCAGATCCGTGTGCAGGTGACGATTCACTTCCCGGCCATACGCCCTCTCCACCGCAGACTCGGACGATCGGGTCTCCTTGGCGACGTAGGTGAGCGCCTCGGCCCGATGTTCCTCGGCCCAGCGGCCCGCCCGCAGCACCTGCTTCACAAGCCGCACCACCAACGAACGATCGCGCTCGAGCAGGCCCGCGTCCACCGTGAGCGTGCGGGGCGAACCGTTGTTGACCCGCACCCTAGGGTCGGGATGCGCGCCCACGTCGTACACGATGTAGGCACCGATCGCGTCCGCCAGTTCCAGTCCCCGCGAACCTTTGTGAAAGATGACATCCACATCACCCCGGGCGAGCGCGCGGGCCTCAACGCTCTCCACCAAGGGCTCGTCGCCCCATCCCTGCCCCACCGAGCTGGCCTCCGCGCGTGGCAGTTCGATCAAATCAACATCCTCCTCGGATAGGCCGTGCAGCTTCAACGCCGCCAGATACGCCCGAAGGGTCGTCGCCTTCCAAAAATCGATGGGATCGTTCGGGCGCGTAGCCACCCCCAAGCGCTTGCCCTTGAGATCCGCTACGGTATGGATGTTTCGGTCCGGCGCGGTCAGGATGACTTGCGCCTCGTCGGTCCAGGTCAAGCCCACCACGCGGGTCTCGCGACCCGAGGAGCGCGCCCAGATTGCCGGGATGTTACCCCCTTGCCGAAACGAATTGTCGAGCTTGTGGTCGAAGTGCGACGCACGCAGCTTCGGATCGGCCTCGTCTTGAAGGGTTCTTACCTTGATCCCGTCGCAACGAAATTCATCTTCAATCCACCCCAGCTGAGCGGCTATGCCAAGCGGGGTGGGAACTGGGCAACGTGTATACCAGAGCGTTTCGATCTTGCTCATTGAAGTCTCCTTGAACGATTGCGGACTCTTTCCCTCCGTTTTCTTGCAACCGACATGCCGGCGCCGGCCATCCGCCTACCGTCGCGTCTTGGCTCTGCCATGCCCCGTGGGCAACAGGACTGCTGCTGCCGTGCTGCGCGCTGGACATCGCGGTCCAGAACAGGGTCGCCAGCTCGACCAACGCGCGACGTTCGCGGCGTCAAGCGACGCGCGACGTTCGATCAGGCGGCGGATTCCTGCCCACGCCGGTCACGATTGTCTCCGGGACGTCGCCGACCTGCCCGCGCACGTACTCGCGGTAAAGTTCGGCGTACCACCCGCCCCCAGAGATCAATTCCGTGTGCGTGCCAAGATCGACCAAGCGACCGTGGCGAATGACCGCGATCTGATCGACGTCGCGAATCGTTGCCAGGCGGTGGGCAATGATGATGGCTGTCCGTCCCTTGCACAGGCGGCGCAAGGCGTGCTGAATGCGACGCTCGGTCTGGATGTCGACAGCGGAGGTCGCCTCGTCCAGCACGAGCACCGCGGGATCGGCTAGATAGGCGCGCACCAAGCACACGAGCTGGCGCTGACCGTGGCTCAGGTGCGCGCCGAGAGGCCCTACCTCCGTTTGATATCCGCGCGGCAAGCGCTCGATGACCTGGTCTGCTCCCAGCTCACGAGCAGCCTGGATGAGTGTCGCGTCGCTGGCGTCCGGCCGAGCCAGGCGCAGATTGTCGAGAATGCTGCCCGAGAATAGAACGTTGTCCTGCAGGACCACGCCTACGTGGCGCCGCAGGCTGCGCTGGGTGACGCCCCGGATGTCATGCCCGTCGATCATGACTGTGCCCTGCTGGGTTTCGTAAAAGCGGGTCAGCAATTGCACCAGCGTGCTCTTGCCATGCCCTGTCTTACCGACGACGGCGACGACATGCCCCGCCGGCACGCGCAGCGAGAAGTCCTGAATTACCGGACCGCGTTCGGCCAGGTCGTAGCCAAAGGTCACCTTGTCAAAGGCGACCTCGCCCCGCACATCGTCGAGCTCCTTCCCGTCGACCGGGTCGAGGATTTCCGGTTTGGTGTCGAGCATGAGGAAGATCCGCTGCGCGGAAGCGGCCCCCGTCGCGTAGCGTTCGAACAGATCTCCCAGCTCTTGCAGCGGACCGAGAAATAGGAAGACGTAGAAGAGGCTTTCGGTCACCTGGCCCAGGCTCAAATGTGCAAGCGCCATCTCGCGCCCACCTACGACCAGAATCATGGCCATGCCGACCGCGGAGAGCAGCCCTGTCAGTGGCAAGAACCAGCCGGTGCAAGCATTGCCGCGCACGAGGGTGTGGTTGAAGTCGTAGACCAGCCGCCGATAGCGCCGACGATTCCGCTCTTCCTGCACTGTCTGTTTGAGGATGCGAACCGCGGCCACGCTTTCCACCAGGTGCGCGGTAAAGCGACTTCGGCGCTCGGCCACGCGACCGTAGTTCCGGGCCGCCAATCGGCGAAAGACCAGAACCGCTGGCACCAAGACCGGGACGATCCACGCCAGCGCGAGAAACAACCGAGGCGAAAGGCGAAAGAGCAGCGTGCCCGAGACCAGGCAGCGCAACAGCGCCGACAGGATCTCCGGTGGACCTTGAATGAGCAGCGGCTCCAGGCTTTCCACGTCCCGGTCGACGCGTGCCACGATTCGCCCCGCCTTGGCGCGGTCGAAGTAGCGTACGCTCAACCCCTGCACGTGGGCGAAGATCCTCGTTCTCAACTGGGACAGCACGGCCAGCGCAGCTGTTCCGGCCAGGTATTGCGAGCTGGCGGCCAAGGCGAAGCGTGCAATCCAGCACAATGCCACCCCCGCGCCCATTGCCGCAACCACGCGGGGCACGCAGACCCAGCCGGTCGAAACGCGCACGAGCCCACGGTCGATCACGTTGCGAAAGAGCCAAGGGCGCAGAAAGACAACCGTGACTAGCAACACCTCGACCAGCACCATCAGCGCTACCCGGCCACGTACCGGCCCGAGCAGGGGCCAAAGACGCCTCCACATGCTGCGCTCGAGCGCTGTCCCCGCGAGCTCTTGCTCGATCCGCAAGTCGTCGCCGTGGTTTCTGGTGTTTGCGGCCCTCTCGCGGGCGATAGGGTTAGGTGGACTTGGCGGCATCCGCGATTCCCAATAGTTCTCGGTAGGCGGCGTGACCGCGTGCCAACGCCTCGTGGGTGCCAACAGCGATAATCCGTCCGCCCAGCAAGAGCGCAGCCCGATCTGCGAGCAACACCGTCGAGAGCCTACTGGCCACCAGCAGGAGCGTCGGAGGCGAACCACCGTCGGCGCTCAGTGCTCGCAGCCCATTTAGAATCGACCGCTCCGTGATGGCGTCGAGCGCGCTGGTAGCGTCGTCGAGGACCAGCACCGCGGGGCGCCCCACGAAGGCACGGGCCAGGGTCAAGCGCTGACGCTGACCGCCCGACAAGGTTGCGCCGCGGTCACCGATCACGGTATCGAGCCCATCGGGCAAGCCAGCGATGATCTCGTCGGCAGCCGCCAACTTCAACGCCCGGCGGAGGTCCTCCTGGGACGCGTCGCGCGCACCCAATCTGAGGTTGGCCTCCACGGTGTCAGAGAACAGAAAGACCTCTTGGGGAACCACGTGTACCCGACGGCGCAACTCGGTCAGGTCGAGCGAGCGCGCATCGAACCACCCGCCTTCATCGGACCCGATCAGGACTTGCCCACTGTCGGGGTCCACCAGGCGAGGCAAAAGCCCCGTCAGAGTGCTCTTGCCCGAGCCTGTCGCCCCCACCAAAGCCACGACTTCGCCGGGAGCGATCGACAGGGTGCAATGGCGAAGCACGTCGGTTTCACCTCCCGGGGCGCGCACCTGCACGTCTCTCAGCTGCACGCCAAGCGGTCCCCCCGGAACGGGCCCATGGCCGTCTACGATGCGCGGCTCCGCGTCGAGGAGCTCCATGATCCGCGCGGCCGATGATCGGGCGTCGGCAAACACCTGCATCACACGCCCGACCGTCTCCACGCGAAAGACAACCGTGTTCATCAAGAGTAGCGACGCCACCAGTTTGCCGATGTCGATCCGGCCCGCCTGGACCAAACGCGCGCCGACCACCAATACCCACACCTGCCCCAAGGCGACGATGATCTGGGGCATGGGAATATGGATGCTCGCATAGCGCAGGGCCTGGCGCGCCTGGGTCACGAACGAGCGCACGGCGGTGACGAAGCGCCCAATGCGCTCGGATTCCAGCGCGAAGGCCTTGATGACCCGCACGCCGTAGATGCCTTCGGTCAGGTCCTGGTTCACGACATCGAAAGCTGCCCCTACCGAGCGGTCGAGTCGCACCAGTTCTTCCGTGTGGCGAAGCAGCCAGGTCAGCCCGAGAGCGATTCCAACGACCGGACCCAGTGCCAAAATGGGCGCATACCAGGCGATGAGGCCCAGCGCACCCAGTACCACCAAGCCCGTCTCGATCACGTTGCGCCACACGCTGATGAGGGCGTCGCGTACTTTGTCGGCGTCCCGGGTCGTGCGCGTGACCATTTCGCCCACGCCGTGGCGCACGTGGTACGCCAGATCCAAACGCTGAACCTGTACCAGAATGGCCACACGCAGACGCGACAGCAGTTCCTGACCGATGACCAAGGCCAGGATCCCAGTCCCGTACTGCAATAGCCCGCGGCCCGCTGCCACCGCCGCCAGGATGCCGAGCCAGCGGAGTCCGCACGAAAGGTCCAGCGCCCCGTTCGCCAGACGGACCACGGCCCGCCCACTTTCGAGATCGTGAACAGCACGACCGACCAGGTGCTGCTGCGCCGCCGCGCCGATGTTCACCACGATGAACAGGAACAGACAGGCGACAAACGCACCCGGAATCTGGCGATAGATGGCGAGGCAACGGACAAGAGCGTGTCGCGACAGCCAGGTTCCGGCATTCCGTCCAGGAATGTCGGGCGCTTGGTACGCATCGGACACCGAGGCCCCGGTTGCGTTCATGACTGTCGATTCACCAGCCATCACGCTCCTTCGTGACATGACGAACGCCCAAACGAGCCTCGACCCCCAGCTCGGCAAGCAACGAGCGCCGGTAGTCCAAGAAACGAGCTTCGTTTCGATCGCGAGGCTCGGGAAGGTCGAGCTGTAGGTTCACCACGAATTGTCCGTCGCGCAGGACAAGGACGCGGTCGGCGAGGCGAATCGCTTCGTCCACGTCGTGGGTCACCAGCACCACCGCCGGCCGGTGCAGGATGCACAGGTGAGCCACCAAGTCCTGCATCTGCAGGCGGGTCAGGGCGTCGAGTGCCCCGAACGGTTCGTCGAGTAGGAGAAGCTCGGGCTCGCGCACCAGAGCGCGCGCAAGGGCCACGCGCTGGGCCTCGCCTCCCGAGAGCGTCGCCGGCCAAGCTCGGGCATGGCTCGACAGCCCGACCTCGGCCAACGCCCGCTGCGCCGCCGCGCGGGTCTCCTGCGAACGGGGCTGGCCGATGGTCACGTTGGTCACGACCCGCATGGAAGGCACCAAGCGTGGTTCTTGGTACACCGTCGTGCGCGCCTTCGGCACTAGAACCAGACCTTCATGGTCATCCGGCAGCTCCAAACCAGCCAGGATACGCAAGAACGTGGTCTTCCCCGTTCCGCTCGCGCCCAGCAGGGCCACGAATTCGCCGCGCACGACGTCCAGATCGACTCCGCCCAGGACGACCTTCTCCCCAAAGGTTTTCCTGAGCCGGCGCACGTGCACCGCCGGGACCGAGGGCACAGCTGCCGCGAAGCCGCCCCGGCCATACGGGCCGGCAACGTCGCCGCCGTTCATCGGAACCGTCGTCGGAACCGTCATCGGAGCCGTCGTCGGATGCCTCATCGGATGCTGGAATGGCGTCGCCATGGCATGGTTATCCGTTCGAGCAAGCGGATGAAGGTGTCGAAGATAAGTCCTAGCGTCGCGTAGAGCAGAATGCACAGAACCATGTAGTCCTGACGGAAGTACTGCTTCGCCAGCAGCACGAGGTAGCCGATGCCCTTGGTGGTGCCCACCTGCTCGGCCGCGATCAGCCCGACCACACTGATGGCCAGGCAGATGCGCAAAGCCATCAGCAGGCTGGGCAGCGTTCCCGGCAAGATCACCTGCACCAACAACCGCCAGCCGTGCAACCCGAACCCGCGCGCCCCTTCCACCATCTTGCGATCGACGTTGCGCACACCAAGATAGGAGTAGGCATACATGGGAAATGCCGACGCGCAGGCGATGAGAACGACCTTGAAGGTCTCGTCGATGCCGAACCACGAAATCAAGAGCGGCACCAGAGCTAAGAACGGTACCGCGCGCAGCATCTGCATGGTCGGGTCGACGATCTCCTCGCCCACTGCCGTCAATCCCGACGAGACGCCAAGGACAAGGCCAACCGACACGCCCAGGCCCACCCCCGCCCCTGCTCGTCCCAGCGAAGCCAGCAGGAACTGCTTGAGCTCTCCAGTTTGGTAGAGCTCGATCAAGGCGCGCAGCACGTCGCCTGGAGACGCCAATACCGTCGGAGAAATGATTCCCCTGGCCGATCCGTACCACCAGCTGACCAGCAGCACCACAGGAATGCTCGCCCGCACGACCAGCGAAAGCGTGCGCGGTCGCGGTCGCGTCCCCAGAAATCGCGGTCGTTCAAGCCCAGCCAGAGCGGCCGGCACCAAATGCAGCGGCGCCTGTCCATCTTCCGGCTCGCGCGGCTCGCTCGCCAGGCTCCGATCGACAAGAGGCTCTGACAACCCACTCATGGCACCACACCTTTCCGTCGGGCGGCCGCTTCCACGTCGAACACGATCTCGTCAACGCTGATGTTGCGATCGATCGATCGGTTGGCAAAGAATAGTTTGGCCACGTTGGCGACGCGTACCCGGTCAGCTTCGGTGGGGACCCGCGTCTTCGGCGCGACCTTCGTATTCTCGATGGCGAGGCGCAGCTCATCGCCAGCCACCGCCGTCGGCCCCTTGTCGGTAAAGATATTTTGGAACCGCTCTGGATACCTGTGCGCAAGATCGACCAACCCGTTGACTACCTTGATGAAGACTTGGAACGCCACCGGATTCTTTTCCAAGACTTCGACGTTCGCCGCGCTGACGTTCACGTCGTCCGAACCGACCTCTGCCTCTCTGATCAGGATGCGCGCGCCGTTGCGGACAGCGGTACTAAAGAACACCCCGAAGGTCGACCAAGCATCGATCTTCCCGGTAGCGAAGGCGGCCGCAGCATCGGGCGGTTGGATTGCAACGCGATTGACCTTCTCGGCCGGGATGCCCTCGTTTGCCAGCGCCTTCAGCAGGATGTAGTCGCCGTGAGCGGCAAGGTTCACTGCCACCCTCTTGCCAACCAGGTCCTTCACCGTCTTGATTGGGCTGCCTGCCGGCACCAGAATTCCCGCCTGCAACATGGCCGATGGATCTGCAATGGCGAAGATCTTGAACCTGAGGTTGTGTGCCAGGGCACCGACGATGGGACTGACGGCGCCACCCGACGCGTTGATAGCACCCGAGTTCATGGCCTCGAAATTGGCGCTGAAGGCCTGTGCACCGGGAACCCACTCGATCCTCGCGTTCACCTTGGCCAACTCACGCTCGAGAATGCCTTCGCGCTTGGCATAGGCCAGAACGCCGCCCACGCTGCCCGCCGACCCATTGCCTGGATCGGAGAAGCGGATGACCACGGCCTCGTACTTGGACCCGGCTGCCGCCTGCGAAGCCAGAGCCTTCGGCGCCGTCTTGCACGCGACGAGAGAAAGCGCCAGCACGGCGACATTGCCGGCCACGAGGGAGACTCGACGGCGAAGCCTCACCGCCGCCTCCGCTGGCGGGCCACCCAGGCTGCGACCAGCGCGGCCGTCGCCATCAAGGCCGAGCCACCCGCGGGGCCGCCACCACCGTAGCTGCATCCGGTATCATCCGCGACCAGGCCCTGGGCGCCACCGTCGGGCAGGTAGCTCGGCGGCGGTCCGGCGCCACCATCACTCGCGATCCCACCGTCGAGGCTGCGCGCTCCGTCGTCCACCGAGACAACAGCGTCGAGCACGGCCAGATCTGCTGCGTGTGCCACGTCGACCGCCGGTCCCAAGTCAGCCGCAGCGTCGAGGTCAATCGCACCTCCGTCGTTGGCGTAGATCAACCCGTCAGGCGCGCCGCCTCCGTCGGCCTCGGCCTGGACGACGAGCGGATTCCCTAGCAGGGTGAGCGCGATAATTAGGAACAAAGTCAATCGAACGATCATTGGAACGAGAGCCTCCGGTTGGTACTGATGGATGTCCTGGTCTTGCTTGCCCGTGCTTGTGCAACTCGTGTGCCTGGGGACGAGAGCCGCGCCACCGCAGGATTCCGCTTGCCGCTGCTGCCCCTGCAACAGACGCCACGCACGCCTGGTGCTCCGGCACCAGCGCAAGCATTCAACCCACGGCCTGCAGGCTGGCTGTGCGATGACCGCGCACCAGGGGCAGGACCTCTTCACCCACGCGGTAGGCCTCCTCCAGGTGAGGCGTGCTGGCCAGAATGAACGCGTCCGTGCCTAGCTCGACCAGTTGGTCCAAGCGTTCGGCCACCTGCTCGTAGCTACCCACGAGACCCTGGGTTTGGCCTCCTCGCAAGAGCGCAAAGCCCGACCAGACGTTGGGCTCGACAATGAGATCCTCATAACCGTTGATGACCTTGGGCCGGTTGGCGGCCTGTCGCCGGGCCCCGACGGATTCAGTCCCCGCCCCAGGCCCGCCCGTGAAATTCTCCACCTCCTCTCGGCTCAGGCTCTCGAAGCCACGCCTGATCTCGTCCCAGGCCTCCTCTTCCGTAGGCCTGGCCACGATATCCACGCGTACAGCGCACTTGATCTGCCGGCCAAGCGCGGCCGTCTTGTCGCGTACGCGAGCGAATTTGTCACGCAACTGAGCGAAGGGCTCGAGCCACGTCAGGTAGAAGTCTGCGTGCTTGGATGCCGAAGCTAGTGCAGCGTCCGATGACCCGGAAAAATAGATCTCGGGAAACTCCTCGCCCGACAGTGGATCAGGAAGTCCGGCGCCTTCGACGCGATAGAACTTTCCCTGGTACGAAAATGGTCCGCCCTTCCAGATCCCGCGAACGACATCCAGGAACTCGGTCGTGCGCCGGTAGCGGTCGTCGTGCGGGACCGAATCGCCCCACCAAAGTTGTTGTGGCCCGCCGCCCCCAGTGATCACGTTGTACAAGGCC
>Ga0302323_100005935_pt1 | contig 10023 bp, 5 predicted proteins | sample Fen_T0_3_FD_201950 | JGI IMG/M metagenome (GOLD analysis project Ga0302323, IMG submission 201950) | Peat permafrost microbial communities from Stordalen Mire near Abisko, Sweden - Fen_T0_3 | ecosystem: Environmental > Terrestrial > Soil > Wetlands > Permafrost | place: Sweden: Abisko... | reverse complement strand
CCCTGCGGGATCACCCATAATCGACCGTTGCCGCGTCGCCATGTAATTTACTCACTGAGTCATTGGGTACTGAAATCAGTCTTCGTGATTCTCGATAGGTAAACATTTGTAACCGATCAATTCGGTGTTCTAGGCTATTTCGATAGCCAAGATTCACCGGGTGGCAGTGATGCAACTGCCTTTGTGTCAGGGTCGGCGTTGGCGAGGTGGGGGATCATGAAAACAGTGCAACGAAAGATGGGCTCGACCAGTATTGGTTACTTTGCGAGTGCGTTGTTGACATTACTTCTGGTTGGCTGCAGTGGTTCAAAGGGACCCTCTGGCTCAGCCGGACCACAAGGACCGCAGGGTCCACAAGGCCCTACCGGACCGGTTACCACTACGATTGGTGTGGCATCGCCCAGTGCTGCAACCGAGCTGACAATGTCTATCACTAGTGTGACCATTGCGAGCGCACCTGTTGTGAATTTTAAAGTCACCAACCAGGATAACGTTTCGGTGGCAGGACTGATCAGCACCGACTTACGATTCAACATTGCCAAGTTAATACCGGGAACCAACGGTGATTCCAGTGCATGGCAAAACTACATCAACCGCACAAGTGGTGGTGCCGTGCAGGGCTCACAGGAACGTAACCGCAGCGGGTTTCCTTGGGGTGCCTTGGTAGACCACCAGGACGGTACCTACACTTATACCTTCGCTACTGATATCACCAGTGCAACTGCAAACCCGTGCCCGTCACCTTGCACCGATGCACGAGGTAAAGCGTTGAATATCAGTTATGACGCAGGGCTGACGCATCGCGTATCCATTCAACAGGCTAATTCGGTCTATCCAAAATCCAACGCAACCTACGACTTTGTCCCAAATGGCAGTGCCGTGACAACAGAACGCATCATGGTTGCCACCGCGAACTGCAATCAGTGTCACAACCAGCTAACCGCGCATGGCAGTCGCATTGAAGCCAAGTTATGTGTGACTTGCCACAACCCCGGATCATGGGTTGCAGGCACGACCAATACTTCCGTTGATTTCAGGGAATACATTCACAAGATACACAGTGGCAAGACTTTGCCCAGCGTCATAGCGGGTACGCCGTATAAGATTGGAACTTCCGATTTCTCCGATGTTGGTTTCCCGCAAGATATTCGTAACTGCACCAAGTGTCACGATGGCGCGAACACAGCTACACCTCAGGCGGATAATTGGGAAACCAAGCCCAGTATTCAGGCCTGTGGTTCCTGTCATGATGATGTTTACTTTGGCGCAACGCCTGATCCCGCGAAGCCGTATCAAACCGTGGCGCATCCAGGCGGAGTAGTTACTGACAACAGCGAGTGTCTAACATGTCATGCTGCAAATCGCATTGCGGGCAGCATTGCAGAAAAGCACACCATCCTCAGCAAGGTGGCACGTGGTAACTTCAAGTTCAACATCCTTGCTATCTGTGGAACGCCAGTTGCTTCCAAGCCAGTGTGTGCGCCGGGATCGTCGCCGACGATTAAATTTTCGGTGACTGATCCTAACGGCGGTACACATGGCTATCCCAATGGCACCTATAACATCTTTGCCGATCCAGAATTCTGGAACAGTACTACCAGCAAGGCCGCGGGCAGTATGACCATTGATATGGCCTGGGATACGCGTGACTACAGCAACACAGATGGCTCGCAGGCGCGGCCTTCACGTGCCAATCAATTTAATGTGTTTGGTGCCACTACCACAACACCATTTGGTCAGACGAACGCGATCCCCGCTTATCCTGCAGCGACCAGCAATGGTGATGGTACCTATACATTGACGGCGGCCACTCCGATATCGGCCAATGCCACTGGTACTGGTGCGATCGCCATAGAAGGACGGGCTTTCAGTACGGTGGCCGATCCAGGCTTGACCGGTTCGGCGGCTAACCGGATTCCAATCAAGGCTGATGTGGCTTACTTCGCCATAACGGATAGCACGCCAGTGCCGCGTCGTGTTGTGGTGGATGCGCAGCTCAAGTGCGATAACTGCCACGATCAACTAAGCCTGCACGGTGGTGGTCGCAATGACAACGTACAACTATGTGTCATCTGCCACAACCCCAATAACACCGACGCCCCTGCCAGTGCGCGGCCGAAAGATGCAACATCAAACTTGCCAATCATTACTACTGCATCGCTTGATGGCAAGAAAGAGGAATCAATTGATTTCAAGCGCATGATTCACGGCATTCATGCTGGCGCACAAGCGTCACTAAGTGGCACGACAACCTTCTCCGGCTTCCGCGAAAAAGGATTGTGGATTTCTGGAGCTAACTATAGTGGTACCCGGTTTCCGGGTGTGCTGAATGACTGTACAGGTTGTCATGTAGGCACAACGTACCAGTTGACCGGCATCTGGGATTCACCCGCGCAGAGTCACATTCTTGGTAGCACCATTGATTCTGCGCCCACGATGATTGCCGGTGTGAATACCAAAGCTGAAGTGGCTACTGCGTTACAGGATCCGACCGATGATTTGAAGATATCACCCACTGCTGCGGTATGTTCTTCATGTCATGATGATGCGTTGGCCAGGCAGCATATGATTACCACTGGCAGTGCGTTGTTCTCGGCCACCCAATCAACCTTGGTTGGCAACCTGGAAACCTGTTCAATCTGTCATGGCCCCGGCAGTATCGCCGATGTCAAAGTTGTTCACGGTATCAAGTAACGAACCATCGTGAAAACAACTATTGCAAGCGTCGTCACCCAGGGGAGAATCACTTCCCCTGAGTTGTTGGTGGAGTGAACCAGTGCGGCGTTTCGAACAATCAAACAAAATCATTCGGTCAGCCGTCGCCAACCACAAGTTGTGGATCATGATTCTGATGAGTTTCGCGTTGGCGGTACCCATGTTGGCCGTCGCGGAAGATACACCAGCAACCTCAAGCACCACAGTCCACAGCGATCAGGTGGCCGCGTACACCAGTAAAGGCGCCGATACCTGTATCAAATGCCATGACGAAGATTCTGAATTTCCGGTATTTTCGATTTTCAAAACCAAGCACGCACAATTAGCTGATTCGCGTACGCCTTTCGCACATCTGCAATGTGAAACTTGTCATGGACCAGGCGCCAATCACGCAAAGAATGTTCCATCTGACAAACACCAGGCACCCATCATTGCTTTCGGCAGTACTTCTAAAATTGCACCCGATGGTCGTAACCCAACGTCACCCACTGATCAAAACAAGATCTGCCTTGATTGCCATCGTGGTGATGCAAGGATTGACTGGCATGCCAGCGCACATGAACGCGGCGATCTCGCTTGCGTGAGTTGTCACAAGCTTCACGTTGATCGCGATCCGGTGTTGCGTACTGCATCGCAGCCCGAAGTGTGTTATCGCTGTCATCAGAAACAGCGTGTGGATTTCAATAAACCATCCGCACACCCGGTTAACTTTGCGCAACTGGCGTGCAGCAATTGTCACCAGCCTCACGGCACCAGCAATGCCGCACAGCTGATCAAGCCCACCATTAACCAGACATGCTATTCCTGTCATGCGGAAAAACGTGGTCCCGTACTTTGGGAGCATGCACCGGTTGCAGAGGATTGTACGCTGTGCCATTCGGCTCATGGCTCGGTGCACTCAGCATTGTTAAAGAAAGATCCCCCATTGTTATGCCAGCAATGTCATTCCCCGAGTGGGCATCCTGCAATCGCTCGCACTGCTGATGCATTACCCGGCGGCAGCAGCGCGGCGTCCGGGTTCCTGCTCGCAGGCGGCTGTACCAATTGTCATTCCCAGGTGCATGGCTCCAATAGTCCATCAGGTCACTTGTTGATGCGTTGAGCAACACCCAATCATGAACATTCCAACTAAACCACTGCTACTGTTCATGCTCTCAGCCCATGCGGTATCCAGTGTGGCGGCAGATGGCGTTGACAACACGAGCAGTGGGCCAGATACCCAGCAGTGGAAGTGTAAGTACTGCGCCTTCCCAGCAGGGCTGCGCGGCACAGTGGATTTTGGTCTTGGCTACGCTTCAAATGACGCTTTCAAATTCGGTGAATATAACGGGATTAATCAGCACAGCGGCTTTTTAATCGGAGATGCAGAACTCACATATTTCGGTGAGGAAGCCAAGTACTGGACGATGAATGCAACTGACCTGGGTCTGGACTCGCGTGCTTTAAATGTTGAAGGAGGCAAACAAGGAGCCTTCAAAGTTACCTTCGGTTACAAAGAGCTGCCACATTTTATTGACGCTGCTGTTGCCACTCCCTTTGTTAACGGCGGTAGTAACGCTCTCACATTGCCGACGTCCTGGGTTACGGGTACCGCAACCAGTACCATGCCTGCGCTTGATACCGATTTGCAGTCCACCAGTGTTAAAACCAAGCGTAAACAGCTGCAAGCATCTGCATCAATAACACCGGCATCGGCGTGGCAATACTCAATTGCCTTTCATCACGAGACCAAGCAGGGGACCCAGGCTACTGCTGGCGCGTTTTTCTTCAATTCAACTCAGCTGATCCGGCCCGTTGACTATGTAACGGACCAATTGGATGCTGCTGCTGCATACACCGGTAATAAACTGCAACTTCGGGTTACCTATAGCGCCTCTGCTTTTCGCAACCACAATGCATCATTGACCTGGCAAAATCCTTACACGGCGTTGCTCAATGCTGATGCAGGTCAACTGGCATTACCCCCCGATAACCAGTTCCACGAGCTACAATTGGCACTCGGTTACCAGATCAGCAACGATACCCGTGTAACAGCAGATATCGCCATGGGCCGCATGACGCAGGACCAGGAGTTTCTCGCGCCAACGCTCAATGCTACGTTGAATGCTGTTGCACCACCCAGAAAATCATTGGCTGGAAAGGTCGATACGCGCAATGCGAATTTGAAATTCGCTTCTGCAGTGACCCAACTTCTGCGTGTGAATGCAACCTATATTTACAATGATCGCGACAACCAAACGCCGCAAGCAGCCTATGCATGGGTATCGACGGACAGTTTTGTCAATACGCCGACGGTCAATCTCCCCTACAGTTTTACCCAGAGCACGTGGAAGTTGCGTGCTGATTATCGATTGTTAAAATATTTACACGCCGCGGCGGGTTACGACAACGATTCCCGCAAACGCACGTTTCAGGAAACCGAACACACGCGTGAACGCTCCGTCTGGGGAAAGATCGATTTGCAAAACTGGCACAGCATGGATGTGTCACTTAAAGTAGTGCATGGCAAACGCGATCAATCCGGTTATGCACCATTGACCGCTACTGGCGTGATCGAAAATCCGTTGTTGATCAAGTACAACATGGCCAATCGCTTCCGTGACAGCGCGGAATTGCGTGTTGATACGGCGATCGGCGATAAGTTAACACTGGGTGCCGGAATTAATGTTGCTAGAGATGAATATCCTGATTCGAAACTTGGCCTGATCTATGGCAAGGACCTATCTTACAACGCTGACGTCACCCTATTATTGACTCATACCACCAGTACACACCTGTTTGCCAGTCGTGAAGAAATCCAGTCTCGACAAATGGGCAGTTCGAATTTCTCGGTAGCAGATTGGACTGGACACAATGACGATACCATCAACTATTTTGGTATTGGCATCAAGCGCAGTAAATTGATGGAGAAGCTGGACGTCGGAGCAGATTACACCGTGACCAATTCGCACGGTGCAGTCATGGTTGACACGGGCACGTTGGCAGCGCCATTTCCCGATCTCGTCAGCAAACGCGACACCTTGAAGCTTTATGGAACCTATCGTCTCGCGGACAAAATATCTCTGCAAGCGGCCTACTGGTATGAACAATATCATTCTGACAACTGGATGCTGGCGGGAGTGGCGCCGGGAACTATTTCAAATGTTCTGACGCTGGGTCAGCTGGCACCCATTTACCACGTGAATGTGATTTCGTTGTCAGGGAGGTATCAGTTCAAATGAAAATGCACATGAACCTATTCTGGTGGAACATACAAGCCACATCCGTGTGGATCCAATTATTGAGGAGTCCGATATGAAGATTTGCCGATTGATGATACCCAGTCTATTAACAAGTATTGGCATGTGTGGTTTGTTAGTTGTAAGTAGTGTCGGCGCAGCAGATGTCAACAAACTGGTTGAGAACTGTGCAGGTTGCCACGGCAAAGATGGCGTCAGTCCCAATAAGGATATTCCCACCATCAGCGGCAACTCGGTGACCTATATCACTGGCTCATTTACCAACTACAAAGGGAAGGAACGGCCTTGCACCAAGGTCAAGTATCCCGAAGGTACACATAAAGGCGAAACCTCTGACATGTGTAAGGTAGCTGAAGACTTGTCTGATGCTGATGTCAAACTTGTGGCGGAGTATTTTGCAGGTAAGCCATTTGTGCGCGCCAAGCAAACCTTTGATACAACGTTGGCCGAAAAAGGTAAAGAGCTTCATGAAAAGAGCTGTACGAAGTGTCACGCCGATGGCGGCAGTGTGGCCAGTGACGATTCCGGTATGCTGGCGGGTCAGTGGATGCCAGTGATCAGACAGCAGTTCAAGGAATTTGCTGCAGGTGAACGACCCATTGACAAAAAGATGAAACCCAAGTTTGAAAAGCTGAGCGCAGCTGACCAGGAAGCGCTGGTCAATTACTACGGCAGCTTCAAATAAATTCTGTTGCGTGCCATCACAGCTAAGTTCATGTGGCCAAGAGGAATTGTAATGTCGGTTTTGCTTAGCTCAATAACGGCTGTGCCGGTACGAAAATCTTTCTCCTGGTTGGTGATTTTGTTACTACTGGCTGTGCCCGAGTTATTCTTGCCAGCAATGGCAACGGCGGTGCCCACTGCTGCAGCGAAGCTTGACGATGCCACTTGTCTGGGCTGTCACAACAGCGAGATCAAGCCCACTGCAGCCCAACTCGAAGAAGATGAAGACACGCCACCCCTGGCAGCAGTTCACAAAGATCAGATTGACATAGGCGTGCATAGCGACATGAGCTGCGTCACCTGTCACAAGGAAATTGTTGATAGCCAGGCGCAGCATAAACTGGGTTCCGCACCCAAGCCAGATTGCGCGGGCTGTCATCGTGATTTATGGGAAACCATCAAGTCACAAGACCTGACTACTGAAAAAGCGCGCATGGGGATTGTGGTCGCGAATGCTGACGCCTACAAAGAGTCTTTCCACGCCCGTTCTGCTGGTAAAACAGGCGTTAAGGCTTCCTGTGATGATTGTCACCATACTCACTATTTCAATGTGCCGCCACGCGGTACTTCCAAGCGTTCTGACTGGCACCTGACGATTCCTGATGTCTGTGGGAAGAAATGTCATTCCGATATTCTGGATGACTACGTCACTTCAGTGCATGGCAAAGAAGTAGTCGAAAAGCATAATCTGAAATCAGCAGTGTGTATTGATTGCCATACCACGCATGACATTACCAAAACCACACAGAACCCATTCAAGCTGGCTATTACACAGCGATGTGGCAATTGTCACGAAGCCAACTATCTGAGTTATACCAGTTCGCTGCATGGCCAGATTAACCGGCTCGGTTATTCATTCACTGCCAAGTGTTACGACTGCCATGGTAGTCATGCAATTCTCAAAGTGGATGATCCCGAATCGACAGTGAGTCCCGCCAACCGGCTAGATACTTGCAAGGAATGTCACAACGGCAAGAAGATGCCCATGGCAACTGCGGCGATGATGTCATTTGGGCCGCATGCCACGGGAGAAGACTTCAAGCACTATCCACAAACCTACATTGCGACTAAGTTCATGCATGGATTGTTCGTGATGGTGTTCGCCTACTTCTGGGTACATACGTTGTTGTGGTGGCACCGTGAATACAAGGATCGCAGAGCTGGTGTGGTGCATCACCGTATTCGTACTGATGAGCTGGTGCAAGGCAAGCATGTTCAAGTACGTCGCTTTGGGTTGATGTGGCGCATTGGTCATTTGTTATTTGCCATCAGTGTGATGTTGCTAATTCTCACCGGCATGACAGTGTTCTACTCATACACACCATGGGCACCGGTGGTAATGAAGGTGCTCGGCGGCCCGCAAGTGTCGGGTATCATTCATCGTGTTTGTGCGACGATCATGTTGAGTATCTTCTTCAGTCACTTGATTGGCGTTGCGATCAACATTTATCGTGATCGCAAAACCTTCCGGTTCTTTGGCCCCGATTCATTGGTTCCGAATTGGAAGGATTTCAAGGATGCCTGGGGTATGTTCAAATGGTTTGCGGGCAAAGGCCCTCGTCCCGTGTTTGATCGCTGGACGTATTGGGAAAAGTTTGACTACTGGGCAGTGTTCTGGGGTATGGGCGTTATCGGTAGCAGCGGCATGATGATGGCATTCCCTGATGTCACCATGAAATTCCTGCCAGGCTGGGTGTTCAATGTGATCATGATTGTGCATGGTGATGAAGCCTTCCTGGCTGCCGTATTCCTGTTCACGGTGCATTTCTTCAACAATCACTTTCGGCCGGACAAGATTCCACCACCAGATATTGTGATGTTCACCGGTACGCAATCGCTGGAAGAATTCAAGCGCGATCACGGTCTGCAATATCAGCGCTTGGTTGAAAACGGCGAACTGGAAAAATATCTAGTGGCCGCGCCGTCGAAACCAATGACACTGGGTTCCAAGATACTGGGCTTGGTCTTGCTGAGTTGTGGCCTGGCCTTGCTGGTGATTGTGGCGATTGGCTTTTTTACCACCAAGACACTGCACTAATACAGCGTTGCGGACAAAGAATTCGAGTGTTTGAGGAACGAAATGATTGAGCCTGTCGTACTCAAGCATCCGTTGTGCAGCCAATTCCGTTTGATTTTCTGGTTGTCATACCCCGGCAATGACCATAGAATCCAGGCGTACGCGGGCGTGATGTAGTGGTAGCCTGGAACCTTCCCAAGGTTCTCGTGTGGGTTCGATTCCCACCGCCCGCTCCAGTTTCCTGACCTCACAAAACTCCAATAGATGGTCGGGGGTCAATCAAGGGGCCCTGTTTGATCAAGCAAATATACAAGCAGCTATATGCACAAGTACTTGTGGCAATCGTCTGTGGTGTCTTGCTTGGACACCTTTATCCGGCCGTCGGCAGCAAACTTCAGCCATTGGCAGATGGGTTTATCAAACTGATCAAGATGCTGATCGCGCCAATTATTTTTGGAACCGTTGTTACTGGAATCGCCAACACCGGTAACCTGAACAAAGTGGGACGAGTCGGTGGCAAGGCGCTCCTGTACTTTGAAGTAGTCAGTACCTTGGCCCTGCTGATCGGTTTGATTGTTGTCAATGTCATCAAGCCGGGCGCAGGCATGAATGTGGATGTTACTACCCTGGATTCTTCCAGCATTGCGAGTTACGCCGAAACTGCCAAATCACAAAGCACAGTGCAGTTCATGCTTAATATTATTCCGACTACTTTTTTTGATGCTTTTGCCAAAGGTGAAATTCTGCAAGTACTTTTGTTGGCAGTATTGCTGGGCTTTGCTTTTGCCGCAGCGGGTGAAATAGCGCGCCCGGCAGTGAATTTTATTGATCAATTCCTGCATGCGTTATTCATCGCAGTCAACTACATCATGAAGCTGGCGCCGATCGGCGCATTTGGTGCGATGGCATTTGTTATCGGCAAGTATGGAATCAGTTCACTGATACCTCTGGCCAAATTGCTGGGTAGTGTGTATCTCACCTGCGTCCTGTTTGTATTGCTGGTACTGGGTTTAATTGCACGTATGGCTGGATTCAGCATCATTAGATTCGTTAACTACATCAAGGAAGAACTGCTGATCGTGCTCGGCACTTCATCATCCGAATCCGCGCTGCCACGCATCATGGTGAAGCTGCAGCAACTGGGTTGCTCAAAGTCTGTAGTGGGACTGGTGATACCCACTGGGTATTCTTTTAATCTTGATGGCACATCCATCTATCTGACCATGGCAGCAATTTTTGTGGCGCAAGCTACTAATACTGACTTATCACTATTGCAGCAATTGACTTTGCTCGCGGTGCTGTTGCTGACATCCAAAGGCGCCGCCGCCG
>Ga0302323_100005933_pt1 | contig 10025 bp, 8 predicted proteins | sample Fen_T0_3_FD_201950 | JGI IMG/M metagenome (GOLD analysis project Ga0302323, IMG submission 201950) | Peat permafrost microbial communities from Stordalen Mire near Abisko, Sweden - Fen_T0_3 | ecosystem: Environmental > Terrestrial > Soil > Wetlands > Permafrost | place: Sweden: Abisko... | reverse complement strand
GGCCGTGGCCGGGGGCGATTCCGTCAAGGCCCCCGTGAGCCCTCCGAATTTCAATGGCTACAAGGTGATCGGCTACGTGCCCAGCTGGCGCGGCGATCTCAAGTCCATCCAGTACGACAAGCTGACCCACATCAACTATGCCTTCCTGGAGGTGGGCGCCGATGCCTCGCTGAATCCGCTCGATCTGGCCCAGTTGCAATCAGTGGTCGGCCAGGCCCACGCCCACGGCGTCAAGGTGCTGATCTCCGTGGGCGGGGGCAGCAATTCGGCCGTGCTGGGCCCGGTCATCGTCAACGCGACCACCCGCAAGACCCTGATCGGCAACCTCGAGGCCTTCGTGGCCGCGAACCAGCTGGACGGGGCGGACATCGACTGGGAATACCCGCAGAAGGCCTCGGACAGCCAGCCCTACACCGAGCTCATGACCACCCTGGCCAAGGACCTGCACGCCAAGGGCAAGCTGCTCACCACCGCCACAGTGGGGGCCGCCTGGGCCGGCGACGCCATTTCCGCAGAGGTACTCCAGGCCCTGGACTTCATGAACATCATGGCCTACGACGTGCCGGGCGAGCAGCACTCCAGCTACGCCACTGCCGTGACTCAGCTGAACTATTGGCTGGGCCGGGGCCTGCCCAAGGCCAAGGCGGTGCTGGGGGTGCCCTTCTACGGCTACCCCACCAAGGGCGGCCGCGATACCTCCGCATCTTACCGGGAGCTGGTGGCCGCCAATCCCGCCGCCGCCCAGAGTGATCGCTCCGACTACCAGGGCGGCGTCTCCTACAACGGCATCCCCACCATGCGGCAGAAAACCCAACTGGCCATGCAGAGCGGCGCGGGCCTGATGATCTGGGAGCTCACCTTCGACGCCCCTAGCAGCGCCTCGCTGCTCTCAGCCATCCACGAGACCCTGACCGAGCCCGCCCAGAAGCCGGCGCCCGGCCACCCCCAGAACTGACGCGCGGCCAATCTGCCCGCATCCTCGGCGCATACTCCTGGACAAGCCGGGGATAATCGGGCTGGACCGCCAGGGGGATTTCCATGAACGCGATCAAGTGGGGCATCCTGGGCTACGCGCGCATCGCCCAGAACAGCGTGATTCCGGCCATCGAGGCCGCCGCCAATGCGACTTGCCACGCCGTGGCCACCCGCGATCCCGAGCGGGCCGCCCAGGCCCGGGCCAGCGGACGCTACGAACAGGTCTATGCCGACTACCAGAGCGTGCTGGACGACCCCGACATCGACGCGGTCTACATTCCCCTGCCCAACCACCTGCACCTGCCCTGGACCGTGGCGGCGGCGGAACGGGGCAAGCATGTGCTGTGCGAGAAGCCCCTGGCCCTGTCCCTGCGCGAATGCGAGGCCATGGCCCGGACCTGCGAGCGGCGCGGCGTGCTGCTCGCGGAGGCCTTCATGTACCGCTATTCGAGCCGCACCCAAAAGCTGCTAGAGATCGTGCGCTCAGGGGCCCTGGGCGAACTCCGGCACATCTTCGCGGAATTCCGTTTCCTGCTGGATAATCCGGACGACTTCCGCTTCCGGCCGGAATGGGGTGGCGGCGCCCTGTTCGACGTGGGCACCTATCCTGTGGACCTGCTCGGCCTGCTCCTGGGCGAGGCGCCGGTGGCGCTGTGCGGCGAAAAGGTGAGACATCCCGGCGGCGTCGATATCCTGTTCGCGGGCAGCCTGAAATATGCCGGCAGCGTGTTGGCCAGCATCGGCTGCGGCTTCAATTCGGTCTATCGCGAGTACGCCCAGATCACAGGCACCGCGGGGGTCCTGGAGGTGCCCAGGCCCTTCCAGAAAAGCGGTGAGCCCTTCCGGTTGATCACCGCGGCAGGGCTGGAAGAAATCCCCGTGCCCGAGTCGGACAACTATCGCCTGGAGATCGAGGACTTTTCTGGCGCCATTCTGGAGGGCCGCCCGCTCCGCTTCCCCATCCAGGACAGCCTGCGCAACATGGGCGTGCTGGAGCAGCTGGTGGCGCTCCCCTGAGCCGGTACAGGTCCGGGTGCGCTCGATGCGTTGCCCTTCCTGCCGGCCGAGGTTTTTTGGCTCGTTGAATGCCCCAATGCATGTTTGGATCGCACGGCGGCCCGGCGGAGCGATCCTGTGGGGGATGCCCCGCTGAGGCCACCCATGCAGCAGCTTTCTCATCCCCTCCGAATGATGCCCGCGCTTGCCCTGCTCGCCTTCGAGATCGCCGCGCAGACGCCCCCGCAGACCTTCCAGGCCAAGCTCGCGGCCCTCGAGGCCCGCCACGGGGGACGCCTGGGGGTGGCCGTCGTGGAATCATCCAGCCACCGGAGGCTGAGTTATCGTGGGGCGGAGCGCTTCGCCCTCTGCAGCACCTTCAAGGTGGCGCTGGTGGCGGCAGTCCTCGCGCGGGTGGACGCAGGTACGGAGACCCTGGATCGCCGCATCCCCTTTGGCCCGAAGGATCTGCTCGAGTACGCCCCGGTCACCCGGGCACGCGTGGCCGAGGGCAGCCTGACCGTGGCGGAACTGTGCACCGCGGCCCTCGAGCAGAGCGATAACACCGCGGCCAATCTGCTGCTCCAGTCGCTCAAGGGGCCCGGCGCGGTGACCGCATTCCTGCGCTCCCTGGGCGACCCCGTGACCCGGCTGGATCGCAACGAGCCAGCGCTGAACAGCAACCGGCCCGGGGACGAGCGCGATACCACCAGCCCGGACGCCATGCTGGAGAGCCTGCGCAAGCTCCTGCTGGAACCGGTCCTGTTCCCCACTTCCCGGCAGTTCCTGCAGATCCATTTGAAGGCCAGCGAAACGGGAAAGGGTAGGCTGCGCGCCGGCCTGCCCGCCACCTGGGTGGCCGGCGACAAGTCCGGCACCGGCGACCATGGCGCCACCAACGATATCGCGGTGCTCTGGCCGCCCGGCCGGGCGCCGATCTTCGTGACCGCCTATTACTCGGAGTCCAAGGCCACCGACCCGGAGCGGGAGGCGGTGCTGGCCGAGGTGGGGGCTCTGGTCGCCGCGGAATTCGCGGTGGCGTCCTGGTGAAGCAACGCCCCCGCGAAATCTCTTCGCGGGGGCGTTGCCACTGAAGGGGCCGCCTATTCGTGCGGGGTCACCTGGATGGCGTGCAATCCGGCCCAGACCTCGGCGCTGAGCCAGCCGCTGCCGGTGAACTGGGCATCCCAGATACAGACCGAGGTGGGCTTGGTGGTGTAGGTTCTGGACTGCAATTCCTGGACATGGTTCAAAACGCTGGTGCCCAGTCCGCCGCTGCCCAAGGTGGCCTTGTAGCCGGGCATCCCTTCGGCGAATTGGTGGTTCTTGTAGCCCGCGGCCAGGGCCGTGTCCTGCTGCCACTGGTAGGTGCCCCAGACTCCGGGGGTGGACGCGGTGGCGCCGCCGAACAAGTTCTCGTAGCCCATGCTCTCCACGCAGTCCACGTGGCCCGCCCAGTCGCCGATGATCCCCATGTTCGGAGCATTCCAGATATAGGGATAGACCGCCACGGTCAGGATCTTGCCCGCGGCGTGCAGCTGGGTGCCCAGGTCATTCAGGAAGCTCGCAAAAGCGGTCCGGCTGGCGTTCATGTCCACGAGGCCCTCGAAATCGATATCGACGCCATCCGCGCCGGTGCTGGCGACCATGGCCATCAGGCTGGTGATCAGGGCCGTCTTGTTGCCGCTGAAGGCGGCGGTGGCCAGGGTCCAATCCCAGTCCGGGGTGGCCAGCGCGACATTCCAATCGGTGACGCAGATCAGGAATTTCTTGTGGTTGGTGGCGCAGTAGTTGGCGACCCAGGTGATATCGGAGGCGGAAACGCCGGACTGGAGGAAGACGGTGCCGTCTGTCTTGATCTGGTAGTACTGCGCCGCCACGCTGGTCAGCGTGTTCTTGGGATTGTAGGGGCCGCCGGTGTCAGCCGTCAGCGCGGCCATCCAGGTGCTCTGGTTGTAGGGGGGCACCCAGGTGCGTATCTCCATGCCCGTATTGACCGGAACCGCCGGTGTCGTCACCGCCAGGGCAGAGCTCTGAGCCGAGACACCGGCCGCGTCGAAGGCGGCCACGGCAAAGGAATAGGTGGTGCCAGCGGTGAGTCCGGTGATGGAGGTGGTCGGGCTGGTCACCTGGGCCACCTCGGTCCCATCCCGGAACACGTGGTACTGCACGACGCAGGCGGCATCAGCACTGGCGGCGTTCCAGGTCAGGACGACCCCGGTGCTGGTCAGGCCGGAGGCGGCCAGACCGGTCGGCACGCTGGGAGCGGCGCCGCAGGTGGCCGGGGGAGGCTGCGGGTCGGAGCTGGAGCCGCCGCCGCAGCCCAGGAAGATGAGGGACAGGCAACCCAGCAGGCAGGCGGCGGTCCTTCGGGTGGCTTGCAGCGAACCGGTCATCGTCATGTGCGCATCCTCGGTGGAATGGAAATCCGTGCTGGAACCGTCGCGATACCTCGAAACGGGAACGAGCACCCGCATCCATGCCCAGAGGGCCTTATGATCGCTCCCTCATCCTACCCATGAGGGTCCATCCAGCGGGGTGAAAGACGAGAAAAAGGCCCGAAATCCGTCGTGAATCGGGCCCTCCGGGCAGAATGGGCCGGGTTCCCGTCCGCAGGCGCTGGCCGGGGCTTGGTGGATCCGCAGGAAGCCCGGTGGATCGATTCAAGACGGCCTTTCACCACCAGGAGCGGCCTCCTGGTTGAATTCATCGTGCAGCCTCATCAGGCAGTCCGGGCAGATCCCGTGGGTGAACTCGGCTCCAGTGTGCTCGCGGATGTAGGCCTCCACCTTATTCCAGTAGCCAGAATCGTCACGGATCTTCTTGCACCAGGCGCAGATGGGCAGGATGCCGTGCAGGGCCTTGATCTGATCCAGGGCCTGGTGCAGCTCCTCGGCCTGCTCGCGCAGGGATTCCTCAGCCCATTTGTGCTCCGAGATGTCCCGGCCCACGGCCTGGAATTCCAGCAATTCTCCGGTGGGAGAATACAGGCCGCGAGCGCGCCCCGAGCCTCGCCCGGGAGGGCGGCAGCCGATCAGGCCCCGCGCTCCCTCCGCAGCAGACAGAACCACCAGCCGAAGGCTCAGGCCTTGCCGATGCGGGTGCGCACTTCCTGGAGGAAGGCGTCGAAATGCTCGGGGTCGGTGCGGCAGATATCCAGGCCGGGCCGGCCGTCTTTCCGGGGGAAGTGGACAAACTGTCGCTTCCTGGCGGTCATGAGCGCCACCACTACGCACAGGCCCGCCACGGGCCAGCCGAAGCCCGCGACCCGGTGCAGGGTCAGGGAATAGTTGTCCCGGGAGAGCACGACGGCCGTGGCCATGGCCAGGGAACCGATCATGACCGCCTTCTTGAACCACTTGTTGCGCACCGTGAAGCGGTTCGGCTCCGGGGAGAGGTCCGCCAGCTTCACGGCGGTGCAATGGCTCTTGCCCAGGGTCCACTGGGCATCGATCTCGACGCGGTCCTTGAATAGCCGGAACTCCCGGGTCACCTGGGGTAGGCGTTCTTGGTAGGTGGCAATGGGTTCAATGATCATCAGGTTTTCCGGAAGCAGACGGTGAGGGGAGGGGCGGCAACATGGCCGAAGCCCTCCTCATTCTGTCAGAGAGTGCGCCTGACTTCCGGGTTGATTCATGGCCCGCTGCCACGCAAGCCTGGCTTTTCTAGGTCCTGGCCCGCTCCGGAATGTGCTCCAGGGCCTTGCGCAGCACGGACTGGAACTGGCTTCGCTGGTAGGGCTTGGGCAGGAAGCCCGCCAGCCCCCGGCCGACGAATTCACTGATGACGTGCTGCTCGCTGTAGCCGCTGGTGAGCACCACCGGAACCTCGGGATCCACCGCCTGCATGCACAGGAAGGCCTCGCGCCCATCCATATGGGGCATGGTGAGATCCATCAGCACCACGGACAGCTGGGCGTGCAGCTGCTCGAACAGCACCACCGCCTCCCGGCCGTCCATGGCCTCGACCACCTGAAAGCCGGACTGATGGGCCATGGCCCTGCCCACGGAGCGGGCGCTGACCTCGTCGTCCACCAGGAGCAGGGTGCCCCCTCCCACCCAGGTATCCGCCCCTGAGCCGAGCGGCACTTCGGCCCCATCCAGGGCCAGGGCCGGCAGGAACAGCTTGAAGGAGGTGCCGCGGCCCGGTTCGCTGTAGACCTTCACGCTGCCCTGATGGCTGCGCAGAATGCCCATCATGGCCGAGAGCCCGAGGCCACGCCCGGTGAACTTGGTGGTATAGAAGGGATCGAAGATCCTGGCCAGCACTTCGGCATTCATGCCGCAGCCGGAGTCGCTCACTTCGAGTACCACGAAGCGGCCGGGATTCAGCGGCAGCGAGGGCATGATGCTGGCGAGGTAGACCTCGTCCAGGTTCTGCTCGCCGGTGCGGATGGTGATGATGCCGCTCTTGTCCTCGCCAATGGCCTCGGAGGCATTGGTGACCAGATTCATCACCAGCTGCTGCATCTGGGTGGGGTCCGCCGAGATGTGCGGCAGACTGGGGGCCAGGTCGTAGCGCACCATGGCCTTCTTGGAGATGGACACACTGAGCAGCTGGGTCATCTCCCGCACCAGGCGGTTCATGTCCACTTCCGAGACCATGAAATGGCCCTTACCAGCGTACGCCAATAGTTGCCGGGTCAGGTCCGCCGCCCGCAAGGCGGCCTGCTCGATCTGCTCCAGATAGGGCCGGACCGGACTCTCCAGGGGCACTACCAGATTGCCCAGATTGGCGTTGCCCAGGATGCTGGTGAGCAGGTTGTTGAAATCGTGGGCGATGCCACCCGAGAGCACGCCCAGGCTCTCCAGTTTCTGCGACTGCCGGAGCGCTTCCTCGGCATCCTTCTTCTGGGTGATATCCGCCCGGATCGCGATGAACTGGACCGGCGTGCCAGCGTCGCCCAGGAAGGGCACGATGGTGGTATCCACCCAGTAGGTGCTGCCATCCTTTGCGCGGTTGCGAATCTCCCCCTTCCAGACCTTGCCCGCGAGAATGGTCTTCCAGAGGTTCTTGATGAAGGCCTTCGGGTGGTAGCTGCTGTTAATGATCCGGTGATCCTGCCCGAGCAATTCCTCGCGGGAATACTTGGAGATGGCGCAGAACTTGTCGTTCACGTAGGTGATCTTGCCCTTGGCATCGGTGATGGCCACGATGGCATGCTCGTCCAGGGCCCGCTTGATGTCCTCCAGCTCACGCAGCGTCGCGGCCATGCGCTCCTCCGTGAGCTGGGTTGCCGGCCGAGCGCACGTGTCACCGGCTGGACGCGGAGCTTCCCGCGCAATGTTCAAGTCCATCTCCGACCGCTCCAGCATGCCCGCCTCTGTGCATCCTTCTGCACATTGGATGCTCCCGGCCCCGGTAAGGTACAGATTCCCTGGTCATCAGGAACCGTGAATAGACAAATACTGTCCGCTCATCGTGGGCTATCTTGCCCCATGGATAGCCCGCGGTCTTGGGGCATTCCCTCGAAGTTTGTTCCTTTTCTCCAAGAGGGATAATCCATCAGCCAGTCCTTGCGTTTTCTAGGTCATGAGGAGGTATTCATGCGTTCAACCATTCTGGCCCTTGCTCTGGTGCTGCCGCTACCGGCCCAATCCCCCATGTTCCGCGGGGATGCCATCCACGCGGGGGTGTCCACCGCCCCCAGCCAGCCCCTGAAAGGGCAGATCGCATGGTCCTTCGAGGCCATGCGCTGGGAGCTCTACCAGAGCCTCGAGAACATGGATGGGGGTAACGTATGGCCCACCACGCCAGCCGTGGTGGACAGCCGCATCTACCTCTGCGCGGGTCCCTTTTTCTATGCCCTCGACCAGGCGGGCAAGCAGATCTATCGCAAGCAGCTGGGTGGCCGCAGCCTCGCCAGCCCCGCGGTGGTGGGCGGGATCGCCTACCTGCCGACGGAAGAGGGCCTACTCTACGCCCTGAACGCCCAGGATGGCCGGATCCTCTGGACCTGCGCCATCGGCGGTTCCAGCTGGCTCAAGCAATTGGATAACTGGGATGTCTATCATTCCTCGCCTGCGGTCTCTGGTGGCCTGGTCTACGTGGGCAGCGGCGATGGCCGGATCTATGCCATCGATGCCATCAGCGGCAAGCAGAAGTGGCACTTCCAGACCGGTCACGTGGTTCGCGCCACCCCTGCGGTGGCGCAGGGCCGCGTGTTCTGCGGCAGCTTCGACGGCAAGGTCTACGCCCTGGACGCGGCTTCGGGCCGCAAGCTCTGGGAGCTGAACACCACCACCAAGGGCATGCCCTGGCATTCGGTGCAGGGCTCCTGCGCCGTGGTGGACGACGTCGTCTATGTCGGCAGTCGCAGCGGCTTTCTCTATGCCATCGAAGCCGCCACGGGGCAGCTCCGCTGGCAGGAGAGTCATGAAGGTTCCTGGGTGCCTAGCTCGCCCGCGGTGCGCGACGGCCAGGCGTACGTGGGACAGTCCGATGGCAACCAGATCGTCGCCGTGGATGCCAAGGGCAAGCGCCTCTGGGTCCACAAGACGCCCAGCGAGACCTTCGCTTCGCCTACCCTGGCCGGGGAGGTCCTCTACGTGGGTTGCAACGACAACTACAACCTGAAGGGCAAGGGCAGCCTATGCGCCCTGGATATCAAGACCGGCAAGGCCCTGTGGACCCTGGAGCTGCCCAGCAGCGTGTGGTCCTCGCCGGTGGTGGCCGGCGATACGGTCTATGTGTGCGACGCCAACGGCAAACTGTTCGCCGTGAGATAGGTTCTTGTACCCAGTTGCCGTCTGTCATAGAGTCATCGCTTAGGCGAAGGCCGCTGTGCGGCCAGGGGAAGCTCGCTACACGAGCAGGCGAAAGTCTCCACACGACCCACCTTTTCGCCTGCACCCGAAAGGGTGCTTCGCCTGTGGCCGAAGGCCACTTCCCCTGCGCCCAAAGGGTGCTTCGCCCTTCGCGGAAATCGCTACCTCTGGCAGCCACGTGATATTAGTACACCGTGACGGCGAAGCTCTCCCAGGCGCCGCCGGCGGTGGCTCGGTCGGCCCAGAGGTTGGGCGGGTTGCCCTTGTTGAGATCGGCGCAAACGCACTGGTTGTTGATCACAGCCTTGAGCGAGACCGTGCCATTGGGATGGGGCTCCCAGTGGAAGGTTTCCCAGCCGCCCACGGCCGTGGCGCTCGCGATGAGGGCAACCGCCCCGGCCGCCGCCGCGGACACGTATTTCTGGTTGGCCTGGGACTGCAGCGCCAAATTGCCGCCACCCAGATCCACCACCCGGAACGGCTCCCAGCCCTGGGCGGTGGCGCGATTGGCCACCAGGTTGCCGGCCCCGGCATTCTCTGCGCACACGAACTTGTTATTGGCCTCGGAGAAGAAGCCCACGACTCGTCCGCCAGGCACCCCGGTCAGGTGGTAGACGCGCAGATAATCCACCACGTAATTCATGGACGTGACCGTGCTGGTGTTGGGGCTGCCCAGGAAGGAGCCGCCCACGGCCAGGTTCAGGATGAAGTACATGGGCTGATTGAAGGGCCAGCTTGGACTGTCGTTGGAGGTGTGGGTCTCGAACAGATGGTCGTCCACGTAGAAGCTGATGCAGTTGGGCGTCCAGTTCATGGAGAAGGTGTGGTACCCATCCCGGAACCACACGCCACCCGAATTGGTGCACGAGGCGATGGCTGAATGTTGTCAAATCATAATGCATATATCTATTAATTACAAATTTCAACCACTTCCAGAAGCCCGGCATCTCAAAAGATTGCGCACCCGCTCCAGGAGGACGGCCATGACCCTCACCGCATCCCGGATGACCAGCCTGGGCAGTCCCTGCCCCGATTTCAGCCTGCCCGGCGTGGATGGCCGGCACTGGCGGCGCGACGATTTCGCGGAGACGGCCCTGCTACTAGTGGTGATGTGCAATCACTGTCCCTACGTGCAGGCGGTGGAGGATCGCATCAATGCCCTGGCTCTGGATTTCAGGGGCACCTGCGCCGTGGTGGGTATCAATCCCAACGATGCCCTGGCCTATCCCGAGGATGGCTTCGAGGCCATGAAGGCACGCGCCCAGCGCAAGGGCTACTGGTTTCCCT
>Ga0302323_100005932_pt1 | contig 10028 bp, 6 predicted proteins | sample Fen_T0_3_FD_201950 | JGI IMG/M metagenome (GOLD analysis project Ga0302323, IMG submission 201950) | Peat permafrost microbial communities from Stordalen Mire near Abisko, Sweden - Fen_T0_3 | ecosystem: Environmental > Terrestrial > Soil > Wetlands > Permafrost | place: Sweden: Abisko... | reverse complement strand
GGCGTGGCGGCGGGTCTCCGCGGCCGAGATGATCCGCTCGACGGTGACGATCACACCGCGGCGCGCGGCGAGCGCGCTCCACAGCCCCTCCGACAGCGGGCCCGACATGAGGACATGGCCTTCGTCGTCGGCGGCCGCGGCGTGCACGAAGGTCACGTCCGGCCGCACCGCGACGCACAGCCCCACGGGGTGCGATGGCGGCGGCGAGCGCCACGCCGCGTGGCTCGGCGCCGGCTCGTTCGGCGGCGGGACCTCGCGATAGGCCCCGCGCGCGGCGAGCTCGGCCGCCATCGACGTGCCGCGCAACGAACGATTGACCACCCAGTCATCGCCTTGCGCACCGGCGCGAAAGCTCGCGACCAGCGACCACAATGGCCAGGGCTCGAGTGCGACTCCCGCGCTCGCCAGCTGCGTATACAGTGCATTCGGCCGCGGTGCGGGGTAGTGATCGCCGAAGAAGCACGCGAGTAGCCGGTCGGCGAGCCCCAGCATCGGCAGCAGGTGCGCCATCGAATGGAATCCGGTACTGCTGAGCTGAAATCGCGGCTGGCTGCCGGCGAACGCGCGCGCGATCTCGCGGATCGCCGCGTTGGATCGGCTCGGCGTCGACGCGAAGTGCAGGTGCATGCCGGGCGCGACGTGGGCGCGAACCGCGTCGGCGAGCCGGGTCACCAGCGCGCCGGGTCGCGACGCGGTCGGCGGCGATGGCTGGATCACGCGGCCTCCGCGCGGCCGAGCAGCACGACCGCGTTGTGGCCGCCGATCCCGTAGGACACCGACATCCCGGCCGCGGCGTCGCAGCGCCGGCCGCCGCCGGCGAGGTGATCGATCCCGGTGTTGCAGCGCGCCGGGTCGACGTTCAGCGTCGGGAAGATCCAGCGCTGGTGGAGCATCAGGGCGACCGCCGCGACGTTGAGCGCGCTCGAGGCGCCGAGCAGGTGTCCGTACACCGGCTTGACCGACAGCAGCGGGACCTGGGCGGCGCGATCGGCAAATATCTTGTGCATGTATGTCACCTCCGAGTGATCACTCTGCTCGACCCCATTGCCGTGTCCGACCACGAATCCGATGTCGTCGCGCGAGACCTTGGCCCGGTCCAGCACCTGGGAGATCAGCGCCGTGGCGCGGCTGCCCTCGGCGTCGACGTGGAGTGGATGGCCACCGTTATTGCCGAGCTTCCAGCCGTCGATACTAGCGAGCGCGGTGGCTCCGCGGCGAGCCGCGTGGGCACGTGTCTCGAGCACCAGCGTGATCGCCCCCTCACCGAAAGCGTTGCGCGAATGATCGACGAACGGCCGGAGCGCGCGCCGCGCGTCGTCGCGCTCTAGCGACAGGATCCCTGCATCGCGGTACATCCGGTACATCGGTGCTTGTAGCGAAGAGTCGTGTCCACTCGCGAAAGCGACATCGATGTCACCGCTCTCGAGCTCGCGGCAGGCCTGGCCGATCGCCGCGGCACCCGAACAACACGTGACGTTGAACGTGTATACTGGCCCGCGGACGCCGAGCAGGCTCGCTGCAAGATTTGCGGCCTGGCCCGGCGTGCCGCACAGCAGCTCGCGCCGCGTGTAGAGCTCGCTGGCGGGGATCTCGCGCTCGGAGCGCACGCGTTCGTACCAGTAGTCGAAGTTGCCGCGCGACGTGCCGTCGAAGATGCCGACGCGGTCGCGCGGAACGTCGGCGAGCTGGAGGCCGGCGTCGTCGAGCGCGATCACCAGCGAGGACAGGTAGAGCTGCTGCTCGCGATGGTAGCGTTCGTAGAACTGGCGGGGGAACCGGCCGAGCCAGCGCGCGGGTTCGAAGCCTCGCACGCGGCCCACCGCCCAGCGTTCGCCGTCGCCGCCCGGGGCGGGCTCGAACGCGAGCTGCGATGGGCCATTGCAAAGCTGGGCCCACAGCGTTCGCCGGTCTGTGCAGTTCGCCAGCAGTGGTCCGATACCCGTAACTACGACTTCTGACATGGGCCCCACCTCCAGACTCCCTGTTGCGAAAGTCGCGTGTCGCGGTAACTGATCACACTATGAACGGACTATTCAGTTAATCAAGGGCCAATATTGGTCGCGAGCAGCAGTACCAATAGCAGATCAATGTATCCGGGCCACACACTGCCTGCCGCTCCGACGCTGTGGCCGCCGTGGCGTCGACGATCGCGCGGGCTCGGGCTACCTGATGACGCGTCGAGATCACTGCTTTGCGCGCATACCGTGCGCACAGATGTGGTTATTCACCCGCGGGCCGGGCGCGCTGGATTGCGTCTTGCAGTATGCCAGTATCCCGGCCGGGTATCGCGTTCACCGTCGATGTTCTACCCGGTCGCAATGCGTCGCAGCTACCGGACGCTGCACATGACACCCCCCTGGGTATCTGATCTGCAAAGTAGGTATTCAATCGCCAGTCGCGAATAGCGTGTCGGCGCCGGACGTCGGCAAATCCAGGCAGCTCACCCGGTTCAACGCCACGCGCGACTCCGGCCGGACCGCGGCCGGATGGCGAACGATCTCAGCGCCGTAGCTCGATCAGCTCGACGAGATCCGGGATCGCTTCGAGCATCGCAGGCTCGGGCGGTGCGCCCTCGGTGATCCGGTACAGCTCGTCGATGAAGTCACGCACGACGTGGCCCGGCATCGTCGCGGGCAACGGCTGCGCTCCCGACAACGCGATGAGACACAGGCCATGATCCCGCGCGAGCCCGTGGGCCAGGGCTGGTTGCACGTAACGTGCACCGAGGACCCGTGCCCCCCACACCTGATTACGCTCGACGCGTCGCCAGCGATCGGGCGCGGGCTCGGCGGTGCCCTCGCCGGTCCGCCTCGGATCGTTGACCTCGCCGAACACGGCGGGCGCACCGGCCGCGAACAGCGTCTGCGCGGCGTCGCGCTGGAGGCGGCGCCCGAGCCCGTGCCGCCGCGCCGCGGGCGCGATGACCATGTACGAGATCAGGCCGCAACCCGAGCGCGGGTAGCGCTCGAACGCGATCCCGCCGAGGATCTCGCGCCGTGCGCGATCCCGCAGCGCGCGCCCGGCGATCCGGATCGTCAGCTCGTAGGGTGACGCGCCGCCCCACAGCGCCCGCTTCCACACCGCGACGGGCTCCTGCTGATCGGCGAACGCATCCCAGTAGATCCCGGTGTGGAACTCGTCGAGCAGCTCCTCGTCGTCGTGGTTCGCGATCGTGATGATCTCGAGCTCGTCCACTCGCCGGAGACTGTATTTCATACCGTCCCCGGCGTCATCTCTTCCGCTCGGTCGTCATCTCCTCCGCTCGGTCGTCATCTCCTCCGCTCGGTCCTCATCTCTTCCGCTCGGTCCTCGCTCCGCTACTTCCGGAGCCTCAGGCCGCCTGGCCTGAGGTTCCGGGCTCCGCTCGGTCCTCATCTCTTCCGCTCGGTCCTCGCTCCGCTACTTCCGGAGCCTCAGGCCGCCTGGCCTGAGGTTCCGGGCTCCGCTCGGTCCTCGCACGGCTACGCCTCGAGCGCTGCGATCATCGCGCGGCGCTGGGCGGCATCGGGGAGCCGGCCGAACCCCGCCTTGATGTTATCGGCGAGGTGCGCCGGATCCGCGGTCGCGGGGATCGGACAGGTCACCGCGGGATGGCCGATGATGAACTTCAGGAACAGCTGAGCCCAGCTCGTACAGTCGAGCTCGCCGGCCCAGCCGGGGAGCGGCCTGCCCTTGACCCGGCGAAACAGCCCACCCTCGTCGAACGGGCGCATCACGAGCACCGCGGTCCCGGTCTCGGCGGCGGCGGGGAGCACGCGCGCCTCGGCGGCGCGGTCGGCGAGGTTGTATGGAATCTGGATGAAGTCGAGGTGCTCGGTGCGCATCAGGCGCTCGATCTGCGGAAACTCGGCATGTGAATAGTGGGTGACTCCAAGATAGCGGATCTTTCCCGCCTGCTTCATCTCCCGGAGCACCGGCAGGTGGGTCTGCCAGTCGAGCAGGTTGTGGATCTGCATCAGATCGATCCGCGCGGCGTGCATGCGGCGGCGCGACTGCTCCATCTGGGCGACGCCCTCGCGCTTGCCGCGGGTCCACACCTTGGTCGCGAAGAACGCGGTCCCGGTCGCGGCCAGCTCGGTGAGCACGTCGCCCACCACGGCCTCCGCGCGGCCGTACATCGGCGACGAATCGATCACCCGGCCGCCCGCCGCGAGGAACTGCTTCACGACCTCGACCTGCGGCGTCCGGCGCGCCGGATCGACATCGAACGCCTGCCAGGTGCCGAGCCCCACGGTGGGCACCGCCTCCTGGGTCTTCGGGATCAGCCGGGTGGTCATCGCTGGCGTCGCCATCTTCGCCGCCTCCTGGGGGCCTGAGCTCGCGAGCCTCGGCGCGCACAGCACGCCGGCCGCCGCGCCCGTCAACCGCAGCACGTCGCGTCGCGACCAGCCGGGGCCTGCGAGTGTGATCGGCACGGCCCCGCGACCGTAGCTCGGAGCACGGCGCTGGCAAGGGTCGGAAACAGGAACCCTCGACTCGATGATATCGTGTCAACGTGAGCGACCCGCCGCGACGGCTCGAGGACCAGGTGACCGAGGAGGAGGCGTATCCGGCGCCGGAGCGCCGGAGGGCGGGAGCGGACCCGGCGGCGGACCCCGAGGGTCGCTACGAGATCGCGGAGGAGATCTCGCGCGGCGGGATGGGGCGGATCCGGGTCGCGCACGATCGCAAGCTGGACCGGGTGGTCGCGGTCAAGCAGCTGCTCAATGACACACCACACGCGCGGATGCGGTTCGAGCGCGAGGCGAAGATCACCGCGCGGCTGCAGCACCCGGCGATCATTCCGATCTACGACGCGACGTTTGCCGCCGGCGGCGCGCCGTCGTACTCGATGCGGCTGGTCGCCGGCCGCTCGCTCGACGCGGTGATCGACGAGGCGACGACGCTCGAGGCGCGGCTGGCGCTGCTGCCCAACGTGATCGCGGTCGCGGATGCGATCGCCTACGCGCACAGCCGGTCGATCATCCACCGGGACCTCAAGCCGGCGAACGTGCTGATCGGCGATTTCGGCGAGACCGTGGTGATCGACTGGGGGCTGGCCAAGGATCTGACGCTGGCGCCGGACGAGCTCGACGGCGTGCCGGCGGACGCGAGCGAGGGCCCGCCGGGGCTGACCGTGACCGGGGCGGTGCTCGGGACCCCGGTGTACATGGCGCCGGAGCAGGCGCGGGGCGCCCGGGTGGACGAGCGCGCCGATGTCTATGCGCTGGGTGCGATGCTGTATCACCTGCTTTCGGCGCAACCGCCGGCGCCGAGCGGGACCGAATCGACCCGCGAGGCCCCGACGATCCCCCCGGTCGCGCCGGTGCCGCTGCCGCGCGGGGTACCGCTCGACCTGGTGGCGATCGTGACCAAGGCGATGGCCGGCGATCCGGCTGCGCGCTACCCGACGGCGCGCGAGCTCGCCGGTGACCTGCGCCGGTTCCAGACCGGCCAGCTGGTCAGCGCGCACCGCTATGGCGCCGGCATGCTGGTCCGCCGGTTCGCGCGCCGGCACCGCGCGGCCTTGGTGGCGACCGGCCTGCTGGTGACCGCGCTGGCGATCGGCGGTGGCTTCTCGGTGCGCCGGATCCAGGCCGAGCGCGACGTCGCGGATACCCGGCTGGTCGCCGCCGAGGACATCCTCCAGTTCATCGTCAGCGACCTGCGCGATCGGCTCCAGGCGCTCGGCAAGCTCGAGCTGCTCGAGAGCGCCGGCGATCGGGTCGATCGCTATTACCGGCGGATCGACGCGGCCGATCGCGCCGAGGGCGAAGCCGGTCGCCAGGAGCTCGCGCGGCGGATCGCGGCGCGCCAGCTGGTCGGCGAGGTCGCGCTCGCCAAGGGCAACAGCGACGGCGCGCTCGTGGCGTTCAAGGAGCAGCGCGAGCTCGCCCAGCGGCTCGGCCGCGACGATCTGCTCGCCGGATCCGAGCAGTCGCTCGGCGACCTGCTCACCCACCGCGGCGATCCCGCCGGGGCGATCGCCGCGCTCGACCGCGCGCTCGGCCACGCCCGGCGCACCGGCGACGCCTCGCTGCAGTCCTCCGTGCAGCTGCGGCTCGGCGAGGCCTACCAGGCCAAGGGCGATCTCGACGCGGCGCGCAGCGCCTATCGCGCGGCGCGCGAGCTCGCGATCCGCGCGGCGGCCGAGCAGCCCAGCAGCGTCGAGCGCCAGTGCCGGGTCGCCGAGTCGCAGGGCAAGCTCGCCGATATCCTGCAGCGGGTCGGTGACGAGCCCGGCGCGCTGGTCGAGTTCCGCAGCGCGCGCGATGGCTTGCTCCCGGTGGTCGCCCGCCACCCCGAGGACACCCGCGCGATGCGGGCGCTGTCGGTGCTCCACAGCCGGATCGGCGAGGTGCTGCGCGGTCAGGGCGATCTGCGCGGCGCGCTCGAGGCGTTTCGCCAGAGCCAGGCGCTCGGCCTCACGCTCGCCGCCCGCGAGCCGCTGAACCAGCGCTGGCAGCGCGACGTCGGGGTCGATCACCAGACCGTCGCGTCGGTGCTGCGCGAGCAGGAGGACGACAAGGCGGCCGCGGCCGAGCTCCACGAGGCCCGCGTGGTCTACGAGCGGATCGCCGCCGCCGAGCCGTCCTCGATCGACGCGCAGCAGAGCCTCGCCTCGGTGGCTTCCGACGAGGCGCTGCAGTGCACGGATCACGTGTGCGGGGCGCGCGCGTACCGCGGCGTGCTCGAGCTCTACCGGGCGCTCGTGGCGCGCGATCCGACCAGCGCGGAGCTCGCGCTTCGCCTGCTGCACACCCAGCTCCAGCTGCTGTCCCAGCTCCAGGAGATCCATGCGCCCGACGCGCTCGCGGTGGCGCGCGAGACCTTGGTGTCGGCGGTCGCGTGGGCGCGGATGGCGCCGGACGACAGCGAGGGGCCCCTGCTCGTCGCACACGCCAAGCTGTTGATCGCGCGCTGCCTGGTCGGGACTCCGGGGGGCGCCGCGGAGACGCGCCAGCTCGCCGGCGAGGCGCTCGCGGCCTATCGCGCGGTGTCGGCCGACACGCTGCGCTCCGAGTTCCACGAGCTGACCACCGAGGAGCTCGCCTCCGCCGAGGCGCTCGCGCGCTGAGCTCCAACGGTCAGGGTCACGACTCGACCCGGATCCCGAACCGGCGCGACATCCGGTACAGCTGGGTCCGGTGCACGCCGAGCTCGCGCGCGGCCGCGGTCATGTTGCCGCCGTGGAGGCGCAGCGCGTCCTCGATCTCCTCGCGCGTGGGTTGCCGGGCAGCGCGCTTGCGCGGCAGCGGCGCCGCGCCGGCGGCAGTGGCCTCGGCGCCGGGTGGTGCGCCGCCCGGCGGCTCGGGCTCGCGGACCGCCACGCCGGCGCTCGCCGCGAGGTGATCGACCAGCACGGTCGATTGCTCGTCGCTCGCGGCCTCCTCGCCGGCCTGGCGAATCGCGGCGAGCAGCTCGCGGACGTTGCCGGGCCACGCGCGCAGGCAGCACTCCTCGACGAGCTGGGCGTGCGCGGCGAGCTTCGGATCGAGGCGGGCGAGCTCGCCGTCGACGAGCCACGGGATGTCCTCGCGGCGGGTCCGCAGCGCCGGCAGCCGGACCTCGCGCTTGCCGAGCCGATAGAACAGATCCTCGCGCATCCGGCCGGTGGTGACCGCGGCGCGCAGATCGCGATTGGTCGCCGCCACCACGCGGAGCTCGATCGGCCGCGATCGCGTCGCGCCGAGCGGCAGCAGCTCGTGCGCCTCGAGCACGCGCAGCAGCTTGGCCTGGATCGCGAGCTCGAGCTCGCCGATCTCGTCGAGGAACAGCGTGCCGCCGGCCGCGGTCTCGATGTATCCCGGGGCGTCGCTCGCGCCGGAGTACGCGCCCTTGCGCGCGCCGAACAGCAGGCGCTCCGCGATGCCCTCCGGGATCGCGGCGCAGTTGACCGCGACGAACGGGCCATCGGGATACGGCCCGGCGCGATGGAACATCCGCGCCGCGACCTCCTTGCCGCTGCCGCTCTCGCCGGTGACCAGCACCGAGTCGCCGAGCCGCGCGGCGCGCGCCACCCGGTCGAGCGCCCGCCGCAGCGTCGCGCCGGCGATCACGCCGTCGTCCGCGATCGGCGCATCGCCGCGCAGGAACGGCCGCACGTCGTGGAGCAGCAGCAACAGGGTCCGGCCGATCCGCACCACCGGCTCGCCGTCGGCGGTGACCTCGCCGCGCACCCGGGCACCGCCGACGAACGTGCCGTTGCGGCTGTCGAGGTCGCGGACGGTCCAGCGCTCGCCGGTGCGCGCCACGATCGCGTGGCGGCGCGACAGCCAGTCGTCGGTCAGCGGCGCGGCCGCCGGCAGATCGCGCCCGAGCTCGAGCTCCTGGCCGTCGAGCGGGAACGCGCGGACCAGCGGCCCGCCGGAGAACACGACCAGGGCACCGGGCCGCGGCTGCGGCGGTGCGGCGAGCTCGGTGCGGTCCTCGCGCGTGTCCTGCTGCGGCGCCATCGGATCGTCGTCAGCGTACCGCAACCCGCTCGCCGGGGCGCACAGCGGGGTTGACCGCAGGATCGGCCACGCCGATATCGGCTTCATCGCTGGACATCGTCAGCAACCGATGTGCCAGCGCGCCACCCACCGGTTTCCATCGCTCGGGGCGTCGCCCGCGGGTCGAGCGCGGCGCCGCGCGACGCCACGCCGTTCGATCCGCTCGCGTTGTGTCGCCGCGGCAGCGGCCATGTCCTCGCGGCGGCTCGCGAAACGTCGATCGACACGCCGACACACGGCGCTGGCCAGCGTCGGGCGAGCGGCGGCTGCCGCGCTGACACAGCCGCGCCGGTGTCGGGCCACGCCGTGTTCTTGATCCGCCAGTCTTGCCTCGCGGGGCGCGACCCCGGCGCCGGCTGCGAAGCTGCCCGAGGCGAGCCTCGCGCGCAATCACCTCGGCGGCCCCCGCGCGGCGTTCGGCCCGCGCTACGCGGATTACCTCGAGCGCTACGACCAGCTCGCCGACCAGCTCGCCGCCGCGCAGGTCGCACAGGACTCACCCGCCGGGCTGCGACGCGCGGAACTCCTCGGCCAGGAACGTCCACACCACGGCGACCCGGGGCACATCGCGGAGCGCGCGGTGGCCGACCAGCCATAGATCATCGGACGGCCAGCCCTCGGTCGATGCGGCGAGCGCGGGCGCGAAGCGCACCGGCTCGAGGCCGGTCTTGACCGCGAATGCATGCGGCGCCAGCACGATGCCGAGCCCGCTCACCGCGGCGGCGAGCTGCGCCGTGAAGTCGCTGGTGCGCAGCGCGATCGACGGCGCGCGGACGTTGCTCGCGATCCAGCGCGCCGGCGGGTAGCTCGCGAAGTCGCGATCCCAGGTGATCCATGCCCCGTCATCCCAGCTGGCGATCGCGTCGAGCTTGCGCACCAGCTTCGGCGCCGCGGCGGCGATCCAGCGCGCCGTCACCAGCCGGGTGGTCACCAGGTCGGTGCCCTGCGAGCGCACCGAGCGGACCGCGAGATCGGCCTCGTGGCGGGTCAGATCGCGCGATTGCGCCGAGGCGTCGAGCTCGATCGCCAGCCGGGGGTAGCGCTTGCGCAGCCGGATCAGCGCGGGCGCGATGAACACGCTCGACACGCCGGGCGCGGTGCTCAGCCGGACGATGCCTTCGGGCGCGGTCTCGACGTCGAGCGCATCGCGGGTCAGCCGCGCGTGGGCGGCCTCCATCGCCTCGGCGGCGGCGAGCACGCGCTCGGCGGCGCGCGCGGGCGCCAGGCCGCCGCGCGTGCGCTCGAACAGCTGCAGCCCGAGGTCGTGCTCGAGCGCGGCGAGCCGCCGGCTCACCGTGGAGGTGTCCATCCCGAGCCGCAGCGCCGCAGCGGCGAGCGTGCGCCGGCGATGGACCTCGAGGAAGATCCGCACGTCGTCCCAGCGCACGGCGTCGCCTTGCAAATTTGCCGGTTCAGGTTGCATTTGTCCAAGTTGCATTGCGTCGGTGCAATACGCAAGATGATGACATGGACAATTCGCTACACGTCATCTTCGGGGCCGGTCAGATCGGAACGCGGATCGCGCGTCAGCTGCTCACCCGCGGCCACCGGGTT
>Ga0302323_100005931_pt1 | contig 10028 bp, 10 predicted proteins | sample Fen_T0_3_FD_201950 | JGI IMG/M metagenome (GOLD analysis project Ga0302323, IMG submission 201950) | Peat permafrost microbial communities from Stordalen Mire near Abisko, Sweden - Fen_T0_3 | ecosystem: Environmental > Terrestrial > Soil > Wetlands > Permafrost | place: Sweden: Abisko... | reverse complement strand
CGATGCAGCTCTACAAGCAGAAGTTCGGCCAGCGCCTGATCACCAACAAGTCGCTCGCGTCGATGGGCTACGGCCTGTCGGGCGCGATCGGTGCGTGCGTCGCGGGCGGCAATGAACGCCGCACCATCCTGATCGAAGGCGATGGCGGCTTCGCGCAGAACATGCAGGAAGTCGGCACCGCCGAGGTCAACGACCTGAACCTGAAGATGTTCATCTTTCATGACCAGGGCCACGCCTCGATCCGCATGACGCAGATCAACTACTTCAAGGGCAAGTACCTGGGCTGCGACCGCCCGTCCGGGCTGGGCCTGCCGTCGTGGAGCAAGCTGTTCACGGCCTGGGATGTGCCGGTGGTCGAAGTCAACCGCGGCTTTGAGACGGACCCCGCATTCCTCGAGCACTTCAACAAGCCGGGGCTGTGCGCGTTCATCGTGCAGATCGACCCCGCGCAGACGTACTTCCCCAAGGTGGCCAGCCGCATCACGGCCAGCGGTTCGATGGAATCTAATCCGATCGACCGCTATTCGCCGGAGGTCGATTACCTGGCCGGTATCACGTTCGACGACGCGAGCTGAAATCCGTGCACATCTTTGTCACCGGCGGTACCGGGTTCTTCGGCAAGGCCTTGTTGCGCCATTGGGCCTCCGGCGCTGCGCCGGAGCTGGCCGGTGCGCGCTTCACCTTGCTGTCGCGCGACCCGCAGCGCTTCGCGCTGGCACACGGCGACCTGCTGGCGGGCCTGGATGTCCGCTTCCATCAGGGCGACATCCAGCGTCCGGAGACGTTGCCAGCCGACGGGGCCTTCACGCACATCATGCACGCGGCCACCGACTCGACCCTGGGCCTTGGCCTGACACCGCTTGCGCGCCACGACCAGATAGTCGAGGGGACGCGCCACGTGCTAGAACTGGCGCGTCGCATCGGCGTCCGCCGGATGCTGCTCACCAGCTCGGGCGGTGTCTACGGGACGCCGCCGGCCGGCATCGACGCGATTCCCGAAAGCTGGAACGGCATGCCCGATCCGCTCGACCCGCAGAATGCCTACAGTGTTGCCAAACGCGAGGCCGAGCACCTGTGCGCGCTGTATCACGATGCCTACGGCATCGACACCGTGATCGCGCGCTGTTTCGCCTTCGTCGGCGAGGACCTGCCGCTGGATGCGCATTTCGCGATCGGCAACTTCCTGCGCGATGCGCTGGACGGCAAGGACATCACCGTCAACGGCGACGGCACGCCCATCCGCTCCTACATGGATCAGCGTGACCTGGCGCACTGGCTCGGCGTGCTACTGCTGCGTGGCCAGGCGCAACGGGCCTACAACGTGGGCTCCGACCGGGCAATCTCGATCGCGGACCTGGCGCACGCCATTGCACGCCGGGGCGAGCCCGCACCGCTGGCCGTGCGCATCCAGCGGCAGCCCGTGACCGGCCAGTCGGCTCGCCGCAACTGCTATCTGCCTGACATCGCCCGGGCACGCGCCGAACTCGGACTCGAGATCGAGGTCGACCTGGATGAGGCGATCGCTCACACCCTGGCCCGACACCGTGCGCTCCGAAACGAATCGCGTTCGGGTGCGGTCTCCGGTGCCTAACCGTGTCGTCCGCGTTCTCCAGGCTGCGCGCGGGAGGGGCCATGACGCTTGAGGCCGCCCTTGCCCGCTTCGCCCGCCTTCGCTCTCGGCTCGCGATCGTGCTCCTGCGCGTGCTCTCGGTCATCGCCGGGCTCGCATACGTCAAGAGCTACACCGGCGCGCTCACCCTGGAGGAAGTCGGCACCTTCTTCTACCTGTCCACGCTCAGCTATGCGCTCAACGCATTGATCTTCCTGCCCGTCGACTCTTACATGCAGGCGCGCCTCGCAGCCTTCGAGGCCGTGCCGGCGGCGGCGACTCGTCGACTGATCCTGGCCACGCTGGCCGTCGGGCTGCTCGGCTGCATCTTCGTCAGCGCCCCGTTCGTCTACATGCACAGACTGGCGCTCGCCGACCTGCCCTGGCTCTACGCGGTCGCGGCGTTGCTGTACCTCTGCACCAGCCTGCGCAACCTGCTCAACATCCGTGGCAGTTCGGTGCTGGTCTCCGTCATGTTGGTGATGGAGTCGGCCGGCCGACTGATGGCTTTTCTCGCGCTGGCCCTGCTTCTGGGAAAGTCGGCCCGCACGCTGATGGTGTCCTCGGCGCTGGCCCTGGCCCTGGAACTCCTGGTGATCCTGTGGCAGTGCCGCAGACGCCTGCCGTTCGCCGCGGTGCCGCACCAATTGGACTCGCCGTCGACCATCCTGCGCACCGCGGCCTCGCTCTCGGGCGGCGCGGTGTCCAACACGCTGCAGTTGCAGACCTACCGAGTGGTGTATCCGTTGGTGGGGCTGGCGTCCGCCTCCGGCGTGTACGGCATCGTTTCCAACGTCGGCGCCGCCGCCATGTCGGCGTGCGCGTCCATCTATTCCCAGATCGAGTCGCCGCGCCTCTACCAGTCGCAGGGCGGCTCGATCGGCAGCTTCGTCAAGGGGGCTGTCGTGCTGTCGCTGGGCGTGCTAGCCGTCGCCCTGCTGTTCAGCTCGTTCCTCGTCGGCCATCTGACGCAGAGGCAGTATGTGCCGTATGCGCTAGGCATCGGCTTCGGCGTTGTCGTCGAGGCCTGCAATCTCGTCATCGGCGGCTACGGCGTGTACCTCACGCTGTACCAGCGCACCGCGCCGCTGTTCCACCTGCATCTGCTCGGCGCGGTCGTCGCGGTGGCCGGGTGCCTCGCGGCGCTCCGATGGTTTCCACAATCGCCCATGTTGATCGGCTTCGCTCTGGCGGGATCGCAATTGCTGATCACGCCGCTCATGGGTCTCTTCGTACTGCGTCACCGAAACGGAAAGCATTGATGTATTCGGACAAAATCACCTTCGTCCTCTTCATGTTCAACGAGGAGGCTCGTGTCGATCGTGCGGTGCGCAACTTCATCAAGCATGGTCGGGTGCTGATAGTCGACTGTTTCAGCACGGATCGCACCTGCGAGATCGCTATCTCGCTGGGCGCCGAGATCCTGAAATACCAGAACCACGGCTGGGTGGAGGACGAGGTGACCACCGACCTCATCAAGGCCACCGTGAAGACGCCGTGGATCTACTGGGGTTTCGCCGATGAGATCGTGGATCGCGCGACCATGGATGCGATGATCGCGGCGGTGGAGGGCGAGCGCTATGCCATCGTCAACATCGCCCGCAAGAACTACTACTACGGCGAGTTTTGCCACGACGCCTACGAAAGCACCCAGAACCGCGCGTTCAAGAAGGAGGCGATCGATTTCAAGGGCAACCGCATCCATAGCTTCGGCAAGACCACCGTGCCCGAATCGGCGATCTTGTACCTCGATCCCAATGATCACTGGGTGCATCACTTCATCTCCAACACGGCCAAGGTCTACAACCGTTCGCTTGACAGCTACAGCGACATCGAAGCCGCCGACGCGCCGCTGCCCTCGCCGTTGAAGATGCTGGTGCGCATGATCGGAGGCTTCGTGCGTAACTATTTTGTGCGCGGTGGTCGCAAAGCGGGTCGTGCCGGCCTGTACCTCGGCATGCAGATGGCGTTCTACCAGCTGATGATCGCCATGAAGGCCTACGAGCGCGAACACAAGCTCGTGAAGGAGACGATCGAGGATCGCAACAACAAGATCCGCGACGGTCTGCTTGCCGAACTGGAGCGTGGCGAGGTGGGCGCGCCGTGAACAAGGCACGCCGCATCCTCGCGCGCCTGCGCACGATGGATTTCCACGACGTCGTGAACCACGCCGAGATCTTGCGTGCGCGCTGGTGGACCGCGGCCTGGTATGCGCGCTTCTTCGGCGCCGTCGGCAAGGGCTCGTGGTTGCGCAAGCCCAGCCAGATCCATTCGCCGCGCCACATCTTCCTCGGCACGGGCGTGCGCATCGAGGAAGGCGCGGTACTGTATTCCGTCACCCGCAGCGCCGACGTCTACTACACCGGAACGATCCACGTGGGAGACCGCACGTTCATGAACAAGGACTGCAACCTGACCGCGGCGTTCCGGATCGATCTCGGTCGCGACGTCGCGTTCGGTCCCAACGTGTTCGTCTGCGATTTCGACCACGGCTACCATCAGCCGGGGATCAGCCGGCTCGCGACGCCGCTGGTCAGCAAGGGGCCCATTTCTATCGGCGACCGTTGCTGGATCGGCGCCAACAGCTGCATCTCCAGCGGCGTCACACTGGGCGACGACTGCGTCGTCGGCGCCAACAGCGTCGTCACGCGCAGTTTTCCTGCCGGGACGGTGCTCGCGGGCGCGCCCGCGGTGGCGATCCGCCGCCGCGACGACGCCACGGGGCAATGGGTGCGCGTGCGCGAGCACGCCGCCGCCTGAATCCCGACGCGCCATCCCGTTTCCACACTCAAGAGTTTTTCGTAAAGAGCCTCCATCATGAACATCCTGGTCACCGGCGGCGCCGGTTTCATCGGCGCCAACCTTGTCGGCCGCCTGCACGGCGAAGGCCACACGCTGCGCGTGCTCGACAATCTGTCGCCCCAGATCCACGGCGCCGTCCCGGCGGATTCGCCGCTGCGTCGCCAGATCGAAGGCAAGTGCGATTTCGTGCAGGGCGACGTGACGGACGCCGCCACGGTGCGCGCAGCGCTCGAGGGCTGCGACGCCGTCGTGCACCTGGCCGCGGAGACCGGCACCGGCCAATCGATGTACGAAGTGGCCCGCTATTGCCACACCAACGTGCAGGGCACCGCCGTGCTGCTGGAGGCGATCGCCGAGCGCAAGGACCGCATTCGCAAGATCGTGGTCGCGTCCTCGCGCGCCGTGTACGGCGAGGGCCGCTACTCGCTCGATGGCGAGTACGTCTACCCGCAGAGCCGGCGCGAGGCTGATCTCTCGCAAGGCATCTTCGAGCCGCGTTGCGCCACCACCGGCCGGGCGCTCCAGGTGGAGGCCACGGACGAGAACTCGAGCATCCAGCCGAATTCCATCTACGGCGTCACCAAATACACGCAGGAGCAGATGACGCTACTCAACAGCAAGGCGATGGGCATCGACGCCGTGGCGCTGCGGTTCCAGAACGTCTACGGGCCCGGCCAGTCGTTGTCGAATCCGTACACCGGCATCCTGTCGATCTTCTCCACGCGTATCCGCCATGAGCGCGGCATCGATATCTACGAGGATGGCCTGGAGAGCCGCGATTTCGTCTACATCGACGATGTAGTGGAGTCGCTGGTGCTCGCGCTGACGCGGCCCGAGGCCGCCGGTGAGGCGTTCGGCATCGGCACCGGCGTCGCCACCAGCGTGATGACGGTGGCGCAGACCCTGGCCGCGCAGTATGGGATCCAGGTGCCTATCAAGGTCACCGGCGCGTACCGGGTGGGCGACATCCGCCACAACTTCGCAGACACGAGGAAGGCTGCGAAGCTGCTCGGCTTCAACGCGCGCGTGAGCTTTGAGGACGGCATCCGCGAATTCGCGAAGTGGGTGCTCGAGCAACCGATCCAGGTCGACTCGTATGCGGAGAGCCTGGAGTCCTTGAAGAAGCGCGGCCTCTTCAAATGAGCGCCGGTTCGCAGCCCTTCATCGGGATCGTCACCGTGCTGTACAACAGCGACGAGGTGCTGCCCGATTTCTTCGCCAGTCTAGCGGCGCAAACGGGCGTCTGCTATCGGCTGTACGTGATCGACAACGGCACGACCGACTCCGGCACGCGCATGTCGGAGCAACTGGCCGCGCGGCATGGCATCGACGCCGTCTGCGTCTTCAATGACGCGAACGGCGGCGTGGCCAGGGGCAACAACCAGGGCATCGAGCGTGCGCTGGCCGACGGCTGCACGCACGTGCTACTGGCCAACAACGACACCGCTTTCGGCTCGGCGACCATCGTCACTCTGCTCGACGCGATGACGCTCGCGCGCGAGGCCTCGGCGACGCCGAAGATCATGTACCACGACGAGCCGGAACTGCTCTGGTACGGCGGCGGCCACATCAGCCGGCTGACGGGCAAATCGCCCCACTACGGGGAGCGGGAGCGCGACGTTGGACAGTACGACCAGCAGATGCGCGTGGGCTATGCGCCGACGTGCTTCATGCTCGTCGAGCGGAGCGTGTTCGCGGCAGTTGGTTTGATGGACGAGTCCTATTTCGTCTACAGCGACGACGTCGACTTTGTCTGGCGCATGGACAAGAGGGGCCTGCATGTCCTCTACGTTCCCGCGTCGGTCGTCCTGCACAAGGTCAGCACCACGACGGGCGGCGCGCGCACGCCTTTCACGGCTTACTACACCAATCGCAACCGGGTCTATTTCCTACGCAAGAACTTCAGCGGTGTGCGGCGTGCCGCGGCCATCGCGTACATGCTGTCCACGCGCCTGCCGCGACTCATGGCCCTGCCCTGGAATAGTGCCCGACGTGGCTGGCGCGGCGTCTACGACGGATTTCGCATGCCCATCCACTCGATCCGGGATCCCCGCGCCTGATCGCGACTACGGCTCGGCGGCCGAGCACCGGACTCCCGTGCCGCATCGAACCCGCCCCAGTTTTTCCTGCCCAGTTTCCCTAGCCGAGTGGCCATGACAACGCTGTTCCAACACAACCTGAGCCAGCATCTAGAACTGTTCAATCGCCTGTCGGTGCTCGAGGAGGACGTCGCTCGCGCTTCGCGAATGATCACCGACTGCCTGCGTGCCGGCGGCAAGCTGATGGTCTGCGGCAACGGTGGCTCGGCCGCCGACAGCCAGCACATCGCCGCCGAATTCACCGGCCGATTCCTCCAGGACCGCCGTCCGCTCGCCGCGCTGGCGCTAAGCACCGACACTTCGGCGCTGACCTGCATCGGCAACGACTACAGCTTTGCCGAGGTCTTCAGCCGCCAGGTAGCGGCCCTCGGCCGTGCCGGCGACTGCCTGCTCGGGATCTCGACGTCGGGCAATTCGGAGAACGTGTTGCGCGCGACCGAGGTCGCGCGCGGGCTGGGCATGCACACCATCGGCCTGCTGGGGCGCGACGGCGGCAAGCTGCACGCGCATTGCGATCACTCGGTCGTGGTGCCCGCCGACGTCACGGCGCGCGTGCAGGAGGCGCACATCCTGATCGGACATACGATCTGCGGGGCTGTGGAACAGATGCTGGGCCTGGTCACCGTTCATGGAGCGCAGGCGTGAATCCGTCGCGTGCACAACTCGCCGCCTGCCGCGTGCTCGTCGTCGGCGACGCGATGCTGGACCGGTACTGGTTCGGCTCGGTGGAGCGCATTTCGCCGGAAGCGCCCGTCCCCGTGCTGCGCATGCAGCGCGAGGAGGATCGCCTTGGCGGTGCCGCGAACGTTGCACTCAACGTCAGGCGGCTCGGCGCCGGCTCGCGTCTGCTGACCGTCGTGGGCGACGACGCGCCGGCGCGCACGTTGCAGATCCTGCTCGAACGCGAGGGGGTCTCCACCTTGCTTGGGCGCGATTCGAAACTGACGACGATCGTCAAGCTGCGCGTCATCGGTCGTTCGCAGCAACTGCTGCGCATCGATTTCGAGAGCACGCCCGACCACGAGGTGCTCACCCAGATGCTGTCCGATTTCCAGGGTGCGCTCGCCGAGTGCGACGTCGTGCTGTTCAGCGACTACGGCAAGGGCGGCTTGACACACATCCCCCGGATGATCGAGCTGGCGCGGATTGCCGGCAAGCCGGTGCTGGTCGATCCCAAAGGCAGCGACTATGGGCGCTACGCCGGCGCCACGGTGCTCACGCCCAATCGCATGGAATTGGCGGCCATCATCGGCTACTGGTCCGACGAGGCGGACCTGCAGCGGCGCGCGGCCCAGTTGCGCGCGGAACTCCGGCTCGACGCGCTGCTTCTGACGCGCTCGGAAGAAGGTATGAGCCTGTTCGACGAGGGCGTCAACGGCCGCCTCGACGTGCCTGCGCAGGCGCGCGAGGTCTTCGACGTCACCGGGGCCGGCGATACCGTGATCGCCACGTTGGCGGCGATGCTCGGCTGCGGGATGAGCCTACGCGAAGCGGTTCCCATTGCCAACCGGGCCGGCGGCATCGTCGTCGGCAAGTTCGGCACCGCCACTATCGGATTCGAGGAGTTGTTCGCGTGAGTGGCGACCTGGTCCGCAAGATGATCGTCACCGACGATTCGACCTTGCCCAGGCGAGTGGCCGCCCTCGGACGTCCGCTCGTGTTCACAAACGGGGCCTTCGACATCCTGCATCGCGGCCGCGTTGCCTACCGGGCGTCCGCGCGAGCGCTCGTTACGGCGTTAGTGCTCGGCCTCAACAGCAACTGCAACAGCTCGGCCCGCCTCCTCGGCAAGGCCCCAATCGGCCGCTCAATGCCGACATCGACCGCGCCTTCGTGCTGACCGGCCCGGAATCGGTGTCGCTGATCGCCTTCTTCGACGAACAGACGCCCGTCGACCTGCTGGCACGCGTGCGCCCCGACATCTAGGTCAAGGGCGGCGACTATGACATCGAGACGCTGCAGGAGACTGTGTTGACGCGATCCTGGGGCGGTCGCCCGATTGCGATCCAGTTCGTCGACGACTACTCCACCACCGCGCTCGTGCGCCGTATCCACGCACCCCGGCCGGACGCGGACTGAGATGCGTTGCGCCGTATCTCTCGACCGCGACGGCGTGATCGATCCGCGATCGCGCGTACGTCCATCGTTGGGAGGATTTCGCCTTCGTGCCCGGAGCGCCCGAGGCGATGGCGCTGACGCGCAGGATGCTGGAGGCCCTGTCCGGGCATGCCGTCATGGTGGGAAGGGGGGCTACCATTGCCTGCGCCACCCTGGCGGCAAGATGGCCGAATTCGTGCGGGAATGCGACTGCCGCAAACCGATACCCGGCATGATCCTGCGGGCCCCGGCGGACCATGGCCTGTCATTGCCGGATTCAGTCGCTAATGGGCGAAAGCCTTCCTACATCCATGCCGCCCGAGCTGCCGGCGTCGGCTCTGCGTTCATAGTGCGGGCGGACGGCGGCGATCTAGCTCCGGCGATCGGGCGACCCGACGCGTCGCTTCCCGGCGTGGCGCAGGCCATCCAGGCCTTGCTGGCGGAAATCGGCCCCTTCGCGCGGGTGGGCGACAATCGCGCTGTCCGACCCTGTCGCGGTTTCCACCCTTCCTGACTTCCGCCGTGATCCGCCTTCCGTCCAGCCCCTGCGCATGCGCCTCGCGATAACCGTCCTATGACCGCGCTGCAGATCACTCTTAACCTGCTGTCCTATGCGTGCTTTTCGCTGGGAACCTTGCTGGTGTGGCCGAGCCGGCGCAACGTCATCGCGTGGCTCGGATTCCCTTTTTTCGTTGTGGCCTACCTGATTCCGCTGCTGGCGGTCGACTACGCGAGCGCTGCCACGCCCGAGGTCATCGCGGAGTTGACGGCGATCAACGCCGCCGGTGCGCTCGCGATGGCGATGGGCATCGTTCTCGGAGGGCACTTCGGGATGAAGATTTCCGTCAAGCTGCCGTTCAGGCTGGCGGGGCCACCGGCGTCGACGGGCCTCAGCCCGCGGCGCGCGTTTAAGATTTTGATAGTCGGCTGCGTGCTCATGACCCTATGCTTCCTCTGGATGCGCAGCGTGCCGGCGTTCGCGGACGAGCCGTTCCTGGCCAAATTCTTCCGCGGACAGTACAAGGCCCGCTACGACCAAGTGTCGATTCCCTATCGCTTCTCCCAGATCATGCTGACGGCGGCCTTGCCGCTGGCGCTTGTCTTCCTCGCGGAGATGCGCGATCGCGCGCTGCTGGTGCCTGTCGTCTGGGCCGTCGTTCTGTTCGCCCTGGCGCTCAACCGGGGCACGGCGCTCGCCGGCATGGTGTTGATGGTAGCCGCCTGGGCGAGCCGCACGCGCCTGCGGATGACCTGGTTCCTGCTGGTTTCGACGTTCGTGTTCTGCGTCGGCAGCGGCGTGTATTTCATCATCGGTCTGGTCGTCTCCGCCGACTTCAACGTCTGGGACGAGATCGCCCGCGGAGCGCCCGATGTGAAGGACCAACTGGGTTTCTTGCGAGCGTTCGACCCCTCCACGCAAC
>Ga0302323_100005929_pt1 | contig 10028 bp, 9 predicted proteins | sample Fen_T0_3_FD_201950 | JGI IMG/M metagenome (GOLD analysis project Ga0302323, IMG submission 201950) | Peat permafrost microbial communities from Stordalen Mire near Abisko, Sweden - Fen_T0_3 | ecosystem: Environmental > Terrestrial > Soil > Wetlands > Permafrost | place: Sweden: Abisko... | reverse complement strand
TCGGAGACCCCCGCCCGCGCCGCGATCTCGGCGGTGGTCGCCCCATGGCCCCGCTCGCGGAACACGTCCCCGGCCGCATCGAGAATGGTCTCGGCCTTGATGCTCTGTGGACGCCCGCGCATGAATTAAAAAGTAGCACTGCAATAATTGCCCGTCAAGGCCGTGCCCGAAACGCTCTTGCGCTTGAGCCCCGCTTCGACAACCCGGAAATCGGAGAGGAAGAGCTTCGCTTCGGCTGGGTCGATGGCAACATTGGAAAGGAAGGGTCCATTGCATTCGCGCGCCGCCGCTGGTCGCAAGTGCTATTCGGACTGGCGCCACTAGCAGAGCTTTGGGGATGGGCCTTCTCCGCCGTCCTCCAAGAAAATAGCGGCGCTCTCGCCATCTTGCGCCCCGACAGAGCCAGGGAACGCGACACCGTCAAGATTCCAAGTCCTTGACTTCACAGAGGAAAAGAATCGGATTCCGCACCGGTTGCGCGCCTGAGAATACCGTATCGATCCCGTTGGGGTCGCTATCTTCGAGGATCCGCGGGCGGGCTGTAATCGCCGCCAAGCGGCTTGCTTTTGCACAGCTTGAGCCTCGCGGAACGAGCAAGCCGACTCGGCTACTTTAGCGTACTGCCGACGAGCCGGCCCGACGCTACGTAGGTTCCGGAGTTGGATGCGGGCAGGATGTCGTAGGTGTGCGAGAAGGCGTAGTCGATCATTCGCGCCGACACGTGGTGGCTGACGGGCGTCTTGCTGACGCGCAGGATCGGTACAGCACGCAAGGCGAGATGGTCGGCGCTGAATACGAGATCGCCCGGAGCAAGGTCGGGGATGCGACGCTCGCCTGATGGTGTGGCAATGAGAGTTTCCGGCGACGCGCACGTGGCATAGAACGCGCAATCGAGTTGCCTTGATCCAAAGGTGTTACAGGTGGCGCTGTACATGCCACATGCCGTGAGCGTAGCGCTCGCAGTATTGGCGGAAAATTGTGCACCGTGTCTGCAAGAAGCAACGACTCCCTAGAGGTCGTGGCATCCTTGGGAACCGTTGGGACGCGTTGATGAATAGGCCGCCCTTCGCGCAGCACCAGCAAGAGGAGTAGCAGATGCGATTATCGACCATGCGTGCACAGCGGCGACTGGTCACGACTGCGGCAGGCTTGATCCTGACGACCGCGCTCGCCTGCTCCAGTGGAAGTTCGCGCACCGGTGCCGGAGGCTCGACGAGTGGCGGCCGGGGCGGCACCGCCACCGCAATGGGCGGAACAGCCGGAGTGCCCAGCAATGGCGGAACCGGTGATTCCATCATCGGGACAGGTGGCACGCTCATCGGCGTGGGCGGAACGACAAGCGTCGGCCTGGGTGGCGATGCAGGCACGACCTCTGGCAGCGGTGGCGCTGGGGGCAAGTCTGCGGCCAGCAGCGGAGGAATCGGCGGAACGACCATGGCAAGCGGCGGGGGCTCGGCGGGGATAGTCGGTAGCGGCGGGCTCGCTGGCGGGGGCTCGGGGGGCGCAGTCGGCAGTGGCGGGCTCGCCGGCCGAGGCAGTGGTGGTGCAACCAGCACGACCTCATCGGGCGGCTCAACCAGCGGCGCAGGGGCGACAGGTGTGGATGGGGGCATTGGTTCAGGCGGATCGACCGGGAGTGGCGGATCGAACGCGACAGGCGGTGCGGCAGGCTCAGGCGGCACGCCAAGCTGGTGCCTGCCACTGAGCGCTCATCCCCAGGGTATGGACTGGGCCAAGGCGCTCATCGACTCGCAAATCCGCGCCAATGTCTCGCTGACCTGGGCTTACCCGGATGGGCTCTTCTTGCATGGCGTGTGTCTCGCCTACAAGCGCCTGGGCGATGCTTCCTATCTGTCGCTCATGAAAAAATGGGCCGACGCCAACCTCGCCGGCAAGACCTCATACAACAGCCTCGACGACATGCAGCCGACCCTGGTGCTGGACGACATGTACCGCGAAACGAAAGACGCGAAGTACGGTACAGCACCCAAAGCGGTAGCGACGCGGCTTGAGGGCGACTACCCGAAGACGAGTGACGGCGGTTTCTGGCACAACACGGGAGCGACGAACCAACTATGGGGCGACGGCGTGTTCATGGATCTCCCGCCCTACATCAATTATGGCGACCTGTTCAACGCTACCAAGGCCGTCGACATCGCGACCCAGCAGCTCATCATCTACGATAGCCATTTGGCCGCGCCCAACAACCTGCACGTCCACCAATGGGATGGAACAGCTGGAAAGCAGTCCTGCTGCGAATGGTGTCGCGCCGAGGGATGGTACGAGATGGCGCTGCTCATCGTCCTCGACTTCACCCCGACCACGCACAGCAACTACAATGCGCTGGTCGCGATTGCGCAGCGTCTCGCCAAGGGGCTAGCGGCGACCCAGGATCCCACCACAGGCCGCTGGTGGCAGGTCATGGACAAACCCAACGATGCTGCCAACTGGCTAGAGACCTCGTGCACGGCGATGCACACGTATTTCCTTTCGAAGGCTTCGCAGAAGGGATACATCGACGCCGCCACCTATGCGCCGCTCGCCATCAAGGGATTTGGCGGAGAGATGCAGATGGTCTCCAATTCGAGCAACGTCCAGATCAAGAACATCTGCCCAGGGACAGGCGTTCTGGCATCGGCAGCCGATTACTACGCGCGGCCACCAGCGACCAACGACAACCACGGGCTCGGAGCCTTCCTGCTCATGTACGACCAGTTGACCTGCCGCTAGGTCCATACTTTCCGCGACAAGCGTCATCCGACCAAGCCCGTGCTATGAAGGAGTCCACCCAAGGAGGCGAACATGAAACGCTCCGCTTTGTTTGCGGTTGTCGGCACTGTCTTCCTGCTCGCGGCGAATTGTTCGAAGAACGGACAGAGTAGCGTCGGCCCGGGCGCCGGCGGAAGCGGCGGCGCCAAGACCGGTGCGGGCGGTTCAAGCGATCCCACCTCTTCGGGAGGCGCCGGTGGCGCCGGGGGTTCCAGCAGCAGCGTTGGCACCGGAGGCACCACCTCCAGCACGACCAAGCTTGATGCGGCCGCCTCGGGTGGCGTGTCCGGAGGCGGCGGCTCTTCGGCGGTGGGTGGCAGCGGCGGAACCTCGACGGCCGGTGCAACCGGAACCGGCGGCGCCAAAGGCGGGGCAACCGGAACCGGAGGCGCGGGCACCGGCGGCAAGAGCGGAACTGGCGGGGCAACCGGAACCGGAGGCTCCACCGCTATTGTCGATGCTGGGACCGCCGACGGCGGCGCGACTGCCTCGGCTCCAAGCGCGGGCTGTGGCAAGGCCACGACGCTCAAGAGCGCCCGCGCGAGCATCGACGTCAACGGCAAGACGCGCGAATACATTCTCGCGTTGCCGACCAACTACGACCAGAATCACCCCTACAAGCTGATTTTCGGCTGGCATCCCTGGACTGGGTCGGCGCAGATGGTGGCGAGCGGGGGCTACTTCGGGCTGCAGAGCAAGTCCAACAACCAGGCCATCTTCGTTGCGGGCGAGGGGCAAGACTACCAAGACGCCGGCCTCGGCTGGGGCAACTCGAACGGCGTGGACATAGATTTCTACCACGCCATGTTGGACCGATTCCGGTCAGAGCTCTGCATCGACGAGAACAGGATCTTCGCTGTGGGATTCAGCTTCGGTGCCATGTTCTCGTTTACCCTCGGATGCACGGCCGACAGCATGCTGCGTGCGATTATGCCGATGGCCGGGAATACGATGACCAGCGGTGGCTGCGCAGCCGGCACGCGAAAGGTTGCCGTGATGGCCTTCATCGGCACGGACGACAGCCTGCTCAGCGGTCACCGACAAGCCGTCAGTGCCTACGCCCAGAGAGATGGGTGTTCCACGACGACGACGACGATGAGTCCCAGCTGGTGCGATGGGCTTGGTTCGACAAATCTGCCCTGCACCTGCGTGACCTACGATGGCTGCGCATCGGGCTATCCCGTCGTCTCGTGCGAGTACAAGGCGCCTCACCAGCAGGCGCCGAATCCCGGCCCCATCTGGGACTTCCTCGCGCAGTTCTAGGCAGCCTTCGTCTGGCCGTCAGGGGCCTTTCAACAGCGCGAGCAACTGCGCGGGCTCCTCTACAAGCGCTTCGAATCCCAGATCTTCCATTTCAACGCGCGGGTGGGCGCCCCAGGTGACGCCAATGCTTTTGAGCCCCGCGGCCCGCGCTGTCTCCAAATCCGTTCGGCTATCTCCCACGTACACCGCGCGCTGCGGTCCGCATCCGGCCAATTCCAGGATCCGCAGCAGGCCACGCGGATCGGGTTTGGGCGCAGGCATGTCTTCCTCGCCCGTGAGACAAAAGAAATAGTTGGCTACTTCCAACCGCTCCAGGATCGTGCGAACGAAGATGCCTTCACTGTTGCTGAGAACCGCCAAGGGAATCCCCAGCCCCTTCAAAGCCCTCAGCAGGCCCGCAATCCCAGGGTACAGCTCGGCCAATGCTGAGCAGCGAAGGGCCAGCTCCCTGTAGAGGCGAGCCATCTTGTGCTGAATCTCGATGTCCGACGTGCCCGCCAGCAAACCCAACCGGGGCGCCGTTGGATGCACCATTCCCGCCACGATCTCCGCCCCGGGTTTGCGTTCGTAACCAAAGGTCGCCATGACCGCGTTGGAGGCTTCCACCACCACGGGCAGGGAATTCACCAAGGTTCCGTCGTGATCGAAGACCACCAAGTCCACAGGAGTCATGCTGACCCCGCCAAAAAAGCGCAGTGCGGTGCAGTTGACATATCAGGATGCTGGCCTCCAAGATGATGGCGAATGATTGACCAATCTTGGCTCTTCCTTGGCCACCAAGACAGTAAATGCGTAGTGGAATTCACCTCCGACTGATCGCAGGTGGCGAGACGCCGCTGGCCCTGGTCGAACCTCTCGACTTCGACCAAGTCTTCCGCGCGCATGCAGCCTATGTAGCCGCCATCGCTCTCAAGATCGTGGGGCGGGACGACGACCTCGACGATCTGGTCCAGGAAGTCTTCATCGAGGCCCACCGCAATCTGCGCCAGCTCCGCGACCCCGGGGCACTCAAGGGCTGGTTGGCTCGCATCACGGTACGGCGAACGATCCGGAAGCTTCGCCGGACGCGCGTTCTCATGCTCTTCGGCCTCGATGCGCCGTCGGACTACGCGGAAATTGCAGATGCGTCGGCCACGCCCGATGAGCGGGCACTGGTGGCGCTTGCCTATCGCGCTCTTGAGCGTCTGCCCGCAGCCGAGCGCGCGGTCTGGATCCTACGCCACGTGGAGGGCGAGTCACTCGATGCTATCGCCCAGATGTGCGCCTGCTCCAAGTCCACCGTGCAGCGACGGCTGCGCTTGGCCCAGAAGACGCTTGGGCAAAGGACGCGCCATGGTTGAGCCGACGAGCGAAAAGGTCGAGCAGGCGTTTCGGCACATCCAGGTGCAGTGGGATGGCACACGTACCGAGGACAATCTGCGCCTCGCCCGCCAAAGGCTCCGCCGTCGTGGCCGGACGCGTGTCGCCGCCTCGGCGCTGTTGCTTGGGGTGGCCATCGCGCTAGGGGTGTCGTACGGCCTCGTGCCGGGAAGACGCGAGGCCAGGAAGGCATCGTCGGTGGTGCAGGACTCCGTCGACCACGGGCTGCGTTTTTCCGACGGCTCTTCGGTGCGCATGCTGGACGAGCGCTCTCAGGTCGAGGTGGTGGCAGTGACAGCGAGCGCGATCGATCTGCGCCTCACCGCGGGACGGGGCGAGTTCGATGTGGTCCCCGATCCCGGTCGCACCTTCGCCGTGCACGTAGATGGAATCGTGGTACGCGTCCTTGGCACCAGGTTCCGTGTGGAGCGAGAAGACCGGGGCGCCTACGTCTCCGTATACCGCGGCAAGGTCGAGGTTCGCTGGCCCGGTGGCGCGCGCGTACTGGCCCAGGGACAGACAGGACACTTCCCCGAGGAGGTCGCCGAGGCTTCACCGGGAACGGCGGGGCCAAGCAAGGTCGAGCCGGCCGCGCCCGCGCCTTCGGCCACGGAGATCTCACGTCCGTCAGCGCCGGCTTCGCGTTCGCGCTTCCGCGCTCTGGCCACGCGCGGTCGCTACGCGGAAGCCTACCGCGTTCTCTCTGGTGCACCGGGTGTGGTCGATAGTGGCGCCGAAGACCTGATGCTGGCCGCGGATGCCGCCCGTCTCTCTGGCCACCCGGCGGAGGCAACGCCCTACTTGCAACAGATCGTGCGCAAGTACCGCGGCGACGAGCGGGCTCCACTGGCTGCGTTTACGCTCGGCCGCATTCTGCTCTATCAACTCGAACGCCCGGCCGAGGCTGCCGATGCCTTCGCGCTGGTTCGCAAGCTTCTGCCCGAGGGCCCGCTCTCGCCCGACGCCCTGGCCCGCGAGGCCGAGGCGGCAAACCGGGCCAATCAGAAAGAGCGTGCGCGTGGTCTGGCCGAAGAGTATGCGAGCAAGTACCCGACCGGACGACGGCTTGAATCCGTGCGACGATACGGCCAGTTCGAGTGACTTCTTCTCGCAGACGATTTCCCAAAGCCGGTCTGGGCGCGCTTGGCGTGGCAGCGCTGGGTCTGGCATTGGCCGGCACGCCCGCGTGGGCCGCAGGGCCGACGGATGTGAGGCTGGTGACGGAAGCGTGCCCTGGCATTGATGCCGTTCGCCTGGAAGAGCTGGTCGCCCTCGAGCTCGGCACCGTGGGTGCCGGCCGAACGCTAAGTCCAGCCGTCGTCGAGTTGGTGTGCGATGGCGAACGGATCGCCATTACGGCGACCGAAACGCAGACGGGTCGCCAGTCTCACGCCGAGGTCCTTGCACGCGGCACGACGGGCCCAGCAGGTCTGCGCTTGCTAGCGATCTCGGTGAGCGAATTGGTCGCAACCAGCGAGGCTCCCATCGCGCAGAGACGTTCGCATGAACGAGAAAATGCGCAGCAACCCGAGCCGATGCGCCGATTTCGCGCTAGCGCGGCCGCCTCGCTTCGCCGCGTGGCGCGGCCCGCGACTTGGCTCGAGGGCGGCGCACTGGGTGCCGATCTTGCATTCGCGCGACACTTCGCTCTCGCCATCGAGGGACGAGGCGAAATTGGCTCTACGACGACCATCCTTACCACCGTGGACTGGCGGGTCGCGGGCGCCAGCGTTGCCGTGCTGGCTGGCGCTGGCCGGGGCGCTTGGCGGATCGAGGCCGGCCCCGGCATGGAGGTCGGCCTTGTGAAGCTTTCCGCGCATGACACCGCGACCGGCGCCAAGGGGAGCAGCCTTTCCGCTCCGTGGGCCGGACCGCTGGGCAGGTTGCGCGTGAGCCGTGCGTTCGGCGGTCGAGCTTTACTACTCGGACAGATCGAAGGTGGCTGGGTCATGAAACCGGTGACCGGCGACGTCAGCGACGGCCGCCCGCTGGTCGAGTTGCGCGGCGGCTGGGTCGGATTGACCATCGGTGCTGGGATGGCGTTCTGAGAGGAAGGACCTCACCGGCATGGCCAGCGGGCCGCGTCCAGGCTCACGTTCTTCTTCATCGCGTTGAAATTGAGCGCGTTGGCCTGCGGGCAGAAGGCGCTGGTTTCCAGATTGAACTCGACCTGAAACACCGCCTTGCCTGCGTCGATGAATGGCTGCAGCTGATTGCACTCGCTGTATTCGAAACACTGCTCGTCGAACATCCAGTCGAAATCGCCAAGCAAATCTGCCGCCTGACCAACGTCATTCCCGAGCCCGATAGACAGCCCGCGCGCGTGCGCTTCCGTGGCCAGAAACCGGTTGTAGGCGAGCTGGTCCGCGGCGGCAAGCGGGAAGCCCGTTGCATTCGCGTATCCGTCCACATTGTCCACGCCAACGCCGTCGAAGCCCTTGCTGCGGCAGAGGTCCAGCCGCGCCTTCATGATGGGCCCAAGCACGTCCGTGGCACGGATGTCCAGCCAGCGCTCGCCAGGCGAGCCGTGCGTGTTGCCGAGAACGGCCGCAGGAAAGCTGGCGGCATCCGACCGCCAGTCCTCGAAGCTACCAGCGCTGATGTTGCAGATCGCCTTGGCGCCTTTCTGGTGAAGAGTCGCGACGACGCTAGCATCCACGTCGAAGAGATCGACGTCGAACATTTGCACGTCGGGCGTGGTGTCGAGGGTGCCAGTGAGCTGGATCTGCCAGCTCGTCACCAGCGCTGGATGCCAGAGGGTGGTGTCGGCGAGCGTGAGGATAGTGCCCCGATTTTCGCCGCATCCGCCAAGCGTCGCGGCGGCGAGACAGCACAGCACGACGGCGTCCCGACCAAAGTTCATCGCCCGGCAAGACTACCAGATGGCAAGCATGGGCCACGCGGGAACAGGCACAGGATTCCTGAGCGTGGTCGATCCCGTGACCATGTTTGCGCGCGCGCTGGCCACCCATAGGGCATGCGAAAACCATCGCCCTACTCCGTCTTCGTGAGATTCCTTGCCATCGCGCTGCTCGGGGCCGCTGCCTGCAGCAACTCTTCATCACGGGCTATCCAGCCCGCGGATGCAGCACTGGCGAGTGATAGCGCTCCGAATCTCTCAAACACTGGTGGGACAGGTGGTACCGCCGTGAGTACGGGCGGAAGCACAAGCACGGGTGGAAGCGCGAATACCGGTACTGGCGGGCGCACGGGCACTGGCGGGCGCACGGGCACAGGCGGAAGCTCGGGCACAGGCGGGAGCATAGGCACAGGCGGGAGCATAGGCACAGGCGGGAGCACAGGCACCGGTGGACGCACGGGCACTGGTGGAAATACCGGCGCAGGCGGGAGCACGAATACGGGCGGGAGCACGAATATTGGCTCGGGCGGGCGCACGGGCACAGGCGGAAACTTGGGCACCGGTGTGGGCGGAAACCCGGGTACTGGGGGAAGTCCTGCAACAGGCGGCAGGGTTGGATCCGGCGGCGCTACGGTGCCGGATGGATCGGCTGGCACCGGCGGCACAACAGTTCCGGATGCATCGTCTCCTGCGGGCAGCTGGTGGAAGCCTGTGGCGGGTCTTTCCTGGCAATGGCAGATCGGCGGCGGCACCATCGACCCGGCCCTCGCGGTCGACGTTTTTGACATCGACTGGGAGGAGGATGCCAGCGTGGTGTCGCAGCTCCACCAGGCCGGCAAGAAGGTGATCTGCTACGTCAGCGTAGGAAGCTGGGAAGACTGGCGGCCGGACGCTTCTGCCTTCCCCGCAGCGGTGCTCGGCAAGGATTATCCTGGCTGGCCGGGCGAGAAGTTCGTGGATATTCGTGCCCAGGCGCTTCGCGACATCATGGCCAAGCGCCTGGATGTCTGCAAGACCAAGGGATTCGACGCGGTCGAGCCCGACAACATGGACGTGTTCAGCAGCAGCTCGGGATTTCCGCTGACCCAGGCCGACGGTGTCGACTACGCGAAGTGGCTAGCAACCGACTGCCACGCGCGGGGCATGGGCATCGTGCAGAAGAACGCGTCCGAGATCACGGCGAACATCCAGTCCGTCTACGACGGGGCGCTGACCGAGGACTGCTACAACGACAACTGGTGCGCCGACATGCAACCGTACATCGATGCGAACAAACCCGTATTCGCCTGCGAGTACACAAGCAGCATCTTCACCGCGGCTTGCACCTGGGGCAAACCCAAGAAGTACAGCTTCATCCTCAAGAGCTTGGATCTGAATGCGCCGGTGACGTTCTGCCCGTAGACAGAGACGGGGCTGTCCAGATCAACATCCTCTCGGTGTATGGCCGGTAGCGCACGACCGGTGCCGGGTGTCGCATGCACGCCGACGGCATGCGCTCATCGCAAATGCCAGCAAAGCCAGCCCGAGCAGGACGGTGCCGTTGTCCGCGCCGCGACCGTGGCCAGCGACACCACACGCGCACCCGCTTCCTCCGGTCCGCGTTGGCGATAGGATCGATCCGCCCTGCCCGCTTGCCTGAATCGTAAGCAGCGAGACCCCGAACCGGGGCAGCTCGAAGTCGATACCTACCGAGCCGTTCACCGCCACCGCAAGGGTTGCATCCGGCACCAGCGACGAGGGATCCATGGCCTGCTGCAGGGCTGCCACCTCGGACGCC
>Ga0302323_100005928_pt1 | contig 10030 bp, 5 predicted proteins | sample Fen_T0_3_FD_201950 | JGI IMG/M metagenome (GOLD analysis project Ga0302323, IMG submission 201950) | Peat permafrost microbial communities from Stordalen Mire near Abisko, Sweden - Fen_T0_3 | ecosystem: Environmental > Terrestrial > Soil > Wetlands > Permafrost | place: Sweden: Abisko... | reverse complement strand
ACGGCGTTGACGTCTGCACCGTGGGCCAGCAGCAATTCGGCAGATTTGAGCCGACCGGGGATTTGGCTTTGGTAGTCCTTGCGGCCGAGATCGGCGGCTTCGTGGAGAGGCGTCCACTGGCGCGGACCCCAAGGGACAATCGTGGCGCCGTTGTCGAGGAGAAGGGCGATCACGTCTGGCTTTTCGACCTGATAGTGGAGCGGAGTTCGGCCCTCGTCCCACGGACAAGATTGATTGGGATCGGCACCATGTTTGAGCATGAACCGCGCCACCCGGGCGTCAAAGTCGACCGATGCCAGTAGGGAACTCTGCTCTTCTGGGCAAGCTCGAAAGTCAGTGCCTGCTGCAGCAAGCAGGTCAACGATTTCCTCGGCGGCTGCACAACTGGCTGAAACGACCTTCAGCGGAGAGTACCCAAGGGATTCGCCTGCCTGTGGATGGGCTCCTCTCTGCAACAACAACCGGACAAACTCCGGTTTGCAAGTCGCCGCAGCGCCGAAAAGAGGTGGTGCGTGCATGACTTGCGGATGTCCGTCCGGATTTAGTCCCCCCCCCGATAGAACACGTGCGACGGTGAAGTGTCTGCCCGCTATGGCCCAGTCCAGAATCCGCTGACCAACAGAGCCCTTCCAGGCCAAGAAGCCCAGCAATACTGCCACGGCGCAGCCGCCGGCTATTATCTTCCGCGGACGCTTGGATAGTCTCGGATCTGGCTGCATTCGCTGTCTCCCTACTTCTTGAGCTGGAGCTTCTCTAGCTCAGTCATTGGCCAGAGCGCCTTATTCGTGACCCAGTCTTTGTCACCCGCAAGCGCCGTGTCGGCGAGGAAGTTGGAGGGAAGGCCCGGAACCCTTAGCCGTAGCAAATCCCTGAGATCCAAGCCGATGACCTGTGGCGAACGAATGTCGAAGTGATACGTGTACTCCTGCTGTTGGTCGAGATAGTCGCTTCCGAACGGCCGGAGTCCTGCTTGGTCCTTCATCGTGCCGTCCTTACCCTCGACGTGATACGCGAAGGCAACACGGACGGCCCACAGGGAGCATGGTCTCTTCAACGTGATGCCCTGCAGGCCGCCCATGCCGTCGTCGTCGGCCAGGATGCCTGAAGCATGGAGTGCCTGTTGCAGTTCCATGGCTGACATCGTTTGGATGCTCCGTTCCTTGTGTAGGGAAAAGACGTCGACGGGATAGGATGGTCCGTCGTTCTCCAGTAGGCCAAAGCAGTGCGGCTCCTTCGCATAGATTCGGGCCGGAAATCGGATGGGATCATCGGGCCATCGATGCGAAGCCGCGAACGGTGAGCCAAAGACGACCAGCAACTCGAACGGCAGGCCCCAGGCGAAACCCAGCTTGCGCCCATCCGCTTCTGCGTACGGCTGTTCAGAGTACCAGGTGGTGTTTTCCGTGGTCCGGCGCCATGGAGTCCCTTTCCCGAACTTCAAATACACCCCTCCCACCTGCATCGTGTTCCACGGAAAATTGAACAGGTTCTCGTAGTGTGGCTCCGGCGCCTTGTGGTCGAGGAATTCGCGGTTGAGGAGCATGTCCACGTGCAGGGAGTTGCTCGTATACATGTGCATGCGCACGGAGGTGTCGCCCTTGTTGCCGGCCCGAACGTACTTGCCATCGTCGCCGGCCTTGAGGTCGAAGGCGAAGTCCAGGGTGATATTGCCGGATAGGCCGATGAAGCCGAAGGGCTTGATGCCATAGGTGAGATGCTTTTGGAAAAAGTAGAAGGGATAGAAGACGCAGCTGTAGGCGTCCGGCTTGCCGATGAACTGCTTCTCGCCCTCGAGGTAGGGCAGAAGCCCCTTGTCGTCCACGTCGCCGCCCAGCGCGGCCGTGACCGGCGCAAGGCTCGATTTGTAGACGGGTCCGTCGATCTTGAACAACGGATCCACGCGCTTGATCTGTAGCGACATGGGCACGCCCGTCAGGTCGTCCTTGCTCTGGAAGATGCCTACCACCCGAACCGCGGTTCCGGGCTGGATCTTGAAGGGCGCATCCTCGGCAGCCACCCACTGATCTTTCGCGTCCTGCCGCACATAGATGCGCGAAAAGACCATGGCTTTGTCCATGACGCCCGCGAAGTTGAGCGAGAAGACACGTGCCAGTTGCTCGGCGTTTTTCGATTCCATGCCATGGATGGGGAAATGCTTCTGGAAGTTCACGGGAACGATGGCCCGGCCGGTGCCGCGCACCAACTCGGTGATGGTATTACCCGTCGACGAGAGCGTTGCCACCACATCATTCCAACCGGTCTCGCGGTTGCCGCAGGCATAATTCCAGATCTCGTCGAGCGGCGTGCCGCCGTTCAAGGCGATGTAGAACGGCTTTCTGGAGAACACGTATTGGGACAGATAGTGACCGATCTGGTACTGCTCGATCTTCCTGGTGAAGGCACTTGGATCGGACTGACGGCTTCCGCAGCGTTCGACCAGGCGTAGTAAGCCGATGATGACGATGACCCGCATGCGGAACTGGGTGTGCGGCTCGTGCGGTCCTTCTTTCGCGTTGGCGATGGCGCGGCACTGGATGGCGTGGAGCTTGGCCAACTCGGAGAAGCGCTTCATGGTCGATCGGTGTCGCCAGGTGAACCGATCGATCATGTCGCTGGCCGTATCCACGACACTGCCCAGCGCCTCGATGGTTTCGATGCCTAACGCCGTTAGGGCAGCGAATGGCGCCACGACGGGTATGAAGGTTAGTGCCCGAAGGGTCTGCTTCGCGGCCATCTCGACCATCTCCACCGTCTTCTCGTCCGTGGCATCGACGGCGGCGTCGGCAGCCTTGCGCAGCACATCCAAGCGCACAGTGGCCGCGATGCATGGAGCAGCCTTGAACTGCTTTCCGTATTCATCCAGATGCTGGCGCAAACGCGAAACTTGCACCTCTTCGGTGCCCCGTAGATTCAGCACCGCTGCCGCCGTCTGGCCTAGCTGCAAGATGGTGACAGCCGTGTCAAGCGCCCAGAGCGCCTTGGCCGAGATCTCACCACCGCAAACTTTTTCGAAGGTCGAAAGACGCGGCGAAAACGCATCCTTCATCAGCTTTTCCAACAGCGCCTTGTCCGCATTTTCCTTGCGAAAGAGAAGGTACTTGCCGAGCAAATTGGCCTTCTTCTCCTCGGAATCGCGAATGGACTTGAGAACGATGTCGCGCCACTTGTTCTTGCGATAGAAGCTCTCGATGCCCTGGGCATCCATGATGGCCTCGGTCAGCTTCAGCGCCCCCGCCATCTCGCGCGTGATGCGCATCTTGTCGAAGACAGCCTTCCAGGATTCAGCGACGTCCTTCGCTTGGTACGCCTGTGAGAGGAGATTCGCCGCCGCGCCGGCAGCCTCGGAAACTTCCTTGTTGTTGGAATCTCGAATGGCGCCCAGGGCCGCGCCCGCGATTTGTCGGCTCCGCGCAGAAGCGTCGGCATTCACGAAGCCAGCGACCATCTTCTTTTTTGCGTCCGCGATGGCGAGCCCGGCGAATAGCCGCACCAGCGCGGTCGCCGCCTCGGCGTAAACCGCCTGTCTCGGCTTGTCCGAGGGCGCTTCGTCGGTGGCTACGAGGTGCTCGTAGCGTTCGACAAAGTGGGTCAGGATGGCCATTTCGATGCTTGGCAACTCGACAACTTGGAAGTCGAAGTCTCCGAACAGGGTGTGAACGGAAAGGGCCACCTGGATGGTGCGCTCCAGATCCAGGCCAGCCAGCGGTGTCTATCCAGATTGTCCAACACCCAGAGTGCTTTGCGCGAGTCGATCTCGTGGTATCCACTGTCAGCGCCCGCTCTGTGCCATGTGGTCGATGAAACGAGGACGACCTCGTCCGGGTCGGACATCGTGCGGGACAGGCTAAGTGTTCCGTGGCGGGAGATCATTTGTCACTGGGCTGTGGACTGCGTACTACAGGGGATCCAGGCGGTGATGGTGCAGCTGGCGGGGGTGGAGGTGATGTCTATACGACGATGCACCGTTCCTTGGGCCGCTGCCGACGCGGTAGATGCCAACCCCAGGTAGTGGTGACGTTGCGACACCGCATGGCGACAGGACGACAGCCAGGGCCGATTTACGGCGAAACCCGAGGGTTCGCGTACGTGCTACGCTCCGTCCATGCCTGCGCCTTCGGCCAACCTCCGGCCTGCGACCTACGAGGATATCGTCCGACTTCCGGAGAATCTGGTGGGCGAAATTGTGAATGGCGACTTGGTGGTGTCACCCCGGTCGGGGCCCGCGCACGCACGTGCGAGCTCGTCGCTCACCATCGGCATCGGCGGGCCATTCGATCATGGCCGCGGTGGCCCGGGCGGCTGGATCATCCTGGACGAGCCTGAGCTTCACTTTGGTTCACACGTGCTCGTGCCCGACCTGGCAGGCTGGCGCCGCGAGCGGATGCCCACGCTGCCGACCACCGCGTGGTTCGATCTCCCGCCGGATTGGATCTGCGAGGTGCTGTCCGTTTCCACCGCCATCGTCGACCGCACGCAGAAGCAGGAGATCTATCGCCAGCAAGGCGTCCCCTGGTTGTGGTTCGTGGACCCCGCTGCTCGAACCATCGAGGCATTGAGCAACGCCGCCAATGGCTGGCTCGTGGTCGGCAGCTTCGGCGGCAGCACCGACGTGCGCATCCCGCCCTTCGACGCCGTGGCCATCGACATCCGCGTGCTCTGGGAAGTCGGCGCTCCACAACCCTGACCGCCCGTTTTCATCAACTCACTGGCGCCGAAGTCCGGTTCGGAAGTTCCAAAGTTCGCTCTGCTTCACCATTGTGCGATCCTGGGCGGTTCAACGGTGAAGGGCAGGTGTCGTCACCCGTGCACAAAAAGCTCTCTTGACTCTCGGCCCGGCCAGCGTAATCGTTTCGCCGTTGTTCCCTTGGTGTGGTTGGCAGGAAAGGAGAAAGAGATGGCAACACATATTCCAGATGGTGCTTCGGTCAAGGTGGTAGTGGATGCAGTGGATGCAACTTGTGCGGCGCTGGAAGGCGATCCCGAGACCAGCGGGTTGGCGCCGACGTGGCTAGGACTGCGGGACAAAGCGGACGGACTCGGCAAGGCTCGCAGTGATTGTGATCGGTCGGCGCTGCGGGCACGGGCGCGGCTGGCCGTGTGCGATGTCAAATGGGATGCGACAGTGGCAGCGTTCGGCCGGTCCGTGGTCGACGCCGCGGGTGGGCGGCGCGATCAGCCGCCCTACACGCGCTTTTTCGCCAAGGCCGCGCCTTCGCTGGTGCAGAAATTCGGCATTCAGCGTGAGATCGAATCCGCGCGCGACTGGCTGGTCGAGCTGGCACGCAATCCCGCCGAACTGTTGTCGCTGACGTGGACGCCGCGGCTGAAGGACGCTACCGACTTGCTCGAAGCGGCCTTCAACCAGCGCAACGAAACAGTGAAGGCCATCGGGCCGTTGCAGACCTCGGTCGTCTTGTTCATTGACGAGGTCAACCGCGAGCTCGATCGCTTGGAAGGCGACCTGAAGAAGCTATTTCCGGGCGCGCCCGAGCGGGTAGGGTCTTACCTCGCGGCTACGCGGAGCGATCGGACCAGCGCCCACGAAGAGCCCAAGCCGGCGCCGGAACCCGTACCTCCGCTCAGCGTGAAATAGCAGTTCCAACCAGCAAGAGTGTTCACGCCACGTCTGGAGTAGGCTCTCCAAGCCAACCAGAATGCCGGCTCCAGACGTGGCGACAGGACCTCCAGCCAACAAGCGTGGCCGATCCAGGTTTGGCGTCAGCGGTCCGTTTGAGCAAGAGCGTCCGATCCAAGGCTGGAGTCGCGCTTCCAAGCCAGTCACAGTGGCTGATCCACCAATGGAGTGCGCTCTCCGACCGAGTAACAGCGGCCGATCCAGGTGTGGAGCGGGCACTGGGAGCATCGCCCTTGGGACAGGCAGGTTCGAGGTTACGCATCACGCCTGTGCGAACTCGATCGGTTTCACAGGATGACGCGCGCGATGCCGTCTTGTGGTCGCGCAGCTCGTTCACGAGAGAGAAGCAAATCCGCTGGACCGCAGGTTCGACGGCAGGTTCGACGCTTGCTGAAAAGGTGAAAAGGCGGCAGCATCCAGGGTCCGTCGACGCGTAGCTTACCGAAAAGGAACATCCTATGAGATTCAAGAGTACCTCCGTCTCGCTCGCACTCACAATCCTGGTAGCGTCAAGCTGTGTAAGCCGGAAGACGTTTCACGACGACGCAGCATCAACGGACGGTACCCGTACGGCGGATACATCCGGCGGCTCCGGTGGCGACTCGGCAGGAGGCTCTGATCTGTCGGGTCAGTCTGATCTTGCTGATCTTGCCGGCAATGCGGACGTGCTGAACACGGCCGACGTTCCCGTTTCTCCCCCCGATGCGCCGGACAAGACAGAGGATTCAGGCCAGCCGCCGCAAACAGGCGGATCGAGTGGAAGCGATGGCAACGTCGCCACCGGCGGAACAAGCGCGGGCGGCGCGAGCGGCTCCGTCGCGACCGGCGGCGCCGGCGTGGGCGGAACCAGCGGCGGCACGGGTGGCAAACCCAACGTCGATGCGCCCGTCGCGTCCGGTGGTTCAGGCGCAGGAGGCGCCGGTGGCGGTGCGGGGGGCACAACTGCACTGCATGGAAATGGCACGAAATGCAGCGTCGGGAGCGAATGTTCCAGCACGGTTTGCGCGGACGGTGTGTGCTGCGACAAGGCTTGCACGGGAACCTGCGAAGCCTGTGACGTGGTCACTTCGGCTGGTACGTGCACAACGTTGGCGGCGAACGCTACGCCTCGCCCGGGCCGCACGGCTTGCACGGGTACAGACCCGACGTGCGCCAGCAAGTGCGATGGTAAGAGCAACGCCTGTGCCTATCCCCCGTCCAGCACTTCATGCGGAACGGCCTCTTGTACGGGCAACAGCTACCAGCCCGCCGGGACTTGCAGCAACGGTACTTGCAATACAGCGAGCCCGCAAACCTGTGCGAATTCCTGCGTACCAAGCGCAGGAGGTTGTGTGGCCTGCACGCCCGGATCCTACCAGTGCTTGGGCGCCCAGCCCCAGAAGTGCGATTCAAGCGGTACCTGGCAGAACTACGGTAGCCGTTCTTGCACCGGATCTTGCGAAACCTGTGCTTCGTCCGCGACCACCGCAACCTGCACGAATGTCACCACGCCGCCATCAGGGAAATCCTGCAACGGCACCGACGCTACCTGCAAGGGTTACTGTAGCGGTTCCAACCCAGCCTGCACGTATCCAGACACTTCGGTCTCCTGCAGTTTATCCACTTGTTCGAGCGGAACTCTTACGACCCAGTACTGCAATGGCGCTGGATCTTGCTCGACGGTCAAGAATCAATCATGCGGCGGCTTTCCGTGCGCCAGCGGCAGCGCGTGCTCCCTATCGTGCACGGACCGCAGCACAACTGGCTGCATGGACGGCTACAAGTGCGTGGGTGGAAACACATGTGCTGCCACAGCCATCCCTTGCGGGAGTGGAGGTACGACATGTTCCACCGCCAATAGCAGCGTTTGCTGCGAGTCGCTTCTGTACGGCCTCAACATGACGACGCCATGGACCTACTCTTGCGAGTCTGACACCAGTTGTACCACCGTCACGAACGTTCGTTATGCGGCGTCCCTCCACTGCGGTAGCAAGGCGGATTGTCCCTCAGGCCAGTACTGCTGCATGACTGGAATTGGGTGTGATGGAACGGCCGGTCCAAGTCCCTATGCCAGATGCACAGCGGACAGCTCCAATTGCCGGGACGGCACCTACAACTGGGGCGTGCAGCTTTGCGACCCCAGTCTCTCGCCTACGGAATGCTTGACTGGAACTTGCAACAGCCAAAGCTGCGTTCATGGAGTCTATTCCTGCCAATAGGCCCTTCGTGTGTCCCCATGCCTCTGACCGGCAACCTGGTAAGGGCGGCGAGGCCTAGTCTGTCCCCTGGGATTGGGCGCCAATGTACCATCGCGAAGGAACGATCCGTGCCATCAGGAACACCGCCACCTATCAGGTCTCTGGCACGGAGCTTTGGCTTTTGTGATTTGAGCAGACACAAAAAGGGCCGCGAGGATCTCTCCGCGCGGCCCTTCGTTCTAAGTGGCGCTAGTTCTTTTGAATGTCGACGGTGAATGCGTCGTTGCTGAGACCCTTGCCGTTGCTCCAGATCTCGAAGCCGCCGAATACGTCGGTGAGATACCAGGAGCTCGAGAAGGTTTGCGTGATGCCGTTGGAGCTATCTGCTTTGCTCACGGCATCGTCGAAGAAGAGCTTCAGATTGGCCGAGAAGTTGTTGACGGTGTTCTTCGCTACGTACGAGATGACGGGGCGACCGGCAGCATCGGTTCCCGTGCTCGTGTTTCCGCGGGGGCCTGCCCAGACATCAAAATCCTGGCCACCAATGGTCGCCTGGCGGACTACGCTACCAATGGGCTGACGACTCCCGGGCTTGTAGAGCCAGACCATGAGGAGACCGGAGATTCCGTCGTTGTAGACAACTCCGGAAGCGGGTGGCGTCTTGGCAAACCAGATGTCATAGGTTGCGTTGTAGTCGCCGCCGGAGCCAGTCCACTTGAACGTGGAGTTGGCGCTCTTGATCGCGCTGATCTGGATAGGGAGGTTCGAGTCAGTGGTGAGGTAGGTCCCGTTCGCGAGGTCGCCGTTCTGGCCAATATAAATGGAGGGGAACGACGCAGGTGCGCTGCTGCCGGTGCCATTCATGTCGGTAACCTTGAAGCTGTTGCCGACGAAGCTGAGCGTTTGAAAGGAGCCGGTCGGGTTGCCCCAGTTGTTGTTCTGTACGATGTACTGCTTGCAGTCTGTCCCGCTCACCTTCGCACGCATCATGGATGCGTCCTTACCTGGCGTGGTCGAGCCAACGGTTCCGGTCTGCGTTCCGCACACGGTGCTTGCGGTGCCAGGGGCATCCGCTGCGCTCTTGCCAGGGGCGAACCCATTGATGGTGAAGTCGTAGGGTGACAGCGTGGTCGAACCCGCAATCATGAACATAACGGACGAGATCTTCGGCGACCCATCGTCGGTGTAGTAGGTGCCGAGTGGGTTGGTGGTGCTACCCGCCGTTCCCCAGCACTTGGTATTGAACTTGCTGAACGGAGCAAAGCTCTTGCCGCTGGTGTCTGTGATGTTGTAGCACCATTGATGGGTGGGCGTCGTGGCGCCGTCTGCCTCCTGGATCTGAATGCGAACCTTCGTAGAACTGTTCTGGGCCCAGTTGAATGCAATGCCGGTCGCGTCCGAGGGGAAGGCGACCGCGGTTGGTCCAGCTGCCTTCGGATCGCGTTTCGCGTTGCTGCACTGGTCGCTGGTGCCCTTCGGGGTGTCATTCAGGTCGAACCCGAGAATGGCCACCGAGTTGTAGTCGTTGAATACCGTGCCCTTGACGTTGTAGGGGCCGCCTTCCTTCGCGGCGGACGTGAAGTCCTTGGGCGTGATGCTGGTTGTGCTCCCGGCGACCGTGCTGTCGATACCGGTCCACACGCAGCCGTGCCAATCGGCCGATGTGACACCCCAGTCGGCGGTCGTATACCAACCAGGAGGGTTGGTACCGGTGCCGGTGCTGCCACCCGCGCCAGTGCTGCCACCGGCGTTGGAGGAGCCGCCCGCATTGGAGGAGCCACCAGCGTTGGAAGAGCCGCCTGCGTTGGAGGAGGAACCGCCCGCGTTGGAAGAGCCGCCTGCGTTGGAAGAACCGCCCGCATTCGACCCGCCAGCGTTGCCGCCGTTGGCGCTGCCGCCATTTGCGCTGCCGCCGGCGTTGTTGCTGCCACCTTTGGCGCTGCCGCCGGCGTTGTTGCTACCGCCGTTGGCGCTGCCGCCGGCGTTGCTGCCGCCGTTGGCGCTGCCGCCGTTGCTGGAGCCGCCGCTGTTGCTGGCTTTGCCGCCACTGCCGCCATTGTTGTTGTTGCTGGATGAGCAGGCGACCAGCGCGAAGGCCAGGCTACCGACGAGCATGGCTCGTGGCGCCAGGGCGCGAGTTGGCGAGGTTGGATTTACCTCGCCGCGATTTTGTCGAGAAGCCCGGAACTTGGTCGAAAACATGGGTGTACCTCCAGGG
>Ga0302323_100005922_pt1 | contig 10033 bp, 9 predicted proteins | sample Fen_T0_3_FD_201950 | JGI IMG/M metagenome (GOLD analysis project Ga0302323, IMG submission 201950) | Peat permafrost microbial communities from Stordalen Mire near Abisko, Sweden - Fen_T0_3 | ecosystem: Environmental > Terrestrial > Soil > Wetlands > Permafrost | place: Sweden: Abisko... | reverse complement strand
CCGCTCGATACGGCCGGCGATGAAGTCCTCGATCGAATCGCGAGCCTCGCTGTCGGAGTACTGCACCGGCGGGGACTTCATGAAGTACGACGACGCCGACAGGATCGGACCGCCGATGCCGCGGTCCTTGGCGATCTTGGCGGCGCGCACGGCGTCGATGATCACGCCGGCACTGTTCGGCGAGTCCCACACCTCGAGCTTGTACTCGAGGTTCAGGGGCACGTCGCCGAAGGCGCGACCCTCAAGGCGGACGAAGGCCCACTTGCGGTCGTCGAGCCACGCGATGTAGTCGCTCGGGCCGATGTGCACATTGCGCTCGCCCATGTCGTGCGAGGAGATCTGCGACGTGACCGACTGGGTCTTGGAGATCTTCTTCGACTCGAGGCGGTCGCGCTCGAGCATGTTCTTGAAGTCCATGTTGCCGCCGACGTTGAGCTGGTACGTGCGATCGAGGATGACACCGCGATCCTCGAACAGCTTGGCCATGACGCGGTGCGTGATGGTGGCACCGACCTGGCTCTTGATGTCGTCGCCCACGATCGGCAGACCGGCATCCTCGAACTTCTTCGCCCACTCGGGCGTCCCGGCGATGAACACCGGCAGCGCGTTGACGAAGCCGCAACCGGCGTCGATCGCACACTGCGCGTAGAACTTGGCGGCGTCCTCGGAGCCCACGGGCAGGTAGCAGACGACGATGTCCACCTCGGCGTCCTTGAGCGCCGCAACGACGTCGACCGGCTCCTGCTCGGACTCGACGATCGTCTCGCGGTAGTACTTGCCGAGGCCGTCGAGCGTGTGGCCACGCTGGACGGTGATACCGGTCACCGGAACGTCGCAGATCTTGATGGTGTTGTTCTCGGAGGCACCGATGGCGTCGGCGAGGTCGAGCCCGACCTTCTTGCCGTCGACGTCGAACGCGGCGACGAACTTCACGTCGCGGACGTGGTACTCGCCGAACTGGACATGCATCAGGCCCGGGACGAAGCCGGACGGATCAGCATCCTTGTAGTACTCGACGCCCTGGACGAGCGACGAAGCGCAGTTGCCGACACCGACAATTGCCACGCGAACCGAACCCATGAACTGCTCCTTTGTGTGGTGCTGCTGGTGATGACTGACTAGTGGTCTGGGGTGTTCTCTCGCTGGATCAGCTCGTTGAGCCAGCGCACTTCACGCTCGGCCCCGTCGAGGCCGTGCTTCTGCAGTTCCAACGTGTAGGCGTCGACACGCTCGCGGCTTCGCGTGAGTGACTCGCGCAGCGAGTCGACACGCTCCTCGAGGCGCGACCGGCGACCTTCGAGGATGCGCAGTCGGGCGCGTGACTCGGTGCGCCCGAAGAACGCCATGTGCGCTGCGAAGCCCTCGTCCTCCCAGGCCTCCGGCCCGGGGGTGTTGGCCCATTCGGAGAAGACCTCCTTGCCGTCGGCCGTGATCGCGTAGACGACACGGGCGCGGCGTGCGGACAGCGGTGGTGCCGAGGACTCGACGGCCGGCGTGACGTCGACCTCCTCGATGAGGTCCTTGCCCTGGAGGCGGCGCAGGCACGGGTAGAGCGAGCCATAGGACAGCGCGCGGAACGGACCCAGGACAGCCGTGAGGCGCTTGCGCAGTTCGTAGCCGTGCAGGGGACCGTCGGCGAGCACGCCGAGGACGGCGAACTCAAGAACGTCACGACGCGTGGCCACGAGGGTTGCTCCTATCAGGCTGATAACTCGCACCAACATATCAAGTCGATATATCAAGGTCAAGGCGGCCCGGCGTCGTAGACTCTGCCCCCATGGCGGCGCCACGCAAGACGGCCATCCGCGGGACGATCGCCCGCGGACAGTCCGCGTCGCCCCGACGCAGCCCGCAAGGACCCCTGCCGCCGGCCGAGCCGGTCGCCAACCCCGAGCGTCCTCGGGGCGTGGTCGACCACGTGCTCCAGCGCCGAGCAGCCCTCATCCGGCTGTTCACCGGTGGCCAGCTCACCTCGGACCTGTGCGATGCCGACCCGTACCTGCTGCGGGCGGCCAAGCACCACGGCGAACCGGCCAGCGGACCGTGCCCGGCCTGCCGCGACACCGGCCTCGTGACCGTGACCTACGTCTATGGCGACGAGCTCGGCCCGTACTCCGGGCGGATCCGGGCGACCGCGGACCTGCCGGCCATGGCGCACCAGTTCGGGTCGTTCTCGGTCTACGTGGTCGAGGTGTGCCAGCGCTGCCACTGGAACTTCCTGCTCACCACGTACGTCCTAGGCGACGGCGTGCCGCGGCGGGCTCTGCCCACGCCGCGTGATCTTCTTGACTAGTCGGGTCGCACCGGGCCCGACAGGCCTTCCCCGACCGCTAGGAACCCCGTGCCCGACAGTGGAAGCAAGGCGGCGTCAGGCCGTCCCGCGAGGCCTGCCCGGCGGGCAACCCCCCAGACACCGCGCAGGCGCCACTGGCTGAGGAACACCCTCCTCATCCTGGTCGCGTTGGTGGCCATCGGTGTCGCGGTCTTCGCCTTCCTCGTCGCCCGCACGACGATCCCGTCGCCCAACGACCTCGCCACCAGTCAGGCCACCATCGTGTACTGGTCCGACGGCACGTCCGAGATGGGTCGGCTCGGTGATGCAACGCGACGGAGCGTGGCCCTGAACCAGGTGCCCATCGACGTCCAGCACGCGGTTCTCGCCGCTGAGGACCGCTCGTTCTACGACCACGGCGGAGTCTCGCCGCTCGGCATCGGCCGTGCGCTGCTCAACAACGTCACCGGCGGGTCTACTCAGGGCGGTTCCACGATCACGCAGCAGTACGCCAAGAACGCCTTCCTCACTCAGGAGCGCTCCTGGGACCGCAAGATCAAGGAGGCACTGCTGGCCTTCAAGCTCGAGACGGTCGTGTCGAAGGACGAGATCCTCGGCAACTACCTCAACACGATCTACTTCGGCCGCGGCGCCTACGGGATCGAGGCAGCGGCCATCGCGTACTTCGGCGTTCCCGCGAGCGAACTCGATGTGGCGCAGGGCGCCGTGCTCGCGTCGATCATCAAGTCCCCCAGCGGGTTGGCGCCTGAGAACGACCTCCCGGCACTTGAGGCGCGGTGGAACTACGTGCTGGACGGAATGGTCGACCAGGGCTGGCTGTCGCCCAAGAAGCGGGCGAATCAGGAGTTCCCGACGATCAAGAAGCAGAAGGCACGGGATCGACTCGCCGGGCAGACCGGCTTCATGATGACGATGATCGAGGACGAGCTGAGGCAGCTCGGCTTCGACGACACCGAGATCCAGCAGGGCGGCCTGCGCATCACTTCGACATTCGACAAGGCGGCGGAGAAGGCGGCGACGGCGGCGGTGAAGAAGGCCGGCCCGACCAGCGGCACCGACGGTCTGCGCATCGGGCTGGCGGCCGTGCGCCCCGGCACGGGCGAGGTCGTCGCGATCTATGGCGGCAAGAACTTCATCGACGACCAGATCAACAACGCGACGCGGGACTTCGCGCAGGCGGGGTCCACGTTCAAGCCCTTCGCCCTGGCCGCGGCCACCGAGAAGGAGGTGCCGCTCAGCACGATGCTGAACGGCGACTCCCCGGCCACGGTCGATGGCTACACGTTCAACAACTACGGGAACAAGTCCTACGGCCCCGTGAACCTTCTGCAGGCGACCGAGAACAGCATCAACTCCGCCTATGTCGAACTCGAGTCGAAGATCGGCGTGAAGTCCGTGGCCGATGCCGCCCTGCGGGCGGGTGTTCCGGCCACGACGCCCGGCCTCAACCTCGACAACCTCGACCTCACGTTCGTGCTCGGAACGGCATCGCCCTCCGGTCTCGACATGGCCAGTGCCTACTCGACCTTCGCCGCGCGCGGGACGCACGCGCAGCCGACGGTCCTCTCGAAGGTCGTGGGGCCCAACGGCGGACTGCTGTACGAGTTCACGCCGAAGACCAACAGCGCCTTCGACAAGCCGGTCGCCGACACGGTCAGCTACGCCCTGACACAGGTCGTCAAGAACGGCACAGGCTTCGCGGCGCAGGGTCTCAAGCGACCGGCTGCGGCCAAGACAGGCACCACCGACGACAACAAGAGTGCCTGGTTCGTCGGCTACACCCCGCAACTGGCCACCGCGGTGCTGATGGCGAAGGAGACCCCAGACGGAACTCCCGTGTCGATGGCGGGCACGGGCGGCCTTGCGACAGTGACCGGAGGCTCGTTCCCGGCGGCCATCTGGACGGCCTTCATGTCCGCTGCGCTGCAGGGCAAGCCCGTGAAGGACTTCCCGGCGCCGCCGGACGGCACGATCCCCGTGCTGAACTGCCCCACGACGTGGGACGGCGTCAGCGAGATCCCGTCGGGCTGCCCGACCCCGGCGGTCGTCAACGAGTTCACGCCCGAACCGAGCCCCACGGATACACTTCCGACCGATTCGCCGACGGCAGCCCCGACCCCCACTGAGGTGCCGGCCAGCACGCCACCGGACGGATCGGTGTTCAGCCCGACCGCCGCGGCACCCGATGCCCCGCCGGCCAGCACGCCGCCAGCCACGCAGCCGACAGGGGAAGGCAGACCGTAGTGACGCCGCCGCCCTCCGTCGCCGAACCGGTTCGCGAGGACCCACTGGTCGCGGCCAGCGTCGGCGCGATCGGTGGGCCGATGGGCCGGTGGGCCAAGGCGGGGGTGTCCTGGTGGAGCCCGGTGCGGATCGTCGTGGCGATGGCGGCGGTGGCGTACGCGATCGGATACCTGCTCGACCTCTCCTGCCGGCACGAACTGTGGCGGAGCCCCGAACGCTACGAGCACCTGTGCTACACCGACATCGCGCCGCTCTACACGCTGCGCGGCTTCGCGGACGGCCTGATCCCGTATCTGCAGGCGGGCCCCTCGCACCAGTACCTCGAGTACCCCGTGCTCACCGGGGCGTTCATGCAGCTGGCCGCGATGATCACGTCCGGATTCAATGTCGCCCTCGGTGGCATCGACAAGGTGACGATGTTCTTCGACGTCAACGTCGTGCTGCTGTTCATCCCGCTGGCGATCGCGGTCGCAGCCACCGCCCTGACCGTGCGCCGGCGCCCCTGGGACGCCGCACTCGTGGCGCTCGCGCCGACGGTGATCCTTGCGGCAACGGTCAACTGGGACCTGCTGCCGCTCGCCTTCGCGGGCGTTGCGCTGCTGCTGTGGTCGCGGCGTCATCCGTTCGCCGCGGGCATCCTTCTGGGCCTGGCCGTCGCGGCGAAGTTCTACCCCATCCTGTTCCTGTTCGGCTTCCTGCTGCTGGCCATGCGCACGGGCCGCTGGCGGGAGTTCTGGCGCCTCACGGCCGGTACGGCCGTCGCGTGGCTGATCGTCAACGTGCCCGTGGCCCTCGCCAACTATGACGGCTGGGTGACCTTCTACAAGTTCAGCAACACCCGCGGAGTCGACTTCGGGTCGATCTGGTTCATGGCCACGGAGGCGGGCCTGCGCGGCGTCCGTCCGGACCTGCTCAATGTGGTCGCGACCGGCAGTTTCGTGGTCCTGTGCGCGGGCATCGCCTGGATCGTCCTGTCGGCACCGCGTCGACCGCGCCTGGCCCCGATCCTCTTCCTGATCGTCGCGGCCTTCGTGCTGACCAACAAGGTGTACTCACCGCAGTACTCGCTGTGGCTCGTGCCGCTCGCCGCGATGGCGCGCCCGCGATGGCGCGACTTCCTCATCTGGCAGGCCGGTGAAGTCGTCTACTTCGCCGGCATCTGGTGGTTCCTCGTCGGCTACGGCATCGAGGGCACGAAGGGACTCACGGGCCAGCAGTACGCCGCTGCGACCCTGGTCCACGTGCTCGCGACGGTGTACTTCGCGTGGATGGTGATCCGCGATATCTACGAACCGGGCCGGGATCCCATCAGGTCCGACGGCCTGCTCGACGACGTGGACGATCCGGGCGGCGGCGTATTCGACGGTGCGCCCGATCGGTTCACGCTAGGCCGAGCACGCAGTCGAAGCGTGACGTCGTCAGCCGAACCTCTGCCGGAAGCTGATCCCCCACTGCTGGGATGACGCAGCCCTTGGGCAGCCAGATCATCGAGGTGTGCTGGTGTGGCGGCTCGGCGAACCAGCGCTTCTTGCCCGCCCACGTGAAGGGCGACAACGCCCGCCCGGCGGCGTCCAGGGCTCCCGTCCCCGCCGTCACGACGCGCTGCCGCACGCTCGCGGCCGGGGTCGGCGCGGCCAGGCCGATACCGTGCGCCGTGCCTCCGGACACGACGACGAGCGTGCCGTCCTTGGGGCCGGTGCGCTGGCGGTAGCCCACGTGCGTGCCGGCGGGCAGCGGGTGGACGGCGAGCACGCTGCCCGCCGCCCGGAGCGCGGCGCGGTCGCCGAGCCACAGGCGCGTTCCGATGCGGGCGTGCAGGACCACGTCCGGTACCGCACGGACGACCTCTGCCAGGTTGGCGTCGTCGAGATGCGAGACCCACACGCGACTGGCCGGGGAGTTGTGTCCGGACCAGACCTCGGTCTCGGCCTGCCAGAGCCCGGCCCAGCGGACGACCTCGCGCACTCGTGCCGGCCCGAGGGCGGCGCCTCGCGGCTCGACCTCGTCGACCGGCGAGGCGATCGGCATGTGCAGGGCGAGGCCCTCGACGAGCACGCGGCCCATCGCGAAGGCCCTGCGCACATCCGCGTCGGCCAGGGCGGACAGCAGTCCGGCCTCGTCGAAGCCGAAGCGGTGCATCGAGGTCTGGGCCTCGAGGAGCACGCGTACCGAGCCGTGCCCCTCGGCCAGCGCGAGGAGCGACTCCTTCGACGCGACGGTGCGCACGACGCGGCCCGCGTGCAGGCGTTGACCCAGGCGCCACCAGGCGTCTGCTGCGAAGGCGTCGCGCGGTTCGAACGGCTCGAGGACGACAATGTCGTACGAGCCGTACTCCGCGACCTCGTCGACCTCGAACACCGTGCCCACCGCGACAGTGTCGACGCCCAGGCGCAGGCACTCCTCGGCGAGGACCCGCTGACCGAGCCCGTAGCCGTTGCCCTTGACGACGGGCACGATGGGAGCGCCCGCACCGCGGAGCACGGAGTCGGCGACCTCGTCGACGTGCGCACGCCACCGGTCGGCGTCGATCGTCAGGGCGTATGCCATCTGTAGTCCTAGCCTCGTCGGGATTGGTAGGTCTGGAATCCCTTGGCCCACAAGGGCCGAAGGACGTAGTCCCACTCGCCCGCGTACTCCTGGGCGAAGCCGCCCGTGCCCACCTTGAACTGCACGAGGCCGTACAGGTGGTTGGCGGGATCAAGGGTGTCTGAGATGCCACGCAGGTCGTAGACGCTGCAGCCTGCGGCGTGAGCGTCGCTGATCATCCGCCACTGCAGCGCATTGGAGGGACGCACATCTCGGTCTGCGGTGGTCGACGCCCCGTACGAGTACCAGGAGTGCTTGCCGACGCGGATCATGATCGTGCCCGCGGCGAGGTGCCCGTCGATCCGCGCGCAGTACAAGGACAGTCGCTCCTCGACGGAGTTGAGCCCATCCCACATGCGCTGGAAGTACGACAGGGGTCGGGGCGAGAAGTGGTCGCGGCCTGCGGTCTCGACGTACACCGCGTGGAACTCCTCGAGGTCCTCCCTGGTGCCGCGCGTGATCTCGACGCCGGCCTTCTGCGCCTTCCGGATGTTGCGCCGCCACAGTTGGTTGAAGCCGGCGAAGACATCGTCGAGCGTGCGGTCGGCGAGGGGCACCTGGAAGACGTACCGCGGCTGGTAGTCGCCGAATCCGGCTCCCGAGGGCGGCTCCTGGGTCCATCCGCTGGCCTGGAGCCTCTCGACGACCTTCGCTCCTCGGGCCGAGTGCCAGTCGGCGAGCACCTCGCTGATCCGTTGGGGGGGAGAGGCGGAGCGGTCGTCGCCGGACCATTCGGCCATGGCCGACTTGATGGTGTCGGCATTCCAGCGGCGGAGCGGAACAGGTGGCCCCATCTTCACCTGGAACGCGCCACGTGACCGGCAGTGCTCGAGGAGGGGTGCCAGCCAGTCGTCGAGGGTGAGGTGCGCATGCTCGTTGCGCAGCCAGTCGATGGCCGGACCCTCGGGAAGGTAGGCCAGGGATCGTTGGGGAAGACGGGGAACGGGCCGGAACAGGATCAGTCCCGCGCCCACGAGGCGTGATGCCTCGAACCAGCCGACTGACTCATGGCGCCACCCCTGCTTGATCTGCCCCCATTCGGGCAGCTGCAGGAACGAGACGAAGTCACGAGTGGCGATCCACTCTGAGTGCTGCTGCGCGGTGATCGTGCGGACGGCGAGGGTCATGGGCTGACGGTCACCGGATCGGTGAGGTCGACGACGAGTGGCGCGTGGTCCGAGGCGCCCTTGCCCTTGCGTGCCTCGCGGTCAACCCAGGTGTCCTGCGCGAGGGCCACGAACGGGGAGTTCGCGTAGATGAGGTCGATGCGCATGCCCCAGCCACGGTGGAAGGCGCCGTTGCGGTAGTCCCAGAAGGTGTAGGGCTCCCCCTTCAAGGAACGCGGCATGAGGTCGGCGAGCCCCTCGGCACGCAGGTCGGCGAGGGCCTGACGCTCCGCGGGGGTGACGTGCGTGGAGTTCGCGAACTGCGCGATGTCCCAGACATCGGCATCGGTGGGCGCGACGTTGAAGTCACCGATCACCGCGTACGGCAGGGCCGGATCGGCGGCCAGCTCGCTCGCCACCGTGCCACGGAGGGCGTCGAACCACGCCAGCTTGTAGGCGTAGTGGTCGTGGTCGGGCTCCCGGCCGTTGGGCACGTAGACGCTCCACACCCGCACGCCACCGCAGGTCGCGCCGACCGCCCGGGTCTCGACCACGCCCTCGTACTCCGGCTGACCGGAGAGGTCGAGCGTGACGTCCTCGAGGCCGACGCGGCTGAGGAGGGCGACCCCGTTCCAGCGCCCGTTGCCGTGCGCGACGGCCTCGTAGCCGAGGGCCCGGATGGGCAGGTGCGGGAAGTCGTCGGACGTGCACTTGAGCTCCTGGAGGGCGACGACGTCGGGCTCGGCCGCCTCCAGCCACTCCAGCACGCGCGGCAGGCGGGCGCCGATCGAGTTGACGTTCCAGGTGGCGATCCGCACGGCCTCACCCTAACGGGGCCGGGGGCGGGTCCCGTGCTGCCGTGAACGAGCGGATTTCGTGGGTCGGGGGCCTGTCGGGTAGCCTTGAGCGCTGCCGTCAGGGCTCCTCGCCCGGGCACACGCGAAACACCCTCCTGTCACGGAACGACCGTGGCCGCTTAGTCCGAAGGAGGTGGGTTGTTCATGCGTCATTACGAGGTCATGGTCATTCTCGATCCCGACCTGGAAGAGAAGACCATCGCTCCCAGCCTGGAGACGTTCCTCAACGTCGTCCGCGCTGACGGGGGCACCGTCAACCAGATCGACATCTGGGGCAGGCGTCGCCTGGCCTACGAGATCAATCACAAGGCCGAGGGCATCTACGCCGTCATCGACCTGACGGCCACGGTCGAGTCCGTCAAGGAACTCGATCGCCAGCTGTCGCTCAACGAGGCCGTCATGCGCACCAAGGTGACGCGTCCCCTCGAGACCAAGGCCAAGGCCGCGGCGGGAGCCGAGTAGTGGCTGCCGGCGACATCGTCATCACGGTGGTGGGCAACCTCACCGCGGATCCCGAGCTGCGCTTCACGCCCAGCGGCGCGGCGGTTGCCTCATTCACCGTCGCGTCCACGCCCCGGATGCTGGACAAGGCCACGAATGAGTGGAAGGACGGCGACGCCGTCTTCATGCGCTGCAGCATCTGGCGCCAGGCAGCCGAGAACGTGGCCGAGTCCCTGCAGAAGGGGATGCGCGTCATCGTCACCGGCCGGCTCAAGCAGCGCTCATACGAGACCCGCGAGGGCGAGAAGCGCACCGTCATGGAGATGGAGGTCGACGAGGTCGGCCCCGCGCTCAAGTACGCCACCGCCAAGGTCAACAAGGTGCAGCGTCAAGGCGGCGGCTTCGGCGGCGACTCCGGCGGTGCCTCATCCGGCCCGTCCGACGATCCGTGGGCTTCCGGCCCGAGCGGCGGCGCAGGCTTCGACGAGCCTCCCTTCTAGGCAGCA
>Ga0302323_100005921_pt1 | contig 10035 bp, 8 predicted proteins | sample Fen_T0_3_FD_201950 | JGI IMG/M metagenome (GOLD analysis project Ga0302323, IMG submission 201950) | Peat permafrost microbial communities from Stordalen Mire near Abisko, Sweden - Fen_T0_3 | ecosystem: Environmental > Terrestrial > Soil > Wetlands > Permafrost | place: Sweden: Abisko... | reverse complement strand
CCGTTCCACCCGCGCATCGATCAGATAGGGCACCCGCACCAGTTCCATGCGGCCCTTGAACGATTGAAACTCGGGCACCTCCTTGAACGCCGCCAGGAAGCTCTCGTTCGACGTGGCAAAGAAGACAGTGTCCACTTCCAAGGTGCCGAAATCGAGAGAAGTCTTGCCGTTCTCGACCACACCCAAGAGGTACTTCCACGACTCGAAGGGACGCTTGAGCAGGTCCTCGAAGTCCAGGATGCCGCGGTTGGCGTCCACCAATTCGCCCTGCGATTCGAAGAGAGAAACCGACTGCAAGGCCGACGGCAGTGCCGTCAGCGATCGATCCATGGAAATCTGGCGGGTGCGCACGTCCACCGCGATCTGCGGCTCGACCGTCGCCACGGACTGGCGGTAGCGGCGAGAGACGAAGAAGCGTTCAACCTGAACGTGGCGTAGAACGCGCGCCAAATCGCCATGGTAGGAAGCCAACAATGCTTCGAAAATTTGGCGGTTGCGATGGGACAAATCGCCGTCGAAGAGGTAACGCGCGGGCTGAAAGCCGCCAGCCATCTCGCGCGTCAGGTGCGTGGCAATCAACTCGCGCCGCTTGTCCCGCGGCAAGAGCAGCAGCGGATGGTCGCGCAGCTCATCGCCGATTTTCGATTCGATGTTTTCGTCTTCCAGGTAGGCGTAGGTTTCGGCATCGCCAAGGTTACCGTGGGCTCCCCCGAAACCGATGCCGCCTTTGCTGACGTGCTGAACCGGAAAAATCCAACTGAAGCGGTAAAGCGCACCTTGGTCGAGGTGCGAGTAGTGCTCCATCGCACGTTCGATGCACGACACCACCGTCGACTTGGCACTGCCGTTGGGGCCATGAAGAAGGATCAGGCGATTGGTGCCGCGCTCGTTGGCGAAATTGGAGACCAGACGGTAAATCGCCGCCTGCACGTCTTCCTGGCCGCGCAGGCTTTCTTTGCCGCCGTCCCAGTCGCAGTTGAAGAGGTTGAAGCGCACGGCCTCGCCACGCGGACCGCGCACCTTGGTAGTCCCAAAATGGTCGAATACGTCGCGCAGGTACTGGGCCGCGGAGCGCACCTGGCTGGCCATCGACTTGTTGAGCAGGCCTACGTATTCGCCGAAGGACATGACGCGACGGGTTCGAGCGAACCCGTCGCGCATTTCAGTCGATAGCTGGGCCAACCAGGCTTTGGCGTCGAATTCTGTGGGCATCACGACCCCTCCAGCGTAGCACGAGCCGAGGCCCACCCTTCGTATTCCATCCCGTGCCAAGGCACGGTATAGAGTGACCACGATGCTCTCCAAGATTTTCCCCTTTTTCTCCCCGACCCGCCTCGCCCCAATTGGCCACCCAGCCCGCCACTTCATGTACGTGGTGGCGCTGTGCTTTAGCCTGACCATATCGCCGGTTTCTGCCGACGCCGCGACTGGCAAGAAACCGGCGAAAGCCTCGCCCAAGGACACCACGGACGTCAAGGACGAGGACAGCACGGAATCGTCTGCCAACCTCGCGCCATCGCAGCCTCCGGCCGGGTCGAGCCCCATGGCCGAGCTGAAAAAGTCGAACGCGACGCTCAAGAAGCTGTTGCAGAAGCCTTCACCCTCGTGGTCGCCCGAGAACGAAGCCAAGCGGTCCGATATTCGCAAGATCGTCGGCAGCTTCTTGGATTTCGATGAGCTGGCCCGACGGGCTTTGGCACGTCACTGGGAAGGGCTCACCACCAAGCAGAAAACCGAGTTCGTGACGGTGCTGCGAGAATTGATCGATCGCAACTACATCAAACAGGTGCATGGCCAGCCCGACTACCAGATGCGCTTCGAAAAAGAGGAAATCAGCGGCAGCGAGGCCACCGTGAACGCCACCTTGGACACCAGCAGCAACGGCAAGAAGGTGGCGGTGTCCATGGAATACAAGCTCCTTTACAAAGGCAGCCGCTGGCTGGTCTACGACGTCGTCACCGACGAGCAGAGCATGCTCGAGAACTATCGAGCGGAGTTCAACAAGATCATCACCAAGGAATCGTTTGACGCCCTCCTCAAGCGCATGAAGAAGCGCCTGGACAAGACCGAATAGCAAGTATGCGCGGCAAGCTCCTGGTGCATGTAGAATGGCTGGTAGCGTGAGACCTTCCGTCGCCGTACAGCTCTACAAGATTCTTCCAACGATGGTACTCCTGGCGACAAGCCAGGGTGCACAGGCGCAGCCCAAGCCGGCTGCCGAAACCGCGCCGGTCAAAACGCAGTCGGGTCCATCGCCAGTCTCTGTCGTCGCTCCCCCTGCGACTGTCCCGCCGCCATCGGCCCCGCCCGTGTCGGCGCCGGCTCCCGTGGGCACCAATGCTGCGTCGCCTTTACCGCCGCCATCGGCCCACGGTGGGGGACTGTCGGCGCGCGTAGCTATCACCGAGTTCAAGGTCGAGGGCGAAGGTGCCTCGCCCGCCCTGTCCATGCAGCTCCAGGATGGCTTCGTGGTCGGCGTCTCGAGAAAAGCCCCCATCTATGTCCTGGATTCCGTCGACGTTGCCCGCTACATGGATACGTTTCCCGAGCTGCAGAAGTGCGACGGGTCCATCTGCGTAAAGCGCTTCGGCCAGCTCTTGGATGTCAGCCACATCATTCGCGTCAACGTCAAGGTGACGGGCAACAGCTACACCATGACCGCCCGCTTGCTGAGCACGGAGGAGCCGACGCCGGCCGTAGTTCCCGTCGATACCGAAACCCGTTTTTGCAATGTGTGCACGGTCGACGAGGCCCGCCAGAAGATAGTCCAACTGGGTGACGAGGTGAAACGCCCCATCGAGACCTGGCTCGATATGTGGCGACCACCTCCGGCCCCGCCCCCGCCCCCCAAATCGTGGCGGCGTCCGCTGGCCGCCATTGCCATAGCAACGGGGTTTGCAACGGCCGTGGTGGGCGGCGCATTGTTCGCCAACACCAGCAACCATGGCGCGCGGTGGAATCCGGGCTTGGCAGGCCTGATGGTCGGTCTCGGCACCAGCGCGACCATCTTGGGCTGCTACGTCCTCGTCGCTTTGCCGTCCGAGCCGGGTAAGCCCACGGCTAGCCTGGCCTTGGGCGGGAAGTTCTGAGCGGGCGCCTGCCCCCCTCAAATCGCCTCGACGTCGCGCCTCACCTGACCGCCAAGGGCCTGCAGAATTTCGCTGAAGGTCGGGAACGAGGTGGCGATGTCTTCGCTCGGCACGACGGTTTCGTCGTCCGACAGCAGACCCAGCACAGCACCGGCCATGGCGATGCGGTGATCGCGATCGGGCAACACATGGCCACCTTTCGGGGGCAAGCCCCCCCTTCCGGTGACGCTGAACCCGTCGGTGGTTTGCTCGGTGGCAATGCCGGTGCGGCGGAGCTCTCGGGCAATGGAAGCGATGCGGTCCGATTCCTTCACGCGCAACTCGCCGACCTCGGTGAATTCGGAACGGCCCTCGGCAACGGCGCAGGCAACCGCCAAGGCGGGGATCTCGTCGATCGAGCGTAGCGCTAGCTCACCGCCGATATGGGTCGCGCGCAAAGGTCCGGTCCAGCGCACGCGCACGCGGCCGACCGGCTCGCCCATGACTTCACCGGTTTGAACTACCTCGACATTGGCCGACATGGCCCGCAAGACGTCCAGCACACCGGTGCGCGTGGGGTTCAGCCCCACCTGAGCCACCGTGACGTCGCTGCCCGGTACCACCGCGGCGGCAACCAGCAGGAACGCCGCCGACGACAGGTCACCTGGTACCTCGACCGGTGCCGCAGCCAACTGGCCATTCCACCCCAGCGGATCGATTTCCACACGCCGGCCGGAACCGTCGACGCGAATGGGTGCCCCAAGGAAGCGCAGCATACGTTCGGTGTGATCGCGCGAAGGGCCAGGTTCCTCGATACGGGTCTTGCCACTGGCCTGCAGGCCAGCCAAGACCAAAGCGCTTTTCAACTGGGCGCTAGCAACCGGCAGCTGGTAATCGATCCCGTGCAAATTGCCACCTTTGACTACCAGCGGTGGCAGCACGCCTTCGCCCTGGGCATCGCTGCGGCCTTCCAGCGTCGCCCCCATCAAGCGCAAGGGCTTGGCCACCCGACCCATGGGCCGGCGCGAAAGCGACGGATCTCCCGTCAAGGTGCTTGTGAAGGGACGACCGGCCAGAAGACCGCAAAACAAACGCATGGTCGTCCCGGAATTACCGCAGTCGAGAGCGCCGGCTGGTTCACGTAAGCCCGCAAAGCCGACGCCGTCGACATGGGCGGCCGAGCCCGACACCTGCACCGAAACGCCAAGTGCCCGCAGCGCCCCGACCGTCGAGGCGTTGTCGCCACCCAAGCCAAGGCCGCGAATGTCGACCGGTCCGCCGCAAAGCGCGCCGAAAAGCAAAGCGCGGTGGGATATCGATTTGTCGCCAGGCACACTGCACACCCCGCGTAGGGCCGGGCTGCGTCCAACGCGCAGGATTTCTCGGTACTGGATCGGAGCGGTCATGGGGTCTTCTTCTCCTCGGTCTTGGCGTCGGTTTTGGGCAGGGCTTTGGCTTGGGCCTGGCGCAGTCTTGCGATGGTTTCCGCGACAACAGTCATTCGCTGTGCAATCTCGGCTCGATCTTCACGCGATACATGTAAGGTACCCTCGACGCGATTTTCCTTCGGCAAAAGATGCACGGACTCGAGCATTCCGGCCAAGCCAAAGACGGCCACGATGGGCCGCTGGCGCGCATCGTTCAATCGCTCCATCAGCCGAGACGCCAGGTCGCGGGCCTGAAGCTCGGTCCGCACGGTTCCAAGCGCCGACACATCGAGGTCGCCGCCGAGATCGAGGCGCGCCGCGAACTCCTCGAGGTTTTCGCCCTCGCCCATTTCACGCATCAGTTGCTCGCGCGTGGCAGGCTGCAAGCGCACGTAAATCGAGGCCACCGGCAAGTCGGTGGTCTTGCCTCTGCCGAGCAGGGAAGCGAGGCGGTGAAGCCATGGTTCGGCATCCATGGCGCGGGCCAGGCCCACGCTGCAATCCACCGCCGCGCGCACGGCGACTGTCATTCCCGAAAGAGCGGTGCGCTGGCTGATGAAGGCCAGCGACGATTGCCCACGGGTGAAAAACGTAACGCCGCGGTAGTCGCTCTTTTCAACCGAAAGACCACCGTGGGCAAACGCCTTGCGCATACGTTCGCTGTCGAATTTTCCTTGGGCGACAAGCACGCTGGCGCCATCCTGCAGGGTCGGGATCATCGCGAAGACGACGCGGTCGACGTCGCGGATCTGATCGAAAGCATCCCCCTCCTCGCCCGTGCTCGTCGAGGCGACCTTGGCAAAGCTCTCGCGTGTCCAAGGCGAATTGCGCAGCTTTGCCATGTCCGCCCAAAGCACCAAGTCGGCTTCGGCAGGCACCATGGCCAGAAGATCGTCATCGGCAGCAGGCGGTCGCGGCGGCACAGCACCGCCGGGCTTGACCACGGGCGATTCGGCACACGCGAGGGCCAAGCACAGAAGCGGCAGCGCACGCAGCATGGTCATAGGCTTGGTCACGAGGTCACGCCTTCACCAGTCGCTGGCGACAGTTCTGGGCCGTGGACAACAGGCGGACAAGCTCGTCGCCGTCGCCGGCAGCCACGGCAGCTTTGATGGCAGCGACGCAATTTTCCAGCTCTTGGATCAGCGGCAAGAGGTACTGTGCGTTGGCAAGCAAGATATCCCGCCACACGTTCGGCCCCGAGGCTGCGATGCGGGTGGTGTCGCGCAAGCTGGTGGTCGGGCTGGCCGGCGTTACCGTTGCTTCGAGAAAGGGCAGCCCGGGCGCCAGCGCGGCGGCAAGGGCGAACGCCGCAACATGGGGCAGATGGCTTTGCGCGGCCATCAATCGATCGTGGATGTCGGGATCGATGTCCACGGTCTGGCATCCGATGCTGCGCCAGAAGGCGTGCGCAGCGTCCACCGCCGAGGGGCGTGCGTTGCCGGCCGGACAAACGAAGCAGACCTTGCCGGCAAAAATAGTGGCATCGGCGGCCTGGATCCCGAAAAACTCTGCCCCGGCCATGGGATGGCAACCCACGAACTGCCCATGGGGTAAGGCAAGCGCGGCCGATCCAACCACCGCCGCCTTGACGCTGCCGACATCGATCACGGTGGCATCGCAAGGAAGCGTGGCTGCCAGACTTTGCACCAGCGCCACCAGACTTTGCACCGGCGCCGCCAAGAGAACCAACGAGGCGTCGGCGCAGGCCTCGGTTGGCGAGGCGGCCGTGGCGTCGAGAATGCCCGCTTGGCGAGCCGCCTGGGCGGAGATGGGATTGGTGTCGTAACCAATGACCTGGCCGACGATGCCAGCCCGACGCGCGGCCAGAATCGCCGAGCCACCAATATAGCCAGTGCCCAACAGAGCAAGCCGGGGGAAGAAAGCGTGTGGGTTCAAGACCCTCGCAGACTAGCAGGTTGCAAGGAGAGGCCACAATGCGTTGGCGTCTCAAGAACGCGGGCCCGCGTAGAGCCCATGCTGGCGAATGTAATCCTGGACCGACGAGGGAAGCAGGCCCGCCACCGATTGGCCATGCGCCAGACGGTCTCGGATGTCGGTCGAGCTGAGCACAGGCATCGCCAGCGCTGAGCCACCGGAATACCCGCCCCGACCGACGACAATCCGCTCCACCGTACGCAGCAGCTCCTCGGCGCCGTACCACAAATGGAGCTCGGGCTCGATATCCGCCCCCACGACCAGGAAGAACTCGTCGGCAGGGTTTTCCGCGCGCAGGGCCTTGATGGTCAACAAGGTTCGGCTCTCGCCACCCAAACGACCTTCGATGTCGCTGACACGGACGCGCGGGCCAAGGGCAGTGGCGGCGCGTTCGCACATACGCATGCGATGGTCGAAAGGCGTCAAGGCCTTGTCGAAGGGGTGCTTGCGGCACGGCACGAACCACAACGCATCCACCGGTGCGGTTTCCAGCACGTAAAGCGCAACCAGTTGATGAGCCAGGTGCGGTGGATTGAAGCTGCCGCCGAAAATTGCCACGCGCATGGGCTGAACGATACAATAGCGTCAGTACATCAGGTAGGGACGTCGACGGTCTTCGAAAGCATTCTCGGCGTCTTGCCATGTGGCGCGCAGGTCGGCCAAGCTGGCGCCGGCATCCACGCCAAGGCGAATGGTGTCACCGCCCGTCAACAAATCGATGGCCGGGCGGTGGGAAATGAATTCGTACTTTTCGGTGCGCCATTGAAAGGCCTCGCCGGCTAGGGCCCGCAACGCGCGCAAGATGGCGACGCCAGTCAGGTAGGGCCGAAAGGTAGTGCGCTCCTGAACATGGACTTGCACGCCCTGACACACTTGCCCGGCGAACTTGTGAAAGGTTGGACGGAACGACAAGGGCCGGAAGCTGACGCCGGGAAGCGCGCAAGCCTCGAGTTGCTCGGCCAGACGGTAGCCGTCGAGAAAGGGCGCACCGAAGATCTCGAAAGGACGGGTCGTGCCCCTGCCCTCGGACAGATTGGTGCCCTCGAGGAGACAGAGGCCGGGGTAAGCCAACGCCGTGTCCATGGTCGGCATGTTGGGCGATGGCATGATCCAGGGCAATCCGGTCATGTCGAAGTAGAGGTCGCGCTTCCAACCACGCATCGCAACCACCTGCAAATCGCAGTCGAGCGGTCGGGCGAAGCGCTCTCCGCCCCACGGGATTCCGCCCCGCACCAGATGGGCAACCTCGCCGATGGTCAGGCCGTGGCGAACCGGAATCGAGCCCAGTCCGACAAAAGATTCAGCGCCAGCGTCGACGTTTCCACCCTCGATAGCTACGCCACCGATGGGATTGGGCCGATCGAGCACGACGATGGCAACGCCCGCCTGGGCAGCGCTTTGCATGCACAACGCCATGGTCCAGATGAAGGTGTAGTAGCGACTGCCGACGTCTTGCAAGTCGACCACCAGAACATCCAGATCGGCCAAGGCTTCAGCCGAGGGGGCCAGCGAGGCCGGACTCTCTCCGTACAGACTGATGACGGGCAACCCAGTCCGCGGGTCCTGCTCGCCGGCCAGTCCCACCATGTCCTGGGCCTCGCCCCGAACCCCGTGCTCAGGACCAAACAAGCGAATCAGCTTGATTCTCGCCGACGTTAATGCGTCGACCGCGTGCACGAGTCTCCGGTCGACGCTGGCAGGGTGGCAGAGCATGCCCACGCGCCGGCCGCGCAGCACGGCGGTTGGATCACGCAGCAAAACGTCCAGGCCAGTTTGTACCATGGTGGCACGCAGACTAGACGAGTCTTGCGCTCCGAGAAAGAACGGGGAGGTTCTTTCTCGGGCCGCCCGCGCCCCAATCCGCCACGCTCGCGTCTGGTCGCTTAGGCGATCTTGACTGGCCGGAACGAGATTTGGCTGCCCTGCACGGCAAGTTGGAAACGCACGACTTTGCATTCCCACTTCTCGCGCAGACCGGCCTCGGTCAGGCTGAGCTTGGCCATGAAGGCCAGCACGCTCATGCCTTCGCTTGGCTGACCAAGCTTGCGCAGCGACGACACATACTCGTTGTAAAGGCGCGGGTAGTAGGCCGCTTCGCCTTCCTCGGCCAAGGCGGCGACCGTCGTTGGCGAAGCGCTGCCGTCGCTGTCATCGATGACCATGGCCTCGGCCTTCCACACCTTCTTGCCGCCCTCTTCCTCTTCTTCCACCGCTTCTTCATCGGGCTCTTCCCGTCCCAAGAGGCGCGCCAGCATGACGTTCAGGCTGTTCGACAGGCCCTCGAAATCCTGCCCGACCGGCTTGAAGGCATAGTCGATGTTGCCATTGATGACCTCGGCGACGCCAAGCTCGATTTCATCGAGTGGCGAGATAAATCGGCGCGCCGTCAAAGCCGCAACGCTGATCGCCGCCAAAATGGACAACAGCCCGAACCAGAGGACCTTCATTCCCGCTGCACGAACGTTCCCCATGCCTTCGGAAAGCGAAGCCAAAACCACGAAGCCGCTGGTCTTGTCGGCAAAATTGCCCGGCATGGGCGAAGCCACGGCGGCAAACTCGTGCCCTTCGATCTCCCAAACCTTGACCTCGGTCGGCGTACCCTTCTGCAGAGCGGCTTCGGCCAATTTGTCGCCCGTAAACAGCAAGTTGTTGAGAGCCTGCGACTTGGCCACGTCTTCCTTGGATTTGTCTGCGCTGGAGACGAAGCTCGAGGCGTAGACCTTTCCGGAGTGGAAGAACCCGATGTCGGCATCGAGCAGATCTCGGTCATTCTGGGCGGTGGTCGCGCTGACGGCCCAGGCGAGCAACAGGCCACCGATGATGCTGTTGTCTGCCTTCTCCACTGGCGCCACGGCCACCTCGTACACGCGATCCTGCCAGGTCCAAACGTCCTTGACGGCCACGCCCTGCAGGGCCTGTCCGACCGCCGGATATTTCGAGCGAAGGTCAACCCCGACGTCGGCATTGGGGTTCAAGTCGCGCCCGACGATCTTGCCCGAGGGATCGAGGATGGCCACGATATCTGCCTTGCGAGCCTCCTGCTTGAGCTGTTGGTTCAGTCTCTCACTGATCTCGTAGGCCGCCGACTGACGCGCGGCCGCGTCCTTCTTGTCGAACACGGCGAGCACGCCGGGGGCACGCGCATTGGCCGCCGCCAAATTCGCCAATTTCAACCCGTGCAGCTGACTGATGTCTCGAAAAACCCGCTGCGCACGCGCCACACGAGCTTCCACGTTTTGTCGCTCGGAATCTTTCAACGATGACGTGATGGCGACATGGAACACAGCGGTCAATCCCGCCATGATGACAGCAGCGATGAGGCCGATTTTCATACCGTGCATTTGTTTCCTCGCACTTTTGGTGAACGGGCAGGCGAAGGCTTCCCAACCATGAAACCGCGACGGGTCCGCAAACGCCGTCGCGATTATCAACATCAGGTAGGCACCACGTCAAGCTGCGTGGCGATGCTATTGCCGGTCTCTTCGCGAGGATAGAATTTGACAGAACACCGCACATGTCCTACATGTAGGATTATGCATACATCATCGCATTCCTCATTGTCGACGGGTGCCACGGGAAGAAATCCAAACGGGAGCGACCGC
>Ga0302323_100005920_pt1 | contig 10035 bp, 8 predicted proteins | sample Fen_T0_3_FD_201950 | JGI IMG/M metagenome (GOLD analysis project Ga0302323, IMG submission 201950) | Peat permafrost microbial communities from Stordalen Mire near Abisko, Sweden - Fen_T0_3 | ecosystem: Environmental > Terrestrial > Soil > Wetlands > Permafrost | place: Sweden: Abisko... | reverse complement strand
TCGTCGTCGGCTTTCCGTGCAACCAGTTCGGCCACCAGGACCCGGGCGCCAACGGCGAGATCGAGAACTTCTGCCAGAAGAACTACGGCGTGAGCTTTCCGATGATGTCCAAGGTCGAGGTCAACGGCGCCGGCGCCGACCCGCTGTGGAAGTGGCTCAAGTCCGAGAAGCCGGGCGTGCTGGGCACCGAGATCATCAAGTGGAACTTCACCAAGTTCCTGGTCGGCAAGGACGGCCAGGTGGTCCGGCGCTACGCGCCCAGCGACGCGCCCGACAAGCTGCGCGCCGACATCGAGGCCGCGCTCGCGGCCTGATCCGTGCCCCCGCCGGCGTTCGCGCCGGCGCGGTCGTGTGGGCGTGGGCGCGCACGCGAGCGCCCGGCCCGGCAGGCCGATAATCCCGCTTCGTTCCCGCACGCCAAACGCCTCGCCGCAAGGCCCAACCCGAGCCCTCTTCCATGTTCGAGCACATTGAACCCTTCGCCGGTGACCCGATCCTGTCCCTGAACGAGCAGTTCCAGAAGGATCCGCGGCCGCACAAGATCAATCTGTCGATCGGCATCTATTTCGACGACGCCGGCCGCATCCCGGTGCTCGATTGCGTGCGCCAGGCCGAGACGCTGCTGCTGGCCAAGGGCGGCGCCAAGCCCTACCTGCCGATCGAGGGCGGCAGCGACTTCCGCCGCGCGGTGCAGACGCTGTTGTTCGGCGCCGGCTCCGCCGTCGTCGCCGCGGGCCGTGTCGCCACGCTGCAGACCGTGGGCTCCAGCAGCGCGTTGAAGGTCGGCGCCGACTTCATCAAGCGCTGGTTCCCCGACTCCGGCGTCTGGGTCAGCGACCCGACCTGGGACAACCACCGCTCGATGTTCGAGGGCGCCGGCGTCAAGGTGTCGACCTACCCGTACTACGACGCCGCCACCGGCGGGCTGAAGTTCGACGCGATGCGCGCGACGCTGGCCGGCCTGCCGGCGCGCAGCGTGGTGCTGCTGCACGCCTGCTGCCACAACCCGACCGGCGTCGACCTGAGCGCGGCGCAGTGGCAGTCGCTGATCCCGTTGCTGAAGGAGCGCGAACTGCTGCCCTTCCTCGACATCGCCTACCAGGGCTATGGCGACGGCATCGACGCGGACGCGTTCGCGATCCGCGCGTTGGCCGAGGCCGGCGTGCCCTTCTTCGTGGCGAACTCGTTTTCCAAGAGCATGAGCCTGTATGGCGAGCGCGCCGGCGGTCTCAGCGTGGTCTGCGCCACGGCCGCCGAGGCCGATCTCGCGCTGGGCCAGCTCAAGGCCACGGTGCGCCGCAACTACTCGAGCCCGCCGGTGCATGCCGGCGCCGTCGTCGCCACGGTGCTCGACACGCCGGCGCTGCACGCCTCGTGGGTGAGCGAGGTCGACGCGATGCGCGAGCGCATCAAGGCGATGCGCGCGTCGCTGCACGCGGTGCTCAGCGCCAAGCTGCCGGGGCGCGACTTCGGCTACTTCCTGACCCAGCGCGGCATGTTCAGCTACACCGGGCTGTCGGCCGCGCAGGTGGACCGCCTGCGCGAGGAGTTCGGCGTCTACCTGATCCGCTCCGGCCGCATCTGCGTCGCCGGGCTGAACACGCGCAATGTCGAGGCGACCGCGGCGGCGATCGCCGCCGTGCTCTGACGAGCGGGCGGCGCCCATGCACCTGTTCGACGCCTTCATGAGCGAGCGCCAGCTGCGCGCGCGCGGCCGTCCGCTGCGGGCGCCCGCACACAAGCTCAACGTGGCGGCGCGCGTCGGCATCGGGTGCGCGCTGGTGCTGCAGCTCGCCTGCGTGCTGGCGGCCGGCGCGGCGCGCACGCCCCTGGGTTTCGGCGGGGGGCTGGTCGTGCTGGTGCTGGCCCATGTGGCCGTCTACCTGCTCGAGAGTCGTGCGGCCAGCCTCAAGCCGCGCTGGCGTCGGCCGGGCGCGCCGCAGCAGGGCCTCTGAGGCCGCGTCGTGTTTGGCGTGTAGACCGGTCGGCGTTCTCCCGCCGCACGGCGTGGCCCGCCACGCTAGCGCCGGCTGCCCGGCTTGCGCGCGGCTGCCTCGACCAGCCGCTCGCGCAGCCAGCGGTGCGACGGCGCGGCGTCCTTGCGCAGGTGCCACACCATCTCGACGTTGACGGCGCCCAGCGTCAGCGGCAACGCCTTTTGCACCAGCCGGTGCTCCGCGCCGGTGGCAGGCAGGAATTCGCGCGGCAGCACCGTCAGCAGGTCCGAGCGCGCCACGACGCTGCCGGCGGTGGCGAATTGGTTGACGGTCAGCACGATGCGGCGCTGGCGGCCCAGCGTGGCCAGCGCCTGGTCGACGAAGCCGTGCGGCCGCCCGGAAAAGCTGACCAGCAGGTGGTGCGCCGCGACGAAGGCGTCCAGCGTCAGCGGCTGCTCGGCGAGCGGGTGGTCGCGCCGCATCACGCACACGTATTCGGTGGCGTAGAGCTGGCGGTGGTGCAGCGTGGCGTCCTCGCCCTGGGCGACGATGGCGGCGATCGCGTTCGGGAAGTAGCCCACCGCCAGGTCGGCGTCGCCGTCCTCCACCAGGCGCCGCGGGTCGCGCGTGGTGAGCGGCAGGATGCGGAAGTTGGCGAGCGCCTGCTCTGCTTCCGTGGCCGCAATCAGCTGGGGCAGCAGCATGGCGGCGGTGGCGTCGGCCATCGAGATGCTGAAGTTGACCGGGTCCGCCGTGGGGTCGAAGCTGCGCGGCGACAGCGCGCCCTGCAACTGCGCCAGCGCGGCGCGCACCTGCGGCCACAGCGCTTCCGCGCGCGCCGTCGGGCGCATGCCGAACGCGGTTCGCAGCAGCAGGTCCTCGCCGACGGCGGCGTGCAGGCGCTTGAGCGCGTGGCTGGCCGCCGGCTGGGTCATCGCGAGCCGCTCGGCGGCGCGCGTGAGGTTGCCTTCGGCCATCACGGCGTCGAAGACACGCAACAAATTGAGGTCCAGCGTGCGGAAGTTCACAGTGGATTTTCAGGGCCCTGAACATGCCCAGTATGCATATCTTTGATGCTTAACATTCATTGGATGGTCAAAGGGAAAACCCTTAAATTTCTCCCATCGCATCTTTATCGAGATGCATTGCAAGAAAGACCATCATGTCCGCCTCCATCACTTCCGGCACCTACGGCCACCAGCCCGTCTTCACCGGCGCGATCCGCCAGCTCGTCGGCGCGCTGTTCTCGTCGCGCCCCGGTAGCGCGACCCGCTTCGCCAACAGCGTGCGGGTTCGCATGCGCGAGGCCAACGACGTGCGCGAACTGGCGCGCAGCGTCGAGATGCACTCCCCGGGCTTCGCCGCCGACCTGTACGCCGCGGCGTCGCGTCACGAAGGCAATCCCGACTGAGGCCACCCGGCGGCCTCGGCCGCCCGCCGCGTTGCACTGCGTTCGAGCGGCTCAGCGCTTCTCGACGATGGTGGGCACCAACTGCAGCGCGATACGGATGCGTTCGGCCGCGTTCTTGGCGTCGTCGCGCGAACCGTACGGCCCGGCCTGCAGCTTGTTGAGGCCGCGCTCGGGGAACACCGCGAGCAGCGGAGCCAGCCAGGGTTGCTCGTCGATCAAGCGGCGCTGGAAGTCCAGCGCGCCGTCGCGTTGGCGATAGGCGCCGAGCTGCAGCCAGAAGCCGACGCCGGCCGTGGTGTCGGCGCGCGCGAGTTCATCGGGCGGTGGCGCGTTCGCGCCGGCTCGTGCGGACAGCGACGCGGCCGGTGGCGCGAAGGGCGCGGGAATGTCTTGCGCCGCGTCCGCGTTCGACGCGGGCCTGGCGCTCGAATCCGACCCCGCGGCACTGGGCGCGGCCGGATTGGCGGAGGTCGCCACCGTGGGCGCGGCGCGGAACGCGGCGCCGCTGCGGATGTCCTCGTCCGTGATGCGCGTGATCTCGACCGGCTGCACGCCCCCCAGCACGCCCAGCTTGAGCGCGGCGGTGTAGGACAGGTCGACGATGCGGCCGTTGGCGAACGGCCCGCGGTCGTTGACCCGCACGATCACCTCGTGGCCGTTGGCCGGGTTGCGCACCCGGGCGTAGCTCGGGATCGGCAGCGTCTTGTGGGCGGCCGTCATCGCATACATGTTGTAGGCCTCGCCGCTGGCCGTGCGCCGGCCGTGGAACTTCTTGCCATACCAGGAGGCCAGTCCGGTCTCGGTGACCGGACGGTCGTCGGTCAGCGGCACGTAGGTGTGGCCGCCGATCTCGTAGGGCTTGTTCGGGCCGCCGATGCGCAGCGGCTCGATCTGCGGCACGGCATCGGGCACCGACTCGAGGTTGGCCGGCGGATGGGCCTCGGGCCCGTCGCGCTGGGCGTTGCCGGGCGGCAGGCGCGACACGTTGCCGCCGCCGTACGGACCGCCTTGCGGGGTCGTGCCGCAGGCCACCAGCAGCGCCGTCAGCGCGCCCGCCAGGACCAGGCGCAGCGTGCGGCCCGGCGACCGGGCCGGGTCACCCGCGGGCGCGGCGCGCGCGCCGTGGCCCCAGGGGGTGGGTAACGCGGGTTGCGGCGCGCTCATCGCGGGGAGGGGGCCGGCACGGCGGGCATTCGGGTCATGGCGAAGCCTTTGGCGTGGTGGAGGGGCGCCCTCGGCGGCGCGGTCCGGACCGCGCCGTACGCCTGCCCGTTCAGCCTATTATAGGAAAAAGTCATTTTGCTTCAATGACTTAGCTGGACTTTGCAGAATCCGTCTCAGAAACTCGCGGTCTGTGTCGATTTCGTCACTGCCGCGGGCCTGGGGCGCAGGCGCCGGAGGCGGCCCGGCGCGGCCACGTCCGCAGCACGCATCCGTCCGGCGCCTCACCCCGAAGCGGCGTGCGAAAAACCGCTCCGCGGCGCGGACTTCAGGCGTTCGCCACCACCGATAGCCGCTTGCCCCGCACATCGTCGTCCTGGACGATGTGCCCCCGCTTCATCACGACGACCCGATCGGCCATCGCGATGGTCTCGGGCCGGTGCGCGACGAGGATGCGCGTCATCGAGATGTCCTTGATCGCGGCGTTGACCAACTTCTCGTTCCAGACGTCCAGGTGGCTGGTGGCTTCGTCCAGCAGCAGGATCTTCGGTTGCCGGTACAGCGCCCGCGCCAGCAGGATCCGCTGCTTCTGGCCGCCGGACAGTCCGGAGCCGATGTCGCCGATCAGCGTGTTGTAGTTCATGGGCATCGCCATGATCTCGCCGTGGATCGCGGCCAGGCCCGCGCATTCGCGGATGCGTTCCAGGTCAGGCTGGGCGTCGAAGAAGCAGATGTTGTCGGTGATGGAGCCGGCGAAGAGCTGATCGTCCTGCATCACGGTGCCCAGCAGCTGGCGAAAATTGGCGAGCCCGAGGTGCTTGAGCGGGATGCCCCCGACGACAATCTCGCCCTCGGTGGGTTCCAGCAAGCCGAGGATCAGCTTGAGCAGCGTGGTCTTGCCGCAACCGGAGGCGCCGGCGATCGCGATGCATTGGCCGGCCGGGACGCACAGGTTCAAGCCTTTCAGCACGAACGGCTCGCTGTCCGCATAGCGGAAGGACAGGTTGCGCACCTCGATCGACGGTTGCACGTCGGCCGCATCGATCTCCATGTCGCAAAGCTCGCGCTCGCGTTCGGTCAGCACGATGTCGGCGACCCTCTCGCCGTGCAGGCGCAGCATGCGCAGCTCGAACGACCTGTCGACCAGCGAAGCGATCCGCTGGCTGAACTGTTCCTTGTAGCTGAGGAACGCGAACAGCATGCCCACCGTGAAGCGACTGTCCATCACCGCCAGGGCACCGAGCCAGACCACGATCACCCGCTCCGCGTTGAACAACAGCGTATTGGCGGTCTGGAACGAGATCGTCAACCGGGCGATGCGCAAATCCGCGTTGAATTGCTCCGCCAATGCGTTCATCCAGCCGATCCGGCGTTCGGTCTGCCGGTGGAACAGTCGAACGCTCTGGATGCCGCGCGCGGACTCGATGAAAAAGGTGTTCTGCCGCGACGCGTGAAGGATCTGTTCGGCGGTGGCTTCGCGCAGTCCGCGAAATATCACCCAGCGCAACGAGATATACAGCAATACCGAGATCACGCTCACGCTGGCCAGGAGCCTGCTGTAGATCAGCATCACGGCCAATGTCGCGACCACCAGCAGGCCGTCTATCAGTCCTTCCACGAACTGCGTGGTGAGACTTCTCTGGATGGTCTGGATGGAGCCGAAGCGCGAGACGATGTCGCCCAGATGACGCTTCTCGAACCAGGGCAGCGGCAGGTGCATCAAGTGGTCGAAGGTCTTTCCGAGCCACTGGAAGTTGAGGCTGGTGGCCAACGCCGTGGTGGCCCACGAGCGCACGGCGCCGATGACGGTCTGCAGCAGCACCAACAGCAGGAATCCGATGCCCAGCACCGTCGCCAGATTGCGGTCGGCCGCCAAGAGCGCGCCATCGACCATCCATTGCAGGTAGAACGGGGCGGCCAGCGCGCAGACCTGGAGGGCGAGTCCCAGCAGCAGCAATTGGGCCAGTCCGCGCTTGAGCCCGTCCACCGGACCCATCAACGACAGCAGGCTGAATTGCTGCCGCTCCTCCAGTTTGACGAACGATTCACCTGGCGTCAGCTCCAAGGCCACGCCGGTGAAATGATTGGCCACGTCGGCCATGGCCATCCTGCGCTCGCCCACGGCCGGGTCGTGGATCGTGGCATAGCCGCGCGCCACGTTCTTCAATACGACGAAATGGTTCATGTCCCAATGCAGCACGCATGGCAGCCGCAATTGGGACAAATGATGGATGTCCAGCTTGAGCGACCTGGGCTGCAGGTCCAGGCCAACGGCCATCGCGATCAGGCTCTTCAGCGTGGTTCCCTTGAGGGAGACGGAAAAACGCCTTCGCATGTTGGCCAGGTCGATGCGATGGCCCCAATAGTCGCCCACCATCGCCAGGCAGGCGAGGCCGCACTCAGCCGCCTCCGATTGCAGGAGCACCGGGAGCCTGGGCCTGCTCCAGAACTTCAGCAGGGGCTGTCGATGGGTCATGTCAGACCGCCCCCTGCGACGCCATGAAGCGGCGCGAACAGCCATTGATACAGCTTGCGCTCATCCAGCAGCAGGCTGGCGTCCAGCATCATCCCTGCGAGAAGCGGCCGGGCCACGCCATCGACGGTGACGTCCTGCCGGGGCAGCTCGACTCGAATCCGGTAGACCGGTTCGGTCGAACGTGCGCCGCCGCCGGGCCACTCCTCCGCCGGCAAGGGGCCGCGCGAAACCTCGCTGACCTTGCCCTGGAACTGGCCGAACTTCTGGAACGGGTAGGCCCGGTAGCGTATCTGCACCGGCATGCCCACCTTGGCGAAGCCGGCCGCGCGCGACGGCGCGTAGAGCTGCGCCTCGAGCAGGGAGCCTGCGGGCGACAGGTTGCCCAGCACCTGGCCCACGGTGACCGTCTGGCCCGGCTGGGTGACGATGCCGTTGACGACGCCGGCCTGTGGCGCCCGCACGAGGATGGTGGGCGGAGAGGCCTGCTCCATCGGGGCACGCTCCGGGGCATAGCCGCCGGACTCCGCCGCCCTCTCGGCCGCGCAATCCCTTGCCGCAGGGTCCCCTCGTTCGACTCGAGGATTGCCAAGCAGCGGTGTCCCGGAGGGTCCGGCGAGCGTGCTGCGCCGCTCCCCGGCGGCTCTCATTGGATCATGCGGCAGTGCCGCGTTGGCGGCGCAGGCGTCCAACGCCCGCAGGTTGCGCGCCGAAGCGTTCTCGGATCGTGCGACGCGGCGCCGCTGCGACAGGATCTGCGCGTCGATCGCCCTCAGTTCGCCGTCCAGATCCGCCGCACGGCGCCGCACCGCGTCACTCGCGGGCACGACCGCGCGCAACAGGCGCTGCCGCGCCTCGACCAGCTCGTCGCGACGCGATCTCAGCAGGGCGGCGATCTGAGCGTCCGCACTGTCGCCGCTCGCGGATCGCGACGGATCACCGGCCAGCACGAACAGCACGTCGCCGGCGTGCACCGGGTCATCCTCCCTGACCTTCACCTCCAGCACGACGCCTGCATGCAGGGATTGCACCCGAATCAGGCCCGCGCGCGGCATGACGATTCCGCTGACCTGTTCCTTGCGTGTGTAGGTCGCCATCGAAAAGAACAAGACCATCGCCACGCCGATCATGCACAGCAGCGCTGTCAGCCAGCTGAGGCTCGCGGGTCGCAGCAGAAGGATGCTGCCGTACTGGCGGACGCTCGCATAGGCCAGGGCCTGTGAGCGAAAGAGGGGCGAGGCGTTCAATGGACCCCCCTCCGCCTGACGGCTGCGGTGCGAGCGCCTTCGGACGGCCGTGCGCCGCTCAATGGACCACCCTCCACCTGACGGCTGCGGTGCGAGTCCACCTCGGAGCGGCCGGGCGGGGGCTCATGGCGACTCGGACATGTCCGTCCCCGTTCTGCCGTGGTGCATGACGTCCGCCGTCGATGGCCGGACATCGCGGACCCTGGCCAAGCGCCGAGTGGCGCCGCGGGCCGGGACGTGTCTTGTCGCGCGGCCGGCGAGCGCACGGGTCCCGGGCGATGGTCGTCCGGCACGGGGGCGCCGCCCGGGGCCGAGAGCAAACTGGTGGCACCGCTCAGGCCTCCGTCGTGGTCAGGCTCCGGTGCACGCGATCACCGGCGGACACAGCCTGCGTCGCCGGGCTTGGAGTGACGGAAACACCGCGGTACTTGTGCAGAACCTTGAGCAGATAGCGAACCTTCTGGGCCGCCAGCGGGTCGTCATCGAGCAGGCCCGCCAACTGGGCAATCGTCATCGGCGTGCCGGCATTCAGGCGCTCGACGATCACCTCCAGCCCGGCAAAGTTGCGCAGCGAAACCTTGGTGCCGCGGACGAAGACGTCGTAGTGGCCCGACCGCGGGTCCTGGCGACAGAACATCTTGTAGGGCTCGTCGGTGCAGACCGCGTCGTCCGGGCCGATGTCGATGTCGTCCGTGCGGGCGATCGGACGATTGCGGTAACCGGCATTGCTGAACAACGAATAGCGGAAATCCCGGTAGATCTCTCGCAGGAGCGGCTTGACGCCGAGATCCTCCCGGTCCTCCAGCCTGAAGAGCGACAGGACGGGCTCGACCGCGCTGGTGTCGTCGACCGGGTTCTTGTCCGACTTGAGCATGCCCTCCGATCGCGGGAGGTTGTAGGCCTTGAAGCGATTCAGCAATTCGCCGGCGAAGTCGTAGTCGCAGCGGTTGTAGAACCAACAGGCCAGGCCGATCGACAATTCGTCCTGCATGCCCAGATGGAACTTGTTTTCCGGCATGAAATAGAACTGGCCCTGGTGGAAGGTGTGCCGCGTCGCGCTGGCGAGGTGGGGTGCGACATTCATGTTGTTGCATCGCTTCTCGCCCGGGGCCGTCTTGTAGTCTTCGTCTTCCCAGACATACATGGTCTTGGGCCCGGGGCCGAGGTGGAAGTGCATCCCGCTCTTGCCGGCGAAATCCTTGTGGATGCCCAGCGGGGTCATGTCGTAGTTGCCGACGAAGATCGTGAACAGGATCCCCTCGGTCGGCATGCCGATCATCTTCAGGATCGGCTCCAATATCACGGCCGCGGCCTGGGACAGCTTGGAGCTGAATTTCTCGCCTCGATTGAGGATGATTCCGAATTTTCGGGTGCCGAACGCACGCGCGGTCCAGGTCTGGACATCCTCATCGGGCATCGGATGCAGCGCGAAGTGCGGCGAGAGCTCTTCGACCTGCTGCCCGTCGATCCAGAGCCGGTAGCCATATTTCTCCTGGTGCAACTGGCCGACCTCGGCCAGGATGTCGAGTACGTGGCGCTGCATGATTCTCGTCTGCGCCGGCGTCAGTCCATTAGAAATGGTGCAGGTCTCGGTCATGTTGCCGGTCTGGCGCATGAAGTCCTGCCACCAGGCGTCGTCGAACTGCCTTCTGAGGATGGCCAGGTCCATGGGGTCGTTCGCCGGTGCGGTGTGAGGATGGTGGCTCATGCGTTGCCTTCGATGCGTTGGACGAAGTCGTTCGTGAGGGCGGCCGTCATGCAAGTTCCAAAGAGGCCTTGCGTATGCCGTGATGCAGGTGGAGTTCG
>Ga0302323_100005913_pt1 | contig 10040 bp, 9 predicted proteins | sample Fen_T0_3_FD_201950 | JGI IMG/M metagenome (GOLD analysis project Ga0302323, IMG submission 201950) | Peat permafrost microbial communities from Stordalen Mire near Abisko, Sweden - Fen_T0_3 | ecosystem: Environmental > Terrestrial > Soil > Wetlands > Permafrost | place: Sweden: Abisko... | reverse complement strand
GCGCCGGCCACCATGACAAGCACCATGACGATGCCCGTGGTCTCTGCCGTATTGATCAGGATGCCCGGGAGGTCCCTCACATTCAGCGTGCGATAGGCGACGAACCCCAGGAACAGCGCATAGATGTCGGCGACGGCCGCGGCTTCCGTGGGTGTGAACCACCCGCTGAACATGCCGCCCAGCAGGATGACCGGCGTCAGCAGCGCCCACGAGGCGCCCTTGAACGCGACCCAGACGTCGGCCAGTCCGCCGAAGGAATGCCGCGGCAGCCCCTGACGCGGCGCGATGATCGCGACCATGATCATCAGCGACACGCCCATCAGCACGCCGGGCACGACGCCGGCCAGGAACAGGCGTCCGATCGACGCGTCGGCGCTGACGCCGTAGATCACCATCGGCAGGCTGGGCGGGATGATGGGGCCGATGGTCGCCGCGGCCGCGCTGATCGCCGCCGCCGTCTCCGGGCGGTAGCCGGCTTTTTTCATCGCGCGGACTTCGACGGCACCCGTCCCCGCCGCATCAGCGACCGCCGAGCCCACCATCCCCGCGAAGATCATGCTGGATAGGATGCTGGCATGCGCATAGCCGCCGCGCAGCGCACCGACCAGCGACGTCGCGAAGCGCACGATCCGGTCGGTGAGCCGTGCCGCACCCAGGATGTTGCCCATCAATATGAACAGCGGGGCGGCGACCAGCGGAAACGAATTCATCGCCTGCGCCATCTTCTGCGGCACGATCGAGCCGGACAGCCCGCCGAAGATGACGAACGCGAACGCTGCCAGTCCCATCGACGCGAATAGCGGAAATCCGACCAGGATCGCGACCAGCCAGACGCCGACGATTTCGAGCATCAGCTGCGTCATCCCGGTTCGCTCGTGGCGGTGACGGAACGCGAACGCAGTCGCCCGAAGGCCTGAACGAGCTCGGCGCCGCCCTGGATCGCGGTCGCGACGCCGGCGGCCACCATCGGCACGTACATCCACGCCATCGATATTGACAAAGACGTCGCGCTCAAGTCGAGGTTCTTGGCCACCAGTCCGACGCTGTACCAGGTAATCAGGGCGCCGAAGAGCGTCAGCGCCAGCTGCATGACCAGTTCGACGCCTGCCTGCGCACGTTCCGGGAGCAGGTCCTGGAAATAACGAATGCGCACGTGGATGCGCTTCCTGCTGCCCAATATCCAGCCGAACACCGCCAGCCAGACCATCAGGAAGCGCGACAGTTCATCGGTCCAGATCAGGGGCTCGCCATAGCCCCGCGTCACCACGCCGAGCGCCACGCAGACAAGCAGGGCGACGATCAACGTGCACGCGACAATGGCAGCCGCGCGGTCGAAGCCGCCGATCAGATAGCGCATCGCGGTCTCGACGCAGGATCGGGGCCGCGGCACCGCGCCAGGCATCCCGGGCGCACCATCCGGTCAGGCCGCCGCGAGCTTCTCCCAGAGTCCCTTGCCCCACTTGCCCTCGAACTTCGCCGGAAGCGCAGCCAGGACGGGCTTGCGGAAGCTGTCGACGTCCGGCTGGATCACCGTCATCCCACCGGCCTTGAACGTGTCGGCGAGCTTGCCCTCCTGCGCCAGGATGTCCGCGTCCTGCATCTGTCCGTTGGCGTCGAGGGAAGCCTTCAGCACCTGCCGCTGCTTCGCATCGAGCGCCTGCCACGCGCTTTCGTTGATGACGATCAGCCGCGGCGTGATGACGTGACCGGTCAGGATCAGGTACTTCTGCACTTCGTTGAATTTCGCGCTTTGGATCGTCGGCAGCGGATTCTCCTGCCCGTCGACCGCGCCCTGGCTCAGCGCCAGGTAGAGCTCGCTGAAGTTCATCGGTGTCGGCCGCGCACCCCAGGCCTCAGCCATCGCGCGGAACGTGTCGACCTCGGGGATGCGCAGCTTCAGGCCCTTCATGTCGTCGACGGTATTGACGGCCTTGTTGCCGGTCGTGACGTGGCGCTTGCCGTAGTACGTGGACCCGACGACGCGCATCGAACGCTTGGCCACCAGTTGCGCGTACATGTCGTCGACCAGCGGCGAGCCCAGCGCGCGGCGGACGTGCGCGGCGTCGCGCCAGAGATAGGGCGCCTCGAGGATCGAGAATTGCGGTACGAACTGGCCGAACTGCGCCGCGCCTTCGTCGACGATCTGCACGGCGCCGCTGGACGCCGCCTCAATCAGGTCGCGCGACGAGCCCAACTGTCCGGCAGGGAAGGTCTGGATGTCGACAGCGCCGCCGGTCTGCTCGCGAACCTGCTTGGCCACCCGCTCCATCATCGCGACCGACGGGTGATTGGCCGGAAGCACCGTCGCCCAGCGCAGCGTCGTGGCCGCGCTGGCACGACCCGGCAACATGGCGGCGGCTGCCGTTGCCACTCCCGCGCCGAGCACCCTGCGCCGCGTCCATCGCGTCGAATCGGACATGTGGTTCCTCCCCTGTTTATGGTTGTCGCATTGTTCGCCGGGCGTGTCGCCGCGGTCGCAAGCGATACCATTACATTGCCCCGTCCAGGAGTCAACCGCAGGGCCGGGAACAACCTAACGCGCTACCATGGCGCGCATCCAAATCGACCATGGCGCCGCTGTGTCCCGACTTCCGGACTTTTCTTCGCTCTCGCCCCGTACGCTGCCAGGATTCGGCGGTGCGCCGCTCGGTAACCTGTATCGCGCGCTGGACGACGGTGAGGCGGTCGATCTCGTACACCACGCTCACGCCGCCGGCGTCCGCTACTTCGATACCGCCCCGCATTACGGCCAGGGCCTGTCCGAGCAACGCATGGGCAGGGCGCTGCGCAATTTCCCGAGGGACACGTACCTGTTGTCGACCAAGGTCGGTCGCCTGCTGACGCCATCCAACGCCGCGCCCCGCGTCCAGAACAGCTACGTCGATGGATTGCCATTTGTCCCGCACTACGACTACACGCGCGACGGCGTGCTGCGCTCGCTCGACGACAGCCTGGGTCGATTGGGGCTTGCGCGGATCGACTTCGCCTTCGTCCACGACATCGACGCAGGCACGCACGGAGATACGCACCCGCAGCGCTTCCGGGACATGCTGGACGGCGCGCTGCCGGCGTTGCGCGAGTTGAAGGCAACCGGGACGATTCGCGGCCTTGGACTGGGCGTCAACGACGTGGCGATCTGTCTCGAGACGCTGCGTCACGCGGACGTCGACATCATCCTGCTTGCCGGCCGCTACACGCTCGCCGACCAGTCCGCGCTGGGCGGACTGCTTCCCGAGTGCGTGCGGCGCGGCGTCGCCGTCGTGCTGGGAGGCCCCTACAACTCGGGGATCCTCGCCAGCGGCTCGCGTCCGCGCGACGGTTCGCTACCGTATTTCAACTACGCTCCGGCGACCGGCGAAGTTATCGTGCGCGTCGCGGCCATCGAACGCATCTGCGCCGAATTCGCCGTGCCGCTCAAGGCCGCTGCGCTGCAATTCCCGCTCGGTCACCCGGCCATCGTCAGCGTGCTGCCCGGCGCGCGATCGCGTGCGGAGTTCGACGAAAATCTGGCCATGGCCCGATTCCCGGTACCCGCCGCTTTCTGGTCGGCACTGCGAGACAGGTCGCTCGTCGACCCCGCTTCGCCGCTGCCGGGGAAGTCGCCATGATGTCCGTTGGCAACGATTGCGTCGACGCGCACCACCACGTGTGGTCGCTCGCGCGCGGCGACTACGGCTGGCTCACGCCGGCGCTCGAACCAATCTACCGCGACTTCTCGCTGGCCGACATCAAACCACTGCTTGATGGCGCGGGCATCGCGACGACGGTGCTGGTGCAGGCCGCGCCGACGCTGGCGGAAACACAGTACCTGCTGCAGGTCGCCAGGGAGAGCGGAGGCCTGGTCAAGGGCGTCGTGGGCTGGGTGGACTTGACGGCCGCGGACGCCATTCCCACGCTGACGCGGCTCGCGCGCAATCCGCTGCTCAAGGCGATCCGCCCGATGCTGCAGGACCTGCCCGACCCGGCGTGGATCCTGCGCGAAGACGTTGGGAGGGTGCTGGCCGCGTTGCCGCGGCTGGGGCTGCGCTTCGATGCGCTGGTGAAACCGGCGCAGCTTGCCGCGCTGCTGCCGGCGCTCGAACGCCATCCCGGACTCGCCGTCGTCATCGATCATGCGGCCAAGCCCGATATCGCCAACCGCATGTGGGACCCGTGGGCGCGGTCGATGCGCGCGGCCGCCGCCCATCCCAGCGTGCGCTGCAAGCTATCGGGACTTGCGACCGAAGCGGGGCCCAACTGGACCATCGACACACTGCGCCCGTACTTCGACTTCCTGCTCGAGTGCTTCGGCGCGCAGCGGCTGATGTGGGGCAGCGATTGGCCGGTGGTGAACCTGGGGGGCTCCTACCAGCGATGGTACGCGGCGACGGTGGCGCTGATGGCCGGCCTGACGCCGCAGGAGCGCGCGGCAATCATGGGCGGCACCGCGAGGAAATTCTACGGGCTCTAGCGGCTAGTAGATGTGCCGGGCCAGCTGCGCCCGGTGCATTATGGTCGTCGCGATTTCCTCGATCGACTTGGACGACGTGTCGAGAAACGCGATGTTCTCCCGGTGCATCATGCCTTCCGCCTCGCGAACCTCGTAGCGGCAGCTCTCGAGAGACGCATACTTGCTTCCGGGCCTGCGCTCCTCGCGGATTTCGCGCAGCCTTTCCGGATGGATGGTGAGGCCGAACAGCTTGTCGCGAAACGGCAGCACGGACGACGGCAGCTTCTTGTCGGCGAAATCGTCGGGCGTCAGCGGAAAATTGGCGGCGCGCACGCCGAACTGCAGTGCAAGATAGAGCGACGTCGGCGTCTTGCCGCAGCGCGAAACGCCGACCAGGATGACCTGCGCCTTGGACAGGTCGCGGGTCGCAGCGCCGTCGTCGTGGTGCTGCGTGAAGTTGATCGCCTCCATCCGCGCGAAATATTCGTGGCTGTTGGCGATGCCGTGCGTGCGCCCGGCCGCGTGCGAACTCTTGGCGCCCAGCTCAGCCTCGAGCGGTTGGATGAAGATCTGGAACATGTCGAGCGTCAGCGCGTGCGCATCGCGGCGAATGATCGCGCTCATGGCTTCGTCGACGACGGAGCTGATCACGATCGGCCGCCGGCCTTCGCGCTCGGCGGTTTCGTTGACTTGACGGACCGCCTCCGCCACCTTGTCGACGGTATCGACGAAGGGAATGGTCACACGATGGAAGGAGAAGTCCTCGAATTGCGTGAGCAGGCTGTTGCCGAGCATTTCCGCGGTGATGCCGGTCCGGTCGGAAAGGAAGAAGACGGTGCGTCGGTTCGGCATCGGCGGACGTCGGGAACGGGGCGAGCGTTTCCCTACCAGCGCGACCAGATTGGCGTCACGCCCGCCGGCATGTCGGGGAGGTCGCCGAGATCGAGCCAGCCCTCTCCGGGACCGTGGTAGTCGGAGCCACAGGAGGCCGCGAGTCCGTAAAGGCGCGCGTAAGTGCAGTATTCGGCGGATTGCGCGGGCGTATGCGACGGGGACAGCACTTCGACGCCGTCGCCGCCCGCGTCGCGGAATTCGCCCAGCAGGCGCCGCATGCCGGTCGGGGACACCTTGTAGCGCCCCGGGTGCGCGATCACGGCCACCCCACCCGCGCCGTGAATCCAGTCGACGGCGTTGGTCAGTGTCGCCCATGAATGCTTGACGTAGCCCGGCTTGCCCGGCGTGAGGAAGCGCTTGAACACGTCCTTGGTTTCCTTCGCGTGACCAGCTTCGACCAGGAATCGGGCGAAATGCGTGCGCGACATGAGCCGCTCGCTGGTGACGTACTTGCGCGCACCCTCGTAGGCACCCGGGATGCCGGCCTCGGCCAGGCCGGCGGCCATCCGGCGCGCGCGCGCGTCGCGTCCCGAGCGAATGCTGGACAAACCCGCGTCGAGCCCTTCGTTTGCCGGGTCGATGGCGAGCCCAAGGATGTGCAGCGTATGCGACTCCCAGCTCACCGACAGTTCCGCGCCCGCGACAAACGTGATGCCGGCGTCCCGCGCGGCCTCTCGCGCCTCGGACAGGCCCGCGGTCTCGTCGTGATCGGTGAGCGCGAACACGTCCACGCCGCGGATCGCGGCACGGCGAACAACGGCATCCGGGGTCAAGAGGCCGTCAGAATACGTGGAATGGGAGTGGAGGTCGTAGCGAGGCAAGGTCGAGCGCAAGTTGAGCGTTAATCGCGCTAACCACATCGGCGGGCCAAAGTGACAGGCCGGACACGACGCGGCGCACAAAACTTGAGATAAGTTCTTGATTCTAGCAGAATAGAAGGTTTTCCCGCCGCCTAGGTCCACCATTCCATGCTCACCGCAGCCAATCTCGCCATCCAGTTCGGCGCCAAGCCGCTGTTCGAAAACGTCTCGATCAAGTTCGGCGACGGCAACCGCTATGGACTGATCGGCGCCAACGGCTGCGGCAAGTCGACGCTGATGAAGATTCTCGGCGGCGATCTCGAAGCGTCGAACGGCAACGTTGCCATCGACCAAGGCGAGCGCCTGGGCAAGCTGCGCCAGGACCAATTCGAATTCGAGGACCAGCGCGTGCTCGACGTTGTGCTAATGGGGCATGCCGAGCTCTGGGAAACAAAAAACGAACGCGACGCGATCTACGCCAATCCGGACGCGAGCGAGGAGGACTACGTTCGCGCGGCAGATCTCGAAGCGCACTATTCCGAGCTGGACGGCTACACGGCCGAAGCACGCGCCGGCGAACTGCTGCTGGGGCTGGGGATACCGACCGAACAACACGACGGTCCGATGAACGCGGTGGCGCCAGGCTGGAAGCTGCGCGTTTTGCTGGCGCAGGCGCTGTTCGCCAATCCGGACATCCTGCTGCTGGACGAGCCGACCAACCATCTGGACATCAATACGATCCGCTGGCTCGAAGGGGTGATCAACGCGCGCAACTCGACAATGGTGATCATCTCCCATGACCGTCACTTCCTGAACAGCGTCTGCACGCACATGGCGGACTTGGATTACGGCACCCTGCGCGCGTATCCGGGCAACTACGACGACTACATGATCGCGTCCACGCAGGCACGCGAACGGCTGATGAGCGCGAACTCCAAGGCCAAGGACCGCATCGTCGAGCTGCAGGAATTCGTGCGCCGGTTCTCGGCCAACAAGGCGCGGTCCAAGCAGGCAACGTCGCGCATCAAGATGATCGAGAAATTGAAGCCTGACGACGTCAAGCCATCGTCGCGCCAGAATCCTTACATCCGTTTCGACTACGACCCGAAGCAGAAACTGCACCGGCATGCCGTCGAGGTCGAAGGCCTGGCCAAAGGATGGCCGGGCATGGCGAAGCCGCTGTTCGCCAACCTTTCCTTCACGCTCGAGGCCGGGCAGCGGCTGGCGATCATCGGCCCCAACGGAGCCGGCAAAACGTCGCTACTTCGCACGCTGATAGGCGATCTCGCGCCGGACGCCGGAACCGTCAAATGGGCCGAGCGCGCGACGATCGGCTATTACCCGCAGGACCAGACCGCGGACTTCGAAAGGGAAATGAACCTGCTCGACTGGATGGCGCGCTGGATGCAGCCGGGCGACGACGAGCAGATCGTGCGCGCGACGCTGGGCAGGCTCCTGTTTTCCGGCGACGAAACCCAGAAATCGGTGCGCGTGCTTTCCGGCGGTGAGCGCGGGCGGATGCTGTTCGGCAAGCTGATGATGCAGCGGACCAACGTGCTGGTTTTGGACGAGCCGACCAACCACATGGACATGGAGTCGATCGAGTCGCTGCAGCTGGCGCTGGAACTCTATGCCGGCACGCTGATCCTCGTCTCCCACGACCGCCAGTTCGTATCCGCGCTGGCCACCCAGGTATTGGAACTCGGCGGCGGCCGGCCGGTCCACTTCGACGGGAACTACGAGGACTACCTCGGCTCGCGCGGCTTGGCGTAGACTGCGGCGACAAGACGATCGCGGGCCGTGGCGGCAACGCAACATTGCGGTTATTTGTCGCCGTTTGTCCGGATTCGCTTGCTTTTGGTCAAGTTTTCGGTCAAACATATGCCATTGGTATAGCGTCGCGCCGGCTTTAAGGACATTCTGCGACGTCAATTTCGTCCCCAATCGAAGGCCCGCGACCCTTGAAGCTTCTCGACCGCGTCCTCAATCCCCGCGAAATCCGACGGCGTCTCGGCATGAACCAGGAGCAATTCTGGACGCAGATCGGCGTCACTCAGAGCGGCGGATCCCGCTATGAAAGCGGCCGCGACATGCCGCGCCCGGTCAAGGAGTTGTTGCGGCTCGTGCACGTTGAGCAGCTTGACCTCTCGCAGGTCAAGCGCATCGACTTCGAGATCATCATCTATCTCAAGGAAGCGCATCCGGACCTGTATCGCACGCTGCGCCGCGCGGTGAAGAGCCGGCACAAGGCATCGCCTGACACCGGCATCAATCTCGCGGCCCAATTGGGCGAGGACGTGAACGCCGACATTCTCGAGGTGGCGGAGGTCGGCGCCGGCCCGGAAGGGCATCGTACCCCCTGAACCGTAGCTAACGCATCCGATGCAGGATCACGGCCGCCATCGCGCGGCCGTTTTCATTCGACTTCAAGAAGGCGAAGCGCATCCGCATTGATGTACCGCAATGCAGCAGGCGACGGCCAATCGTCACTGCGAGGTAAAATGCCATGCTTTTCCCATTTACTATTGCGGCGCACCAACGGTGACGCCCGCGCTGGAGCACCACGATGAGCGAGGCACGGGTCGTTCCTTTCGAACAGTTGCGCATGACCGACGTCGAGCGTGTCGGCGGCAAGAACGCCTCCCTCGGCGAAATGATCAGCCAACTGTCGGGCACTGGTGTCAGGGTGCCCGGTGGCTTTGCAACGACGGCCTACGCCTATCGCGAATTTCTCCGGCATGAAGGCCTGGCAGATCGCATCGCCGCGCGCTTGGCCGATCTCGACATCGACGATGTCGCCGCGTTGGCCCGCGCCGGTGCGGAGATCCGAGGCTGGCTGATCGCGGCGCCACTCCCGCCGGCCCTGGAGGCGGAAATCGGGATTGCCTATGCGGCGTTGACCAAGAATTCACCCGACGCGTCGTTTGCCGTCCGATCGTCGGCGACGGCCGAGGACCTCCCTGATGCCTCTTTTGCGGGCCAACAGGAAACATTCCTAAATATCAATGGATTGGACAATGTTTTTCATGCAATGAGGGAGGTATTTGCGTCCCTCTACAACGACCGCGCTATCGCCTATCGCGTGCACCAGGGCTTTGCCCACGCCGAAGTCGCGCTGTCGGCCGGCGTGCAACGGATGGTACGCAGTGACCTGGGCGCCTCCGGCGTCATGTTCACGCTGGACACTGAGTCGGGCTTCGACAAGGTCGTGTTCATTACGTCGGCCTATGGCTTGGGCGAGACGGTCGTACAGGGTGCGGTCAATCCCGACGAGTTCTACGTCTACAAGCCGAACCTGGCCGCCGGACGACCCGCGATCCTGCGCAAGACCGTCGGCGGCAAGGCGGTGAAGATGACCTTCGCGAACGCGCAGACCGCGGGCAAGTCCACGGTAACCGGCGACGTGCCGGAGGCCGAACGCCTGCGCTTCTCGATCTCCGACGACGAGGTGCAGGAACTTGCGCGCTACGCGGTCGCCATCGAGAAGCACTACGGCCGCGCGATGGACATCGAATGGGGACGCGACGGGCTGGATGGCCGACTCTACATCCTGCAGGCGCGGCCGGAGACGGTGAAGTCGCAGGAGGACGCCGCCGAGCGCCTGCGCCGCTATCGGCTCAAGTCGAAGGCCGCGGTGCTTGCGAGCGGACGCGCCATCGGCCAGAAGATCGGGCAGGGCAACGTGCGGCTCATCAAGTCGTCGGCGGAAATGGATCGCGTGAAGGCGGGCGACGTGCTGGTCACCGACATGACCGATCCCGATTGGGAACCGGTGATGAAGCGCGCCGCGGCCATCGTCACCAACCGCGGCGGCCGCACCTGCCACGCGGCGATCATCGCCCGCGAACTCGGCATTCCGGCGGTGGTGGGCTGCGGCGACGCGACACGCGTGCTGAAGGAAGGCGACGCGGTGACGG
>Ga0302323_100005911_pt1 | contig 10041 bp, 14 predicted proteins | sample Fen_T0_3_FD_201950 | JGI IMG/M metagenome (GOLD analysis project Ga0302323, IMG submission 201950) | Peat permafrost microbial communities from Stordalen Mire near Abisko, Sweden - Fen_T0_3 | ecosystem: Environmental > Terrestrial > Soil > Wetlands > Permafrost | place: Sweden: Abisko... | reverse complement strand
AGGAACTTCTTCATCGAGGGGCTCCTGTCGGTGGCGGGGGTGGATCGTCGGGTGTGGCGCTCTCGAGGTGGCGGGCGTAGTTCTCGTAGGTGGCGTCGTCGCTGCCCCAGTACGGGTGGAACTGGCCGACCCAGGTCTGCAGCAGGACCAGTGGCTGCCGGTTGAGTGTCAGGTAGGTCGTCCGGCCCTGTTTGCGCCGGCTGACCAGGCCCGCGTCCTGCAGGATCGTGATGTGCTTGTGGATCGCGGGAAGCGACAGGCCACGCCGCTGGGCGAGCTGGCTGACCGCCCAGGGCTGCAGCCCTAGCAGGTAGACGATCTCGCGCCGGTGCGGGTTGGCCAGTGCTTCCAGCACCTGGTCAAGGTCTGGGTCGCGCGATGTGCCGCCCTCCGCCATGGTTCACCTCCCGGTGAACGTTAACTGAGAGGTGAACTGTCTGTCCAGATCCGCGGGCGACAGCTGATGACCGACGGCCGTGGACCGTGGACGCCACGGCGAGCCACCCTGTGGTTCATGGGCGGGCCGCCCGGCGTCCGGTCCGGCTGTCCGTTCGGTGGTGGCGAATGTCGACTGCCCGTTGGTGCGGATGGGCGACGGCGGCCACATCAGGCCGTGCTGATACCGGGTTCTGTCGAGACGCGGCTGCGCGCCACGAAGCGGTAGCGGCCCGGTGGCAGGGTCCGGGCGCGGGTGAACGCCCGGGAGAAGGCGTACTCGGAGGTGTACCCGACAGAGCGGGCCACGACGGAGACCGGGTCGTCGGTGTCCCTGAGGCGGCGGGCTGCCAGGTCCATCCGCCAGCGGGTCAGGTACGCGCCGGGGGATTCGCCGACCGTGCTGGTGAAGCGGCGGGCGAGGGTTGCCCGCGACACGCTGGCCCGTTCGGCGAGGGTCTGCAGCGTCCACTCCCTGGCGGGGTCGGCGTGCAGCGCCGCGAGGGCAGGCGCGACGACGTCGTCGGACATCGCCCGGAGCCAGGACGCCGGCAGCGCGTCCGGCGCGTCGCTGAGCCAGGCGCGCAGCACCTGGATCAGCAGGATGTCGACGAGGCGGTCCAGGACGACGGCGCGGGCGGGCTGGGGTTCGGCGATCTCGGCGGCCAGCAGGCGCAGGGTGTCGTCGAGGGCGCCGCGTCCACGGGCACCTGCCGCGACGTGCATGACGTGGGGGAGCAGGCTGAACAACCGGGTGCTCGCAATCGGATCCTGCCGGTAGGTGGCGCACAGGATCCTGGTCCGGACCGGCGGCGCGCCGACCTGGAGCACCCCTCCGGCCGGCATCGCCTGTGCGGCCGCCGCATGGTCGAAGGCGGTGACCGCTGCGTCGGGGTCCCCGGAGAGCCGGTGCGGCGCCCCGCCCGGTAGCAGGACGACGTCCCCCGGCATCAGCTGCACGGCTGGCCGGCCCGGGACACGCAGCCAGGCCGTTCCCGTCGCGATCGCATGGAACGCGGCTCCCGGCACCTGGTCGAGGCCCAGGCCCCAGCGCTCGCCGGCGTCGATGGTCGCCGCGACGGTCCCGGAGACAGCACAGACGGCCAACACGTCACCGAGCACGTCCATGCGTCGACGGTAGCAGCATTCGTCTCAGCGACTCGTCAAGGATGAGACGCCTGGATATCCAGATGAGATCAACTAGCATCGACCGAATCAGCGACGGGCACATAGCGTCAGGGCATCACCTCGTCCTGAACAGGAGTACCGATGAACATCCATGGCAGCACCGTCCTGGTCACCGGCGCCAACCGGGGGCTGGGCGCCCGGCTGGTCGACGAACTGCTCCTTTCCGGGGCCCGTCGCGTCTACGCCGCCGCTCGCACCCCGCACCTCGTCGATCCGGACGTCGCGGCCGACCCTCGAGTGCGCGTCCTGGCCCTGGACGTCACCGACGACCGCAGTGTCCAGGCAGCGGTAGGACGGGCCGGCGACGTGAACCTGCTGATCAACAACGCCGGGGCGCTCGGTTTCGGTCGCGCCCTGGACGGAGACCTCGCGTTGTTCGAGCGCGACCTGGCGACCAACTACCTCGGCACCCTGCGCGTGAGCCGGGCCTTCGCGCCGGTTCTCGAATCCAACCGCCCGGGCGCGATCGTCAACGTCCTCACGCTGATCGCCCTGGCGCCCGTCCCTCCGATGGCCGGGTACAGCGCCTCCAAAGCCGCAGCCCACTCCATCACCCAGGCCCTGCGGGCCGAACTGCGCGACCGCGGGGTCGACGTCATCGGCGCCTACCCCGGTGGCATCGACACCGACATGCTGGCGGGCGTCGACGCCGACAAGGCCGCCCCCGAACTGGTCGCCGCCCGCATCGTCGCCGGCATCACCGCCGGGGACCAGGTCATCTGGCCCGACGACGCCTCCGCCGGAGCAGGCCAGACCTACCTTCACGACCCGGTGGCCCTGGAGCGCATGCTCGCCGGATAGCCCGGGCACGGGCGGCCGGGCGGAATCCGATTGCGGTGGGTGCCGAGTGCCTGCGCTACTGGCGGTCGGGTGCCGCGGATCCGACCGACGATCAGACGGAGAGGGCAGACGTGACCGACACGGACGCACGCGTGGGGACGCCGTCCCCGGACCAGGGGTCGGTGGCGTACCGCTACCTGACCGCGCAGTCCGGTGACTGGGACGACGTCGTCGCGTTGCAGTCCGAGGCGTTCCATGAGGAGATCGGCCAGGAGTGGAGCGCCAACCACCGCCTCGTCGCCGAACCCGGGCGGACGGTGCTGGTCCGCCCGCCGTCGGGCCTGCCGGCCGGTACGGGGTCCGCCTACACGCGTGACCTGGTCGTACCCGGCGGCACGGTCCCGGCCGCTCACCTGACCATGGTCGCCGTGAGCGCCGTCCACCGGCGACGAGGGATCCTCCGGCAGATGATCTCCCTGCTGCACCAGGACGCGGCGCGCCGGGGGGAACCTGTCGCCGTGCTGTGCGCCAGCGAAGGCCGGATCTACCAGCGGTTCGGCTACGGCCTGGCAGCCACCCGGCTGGTGATGGACTTCGACACGCGGGACGTGTCGCTACGGGCCGCCGCGGCGCCCACGGGGGACGGCGGCCGGATCCGTCAGGGTGCGCCGGCGGACCTCGATCCGTTGGTGCAGGTCTTCGAGCGCGCCCAGCGATAGCGGCCTGGGTGGTCGTCGCGGGACGGGCGATGGTGGCGGCACCTGACCGCCGACGTCGAGGAGGACCACCACGACGTCACCGCCCTACGGGTGGCACTGCACGAGGGTGCCGACGGCCTCGACGGCTACCTGCTGTGGCGGGCCACGCCAGGACACGGCGTGGTACCCGACGGCACCGTCGTCGTCCGCGAACTGGTCGCCGCCAGTCCCTGGGCGTACCGCGCGTTGTGGGCGCACGCGCTGTCCATCGACCGCACCCGACACGTGACGGTGGGTTCCGCAGCCGTCGACGAGCCGCTCCTGCACCTGGTGGACGAGCCGCGGGCACTGCGGTCCCGGGTCGCCGACGCCCTGTGGCTGCGGATCCTGTCCGTCCCGGCGGCGTTGCAGACCCGCCGGTACGCGACAGGCATCGACGCGGTCATCGAGGTGCGCGACGCGGACATCCCGGCCAACCAAGGGCGCTGGCACCTGGTCGGCGACCGGAACGCGGCCAGTTGCACCGCGACCCGGGCGCCTGCCGACCTGCGCCTCGACGTCGCCGCTCTCGCGGCCACCTACCTGGGCGGCGCGTCGCCGGCCGCCCTGCACGCGGCCGGCCTCGTCGACGAGGTGCGTCCCAGGGCCGTGGCGGCCCTCACCGCGGCCATGTGCTGGGACCGGGCACCCAGCGCGATCGAGGACTTCTGACCGTCCGACAAGCCGGCGACAGGCCAGCCCGTGAACCGAGGTGCGGCATGGATCAGCAACCCTGTACCGAGACCGTACAGACGGACGACGTCGGCCGGCCGGCCACCGTCACGGTCGACTGGTACGCCGGGGACCGGGCGGCGCTGCGCCCGCTGTTCGCGCTCGCCGAGGATTCGGCGGCCGAACTGGACTCCTACATCGAATCCGGACGCGTCCTGGTCGCCGCCCTCGGCGGACTTACCGTGGGCCACCTTCACCTGGTCCAGGACGAAAACGTCGGCGGCGCCGAGATCAAGAACATGGCCGTCCGGGAGGACCTGCACGGCCGAGGGATCGGCAGGTTGTTGGTGGTCGAGGCCCTGGCACGGCTGGCCGCGGAGGGCGTCACCGTCGTGCGGGTGGCCACCGCCAGCGCCGACACCGGCAACCTGCGGTTCTACCAACGCCTGGGCTTCCGGATGCGCTCCGTCGAGCGCGACGCCTTCACGCCGGCCACGGGCTACCATCCTGGCCTGCTCATCGACGGTGTCCCGCTGCGCGACCGGGTCTGGCTCGACCAGCAGACCACCGCGTGATCGGTACGGCGAGGCGACCCGCAGACGTCGTCAGGCGCCGGCCACGCTGGGCGTCCCGACGTCGAGGGACATCCGGACGCCGGAGCCGAGCGCTGTCGCGACCTGACCGGTCCTTAGGAAGCCGACGGCACGGTAGAAGGGCAGGGCATGGTGGTTGCCCGTGACCCACAGGCGTTGGTGACCGCCGTCGCGGGCCATGACGACGATCTGATGGACGAGGTGGCGTGCAATCCCGCGGCGTCGCCAGCGCGGATCGACGAACAGGTCGTCCAATTCGGCGCCCGCCCCGGGGTGAAGGGCTGCAGGGGCGGTGATGGTGGCGAACCCGGTGGCGGTCCCCCCTGCCGGGCCGTCGGCCATCGCAATCAAGGTGCGGCCGGAAGCGACGCCGTCGCCCTCGAAGACCAGGAACTCCGGCCGTTCCAGCAACGCCGGTGCGTCGCCCTCGTTGGACAACGACGCGGCACGGTAGATCCGTCGCAGGTCCTCTAGATCAGACGGCACGGCCGTGCGAACGGTCAGCCACGCCTCGACAGCGATCTCCACCGGCCCATACCAGCCCGACGCTCCGCCTGCGTCAACCGGTTTCCCTCCCGCCCCGGGCAAGGGGAAACCCAACGCCCTCCACCACCAACCCTGGGCACCCGTCGTCAGGCCACGGTCACCGTGGCGGCCGCGCTGGCATGGGCGTGCGGTGCCCAGACCTCGTCGGCTTCGCATCGCGCCCGACGCCTGGGCGTCGTCCGCGGCTTCGCACGCCACCTGCAGACCCTCGACACCGCTTGCGAAGTCCTGTCGCCGGACCTGCTGTCCGTCCATCCGGTCCGCTGCCCGCCGTACGTCTACTCCTCGGAGCCACAGCGGTGGAACCCGGCGGGGAGTGGGTGATCTCGTCCAGGCCGGCTCATCCGGCCCTGGTCAGCGAGGGCGATTTCCTTGCCGTGCAGGACCTGCGCGCCGCCCGCCCGACGGCGGACGGATCGCGCCGAACGTACCTGCTGACCGGCATGGTGCGCTGCGGAGCGTCCGGACGACGGATGGGCAGTCGCTGGGCCAACGATCGCCCCGGCTACCGGTGCCGACACGGGCGTACCAGCGCCCACACCCGCGAGAGCCCGTACGGCAAGACCGTCTACGTCCGTGAAGACGAAGTCCTGGCCGAGCTGCGAAATCTCACCCGTGAGCACGTGCCGGAGGTACGGGACAACGCCAGCCTTTACCGCCCAGTACCTGCGCGGTAAGGGCGTGGTGATCGTCTGTAGTGGCCTGGCCAAGCGCCTCGAACGCCCCGACGGGAACCCAACGGTCCTGGAGTGACGGCCCCCCTATTTTATCGGGTAACTATGTGTCCGAGCCGGACTCGACCACTACGCACATGCCCTCCACCTGCGCGAACAGCTCATCCGGACATCGCGAGACCGGTCCCGATCTAGGTCGGCAGAGAGACCGTGAACTGGCGCCGAAGATCACATGCCGGTCCCCAGGAGCTTGTTGGCGGTCGTGATGAGGCGCACGCGCCCGCTGCGAACGTTGCCCGCGGTGGCGTCGATGCTCGTGGTCCGGCGAGGACGGGCTGGCGCGTGCGGGCCCAGCCTCACGTTGCGTGAGTTGGTTCCTGACGGGGCGAAGGTAGAGACGCGGAGCATGGCGACGCGAGAAAATCACTCCACTTCGGCCACCGGTCTCGCCCCAGCGACTACCTCGACGTGGATGAAGGCGGCGACGTGGGTGAGGGCTTCCGGCAAGCTTTGCGTGACCTCGTACGGGTGCCCGCCTCTTGCCGTCTTGAGTGCGGTTGCCCACGGCCCGGGAATCTCGGTGAGAGTCATGACCGCTCCGCGGGTCGCGGCGTATCGCGCCCAGCAGTGGCACGCTGACCGAGAGCGGGGGCGCTGCCCGCCCCGAGTCGACGATGATCGGGTCGTGCTGGTCAGTGGCGAGCTGGAGCGCCGCGCGGCACGGCTGGACCGCTGACCGGTCGAGCCGTCCGATGATCGCCACGACACGAACCCTGCGAACCTGGCACAGCTGTACCAGTGTGGCGCCGCCCCTGCTGGCCCACATCTGCGACGTCCCTCGCACGCCCGCGTCCGCCCGGTTCACCGGCGGGCGCCCGACGCCGACGCAGGCGGACCCTCACGAGTCGTCAGCTTCTGGATCTCGTCTTCACCGAGGAATACCTGCACCAGCCCGGTGATCGACAGGAGTCGCAGCACGGTGCGATCGATCTGGCACAGCCGCATCCACCCGCCGTCCAGTCCCGCGGCCCGACTGCAGCGTAGGAGGGCGCTGAGTCCGAAGCAGTCAAGGAAGAACAGTTGGGTGCAGTCGATGAGGATGTGCCTCTGGCCTCGCTCGATCAGACCGGAAACGTGTGGCCACAGGTACCCCGCCGTGGCCACATCCAGCTCTCCGCGGACGTGCACCACGACAACGTCGTCCGCCGGCGCCGAGCTGAGGACGAGAGCCACGACATCTCCAGACGCGGGGGCGGCGGCCACGGACAAGCGCGGTCGTTGCCGGCTCCGAGGGTCTGGAGAGTCGGTCAGCTACAGAGTGCACCACCTTGACTGCGTAGCGTCCAGTTTCGCCAACTCGGTCGAGGGTCCAGTGGTCCAAGCCGAACTGGCGGCCCCGCGTGCAGCCGTGCCCGAGGACTGCGGATCGACCGGCGTCGACGTTGCTCGCATGACCCGTGAGGATCTGGCCGACCATGAACCCGGGCCTGCCGTTGCCGTGTCCTAGCGCTCGCCCGCGCGGCGCCTCGGCCCACGCGCGCCAAGGAGTACACCTGCGGTTCTCCACCGCGGTGGTGTTGACCGCCATCCAGGGCGAGGCTGATGGAGCCACGGGGTGGGGACAACTGTGTCGGCGGGCGCCGGCCGACACCCAGATCCCGTTCGAGGCGATCGAGGCAGGGGTTCACCACGGCCGCCCTCTCGGTTGGCCGGTGGATCCCGTTGGTCCTACCGTGACGTTGTTGCTCCGGACCCTTGGCATCGCGCAGTCAGCCGTGGCCGAAGGAGATCTCATGAGCAACGCGGAGCTCGGGCAACGTGTGGGTTCCGTTCATCATCGGTCTTCAGCGTTGGGGCGGTGTCGAGGCTCTCGGCGCATTTCGCAGAGGTCTGGCGCTCTTGTCGGGTGCCGAGTGGTTGCGGAGTGAACCCGTCCGGGATGCGTATCGATTCGGGCGATGATCAGGGAGTGCGACTCGTCCGCCTCGGTGGACGGCTGGACCTGCCCGGAGCCGCCGTAGTCCTGAAGGCGGTCGGCGGCGATGGTGACTGCGATGTGCAGACCGTTGTGTTCGACCTCTCCGATCTGGTCGAACCGGTGGAGCCGGACCTGCTGATGATCTTTGCGGCAGCTCAGCGGCATCTGGGGCGCTGGCCGGAGCGGGAGGTTCGTGTGGCAGCAGCCTCGGCGCAGGTCCTTCACGACCTTCACCGGCTCCACGTCGACCGCCTCGTGACGATCGATGCCACCCTCCCCGTGGCTCTCGAACGGATCCGCCGCGCCCGGCACGCCGTGCGTCGCACGCACTGCATGGTCCCGGTGCCGAGCAGCGCCGGTCGGGCGCGTCACTGCATCGACGACCTGTTGACCTCTGTGCCCGACGAGGTCCGGGATGCCGCCGAGTTGGTGACCAGCGAACTGGCCACGAACGTGCTGCGTCACGTCCGGGAGCCGTTCGTCCTGAGCCTGGCATTGACGCAGGCCGAACTGCTCGTCGCGGTGACCGATGCCGACGACCGTCTGCCCATCGTGGTGCCGTTTACCGCGGGCGGCGAGGGGGGCCGTGGCCTGCGCCTCGTCGACAGCCTCAGCACGTCCTGGGGCGTCCGCCTGATCTACAGGGGCGGCAAGACCGTATGGTCCCGGATAGGAACTGCTGCAGAGACAGTGTTGGGTAATCGGTTGATTACACAGTCTTGAGGTCGTCGGCGAGGCGTCGGGCGGGCTTCGGTCTCGATGGGATCATGGGGTCGACAGCGGTGACGATCACGTCGGCGGTCAGGGACCAGGTCGTCACGCCGGGGACCGACCTGGCGTCACCCCTGGGCCACTGCCGTAACGTCGCGCAAGCACCGTTGACAGGTGCTGGACCAGGGTGCGGACGCCGGATCGCGGCACCGGGTCGGAACTTCGAATTCTCCCGGTCCGGCGTGGAGAGCAGCCGGACCGCCGGATCAGCCGCACGCAGGAACAGCGACTGCGGGTCTACGGCCGGGGCATCGCCGCAGCGGGGAGAAGTGCTGTCTCGCCACCGACGAGGCGCCAGCGTTCTGGCGAGGTCTCGTCAGCCGTTGTCGTGGTCGTCGGCGGCGTGCCGGTCGTGGGCGGCGTGTTCGCGGCCCTTCGCAGCATGGGTCCGGTCGGCCTCAGAGTGGAACCGGTCCACCGCAGCCTGGGCTCTCTGCTCGCCCACCGCTTCACGTTTGGTGGCGGCCCGGTCGCGGGCCTCGACCAGGGCCGCCCGGTCACCGGCGCTCTGGTCCGGGTCGCGGCCTGCCCAATCGCGCTCGATCATGGCATGTCCGCGATCGGCGGCGGCATCCTCGATCGGCACGCTGCCGCTCGCCGGTCGCGCTTCGTGGCGTCCAGATCGCGGGCCCTGGCGGTCGCGTCCCGCCGATCCGCCGCCAGGTCCCAGGCGTCCGCGGCAGTCAGCACCCGGTCGACCTCGATGTCCCGGTCCGTGGTGTGGTGATCCCTGTCATCGGCGACCGCGTCACGCTGATCGGCGAGCCGGTCCTGATGATCGGTGCGGCCGTCGAGGAGTGCTCTGCGAGCGTGGCGGGGATTGGCGAGCCGCCGCAGGGGTTGGGCCTGGCCTGAGGCCGGCGACGGTCGATGACGCCCGCCCCGAGGCCAAGGCTCGGGCCGTTGTGACGTCACCTCGGGCCGCTCGACGCGATGGTGATCATCACGTGGGCGAGGGGGACAAGGAAGGGGTCGGCCCTCACGAAGCCTGGCGGTGCGGACCTGACGCGCGGAGGCGGCCCGACCGCCCTGCCTGGCAGGCCGGGGCTACGATCAGGGGAATCGCTCGGGACCCCGGCGTGGAGCTGTCCGCATTGGGCGGACGCCGATACCGAGCGGGGTCCCATGGTCGCCCAAATGCTCCCGCCCGAGAACCTGCGGGAAGTAGGAGAGACATCTCCTGCGCTGCGAGCCACCCATCTGTGGCTCTTCGGCGCCGCCTACGACCTCACTCGCGAGGCCGAGGTCGGTGACGCGCGAGCTCTTCTGCTGGCCTCAGTGGCCGCGGACGGCGCGACGGCGGTGGCCGACACGCTGTCCGCACGCTCGGCGTCCGGTCTCGGTGCCGCGATCGAGCAGGCGTTGCTGGGGCTGGCGGCCCAGTTGGGCGTCGCCTGCGATCCCGTGGGTCGGACGACGGATCGCCGCGCGCTCTTCGTGGCCGGGGCGATGCTCCCCCGCGTGACCAGTGTCGACGACGGCCGCCACGGCGTGACGGTCACCGTGAAGGGTGCGGTCGAGGCAGTGCTGCCCTGCTGCACCCAGTATCTCGACGACCAGGAACGGGCGATTCCGCTGACGCTGGAGGCGCGTCGGCGGCTGCGTCGGGCGGAGGGCGACTACCGGGGCCTGGGTTGCACGGTTGTCGCCGTCGCGCATCGGGCCGT
>Ga0302323_100005910_pt1 | contig 10041 bp, 8 predicted proteins | sample Fen_T0_3_FD_201950 | JGI IMG/M metagenome (GOLD analysis project Ga0302323, IMG submission 201950) | Peat permafrost microbial communities from Stordalen Mire near Abisko, Sweden - Fen_T0_3 | ecosystem: Environmental > Terrestrial > Soil > Wetlands > Permafrost | place: Sweden: Abisko... | reverse complement strand
CGGCAACGTGTTCGAGGAAAAAGTGTTCTGCACCGTGCAGGACAACGGCCGCATCACCGTCTCCAGCGGCACCCAGGCGATGGGCCAGGGCATCGAAACCTCCTTCAAGCAGGTGGTCTCGCGGGTGTTCGGCATTACCCCCGACAAGATCGACGTCATCATGGGCGACACCGACGTCACCACCGGCGGCGGCAGCGTCGGCTCGCGCTCCCTGTTCGTCGGCGGCTCGGCGCTCAAGGTAGGCGCCGAACGCACCATCGAAAAAGCCAAGGAGCTGGCGGCCGAGGATTTTGAAACTGCCGTAGGTGACGTGGTCTACGCCGCTGGCAAGTTCAGCGTCGCCGGCACCGACATCTCGATCGGCCTGTTCGAGCTGGCCGGCAAACAGGAGGGCAAACGCATTCACATCGAATCGACCAGCGCGGTCGGCGCGCCTTCCTGGCCGAACGGCTGCCACATCGCCGAGGTCGAGGTCGACCCCGACACCGGCATCGTCGAGGTGGTCAAGTACAGCTCGGTGAACGATGTCGGCAACGTCATCAACCATCCCATCGTCCACGGCCAGATCCAGGGCGGCGCGGTGCAGGGCATCGGCCAGGCCCTCGGCGAACAGGTGGTCTACGACCGCGAGTCCGCGCAGATGCTCACCGCCTCCTTCATGGACTACACCGCCCCGCACATCGGCATCGTCAGGGACTTCGTCACCGAGTTCGACGAGACCGTGCCTTGCCTCACCAACCCGCTGGGCGCCAAAGGCATAGGCGAGCTGGGCACCATAGGCGCCACCCCCACGGTGGTCAACGCCGTGATCGACGCGCTCGCGCCCAGGGGCATCACCCACCTGGACATGCCGCTCACCCCGGCACGGGTCTGGCAGGCGCTGCAAAAATAAGCGTCGCCCCGGCTTCTTGATCCAGCACGGAGTCTGGCCGTTTCTGGGCCCGACTCCGGCTCGACTCCGGGCTGCGCGCACTGCACCGCCCTGGTGCAAAAACCGGCGCCTCCTTATAAAACCACTGGTATTTTGCGGTGAAAAACTCGTTGGCCACCGGCGATCACCGGGTTTCTGTTGCCGGACCGCGCCGGCACCCTGACAGAAGACGGGTTTTTCCAGACTGCCTGCCGGCCGACGGTCCGCCTCTTGCGCCCACAGTGGCCGCCACCCTCAAAGCAGCCCGACACCTCGCGGCTGTTTCAGCTCCCACCTTTACAAAAGACTGCGAATTCTCGCCCAGCGTCGGCCGCGTCCCAGGCAAATAGCGCCGGCTAGGCGCCAGCCAAGCGTCGGCCCATCGGGACCGGAGTGCAACTGTGCCTGGCCGGCAGGCCTTACCGCCCGGCTCACAATCCGGTCCTGGATGCAGGTGCGCCCGGCAGTGCTGGCGGACCAAAAGATGGGCTGGCGTCGTACTCTCGCGGAAGGGCGGGATGCCCCGCTTCGAGGTCCAAGTGTAGAGGAGAGTGGCACCTAAGTGTGGGTGTTTTGCGGGTGCCTGGCGGCCTCCGACCCCGGCATCGGCAGCGCTGGCCGATACCCCAAGCACGGCCTGCCCACCGCCTCGGGCGCCAGGTCGCCCCAGCCGCGCCAGGCCTGGCGCTATGTACGACAACGAACGGTCCCCATGCCGGCCCGGCCTCATGCTGTCGACGCAGTGCCTTGGCCGTTTTGCGGTCCGGCTGCGGCATTTGGCGCCCGTACCGCGCCAGATGATCAACCATAACGACAATTTCAGGGACACGCGCCATGACCACTGATGCCCTAGCCCCCAACCTGCTCGACGATGACGCAGGCAGCGGGGAAATCATCGCGCAGGTGCGGCGTGAAGCGGCATTGCTCAAGACTGGAGCGCTGCAGAACGCGATCCTGAACAGCGCCAACTTTTCCAGCATCGCCACCGACGAAAAGGGCGTGATCCAGATTTTCAACGTCGGCGCCGAGCGCATGCTCGGCTACACGGCCGCCGAGGTGATGAACCGGATCACCCCGGCCGATATATCCGATCCGCAGGAGGTGATTGCGCGCGCCGAGGCCCTGAGCCTGGAACTGGGCACCTCCATCACCCCGGGCTTCGAGGCCCTCGTGTTCAAGGCCTCGCGCGGCATCGAGGATATTTACGAGCTGACCTATTTCCGCAAGGACGGCAGCCGCTTCCCGGCGGTGGTCTCGGTCACCGCGCTGCGCGACGCCCAGGACGCGATCATCGGTTACCTGCTGATCGGCACCGACAACACCGCGCGCAAGCAGGTGGAAGCCGAGCAGATGCTGCTCGACCAGCGCCTGCGCGACCAGCAGTTCTACACCCGTTCCCTGATCGAGTCGAACATCGACCCGCTGATGACCACCGACTTGCGCGGCATCATCACCGACGTCAACCAGCAGACCGAGGCGCTCACCGGCTGCACCCGCGACGAGCTGATCGGCGCGCCGTTCAAGAACTACTTCACCGATCCGGAGCGTGCCGAGGCCGGCATCAAGCGGGTCCTGCGCGAAGGCAAGGTCACCAACTACGAGCTGACCGCGCGCGCCCGCGACGGCAGGGAAACGGTGGTGTCCTACAACGCCACCACCCTGCACGACCGCGACCGCAACCTGCGCGGGGTGTTCGCGGCGGCGCGCGACGTCACCGAACGCAAGCGCTTCGAGCTGACCCTGCAGGAAACCAACGTCGAGCTGGAAAGCGCGATCGCCGCCGCCGACAAGGCCAACCTGGCGAAGTCCAATTTCCTCTCCAGCATGAGCCACGAGTTGCGCACCCCGCTGAACGCGATTCTCGGCTTCGGCCAGCTGCTGCAGTCGGAAAACCCGGGGCCGACGGCGTCGCAGAAGGCGAGCATAGACCAGATACTCCAGGCCGGCTGGTATCTGCTCGAGCTGATCAATGAAATTCTCGATCTGGCCCTGATCGAATCGGGCAAGCTGTCGATCTCCCTGGAACCGGTCGCCCTGGACGAGGTGATGCTGGAATGCCAGTCGATGATAGAGCCGCAGGCGAACAAGCGCGGCATCCGGATGGACTTTCCGCGCTTCGATCTGCCCCGCTTTGTCAGCGCCGACCGCACCCGGGTCAAGCAGATACTGATCAACCTTCTGTCCAACGCGATCAAGTACAACCAGGTCGGCGGATCGGTGCGGGTGGACTGCGAAGGCAGCGCCGCGGGCCGGCTGCGGGTCAGCATCAAGGACACCGGCGCGGGCCTGCCGCCGGACAAGCTGGCGCAGCTGTTCCAGCCCTTCAACCGCCTCGGCCAGGAAGCCAGCGCCGAGGAAGGCACCGGCATCGGCCTGGTGGTGACCAAACGGCTGGTGGAACTGATGGGCGGCGCGATCGGGGTGAAAAGCACCGTCGGGGTGGGCAGCGTGTTCTGGGTCGAGTTCAATTCGGCCGGCGCGCCTGCTTTCCCCCATGACGCCTCCGAACCCGCCGCCTCGGCCCAGATGCAGGTCGAGAGTGGCGCGCCGCTGCGGACCCTGCTTTATGTCGAGGACAATTCGGCGAACCTGGAACTGGTCGAGCAGCTCATCGCGCGTCGTCCCGACATGCGCCTGCTGACCGCGGTGAACGGCACCTTGGGCGTGGCATTGGCACGCGCCGCGCAGCCGGACGTGATCCTGATGGACATCAACCTGCCCGGGATGAGCGGCACCGAGGCCATGACCATCCTGCGCAAGGACCCGGCCACCGCGCATATACCCGTCGTCGCCCTGAGTGCCAACGCGATCCCGCGCGACATCGAGCGCGGCCTGGAGGCGGGATTTTTCCGCTACCTGACCAAGCCGATCAAAATCAGCGAGTTCATGGAGATCCTCGATGTCGCGCTGGAATTCGCCGACGCCGTGCCGGGCCGGAGCAAGTAGGGGAAAGCGGTGTGGCGCGGACCATGCCGGCCTTATTTGGCGGCCGTCACCATGATCTCCACAAGCATGCCCGGCCGCCACAGCTGCGGTGACAGCAGGCAGGCGCGCACTGGCGGGCTCTTGCGGTCCACCCATTCGTTCCACGCGTCGTTGTGGGCGGCGAACAGGCCCATGTCGGTGAGCCAGACCTGGGCGCTGAGGATTTTCGATTTGTCGGTGCCTGCCGTGGCCAGCAGGGCGTCGATGCGCGCCAGGATCTTGCGGGTCTGGTCCTTCACGTCTCCCAGCTCGCGCGGGTCGGCAGTGACACCGGCCAGGTAGACCATCCCGCCATGGGTGGTGGCATAGCTGATCAGCGGAATGCCGGGAAAGGCTGGGGTCAGTTCGTAGCGTGCTATGGCCATGTACGCTCCTGGCATTGAGGGGAGGGTGATATCGGCGGCGCCGGTGCGGGCCGTCGGGAAAGTGGTTCCGGCAGCCGCGGCGAGGGCGGCCGTGCGGATCAGCTTGCGGCGGGTCAGGTCTGGCATGCGCGTGTTCCGGGGTGCTTGATGATGCGCCAGCTTAGGATTGCGACAGCCATGTGTCCAATGCATAATGACGAGGTCTTCTATCAGCTTTGTGGATGGATGATCCATGGATATCGACGAGATCCAGACCTTCGTCACGGTGGCGCGTCTGGGCAGTTTCAGCCGCGCCGCCCTGGCCCTGCACCGCTCCCAGCCGGCGATCAGCCGGCGCATCGAAATGCTCGAGAGCGGGTTTGACGTGCCCCTGTTCGAGCGCGGCCGCGGCGGCGTCGCGCTCACCGATGCCGGTGCCGCCTTGCTGCCGCATGCCGAGGCCATGCTGGCCGCCGCCAGGGATGGCGCCGAGGCGGTGAGCGCCGTGCGCCAGGGCGAAGGGGGCGCCGTCACGCTGGCTCTGGTGGGCAGCCTGGCCAATGCCGGGCTGACCGACCTGCTCGGGAGGTTCCGGGAGCGCCATCCGCAAGTGCGCCTGGACCTGCAGACGGCGATCAGCCAGACCGTCGGTGACCTGGTGCTGCGCGGCGCGGCGCAACTCGGGCTGCGCTACCTGGCCGATCCCCGGCCGGGCCTGGTGTCGCAGACGATTGCGATGGAGCAAATGCGCGTGGTCTGCGCCGCGGACCATCCCCTGGCCGACGGGCGGCGCCATCGCGCCAGCGAACTGGCCGGCGAGAAGTGGGTGGCTTTCGCCTCCTCGCGCTCGCCGCGCGAGTCCTTTGTGCAGTTCCTCGAGGGCAAGCTGCGGGCTGCCGGGCTGGGCGATCTGGACGTCCTTCCCATCGACGGCCTGACCGCGCAAAAGCGCCTGGTGGAAGCGGGCTTCGGCATCGCGCTGCTGGCCGAGAGCGGCATCGAGGAGGAGCTGCGCACCGGCACGCTCAAGGTCGTCGACGTTCCCGCCCTGCAGGCGAGCATCCCGGTGACCGTGGTGCACCGGCGCGATGGCTACCTGGGCGCCGCCGCGCGCAGCCTGCTGGCGATGATCACCACGCCGCAGGCAGCGGCGCGCGGCAGGGCCGCAGGTGCGGGCAGGGCCGCCAGGGGCAAGGAGCGCAAGCGCGCCTAGCGCGCCAGGTTCTCGGCGGGCGCCGGCACCTTGGGGCGAAGGTGGCCGCTACGCTCACTCCGCGACTGCTGTGCGGCCGATTGGCGCCGGCCCGGCCGGAGCGCCGTACACTGTGCGTTTTCACGGCAGGCGAACCGGACTCATGCGATTGACGCAACTGGACCTGCGGCCGATTCCCGCGGCGGCCAGCCTGGCGCGGCTGAGTGGCGCCGATGTGGCTGGCGCGCTGGCGCAGGCCGCCGCCGAGCCCGAACCGGCCAACCGCTTCATGCGCATGTTCCAGGTGCTGCAGGCGATGGGGCAGGATGCGCTGGCCCTGGAGATGCAGGCCAAAGCGCTGGAGCGGCGTTGCCTGTACCGGATCGCCGGCCCGGCCGCGCCGGCGCTGCGCCTGCTGGCCCTGATGGGGCCGGGCACCATGCTGGACAACGCGCCGCTCGACTTCCTGCTCGAGGGCAGCGATGTACGCCTGGACCTGCTGTACCTGTTGCCGGGCGCGGCGCTGCCCGCCGAACTGCCCGAGCACGATGTGGCGATCGTCGCCCTGGCCGAGTCGCAAAAAAGCCGCCCGCTGCTGGCGCGGATCGAGGAGTTGATTGCCCTTTGGCCGCGCCCGGTGCTCAATCACCCGCAGGGGATACTGCGCTGCGCGCGCGACCGCGCCTGGCAAGTCCTGGCCGGAGTGCCCGGGCTGCTGGTTCCGCGGACGCGCAAGCTGGCCCGCGAGGAGTTGCGCGGCGCGGACCTGCCCTGCACCATCCGCCCGGTCGACACGCAGGCCGGCAAAGGGCTGGAGAGAATCGACTCTCCGGACGGTCTGGCAGCCTACCTGGCAAGCCATCCGGAGCCGTGGTTCTATGTGTCGGACTTTGTCGACTGCGCCGGCGCCGACGGCCTGTACCGCAAGCTGCGCATCGCCCTGATCGACGGGCGTCCCTATATCTGCCATCTGGCGATTTCCGCGCACTGGATCGTCCACTACCTGCCGGCCGGGATGGAGGCGAGCGCGGCCAAGCGCGCAGAAGAGGCTACGCTGATGCAGGCCTTCGACATCGGTTTCGCCGTACACCACCAGCAGGCGCTGCAGGCCATCGCCACCGGCTTGGGCCTGGATTACGTGGTGATCGATTGCGCGCAAACCCGCGACGGCCGCCTGCTGCTGTTCGAGGCCGACATCCGCGGCTGGATCCACGCCACCGATCCGCCCGCCCTGTTTCCCTACAAACCGGCGGTGATGCAAAGGGCGTTCGACGCGTTTCGCGCGATGCTGCTGGCGCGGGCGGCAGCGCGCTGAGCGCGCCGATTCACGGCCGGCGCGGCCGCGCTCAAACAGGTTCCGGATGCGGTATATTTATACAGTATTGGGGCGCGGTGCAGGCCGGCCCTGGCCTGCCGTACCGCAACCCGCGGCGGCCGCGAAACCGCGGCTGCGACCCTGGAGTCTTGTGCCATGAACTATCGGCATCGCCGGCAAAGCCTGCCAGCACGCGCGTTCGAGGACAGGTACGCCGCGGCCGACTTGCGCCGCCTCGAACCGACGCGCGCCGAGGCGGCCCTGGCGGCCATCCTCGACGAACTCGGCGGCGGCGCGCTGCGCGGCGAATACAAGCGCGAGTGGCCGGTGGGCGACTGGTGCGTCGACTTCTATTTTGCTTCGATCCGCCTCGCCATCGAGGTCGACGGCGGCTACCACCGCGCGCAGTCGCGGTGGCGCCTGGACCAGCGCAAGGCGGCCGACCTTGAGGCGCGTGGCATCACCCTGCTGCGCCTGGCCAATCCCGAGGTGTTCGGCGACCGCATGCGCCTGATCGAGCGCCTGCGCGCGGCCTGGCGGCAGGCCGCGTCTCGAACCCGGAATGAACCGCGCGTCGAACCCAACCAGGCGCGCGAACCGTCCATGCCTTACGGCGTCGGCGATTCGCGGACTCGCCGCGTCTACCTGTTCTACTTGCCGTACATGTACCCGCGGCTCCACGGCGTGGGATTGAGCAGGCTGTCGGCCCCGGCCTTGCACACCAGCACCTGGTGGATGGATACCCAGTGCTGCGAGAAGGCATACGCGCAGCCGGCCAGGTAGACCCGCCAGACCCGGTAGGTCAGGTCGGGCACCAGGCGCTTGACTTCGTCGGTGTGCGCTTCGTAGTTCTCGGCCCAGATCTGCAGGGTGCGGGCATAGTGGCGCTTCAGGGATTCCACATCCAGCGCCTCCAGGCCGGCGGCTTCCATCTCCTTGAGCACCAGCGAGAGGTGCGGCAGTTCGCCGTGCGGGAACACGTATTTCTCGATGAAATCGGATGCGCCGTAGGGCGTCGCGCCGTTTTCCGGGTCGGTGGAGGTGATGCCGTGGTTCATCGCCAGGCCGCCGTCGCGCAGCAGCTTGCCGATCTTGCCGAAATACAGGCGCAGGTTCTTCAGGCCGACGTGCTCGAACATGCCCACCGAGGTGATCTTGTCGAAGCTCTCGTCGATGTCGCGGTAGTCCTGCAGGCGTATCTCCACCTGGCCCGTGAGCCCCTCGCGCGCCACCCGCTCGCGGGCATAGTCGTACTGGTTCTGCGACAGGGTGATGCCCACCACCCTGGCGCCGCGCTGCGCCGCGCGCACCGCCAGGGCGCCCCAGCCGCAGCCGATGTCGAGCAGGCGGTCACCGGGTGCGAGCATGATCTTGTTGAGTATGTGGTCCAGCTTGGCGGTCTGGGCGGCGGCCAGGTCTTCCGTGGCGGTCGGGAAATAGGCGCAGGAGTAGACCATCTGCGGGTCCAGCCAGAGGTGGTAAAAATCGTTCGAGACGTCGTAGTGGTGGGCGATGTCCTCGGCGTCGCGGCTCCGGGTGTGCACCGCGGCGCGCATGATGCGCCCGAAGCGCCCGGTCTTCTCGACCCCGGCGCGCGCCAGGCCGGAGGCCACCTCGATGATGTCGGCGGCCTTGCCCACCAGGTCGAAGTGGCCGCCCACATAGCCTTCGGCCAGGTTGTCCAGGCTGGGCGGGAGCAGGAACTTGAGGGCGCCGGCGCCGGGCAGCGTCAGGGTCACCTTGGGCGCCCCGCCCAGCGCATACTCGCCGCCGTTCCACAGCTTGAGCCTGAGCGGCACATTGGCGCGCTTGCCGATGCCGTGTACGAACTGATCTACTTGCCTTTCCCAGAACATGTTTGACTCCTTCTCCCTGTAGCCAACGTTTCGAGGATGCCTGGCGAATGGTCCGCTTGTTTGTTTTTACGTGGGTATGCAATCCTCGGCTTGAGAAAAATCAACTCGGTGGTTCGGTGTTGTAAATCGGCACTTCGCCCTAGTGCAGTCTGGCCGATGGCCGCCGGGCCGCACTGTCGTGGGCAGTCGGATCCGATTGTCGGTCAGCGCTGACGGTGGCAGCGTGCATCCGTTCTGACTATGTCAACGTAATAATTAGATCACAAGCCGGGCCACTTTTTCCAGCCTCCCTGATTGATTCTGTCAATCTCCTCGATAGCTTTATTTGTGCGCGGATTTGCCTTCCGACAGCGCGCCGGGGCCATGCGCTGATGCAAAATGCGGGGACCGGCGTTGCGTTGGCGGCACGCATGTTGATGCCGGCCCGTTGGTTCACCCACTCTGACCTGCTTCGAGGAGCTAGCCATGGCTACACGCGGATTTACCGGCCGGCCCAGGCCGGCAGGCGCGGCCAACCGGGTGCCGCCCGGGCAGTCGCTGACCGAGGATTTTCCGGTGCTCTCGGCCGGCCCGACGCCGCAGGTGGGCACGGCAGCTTGGTCCTTCAATCTCAAGGTGGGCCCCAAGACCGTGGCCTCGTGGAACTGGGATCAGTTCAACACCCTGCCGCAGACCGAATGGGTGCGTGACATCCACTGCGTGACCACCTGGTCCAAGCTGGACACTGCCTGGGGCGGGGTGCTGATCGACGACATCCTGGCGGCGGCGGGCGTCGCGCCGCCCACGCCCTTCATCCTGGCGCATTCCTTTGACGACTACAGCACCAACGTGCCGGTCGCCGACCTGGTCGGCGGCAAGGCGATGGTCGCCCTGCGCTACGACGGCCAGCCCCTTGAGCCCGAGCATGGCGGGCCGGCGCGCCTGCTGGTGCCGCACCTGTATTTCTGGAAATCGGCCAAATGGGTCAGCGGCCTGCAGTTCACCGGCCGGGACGAAGCGGGATTCTGGGAACTGCGTGGCTACCATATGTACGGCGACCCCTGGCGCGAGCAGCGTTTTGATGACGATTGAAGCGCGCACCCACACGTTGGGCAGCGGGCTATCCAGGGTGGCAGGGTGGTGAGCGCGGCGAACGGCGGGCCGGTGCCCGGCGTGCCCGATACGCGCTGGCAGAACGCGCGCATCTCCGCGATTGTCGAGCGCACGCCCGGCGTAAAGAGCTTCATGCTCACCCTGCCCCGGCCGTTTGCATTCCGCGCCGGCCAGCATGTGGACCTGCGCCTGAGCGCGCCGGACGGCTACCAGGCGCGGCGCAGCTATTCGATCGCCTCGGCGCCGGAAGCCGGCGGCGACCTGGAACTGAGCATCGAACTGTTGGCCGACAGCGAGGTTTCGCCGTATTTCCACCAGGTGGCGCGGGTCGGCGACGAGGTCGAACT
>Ga0302323_100005908_pt1 | contig 10043 bp, 9 predicted proteins | sample Fen_T0_3_FD_201950 | JGI IMG/M metagenome (GOLD analysis project Ga0302323, IMG submission 201950) | Peat permafrost microbial communities from Stordalen Mire near Abisko, Sweden - Fen_T0_3 | ecosystem: Environmental > Terrestrial > Soil > Wetlands > Permafrost | place: Sweden: Abisko... | reverse complement strand
CGATACTCAACCGCCCCCCAAACGCAGAGCGACCCGGAGGGGGGCATCCCATCCGGGTCGTTGGAGGTTACCTGGAAGTTTACTTGGAGATAGAAACCAAATCAGCGAGCGCTGCTCTCGCTGTCATAAGAGATCACGCAGACCTCGGCAGGATTCTTGTTGCTACAGTCGACCACCTGCTGGCGGACCAACGAACCGCCATCGCGCTGCGCGCGGGGAGTGGCGTTCTGGGCCGACAACGAAGCCAGGGTGCAGATCGCGCCGAGCGGAATAATGAAGAAGCGGAACGATGGCTTTAGCATTTTCGAAACCCCTCTTCTCGCTGGTCTGTTCGGCGTTCGTGATTTTGTTGTAACGAGCGTCTTTTTCCGCCTGATGTCGCCAATTGTTTCATTTGTTTCGTGGGCCATGCCCCGCCGCCGCGGGCGGCAGGCCGGAATCTGGCATCCAGAATCGCATCAACCTATTGAAATAGTTGTATTTTCAAGCAGCGAGGCTGTCGACCCCGGCTCCCCTCAGCAGGTCGGCGAGCTGTTTGCGGGCATAGAACATTCGGGTCTTCACCGTGCTCTGGGGAATCCCGATGATCGCGCCGGCCTCTTCCACCGACTTCTCGTGGTAATAAACCAGGTTGATGATCTCGCGGTGCGCCGGCGACAGCTTGGCGACGCAGGCGCGCAAAATGGCACTGGTGTCGCTGCGGTCGAGCGAGGCTTCGGGCGTATCGGCCTCGTCGGCGATTTCGAGCATGTCTTCCTGCTCGATGTCCTCATGCCGGCGCTGGCGCAGCGCCGTCAGCGCCTTGAAGCGGGCAATCGACAACAGCCAGGTTGAAACCTGCGAGCGGCCCTCGAACTGGCTGGCGGTGCGCCAGACATCCAGAAATACCTGGCTGACCAGATCCTCGGCCATGGTGGCGTCGCGCACGATGCGCAGGATGAAACGGTAAACCCGCACATTATGACGGGAATATAGAATATGCATCGCCGTCCTGCCGCCTTCGACAATGCTTTCCAGCAACATTTCATCCGAAGTCGCCTGTGCAGCGGTGATGCTCTGGCGGGCAGCGGCGTTGATGGCGATGACGTTCGGCATGACTGGCTCCCGGTGTCGCCGCTTCGACGGCGCTTCGTTGAGCGAATTGTTAATGAGCCAAAGTTTCCGGACTTCTGCACGCCAAGGGGAAAATGGTTTCATGTATGAAAGAATTGTTTCGTCGGCGCCGCAGCGACGAAACATTCGGGATCGAAATACCAGCAATTTGAATTAGATGGGTTTTATACGGCGTGGATCGATTCTGAGCCGCACCTCTTTACCGGCGCTCGCCACAGGTCCCAAGACAATATTCGCGGCCCGCACGATCGGTACGAAACGACTCGACGAATCCGCCTTGCCGCTGAGCCACAAAGACGGTCTTTCCGTCGTCGCCGCCGAAGGCGAGGTTGGTCGGTTCCCTGGCGCTGAGCCTGATCTCGCGCTTCAACTTGCCGCCTGGGGTCAGCACGGCGATCGTGCCCTTCAGGATCCGCGCCACGTACAGATTGCCCTCGGTGTCAGTGCGCAGGCCGTCGATGCCGAAATCGTCGAATCGCTTTATCAGTTTGGCCGAAAGCAACCGCGCGCCGTCGATTCGGTACGACCAAATCTCGCGCGTATCGGACTCCCCGACATAGAGTGTCTTGCCATCCGGGCTGAGATCGATGCCGTTGGTCGTGCTCATAGGCCGATCGGCGATCATCTTCTCGCCCACGACATTGCCGCCGGCCGATTTCGCGACGCGCCAGATCTGACCATCGTGCTGCTTCCAGCGCGGATCGCTCGCATAGATGGTACCGTCGGTTGCAATGGTGAGATCGTTCGGCTGATTGAAGTCGTCGGAATGGAAATAGGTTTCGACATCCTTGCCGTCAGGCCCGACCAGAAGGATGTTGTGCTTCTTGTAGTCGGCGACGAACATCCGTCCGTCCCGATCGAAGCGGATCGCATTGCCGATACTGCCTTCCGGCAGCACCGCGAACAATTCCGATTGCCCGGCGCCGGCCGGCAGTTTTCCGATCGTGCCCGGCTTGCCGAAATTGACGACGTAGAGATTGCCCCGCGCATCGACCGCCGGCCCTTCGATGCCGAAAGTGTATTCGCCCGGCGGCGTGACTTGCTGGCTTTGATATGGCGCTTGCTGGGCTGCCGCGGGCGATAGCAGCATCCCGGCTGCGGCAAGCTTGCAGAGGAGCGAGGCTGTTCTGCTCGAGATCGTAACTTTCCGCATCCGTGCACTCGCCGTTCAAATAGAGATCGGCCGGACGTGAGATGCGGCTGAAGCTCGGCTTTTCCTTGGTTTGGTGGTAGACCAACATATGGCCTCGGATTGCGCCGCATTCGTGTCCGGCGCTAAACCCTGGCGAAATCAGGCAAAACGCCGCAAGCGGCGTCGACTGTTCGTTCCAGACCGCTGAACACGGAAAAAATCGGGGCTGGCGCCGATCAGGCCTTCTCGCCCGCGGGCGAGAACAGGTATCCGCCGCCCCTGATGGTGCGTATGACCGCGGGCTTGGTCGGATCAATCTCGATCTTGCGCCGGATTCGCATGATGCGCAGATCGACGGCGCGATCGAAGGCCTCGCTGTCGCGGGCATTGGCGAGTTCCAGCAGCCGTTCGCGCGACAACACGCGTTTCGGATTGGCTGCGAACACCTTGAGCAGGCCGAATTCGGAAGCGGTCAGCGGATGCTCGTTGCCCTCGTCGTCGCGCAGCGCCTGTGCCTCGAGATCGAGCCATTTGGTTCCGAATCGCACCAGCTGGTCTTTCGCCGCCTTCGCAGCCGCCGCCTCCGGCGTCGCCACCGGGCCCCTGGCAGGCGCGCTGCGCCGCAGCACCGAACGGATCCGCGCCATCAATTCGCGCAGCTCGCAGGGTTTTGCGATGTAATCGTCGGCGCCGAGTTCGAGGCCGACCACGCGATCGATCGGGCTCGCCGTGGCCGTCAGCATGATCACGGGAACATTGATCCGGCTTTTCAGGTCGCGGATGATCGAAAGCCCGTCCTCCTCCGGCATGTTGAGGTCGAGCACGACGAGATCGGGCACCGAACTCTCGATGGCCTCGCGCAGGGTCTTGCCGCCGTCGCATAATGTCACGGCAAAGCCGTGCATCTTGAGGTATTCGCCGACCATCTCGCGGGCGGGCGCCTCGTCGTCGACAACGATAATGTGCGGGCTCTGGGTCATGGTGCCTCTGTGGCGGGCAGGATGACCGTGAAGGTCGATCCCTGACCGGGTCCGCCGCTATTGGCCGTCACCTGGCCGCCATGCATGTCGATAATGCGCTTGACGATGGACAGGCCGAGACCGGTCGAACTTTCGCCGGCGGTGGGTTTTGCCGAAAGCCGCTGGAAGCGGCCGAACAATCGCCCGAGATCTTCGGGAGACAGACCCGCACCTTCGTCGGCGATGCGGATGACGGTGTTGTTCTGCTCGTGGGAAACCACCACCGTGATCTTGCCGCCGATCGGCGAGTATTTGATGGCATTGCTGATCAGATTGTCGATCGCCTCGCGGATCCGGTCGGCGTCGCACATGGTGACGAAATCGGGCGGCGCCGATACCGTGATGGCCTGCTGCTTGTTGGCCGCCAGCGGCTGATTGGCGTCGACGACCTCACTGACCAGGCCTGCGATATCGACCGCTTCGCGGCGGATGGTGATGTCGAAGGCGTCAGCCATCGCGTCCGAAATCAGATGGTCGACCATCGAGGTCAGCCGCCTGGTGGCGTCGCGGATGTGTTCGACCTGGGCGGTGACGCTCTCCTTGGGCGAGCCGGCGCTGATCAGTTCGGTCAGCATTTCGGTGCGGCCGAGGATCACGCCGAGCGGGTTCTTCAGATCGTGGGCCACGGTGCCGAGAATTTCGTTCTTGAAGCCGTTGGCGCGCTGCAGCCGCATCCACTGCGACGACAGCCGGCGGTTGGCCTGCATCAGCGCGCGGGTGCGCTGGGCGACGCGGTCCTCGAGCTGGGTGTTGGCCGCATTCAGCTGCTGATAAAGAATGACATTGTCGAAAGCGATCGACAGCCGGCTGGAAAAAATCTCGACCAGTGCGCGGTCGGTCTCCGAGAGCGGGCGTTCCGCCTGCAGCAGCACGACCACTTCGCGCCCACTGCCGGTGCGCAGATAGAGCACGCTGCGGTGGTCGGCAAACTCGTTCTTGCGGCGCTGGAACGCCGCTTCCACCATATGCCGCAGATCCGGATCGAGCGATCTAGATCCGTCGCTGCCGATGAACCGGCTGTAGCAGCCCGAGCCCGCCAGCACCGAGAAGTCGGTGCCGTCGACGCCGCCATCGTCGCGCAGCACCAGAATGCCGGCGCAATCGACATTGAGCAGCGAGGCGAGCTGCGTCAGCACGCCTTCGGCGAGGCGCTGCATCGACTTGAAATCGTACAAAGTGGAGGCGGCGTCGATGATGATTTCCAGGCCGCGCCGCGTCTGCACCATGCGCTCGAGCTGCTGATAACTGCGCAATGCGGCGGTCAGCGAGGTGAACAGCTTGTCGGCGGTCAGTTCGGTCTTCGCCTTGTAGTCGTTGATGTCGTACTGGACGATGACCCGGCGCTCCGGCGCCTGGCCGGGCTGGCCGGTGCGCAGGATGATGCGGACGGTCTCGTTCTTGATCTCGTTGCGGATGTACTCGACCAGATCGAGCCCGGCGGCGTCGGTTTCCATGATGACGTCGAGCAGCACCGCGGCGATATCGGGATGGGCGCGCATCAGGGTGCGACCCTCGGCCGCCGAATAGGCCGACAGGATTTCCAGGGTCTGACCGTTGAGATTGTAGTCGCTCAGCGCAAAGCGCGTGCCTTCGTGCACGGCATGATCGTCGTCGATGACAGCGATTTTCCATCTGCGCGCGGTCGAGGTTGCCGGAGCGGTTCCGGAATCGTCGATCAGGTGGAGGACATCGTCCTGTTCGGCCATTGATGGGTCCCGTCGCTTGCTTGTTCTGCGGTCGCCTGGCCGCCCTTGGCGGCCCTCGGCATGATAATGCGAAATGTTGTACCTTGTCCCAGCCTTGAATCCAGCATCATCCGGCCGCCGAGCTGCTGTGTGACGAGGTTATAGACGATGTGCAGGCCGAGTCCGGTGCCGCCTTCGTTGCGGCGCGTCGTAAAGAACGGGTCGAATGCCTGCCGCTGCACGTCCGGCGTCATTCCGGCCCCATTGTCGGCAAAAATGATCTCGACATCGTCGCTGCCGCGGGGCCGCGCCGAAATCGAGATGGTTCCGGCGCGTCCGTCGGCGAAGGCATGATTGGCGGCATTGAGGAACAGGTTGGTCAGAATCTGCCCATACGAGCCCGGATAGCCGTCGATGACAAGGCCTTCCGGTACGTCGACCGACAGCTCGATCGGCGACCGCTTCAGAACCGGGCGCAGGCTGGCGATGATCTGGTCGGTCGCCTCGCTTAAGGAGAATTGCCGGCGCTCCGCATGCGAGCGATCGACCGCGACCTGCTTGAACGACTGAATGAGCTCGCCGGCGCGATGCAGGTTGGCCACCAGCTGCTGAGCCGCGTCGCGCGAGGAACGGACGAACTCCTCGAGCTGGGACCGCCGCAACTGACCCTCGGATCTCAACTCCGCTTCGAACATTTCGGCGCGGCGCGCGAAACTGGAGGCAACCGTCAGGCTGATGCCGATCGGATTGTTCACTTCATGAGCGACGCCGGCGACCAGGCCGCCGAGCGCGGCCAGACGTTCGGCGTCGATCAGGTTCTGCTGCGCGGCGTTGAGTTCGAGCAGCGCGCCCTCGGCCTTTTCCTTGGACGTGCGCAACTCGTCTTCGGTCTTGCGCTTGGCGATGGCGTTTTCGCGAAACACTTCCACCGCGCGCGCCATCGCGCCCACTTCGTCCTTGGCGCCCGTGCCCTGCACGCGCCGGTCGTAATGGCCCGAGGTGATGGCGTGCATCGCCGCCATGATCTGCTGCAGCGGCAGCCGGATCGAGAGCGCGATCACCACGCCGGCGGTAATGATGATGCCGAGAAAGATCACCGCGATCGACAGCACCTTGCGGGAGATGTCCGCCAGCGTCCGGTCGAAGGTTTCCTGCGCCTTCTGCTCGCGCTGGCGCATCTTGACCGACAATGCGTCGATGGCGCCGATGGCCTCGGCCTGGCTGGCGTCGATGGTGTTGCGCAACAGCTCGGTCCGGCTTGCGAGCTGTTCCGACAATTTTCCAAAGCCTTCGCGCAGCGCCACGGTTCGCAGGTTCAGCCGCTGCAGCGCCATGCGCTGCAAATCGTTGTCGGCGAGGTCGGCCATGACGGGGATGGTCTTCTCGATGGTCTCGGTGCTGCGGCGGGCTTCTTCGGCGGAGGCCGACGCCAGCGACAGATAGTAGGCGTTGGCGGCGACCAGCATCGTGGTGAACGCCTCGCGGGATTTGCCGAGTGACGGCCAGATCAGGGCGTCGCGGTGTCCGGTGGCGCCCTCGATGATCGAATAAAGCCCGGCCATCTCCCGCGCCGGGGTTAGCACCTGCTCCTCGTAGGTCTTCGAAATCGTGGCCTGGACGCCGCGCAATTCGCCGAAACCGTTGAGGAAGCGATCGGTAACGCGCTCGAGTTCCTCCACCGATCCCGACAGCATCGGGTCGGTCGAGGCCCGCGTGGTTAGCGTCCCCAATACCGCCTCGCGCAACAGCAATATTTCGGCGAACAGCTCCGGGCTCGGCTGATTGATGTAGCGGTGGATCAGGTTCTGCAGACGGCCGGTTTCGCTCTCCAGCAGTGCCAGGATCTTGTCGGACTCCCGCACCTGACGCACGTCGTCCCAGGCCGAGCCGAGCACCTGGGCGCCGTTCCAGATCATCGCGGCGAGCACCACCACCACCGCCGAGTTGAGCGCCGCAATCGACAGGATGCGCCAGCGGATCGGCACCGCGCGGACCAGCCCGACGATGGTGGCACGGCCGCGCGCGGCGAGACCCGCCGGCCGTTCCACTTCGTCCTGCTGGTGCGTTGCCAAAACCAACTCACTCCGTCTTGCGAATTCGTTCGATCAGTTGCGCGGCCGCGGGATCGCGCTGCGCCTTGGCGTAGATTCCGGTCATCGCGGCCTCGAAAGGCTTGCGGTCGAAGTCGGTCACGATGGTAACGTCGGCGGCCCTGGCCTGCGCGCGGGATTGATCCTCGAGATTCTTCCACTTCTCGCGCATGAACTCGCTGGACCTTTTCGCGGCCTCGCGAAAGATCTTGCGGTCCTCCGCCGACAGGCTCTCCCACGCCTTCCGCGACATCACAAGTACTTCCGGACTCATGGTGTGTTCGGTGAGGGTGTAGAAGCCGGCATATTTGTAGTGATCCGTGGTGACGAAGGACGGCCAGTTATTCTCCGCGCCATCGATCAGTTTTGTGGCAAGCCCGGTGAGGACCTGTCCATAGGGCAGTTCGATCGCCTCGGCGCCGAGCGCCTTGATCATGTCCGACATCAGTTCCGATTGCTGCACGCGGAGCCGCAACCCCTTCATGTCCGCGACCGAGCGGACCGGCCTGACGCTGTTGTAGATCGAGCGCGCCCCGGAATCGTAAAAGGCCAGCCCGACAAAGCCGTAGGGCTCGAAGCTACCCAGGATTTCGTTGCCGATAGGGCCATCCAGCACCTTCTGCAAATGCTCGATCGAACGAAACAGAAACGGCATCGCCAGCACATTCATCGCCGGCACAAAAGTTCCGATCAGCGCCACATTGGTGCGGTTGAGGTCGATGGCGCCGGCGCGGGTCTGCTCGATGGTTTCCTTCTCCTCGCCGAGCTGACGCGAATGAAATACCCGGATCTGGTGGCGGTCGCCGCTGTCTTCTGCGATCAGGCGGCCCATGTAGCGCAGCGCCTGCACGGTCGGATAGTCTTCGTTTTGGGTGTCGGCGGCACGAAATTCCCGCGCGACGGCCCCCGTCGCGTACGCCGTCAAAGACAGCGCAACCGCGAGTGCTACGGTCCGCGAAAGGTCGGCGCGGCTGTACACAGGCAACTATCCCCCTAGGGTGCGTCGATGGTGGGGAAAAAAGGTTCAATGCAATTTAGCAGAAGCCGACGCGCAATGGCTATATCTGCCAGCCAGCTACGATTATGGTCAATGCTGCGCTGCGTTTGCGCTTTGCGGATTGAAACCGCTGGCGCAGGGTTTTATCAGGACGCATGACGCGCGCAAGGCGCGCAGCCATGGCGGCGGATTAGAGTGGTTCGATCGTGAAATCGGCTTTGAGATTTTTGCAGTTCGCCGCCGCCTTTGCAGCGGTCACCATGGCGTCTCCGGCCCATGCCGTCACCGAGATCATGTGGTGGCACGCGATGTCGGGCGAACTCGGCCGGCAATTGGAAAAGCTGGCTGCGGATTTCAACGCGTCGCAATCCGAATACCGGATCGTCTCCAGCTACAAGGGCAACTACACCGAAACCGTGACCGCGGCGATTTTCGCGTTCCGCTCGCGCAGCCAGCCCGCCATCGTTCAGGTCAACGAGATCGCCACCGCGACCATGATGGCCGCGAAGGGCGCGATCTATCCGGTGTACGAACTGATGCGGGACGAGCAGGAGGCATTCTCGCCGGCCGCCTATCTGCCGGCGGTGACCGGCTATTATTCCGATGTCGCCGGCAACATGCTGTCGTTCCCGTTCAACGCCTCGACGCCGATCCTGTATTACAACAAGGACCTGTTCCGCGCCGCCGGTCTCGATCCGGAAATCGCGCCGAAAACGTGGGCCGACGTCGGCGCTGCGGCGAAGCGGCTGCGCGCGGCCGGCAGTGCCTGCGGGTTCACCACGTCGTGGCCGTCATGGATCAATGTCGAGAATTTTTCCGCGTTCCACAATTTGCCGATCTCGACCAGGGCCAACGGCTTCGGCGGCCTCGACGCGGTGCTGACGTTCAACACTCCGCAGCTGGTGCGCCATATCGCGCAACTGGCGGAATGGCAGACCACCAAGGTGTTCGACTATGGCGGTCGCGGCGCCACCGCGGAGCCGCGGTTCCAGAATGGCGAATGCGGGATTTTCATGGGCTCATCGGCGACCCGCGCCGACATCAAGGCCAATTCCAAATTCGAGGTGGGCTACGGCATGCTGCCGTTCTGGCCCGACGTCGAAGGCGCGCCGCAAAACACCATCATCGGCGGCGCAACTTTGTGGGTGCTGCGGGACCGGCCGCGCGAAGAATACAAGGGCGTGGCGAAGTTCTTCGGCTTCCTGTCGAAACCGGAAATTCAGGCAGCCTGGCACCAGAACACCGGTTATTTGCCGGTGACGCGCGCCGCGTTCGATCTGACCCGGGCGCAAGGCTTTTACGACCGCAACCCGGGGGCTTCGATCTCGATCGAGCAGATGACCTTGAAGCCGCCGACCGAAAACTCCAAGGGCGTTCGACTCGGATCGTTCGTGCTGATCCGCGATGCGATCGACGACGAACTGGAGCAGGCCTTTTCCGGCAAGAAATCCGCGCAAGCCGCACTAGATGCCGCGGTCGAGCGCGGCAACCGGCTGCTGCGCCAGTTCGAGCGGGCCAATCCGGACCGCTGACGATCCGTCCTTTTGACTGAGTCAGTCCGAAAGATGCAGCCTCAAATCCAGACGTCATTCTCGGCCGTGCGATCGCCGCCCTCATGGCCGGTATTGAGTACGCCGCGCGGCTCGATCAGCAGCAGTTTGACCTCGCGTTCGGCGTAAGGCTTGTGTTCGACGCCTTTCGGGACGACGAACATTTCGCCGGCTGCCACCTGGACCGCTCCATCGCGAAAATCGATCCTCAGATCGCCCTCCAGCACAATGAAAGTCTCGTCCGTATTCTTGTGATCGTGCCAGACGAAGTCACCCTCAAGCTTCACGATCTTGAACTGGTAATCGTTCATTTCGGCAATGACCTTCGGCTGCCACTGCTCGTCGAAAAGTCCGAACTTTTTGCCGAAGTTGATCGCCTCGTAGCCCATGTCGCCGCTCCGAAAACTGATCGTGCGATTATATCGTTTCCGGGACAGCCGTGGAGCCGCCTCCCCGT
>Ga0302323_100005904_pt1 | contig 10052 bp, 8 predicted proteins | sample Fen_T0_3_FD_201950 | JGI IMG/M metagenome (GOLD analysis project Ga0302323, IMG submission 201950) | Peat permafrost microbial communities from Stordalen Mire near Abisko, Sweden - Fen_T0_3 | ecosystem: Environmental > Terrestrial > Soil > Wetlands > Permafrost | place: Sweden: Abisko... | reverse complement strand
GGTCGCCCCCGGTGCGCCGCCGATCGACGGCGGACGTGTCGTAGCGTACCTAGCGACCCGGCCGGCACGAGAGCCCGGGAGCGCGCCGGGGAACGCGGCCTGTCCGCGGGTCGTCGTCGTGACGGCACGATCCGACGACCCCCTGCGAGGAGGCCCGCCGCCCGGCGACCGCGAGATGACCGACACCGCGCCCGAGACCGCCCCGCCGCCACCGGCCCCAGCGCCGCCGCGCGCGACCGCGCGGCTGGTCGTGGGCACGTTCGGCGAGGTGCTCCTCACCCTCGGCGCGCTGCTGCTGCTCCTCTGCGTCTACCAGCTGTTCTGGACGAACGTGACGAGCGCGCAGGCCATCGCCGCGGGTCGTGACGAGCTCGCGCAGCAGTGGCGCGACGCGCCGCACGCCCAGGGCAGCACCGCCCCGCCGCTCGCGGCTCCGGCGTACGGGAAGGCCTTCGCCCTGCTCTACATCCCGCGCCTGGGGGACAAGGTGTGGGGGCTGCCGCTGCTCGAGGGCACCGGCAAGGACGTGCTGGCCAAGGGCGCGGGCCACTACGTCGCCACCGCGCTGCCCGGCCAGGTGGGCAACTTCGCCCTCGCGGCGCACCGATCCACGCACGACGAGCCGTTCGCGAACTTCCCCGACCTGCGCGCCGGCGACAAGGTCTACGTGCAGACCCAGAGCACCTGGTACACCTACACGCTCACCACGGACGACCCGACGCTGGCGCCCTCGGACGTGTGGGTGGTCGACCCCGTGCCCGGGCGGCCCACCGCGACCCCCACGGAGAAGCTGCTCACCATGACCACGTGCACCCCGCGCTACGGGTCGACCGGTCGGTGGGCCTGGTGGGGCACCCTCACGGCGCAGAGCTCGACGTCGATCCCCGCCCCCGACGGCATCACGCCGGTCTCGTAGGGGACGCCGTGTACGCATGGGTGTGGAGGACTCTCCCGGGTCCGCGCGCGGTGAAGGCGCTCGAGGCGCTGGCGCTGGCCGTCGCCGTGGTCGCGCTGCTGTTCCTCGTCGTCTTCCCCTGGCTCGAGCCGCGCCTGCCCTTCAACGACGTCACCGTCGACCAGCCGGCGACGTCGACCTCCGCCCCGTCGACCGGCGGCCAGACCGGGACGCCGCGGGGGTCGAGCCCCTCGTCGTCGGTGCTCCCCAGCCCGTGAGGCGTCGGCAGCTCCGTGAGGGGACGAATCCCGCGGTTCTCCTGGATGAAGGTCACCGTCATCGGGAAGCGTCGATCTCGGTCGTGGCCGTAGGTCGCGGTAGGCGATGATGTGCCGGTGAGCGTCCGGATCCTCGTCGTCGACAACTACGACTCGTTCGTCTTCAACATCGTGCAGTACCTCGCGCAGCTCGGCGCCGAGGTCGACGTGCGGCGCAACGACGAGGTGACCCCCGACGAGGGCCGCGGCTACGACGGCGTGCTGCTCTCGCCCGGGCCGGGCACCCCCGCGGGCGCCGGCGTGTGCCTCGCGATGGTGCACGAGCTCGCCGGCGTCGTGCCGATCTTCGGCGTCTGCCTCGGCCACCAGGCCATCGGCGAGGCGTACGGCGCCACCGTCGACCGCGCGCCCGAGCTGCTCCACGGCAAGACAAGCCTCGTGCACCACCACGGCGAGGGAGTGCTGGCGGGCCTGTCCGACCCGTTCACCGCGACCCGATACCACTCGCTGGCGATCGTCCCGTCGACCGTGCCCGACGAGCTCGAGGTCACGGCGCGCACCGACTCCGGTGTCATCATGGCGGTGCGCCACCGCACGCTGGCCGTCGAGGGCGTCCAGTTCCACCCGGAGAGCGTGCTCACCGAGGGCGGCCACCGGATGCTCGCCAACTGGCTCGCCGTCTGCGGCGACCCGGACGCCGTGGCACGCAGCGAGGGCCTCGCCCCCGTCGTCGGCGCCTGACCCACCCGCGCCGCCCCGAACCCGCCGCACGCAGCCGTCGCCCTGGGCCCACGACCTGTCCTGTGGAGGTGGGGGATGCGTCAGGTGGTCGTGGGGGTGGGGGTCGTGGGAGTCGGTGTCGGGGTCGGGGTGATCGGCGGGGCCTTGGCGACGGTGATCGTCACGAGGGTGCCCTTGACCGCGCTCGTGCCGCCCTTGGGCGACTGCGCGAGCACGGTGCCGACCGGCTTGGAGCCGTCCTCCTGCTGCGTGACGTTGACCTCGAAGCCGGCGTTGACCAGGTCGCTCTTGGCCTGAGCCTCGCTCTCGCCGGTGACCGAGGGCACCTTGACCTTGCCGTTGGACACCGAGATGTCGATCGGCGTGCCGGCCGCCACCATCGTGCCGTTCGGCGTCCCCTGCGCGACGACGGCGCCGACCGGCTGGTCGGAGTCGACCTGCGTGACTCTGCCGAGCGTGAGCTTCGCGGCCAGCAACGAGGCGCGCGCCGCGTCGGTCGAGGTGAGCCCCACCAGCTGCGGCACCTGGGCCTGGTCGACACCGGTCGACACCGTGACGTCGACCGACGAACCCTTGGGCGCCTGCGCGCCGGGCTGCGGGTTCTGGTTGATCACCTGGTCCTTGGGGATGGTGGTGGACGCCTGCGGCGTCTGCTGCCCGAGGACGAGGCCGGCCTTCTGCAGCGCGGCCTGCGCGTCGGTGATGTTCATCTTGGTGATCGTGGGAACACTCACCTGCTCGATGGCGGCCGTCCCGAAGATCGCCTTGCCGATGAGCACCGCGGCGACACCGACGGCCACGATGCCGAGGGTGAGCAGCACCCAGAACAGCGGGCTGCGCTGCGTCTTGTCCGGCTGCGGCGGCACCGCGGTGGCGGCAGTGGCCGGGACGAGCGGCGAGAGCACGGCCGTCTCGGAGCCGATGATGGGAACCGGTGCGGTGACTGGCATCCCGGCGATCGCGCGCTCGATGTCGGCACGCATCTCAGCAGCGGTCTGGTAGCGGTCGGCGGGCGCCTTGGCCAGGGCCTTGAGCACGATGGCGTCGATCGCCGGCGTGACCGCGGGGTCGAGCTGGCTCGGGGGAACCGCCTGCTCGCTCACGTGCTGGTAGGCGATCGACACCGGCGACTCACCGGTGAACGGGGGACGCCCGGTGAGCAGCTCGTAGAGCAGGCAGCCGGTCGAGTAGAGGTCGCTGCGGCTGTCGACGACCTCGCCGCGCGCCTGCTCGGGCGAGAGGTAGTGCGCGGTGCCGAGCACCGCCGATGCCTGCGTCATCGTCTGGCCGGCGTCGGCGAGCGCGCGCGCGATGCCGAAGTCCATGACCTTGACCTCGCCGCCGCGCGTGAGCATCACGTTCGCCGGCTTGATGTCACGGTGCACGATGCCGTGGCGGTGGCTGTAGTCGAGGGCGGCGAGCGCGCCGCCGGTGATCTCGAGCGCGCGCTCGGGCAGCAGGCGACGCCCGCTGGCCAGCAGCTGGCGCAACGTCATGCCGTCGACGTACTCCATGACGATGTACGGGACGACGGACCCGGTGGCGCCCTCGGCGTCGCCGAGGACGTCCTCGCCGGTGTCGTAGACCGCGACGATGTTCGGGTGGTTGAGCGACGCGGCGCTCTGCGCCTCGCGACGGAACCGGGCCTGGAAGCTCGGGTCGCGCGCGAGGTCGGGACGCAGGATCTTCACCGCGACCCGACGCTGCAGACGCAGGTCGCGGCCCTCGAAGACCTCGGCCATCCCCCCGCGCCCGATGACCTCGCCGAGCTCGTACCGCTCGCCGAGACGGCGGATGTCCTCGCTCACCGTTCCTCCTCGTGGCGCCGGGCAACCCGGCTCTCTCGCATCATCGTCCCAGCACCGCTTCCATGACCGCTCTCGCGATGGGCGCGGCGAGCTTGTTGCCGCTGATCTCGGCCGCACCGCCGCCGTTCTGCAGCACCACCGCGACCGCGACCTGGGCCTGACCGGGCGTCGCAGGCGCGACCCCGACGAACCAGGCGTGCGGCGGCTTGCCCGGCGCGGTCTGCGCCGTTCCCGTCTTGCCACCGACCGAGACGCCGGAGATCTTCGCGTTCGATCCGGTGCCCTGGTCGACCACCGACACCATCATCGAGAGCAGCGCGGCCGAGTTCGCCGGCGTCATCGCCTGGGCGAACGGCGTGGGCTCGGCATTCTGCAGCACCTCGAGCTCGGGCGAGAGGGTCTGCGCCACCAGGTAGGGCGACATGACCTGCCCGTTGTTCGCGATGCCCGCGCCGACCATCGCCATCTGCAGCGCCGAGGCGGTGACGTCGAACTGCCCGATGGCGGCCATCGCCGTCTGCGCCTGGTCGAGACCGGACGGGAAACGGCTGGTGGCGGCGCGCAGCGGCACGGTGAAGGAGTTGTTGAAGCCGAACTTCTCGGCCTGCGCCTGCAGCGCGTCGGCGCCGAGCGACATGCCGATCGAGGCGAAAGCCGTGTTGCACGACACCGCCAGCGCGTTCTGCAGCGTGGTCTTGCCGCCGGGCCCGCACGCCGTGCCCGACCAGTTCTTCAGCGACCGCGTGCTGTTGGGCAGCGGCAGCTCGGCCGGCCCGGGCACCTCCGTGCTGGGCGTGTACTTGCCCGACTCGAGCGCCGCGGCCGCGGTGACGAGCTTGAACGTCGACCCCGGCGGCAGCGTCATCGCCAGCGGCCGGTTGAGCATCGGCTGCGCGGGGTCGGCGTTGTAGGCGTCGTAGGCCTTGCGGATCTGCGAGGGGTTGTGGCTCGAGAGCAGGTTCGGGTCGAACGACGGCGACGACACCAGCGCGAGGATCGCCCCGGTGCGCGGGTCGATCGCGACGACGGCACCCGTGCGCCCGGCCAGCCCCTGGTAGGCCGCGGCCTGCGCCTTCGGGTCGAGCGTGAGGCGTACGGCGCCGCCCTTGACGCCGCGGCCGGCGAACAGCTGCTGCACGCGGTCGACGAAGAAGCGGTCGTCGGACCCCGACAGCACGGAGTTCTCGGTGCGCTCGATGCCGGTGGCGCCGTAGACGACGGAGTAGAAGCCGGTGGCCGGAGCGTAGAGCGGGCCGTTCGAGTACTGACGCAGGTAGCGCAGCTGATCGTTGGTGGGGATCGACGACGCGATCGCCGTGGAGCCCAGCAGGATCGGGCCGCGCTGGCGCGAGTACTCCTCGAGCAGCACCCGGCTGTTGCCCGGCTGCGTGCGCACCTGGGCCGCGGTGACGAACTGGATGTAGGTGAGGTTGCCGAGGATCGCCACCATGAGGATGCCGAAGACGACGGCGAGGCGTCGGATCGAGCGGATCATCGCGGCACCACCTGCGTGGGCGCGTCCTCGAGGGCGACGACGTCGGTGTCGGGTCGGCGAGCGGTGTCGCTCACACGCATGAGCAGGCCGATGGCGATCCAGTTGGCCACCAGCGACGACCCACCCTGCGCGAGGAACGGTGTGGTGAGACCGGTGAGGGGGATCAGCCGGCTCACGCCGCCGACCACGACGAACACCTGCAGCCCGAGCGAGATCGACAGGCCCGCTGCGAGCAGGGTGCCGAACACGTCGCGGCACGCGATCGCGGTGCGCAGGCCGCGCTCGACGATGACGCCGTAGAGCACGAGCATCGCCATGAGCCCGATGAGTCCGAGCTCCTCGCCGAACGCCGCGATGATGAAGTCGCTCTTGGCGTAGGGCACCAGCTGCGGGAAGCCCTGGCCGAGGCCCGACCCGAACATGCCGCCGCTCGCGAAGCCGTACAACGACTGCGCGATCTGGTAGCTGTTGCCGGCCTCGTCGCCGAAGGGGTGCAGCCAGACGTCGACGCGCAGGCGTACGTGGCCGAACGCGAAGTAGGCGAAGGTCGCGCCCAGGATGAACAGCACGGCGCCGAGCACGAGCCAGCTGCGCCGCTGCGTGGCGACGTAGAGGAGCGACACGAACAGCCCGAAGAACAGCAGCGAGGTGCCGAGATCCTTCTCGAACACGAGGATGCCCAGCGAGACGAACCAGGCGACGAACAGCGGCCCGAGGTCGCGCCCGCGCGGCAGCTCGACGCCGAGCACCTTGGTGCGCACGAAGGCCAGCGAGTCGCGCTTCACCGTGAGGTAGCCGGCGAAGAAGATCGTGAGCAGGATCTTGGCGATCTCGCCGGGCTGGAATGAGAGGCCGGCCACGCGCACCCACAGCGTGGCGCCGTTGACCGTCGCGCCGATCCACGGGGCGAGCGGCAGCAGCAGGAGCACCACGCCGACGAACAGCGACGTGTAGGTGTAGCGCTGCAGCACCTTGTGGTCGCGCACGACCACGAGCACCGCCACGAACAGCAGGACGCCGAGCATCGTCCAGGTGAGCTGGGTGTTGACGTCGGGTGCGGGAACCGGCGTGCCGTTGCGCTGCGCGCGCACCGCCTCGGCGAGGTCGAGGCGGTGGATCATCGCCAGGCCCAGCAGGTTCAGCGTGGCAACCACTGGAACGATGATCGGGTCGGCGTACTTCGCGAGCACGCGCACCGAGACGTGCAGCACCAGCAGGAGCGCGGCGACCGCGAGCAGCGCCGGGAAGGAGCCGGCGTCGATGTGGCCGAGGACGGCGAGGTCGATCTGCAGGTAGGCCGCGGAGCCGACGACGAACGCCGCGACGAGCAGACCGCCCTCGGCCCCGCGCCGGGTCGGCTGGCGGTAGCGCGGGACGTCGGCCGGCGGTGCCGTCGTGGACGAGGGAGCGCTCACGACGATCCGGACGCGCTCGGGGTCGCGGTGGTTCCGGGCGTCGAGGTTCCCGGCGTGGGGGTTCCAGGAGGGGTGCCGGCGTCCGGGCAGCCCGGCGTGCTCGGGAGGGCGACGCACTGGGCGGCGCGCTCGCGCAGCCGTTGCACGACCTGCTCGGCCGCCGCCAGCGAGTCGCTCTGGATGGTGGTCTCGACCGCGTTGGACTCGAAGTCGGGCAGCGCGTCGACCCGCAGGTCGGTGCGCTCCTCGATGCTCGACATCGTGAGCGGCCCGACGCTGCTGGGGACGCCGCGGAAGATCGCGACGTAGCCGCTGTCGCTCCCGACGTAGTACTGGTTGCGCGCCGTGACGTATCCCGCGGCGAGCAGCCCGGCCACCAGCGCCAGCACGGCCACCACGATGGAGACGACGATCCACACGCGACGCGACACCCGCCGCGTGCGTCGGGTTCCGGGCTGCTCCTCGCGGTAGACGCCCGCGATGCTGCCCGAGCCGCTGCTCGACGCCGACGACACCCGCAGCACGGTCGACGACGACGAGTCGGGCTGGGAGTCGGCGGGGAACGACAGGCCGGGGAGGCGGTCTCGGTTGCGCCGCTCGCCGGCAGCGCCGACGACGACGGGCGTCTCGTGCACGGGCTCGTCGTCGCCCGCGACGACGTCGGCGACCACGCACGTGACGTTGTCGGGGGCTCCGGCCTCGAGCGCGGCGTCGACCAGCGCCGTGACGGCGGCGGTGGGGTCGGCCAGGCCGAGCAGCGAGGCCATCGCGTCGTCGGAGACGTAGCCGCAGAGCCCGTCGCTGCAGACGAGGAAGCGGTCGCCCTGGTGCGCCTCGCGCACCGACAGGTCGGGCTCGGCGGGGTGGACGCCGTCGATCGCGCGCATGAGCAGGTTGCGCCGGGGATGGGTCAGCGCCTCCTCCGCGGTGATGCGCCCGGAGTCGACGAGGGTCTGCACGTAGGTGTGGTCGCGCGAGATCTGGCTGAAGACGCCGTCGCGCAGCAGGTAGGCGCGCGAGTCGCCGACGTGCAGCACCGCGACGCGCGCCGGCTCGCCGCCGAGCCAGGCCAGTGCGGTGAGCGTGGTGCCCATGCCCGCGAACTCGGGGTGCGCCGAGACGATGTCGGCGATGCGCTCGCTGGCCGTGCCCACCGCCTCGGACAGGCGCTCGAGGGCCTCGACGTCGCCGAGCCCCGCGGTCTCGACCTCCGACATCGTGGCGATCGCGGCCGAGGACGCGAGCTCGCCGGCGGCGTGGCCGCCCATGCCGTCGGCGACGACGAGCAGCGAGTCGCCGGCGTAGCCCGAGTCCTCGTTGCCCGAGCGCACGAGACCGACGTCGGAGCGCGCCGCGGAGCGCAGGGTGAGCGCCATGCGCTACCGCCGCAGCTCGAGGACGGTGCGCCCGACCTTGAGCTGGTGACCCACCAGCAGCTGGGTCGGGGCGACGATGCGCTGGCGGTCTATCCACGTGCCGTTGGTGGAGCCGAGGTCGCTGACCACCCACGTGCCGTTCACGAGGGAGAGCCGCGCGTGGGCGTTGGACGCGTAGTCGTCGTCGAGCACGATCGTGGAGTCGGGGGCGCGGCCGATGGTGACGTCGGCGGCGCCGAGCGGGACGACGGTGCCCGCGAGGGCGCCCTCGACCACCACGAGGCTGCGCACGCCGCTGCGCGGCGCCTTGGGTGCCTTGGCCGGCTTCTCGGGCTTGGGCGCCTTGGCCTGCCGGGGGACGGGTGCGGCCACCAGCGGTCGCGCGTCGCGCGGGGCGCGCAGGTCGCGCCGCAGCACGAGCACCGTCACGAGCACGAGCCCCCAGATGAGCAGCAGGAACCCCAGCCGCAGCAGCGTGAGGACGAGCTCGGACATGGCCTCACCCCGCCCGGAAGGTGAGCCGAGTGCCTCCGAGCTGGATGACGGCGCCGTCGTGGAGCACCGACTCGCCGACCTGGACGCCGTCGACGTAGGTGCCGTTGGTCGAGCCGAGGTCGCGCAGCAGCACCTCGCGGCCGAGGAGCACCTCGGCGTGGTGGCGCGAGACGCCGGGGTCGTCGATGCGGATGTCGACGTCGGTGCCCCGGCCCAGGCGGGTGACCGCGCGGCTGAGCGGGTGCGCGATGTCGTCGGCGACCAGGCGCGGCTGGCCGGCACCCTCCGGCGGCGCGGACGGCAGGCGACCGCTGTGCGGGGTGGAGGCCACCTCGGCCTTGGCCTCGCTGTGCACGCGGAACAGGCCGGTCTCGAGGGTGTCGTCGCGATCCATCGTGACGGCGACGCCGCCGACGAACGTGTAGCGCTGCTCCTCGGCGTACTCGCGCACCATGCCCGCGAGCTCGCCGGTGAGGGTCTCGGCGTAGACCGAGAGCCGGTCGAAGTCGTGCGGGCTGAGGTCGACGGCGAAGACGTTGGGGACGACGGTGCGCCCGCGGCTGACGACGGCGGCGCGGTCGTCCATCTCGCGCTGCAGCGCCGACGCGACCTCGACGGGCTGCACCTCGGCCTTGAACGCGCGCGCGAAGGCACCGTTGACCATGCGGTCGAGCCGCTGCTCGAAGCGGTCGAGCAAGCCCACCGTGCCTCCCCAGAGATCGTGCGCAGCCGATCCGACGGCCGCCCTCGATGGTATCCGGGCCGATCGGCACCTCCTGGTTCACCGGGCCGGAGGAGGCCCTGCCGATGCCTGCGTCGCAGGCCAGAGCCCTGGGCGGGGATGCGGAGGGCAGGCACGCCCGTGTTAGCCTTCTCCGGCGCGCGCGAGTGGCGGAATAGGCAGACGCGCACGGTTCAGGTCCGTGTGCCCGAAAGGGCGTGGGGGTTCAACTCCCCCCTCGCGCACCAGCTCGACACGATCGACAGGGCGGCCCAGTGGGCCGTCCTTCGTCGTTCCGACCGTCGATGTGTGCCGTGGCGTCGCTGTACCGGCGCGTGGGCACACATCGACGGTGGGAACGACGACCGGCTGACCGCGTCGGTGCGGAACGGCACGGTGCTGCGCTGCGTCGCAGTAGCGTCGGGACCGCTCGAGGTGGGAGGCGCCATGAAGACGTCGATCGCCGCCGCCGTGCTCCTCCTGGTGACCGGCTGCGGGTCTCAGGTCGGTCCCGCTTCCTCGAGCTCTCCCTCGGCCGGCCCGACCGTTGCGGGCAGATGCCCGTCGGCCGCCGAGCTCATGCCCCAGGGCGTCGCCGGGAACGGCACCGTCCCGCTGGCCGACGACGTGTCGGTCACCGCCGCTGTCGAGTGCGTGGTCGAGCAGCGGCCGGTGGCGGGCGACGGTGTCTGGTCGTTCGTCGTCGAGAAGCGCGCCACCGCCCGTCTGGATCACCTCGCCACCGCCCTGCGCGAGAAGGACGAGCCCACGCCGGCCGACCAGGCGTGCGCCCTCGTGCTCGTGGTCGTGCCGTGGATCGCCGTGGTC
>Ga0302323_100005903_pt1 | contig 10053 bp, 8 predicted proteins | sample Fen_T0_3_FD_201950 | JGI IMG/M metagenome (GOLD analysis project Ga0302323, IMG submission 201950) | Peat permafrost microbial communities from Stordalen Mire near Abisko, Sweden - Fen_T0_3 | ecosystem: Environmental > Terrestrial > Soil > Wetlands > Permafrost | place: Sweden: Abisko... | reverse complement strand
CCAGCCCATCGGCTGCGGCATCTTCCACTGAGGCCCAGCCCGGCCCTGCATCTGCTTTTTGCAGATCGTCAGTAGCGGCCGCTACGTCACCGGTCATTACATTGAGGATGACGCGTGCCTCGAACAATCGTATCTCGCGTTCACGCCGGAGGTCACCTTCGTGCTCCCATAACTCGGGGCACGCCTCTGGACTACACATCATCGTGGCTTGCCGAAAGCGGAGCCACAGTTGATCGTAATACGCACTCTTTGCCTGGTCCAGCCGTTGCTCAAGCGCCTGAGGTTCCGCCCCGATCTCGGCCTCCAAAGCTGGTGTATCGGGTTGGCGTTGAACCACAAGGGGAAGACGACAAGCGTTCCGAGCAAGGACAGATTGCTGGGTCACATGCGCCAACTCGTGCGCAATGAGGCGCCGTCCTTCCGTCGTTCTCGGTGCGTATCTTCCCGACGCAAAGACCAGATCGTGGCCTACCGTATACGCGTGTGCGGATACATCGCGTGCAGACTGTGCGGCGTTGGCGTCAGAGTGAACTCGTACATGACTGAAGTCATGGCCGAAGCGTGGTTCGAAAAAGCTACGGGTGGTAGCATCGAGCGGGTGGCCCGGTGAACACAAGACGTCGTGCACAATCGCCGGAGCCTCCCTGCCGCCATCCCCGCCCAATCGCCGTTGCACGAGCGGCATCGTTGATGATCTTGCGCGAGGCGTCTCCTTTTCAGAGTCAACCATGCCCATTACTCGATCGGCGACCCAATCCGCTTCGCGCTCATACTCGTCGCCGGGCGCATTGACGGCGAGCTTGCGTTGCAGCGGTTGTCCGAGCAGTTTCTTCTCCTGGCACTCCTCACACTCCCCAGTGAGCTCCGTCGAGCCGCCGCAGGCACATTTCCGCTGCAAGCGCAGCGCAGGGCTCGCGCTGATGGCGGTTGGCGCGGCTTTGGCCGTGACGGCAGCTTGAGTGCCACTCATGATTCACCGCTCCTGGGCACGAGGCCTCCGGCCACGCCGCCGACTAGTGCGGCGCCCAGCACCGCAGGCTTCGATCCTGCGCCAACCGTCACCCGTGCAGCCGGCAGCCGGTCACGATGGTCCAAGCTGGCAATTTTCTCATATACACCCCGCGCACCAAATCTCCGCGTCAACTCCTGCTCGATCGCAGCAGCAACGGCGTGGCGATCAGCATCATGCACGCCGCGGAGCACCAGCCGGTCGATGTGGACATGAACGCGCCTCATACCCACCCCCGTGTCTCGGCGTCGGAATACGGCTTGTCGCGCTTGGCCGCGTCCAGGTGCGACGCGCGCAACAGCTGCGGCATGCCGAGCGGCGTGTTGGCTCCCGCCGCGAGAAACGCCGCGGAAAGCGCGATGTTACGGATGGTGCCGCCGGCCACGTTCAGTCTTGCCAGTTTCGCGTAGTCGATCCCGCCGAGCGGCACATCGGCCGGGAAGACACTGCGCCAGATGCGCTCGCGCGACCGCGCGTCCGGGAACGGGAAGTGCACGACGAAGCGCAGCCGACGCTGGAACGCGGAGTCGAGCCCCTCCTTGTGGTTCGTGGTCAGGACCGCGAGGCCGGAATAGGCCTCCATGCGCTGCAGGAGATAGCTGACCTCGATGTTGGCGTAGCGGTCGTGGCTGTCCTTGACCTCGCTGCGTTTGCCGAACAGCGCGTCGGCCTCGTCGAACAGCAGGATCGCGCCGCCGTCCTCGGCGGCGTCGAACACCCGCCTCAGGTTCTTTTCGGTCTCGCCGATATACTTGCTGACCACCGCGGACAGGTCGATCCGGTAGAGGTCCAGGTGCAGCGCGTTGGCCAGCACCTCGGCGGCCATGGTCTTGCCGGTGCCGCTCTCGCCGGCGAACAGCGCGCTGATGCCGAGCCCGCGCGCGCCCTTGGCGGCAAAGCCCCAGTCGTCATAGACCTTGAGCCGTTGCCGCACCTGTGCTGCGATCTGCCGCAGCGTAGCCTGCTGCGGCTCCGGCAAGATCAGATCGTCCCATGCCGCAGCCGGCGTGATGCGCTGCGCAAGCTCCTCGAGCCGGGGCCGGACGAGGCCGCGACACGCGCTCCACAGAACGGCGTCGGGTTCGGCGCTGTCGAGAATGGCGGCGCGCAGGTCTCCACCCTTCGACAGAATCGTCCGCGCCCCCAGCCGAAACTGGGTGGCAACCGCGTTCAGCGAGCCGTTCAAGCGCTGCGCCGCCGGGCCGAGCGCCCGTTCCCACAACTGCTTCTGCTCCTGCGCGTTCGGCTTGTTGATGCTGACGGCCAGCGCTGGTCGGGTGAGTGCCGGAGGTTCGCGGCCAGCAAGAAGGATTAGGCCACCCATTCGATCGGCGAGACGGATGACTGGCCTGGACATCTCGGTCGACCCGAATTCGAACAACAACGCGAGGCCCGACAGGATCGCTTCCCGCTGCCACAGTACGGCAAAGGCATCGAGCTCGGAAGATGCCTGCGGGAGGTCGTCCGCGCATCCGACATAGATTTGCATTCCCATGGCGTCGGCAACGCACGTGGCCACGTCGACCTGCCCATCCCTGTCGTCACCGCTCAGTGTGACCACCCGGTTGGGGTCGTTACCCAATGCATCCGCAACCGCATCGCTGATCTGCCGATGGGACTGCGCCATCGCACGCGGCGGCGCTAGCCGTCGAAGCAGCGGCTGCAGCCGCTGATCGAGATAATCGACGCCCGCGAGACAATGAAGCACGCGCTCGTCGATACGCAGGCGGGCGTTCGCGAGGCCGTCGCGCTCATCGATCTCGACCAGCCGCCAGCGCCGCAAAGGCCGCACCGGCGTCAGCGCGTCCCAATGCGGCTCGCCGAGCGCGCCGAGCGCCAACCCGAAGGTCGCATAGGTGCGGTGGCTCGACCCATGCGCCTCCGCGCAACGCTTCGCCAGCACGGCGTCCATCTCCACGCCGGCGGCGAGCAGCAGCACATCGCGCTCGAAGGCGCTGAGCTGAAACAGCCGGGCCAGCGTGTCGATGGCCGCAGGCGCGGGCATCGCCGCACGCAACGCCTGCAAGTCCGCAGGGCTGTTTCCGGCATCGCCCTCCCCGAGCAACGCCCGCAGCCGCGCGAACTCGGCGACCAGCAGGCGCTGGTTCGCTGCGGTCCAATCGATGCCGCGCGCGGGGGCGTTCATGTGAACTGCACCGTCTGGTTCAGAAAGGTCGGGATCGCGGGCGGCGCGGCCGAGAGGTCGATGATCGGGCTCTCGATGCCGTCGACGCGCAGGCGGGCGAGATGCGCGCCGAGCGGCGCGTCCGGGATGACGAAGCTCAACTCGGTCGCGGGCAGTGCGGGGCTTGCCTGCGGCAGATATTCGCTCTGCCCCAGCACCAGCACCGCGCTCTGCCCGGTCTGCAGCGCGGGCGTGAACGCGATGGTGAAGCTCGCCGAACCGTCGCCGGCCCGCGTCACCGAGAGCGGCAGATTGGTCATGCGCGGCGCCAGCGTCAGAGCGATGCGGTTGGTTTCACGCGGGTCGGTTTCATCCGGCCGCACCATTTGCGCCGCGATCCGGTAGACACCGGCAGGGAGCACGGCCGCCTGTCCATCGAGCGAGAGCTCAATCAACGTATCGTCACCAGCCGCAGGCGACGACGGCGGCAGCGCCGGAATCGCCGCGTCGATATTGAAGCGATCATTGGTCAGCAGCACCTGCCGGTTGGTACCCGCGAGGGACTGCCCATACAGCGCGATCGTGTCGCCGATCGCGGCGACCGGCTGGCGCGCCGGCGGTACGGCCGCGGTGAGGATCGGCAGCGCCGGCAGCAGGCTCGGAACGATCTCGGCGCCGCGGTCGCGGCCAGTCGCCGGGTCGACCGGCCCGCGACTCAGCACCGGCAGCGGCGAGCGCACGGGCTGCGCGGCCTCGATCAGCACCACCGAGGCGATATAGGCCGCGGTCGGCCGGAAGTGGCTCTGCATCGCGGTCCAGAGCTTGGACATCTCCTCGGTGTTGAGGAATTGGGGCGTGAGCTTGATCAGTTCGACCTGATCCTCGAGGCCGGAATCGGCGAGCGCGCGCAACGCCGGAGGCAGGCTCGCGCCGACGTCCGGCGATGGATTGAGCGCCGTGCGGATCGCCTGCCGCGTCAGCACCGGCATTTCGTGCAGCAACTGCATGGCGTAGCCAAGCAGGATTTCGGCGTGGAGGTCGCCGCCGCTGTAGACCGAGAGCAGGTAGTGCAGGTCGAGGGCGAGCGGCACGTTCGACAGGCGCTGCCTGCCGGACGGCTCGCGCGAGGGCAGCCGCTCGTTTCGCCAGCCCGGATTCGGCGTCACCAGATAGAGGAACAGGTTGATCTGCGAGGTCTCGCTGCCGCTCGATGGCACAACTCGGTCCGGCGGCAGCACACTCACCGTGACGCTGCTGCCGAGCACTCCGCTGATATTGTGATTGACGAGGCCGTCGTTCAGGAGATCGCGGAGAACCGCGGTGACGGCGGCGATGGCAAGCGCGGTGCTCATGTCCGGCTCCGCGCGGCAAGGTAGGCGTCGAGCGACATCGGCGCTTGTTTCTTGGCTGGTCGACGGCGCGGCGGCGGAGCTTCCGGCACGGCTGTCACTTCGATCCGACCGATGTGAATATGGACTTCGGCAGGTTCGTCGGCAGCGGGCGTGCCGGCATCCGGCCCGAGTGGCCCGCGGGCTGCCGCAACCATTCCAGGAGACGACGGCCACTCCGCCGTCGTCTCAGGCATCAGCAGCGGCGGCAGGCCTTGCAAGTGGAAGGCAGCGTCGGGCCGTTGTGATCCCGGAGGAGGACTTTTCGCCACAGGTGACCGCCGTGCCGACGGGTCGATCGCGCTGTCGTCGACTTGTGCAGGCACCGCGTCGGACGACCGCTCCTCGACAAGTTGGGGCGGCGATCCCGGATCGGACTGCCCCGCCGGAACAGATGCCACGGGCGCCGACCTTGTCCGCGACGTTGATCCTGGATCAACGTCAAGGTCTGGCGACGGCGCGGTGGGTCGATCATTTTGCTTCGGCCCCGGCGCGGCGGCACTCACGGCGGCGGCCGTCACCGGAGGCTCCGATCGCCCGTCGATGCCGTCAATTTCGCTCCGCCCAAGATTGGCTTCGCCGAACGGAAGGCGTGCGTCGGAACGCAACGGCACTGAGGTGCCTGCGGCTCGCGCGGCGAGTCGATGCAGCAGGCCCTTCATGGCGCCACCATTGCGAGATAGGCAGCCCGGCGCGCCGAACTCAGCGCGAGGATCTCGCTTTCGCTCCAGCCATAGGCCCGGGCCAGCAGATGCACTTCGCCAAGCAGCGTGCGGGCCCGCGCGCTGACCTCATCCCACAACAGCTCGCCAGCATCGAGTTGCGCGGTGCCGACCTGGCCGCAGGCCTCGCAGCGAATGTCGAACGCGAAATCGGCATTCGGATCGGCCGCCTCGAGCGCGTCTTCGATCTCGCGGAACGCGGCGTCCGACAGCTCCGCGGCGCCCTCCTCCGTCACACACCGTTGCAGCAATTGCCGCGCCGCGCGTTCGGCATCCGGTTCCTTGGCCACCGCGGCGAGATCGCGCAAGGTCGGGACGCGCGCCCGCAGCCCTGCCGCATCGACCATACGTGCGCCCGGTTCCACATGTGGGACCGCCTGCAGCAGCTCGCGCACATCAAGGGCCAATTCGAGACGCTGCCCACATCGTTCGCAATCGACATGACTTCGGATGTGGGACCCGAAGCAGGCTTCGCGCAACCGCAGCAGGGTGGCAGTGATCTCTCCGAGCGGCCGATCGCCAATCTGTTCCGGCGCCAAATCGGGCCGCGCGAACGCCGCCAGCAGCGCGCTGCGGTCGAGCGGATGGCGCGTAGCCCCGCGTTCCCAGAGTGCGAGCAGGTCGGATTCTCCGAGCGCGCGCATATCCCCTCCCCCTCAAGCGGGCGGTTCGGTGAAGCTCGGCTCGGAGGGCTCGACCACGTCGTAGTCGCGCTCCCAACCTTCATTTTCGAGCTTGATGGTCTGGATCGCCACGGCGTTGGCATTGGCATCGAGATCAGGCAGCGCCTGATACTCGGAAACCCAGCAGCGGAAAACCTTGTAGGCCAGAGCGCGCTGGCCGGCCTCGTTGTACACTTCGATGATCACGTCCTTGCGGAAATCCTTCAGCGAGACCTCGGTCCCGAGCCCGGAGTTGAAGTTCCAGACCTTGTTGGACCATTTCTCGAACTCGGTGTCGTGGGTCACGCCACGCTCCAAGGTGATGGCTTCGAACTTGGTGCGCCCCGGCGACTTGCGCGAGGTGGAGGGATCGCCGCCCTCACGATGCTCGACCATCTCGATGCTGCGCTTGAGCGGTCCCACCTTCGATACGCCCGCGACATAGCGGCCGTCCCACTTCACGCGGAATTTGAAGTTCTTGTAGGGATCGAACCGGGTCGCATTGACGCTGAACTGGGCCATGGCCTTCTCTCTCAATCAGGTGGGAATCTGGCCTGCCATCTGCTGGATGTGGAGGACGACGAACTCGGCGGGCTTCAGCGGCGCAAAGCCGATGACGACGTTCAAGATGCCGAGGTTGATGTCGTTCTGTGTCGTCGTCTGGCTGTCGCATTTGACGAAGTACGCATCGCGCGGCGCGGCGCCCTGAAATGCGCCCTGGCGGAACAGGCCTTGCATGAAGGAACCGACGTTGAGCCGCACCTGCGCCCACAACGGCTCGTCGTTCGGTTCGAACACGACCCATTGCGTTCCGCGATACAGACTCTCCTCGAGATAGAGCGCGAGCCGGCGCACCGGCAGATATTTGTATTCGTCGGCCTGCGCATCCGCGCCCCGCAATGTGCGGGCGCCCCAGACGATGCGCCCGTTGACGCCGAAGGACCGCAGGCAGTTGATGCCGAGCGGATTGAGCTGACCGTTCTCGATGTCGTTCAGGTTGACCTGCAGGTCCTGTACGCCGTTGAGCGACGCATCCAGCCCGGCCGGCGCCTTCCAGACGCCACGCGTTACATCCGTGCGCGCGATGATTCCGGCGATCATGCCACTCGGCACGAAAGTATCGACACGGCTGCCACGCAGCGGATCGGGCATCCGCACGCAGGGGAAATAGAGCGCCGCATTGCGTGCCGCGGGACCGCTCAGGTTGAGATCATTGCGTCCATTGATTGCGTTGTCGACCGCACCGGAGATCACACTCCCCCATGCCGGATTGGGATCAACAAGGAGGACGGCGCGACGGTCGACGCAAAGCGCAAGTGCCGCCTGATAGACCGCGGCGGGCACTGCGGCATAGGTCGACTCCAGTCCGGTCGCGTCGCGTGCGAGCGGCGGGATACAGAGCAGATTGAAGAAAGCCGCGCGATTCAGCGCGTAAATGCCAGTCTTGGCGGCATGGTCCCCGATGACATCGGGGCTCTGAAGCGGAGTGCCATCAGCGCCGCTGCCGGCGTCGGTCTGGACCCAATCGATTGTGTTAACAGGTCGCACGTCCGGCATCGTTCCGGCCATCCGCACGTAGCTCGATTCACGCTCCAGCACCAGGGGAAGGAAGCGCGGATCGGCCGGGTCGGTCGACACCGAGCCGTAGGTTTCGTTGACAAACTCAGCGCTACCCGCCCGCGGTTGATAACGCAGCTTCAGATTGAAGCGCCGCTCGTCTGTTGAAGGCGGTGAGGTGCGTGGCAAGGCACGGTCGGTGTCGTAATCCACCGCGGCGCTCAGACGATTGCCCCAGCTGCCGAGGCTAAACGCCTGCAGCACCAGGTCCTTGGCCGGGTCGCCGCTGCCTTTCAGCGTGATCGTTGCGGTGGTCGCGTCAGCGCCCACGACGCGCACGACCAGCGCTATTGTCCCGCCATTCAGATAGAAGTCGCGCACCGCGTAACTCATCGGGCTCGCAAGATCGAGGCCGCCGAAGCGCCGCTCGTAATCTGCAAAACTCGTGAGCGTGACGGGATCGTTGATTGGACCGCTTGCAGCTCGCCCGACGAAGGCCGTGATCGATGTGGCAACTCCGGCGATCGTGCGAACGCCGCTGCTTTCTTCCTGGATATAGACGCCTGGATAACTGAGCGCTGCCGGCACGGAATTTCTCCTGACCTAGCTTCAACTCGCGCGAAAGACCATCGAGCGTTTCGTTGGTGCTTCCGTCAAAGGACGGCAACCCACCAACATCGGACCGCATCGCAACTGCCGATCAAGTCAAGAAGCTGCACCCCACCAAGTCGCATCGTGGCAGGTCAACTTCAAACTCACTCGTCGACCCGAACTATTACACACGCATCGGAACTTCAAAAGTTATGAACCGGATCACAAACGATCACGCGGCGAATGCTTCGGACCTCGCCATACGCTTGCGTTCACGAGAATTCTTCCTCCTGCCGCTATGGGATTGATCGTTGCCTCGCGACAATTTGGCGCAGCTTCTTGTTGGGCAGACGAATGGCGTCATTGAACAGGCCGCTCGCAGGATCGGCAAGAGACGTTGACCGCCTCGATGGTCCAAGGCGGCGCTAAGTTGTGCGCCGCACCATCACCCGTCGAGCCGCGCCTTTCGCCGCAGGCGCCAAGCGCTTGGTGACGATGCATCGACCATAATGAAGAGCTCCCCCGAGCGAGCACAAGAAACTTGATCCTTTGCCGTGAGATACCCATTCGGCGTTGGTACTTCACGACATCGAGCATCGCATTGGGGCTGGTTGTATCTTGCTTTTCTAACTCGATCGCCCGATCCACCGTTTGAGCACCAGGCGCTGATCGACACCATTGAATTGCCCAATCGCGCGTAACTCCGCCGATCCTACGCCACGGCTTCCCCAATGCCGCCTGCGTTGTCTCCATGGTCGATCGCCTGATGCACAACGCCGAAGTCGTCGCCATCGACGGCGAATCCTACCGCGTCAAGGAAGCCCGCGAACGAACCGAACAGCGCGCCAAGCAACGCCGAGGAGGAAAATGATGGCCAAGCCCAAGAAACCGCGCCGACGCCGTGGCGCTCGCATCTCCGACCAGGCACCCGCGCATGTCGCGGAACTCCAGTACGCCGTCCCACTCGCGATCCCGACCTACTGGACACCCGAGCAGGCCATCGCCGTCTTCGAGCTCATCGACGACCTGCGTGACCAAATCTGGTCCATCTATCACACCGATCTACAGCAAATGATCCGCCTGCAGCGTCAACCGGCGCCCACCGATCCTCTCGAGCTCGACGACGATCTCCCATTCTGAAAATAACCGGAAGCACGATCAGAAAGGGGGCCGGAAACGGCCCCCTTGTTCATGACCAATGCATCCGCACCCAGCCAATCGTGCCGCCAAAAAAGCGCGGATTTACACCGGCGGCAACAGTCGGAAGCAGAAGTTGCGCCATGGATCGAAGCCGACCGTGAGGCCCGAAGGAGAATCTTGCGTCGCAAATACGAAGACGGCGCTCCTTTCGTTTCGAGCAATTCGGAGGCGAGCGGCGCAAACTCATCTCGGTTGTGGAGTTCGGGAAAGACCGAACGCTGGAGAAGGCGTTCGTAACGCGCGGCGTAATCGCGTTCGAGCGCTTCGGTCAACCGATCGTCCAGTGGGCCGGGCTGGCCAGTTGGGAGATGAGTAGGGCTGGGGCTGGGACCGGCAGCGAGATTGGTGCTTAACAATCCCTCGACGACGCGCGTGACGATCTCGCCGGGCAGCTCGCGCTTCATCTGACGAAGCGTGTAGGTGTTGAAGTGTTTGTCGAGCAGTTCAGGGTAATCGTAGAGACGGCGGGTGAGCTCTTTACATCCGAAGACGGTTACACGGAAGAGCCCTTGTTCGGCATGCTTGGCAGCAACGGCGTTGACGTGATCCGTGATGTAGACGTCGTTGTCAGCCGTGGTAGCAAGGATATAGGTGCTAAGAGGCGGATTGAACTTTTTGGCTTCCTGAATTTCCGCGTCAATTTCGGGAATCGTTAGTTTGGTAGGTGGCCAATCGCGCTTACCTTTGCACTGAACGGCCGCGTCAGCTCAGCTATCCTTGCCATAGATATCGACGCCGTGTTGTCTTGCCCGGCGCGGCCGTAGCGGACCAGTTGATTGTCTTTCCAGATGCGCGAAAA
>Ga0302323_100005902_pt1 | contig 10053 bp, 9 predicted proteins | sample Fen_T0_3_FD_201950 | JGI IMG/M metagenome (GOLD analysis project Ga0302323, IMG submission 201950) | Peat permafrost microbial communities from Stordalen Mire near Abisko, Sweden - Fen_T0_3 | ecosystem: Environmental > Terrestrial > Soil > Wetlands > Permafrost | place: Sweden: Abisko... | reverse complement strand
ACCGCGGGAATCGGCGTGACCTGCTCCTCGGTCAGCGATGGGATCACCGCACCCCAGGCCGCGGCGAGCCGCTCGTCGATGCTCGACGCCGGTTTCAGGCCGTCGACCGCGTCATCGATCAGGCCGGAGTAGTGGGTGCGGTCAGTCTGCGTCGCCAGGCCGAATTCCAGCAGCCGGCTGAGCGTGCGCGGGCCGGCCATGCCGTCGCCCTTCAGCGGCGGGTGGGTGTCCTGGAAGGTGGCAATCGCGTCCAGGGTGGGGTCGTCGATCTTGCCGGTGGGTGCCGGAATGCCCAGCGCGGTCTGCATCCTGGTGATAAACGCCGGGGTGTACCGGTCGTGTTGGGACGCGTAGAAATTGCGTGCCTTTGCCCGTCCGGCCGGCGTGAGATCGGTGATCTGCACCGGCGGGATCGTCAATGTTTGATCGTCCAGCACGGTGACCGACGACGGTGCGTTGGGGTCGAACTCGAGATCGCGGACCTCCGCACCGCCGGAGGGCTTGCGCGGGTTCGTCGACCTGTCGGGGGCGAGCGCGGTGATGTCGTTGCAGCTGGCCAGTTCTGGAACCTCGGATCCCGACAACACCTTTCCTCGGGTGAAGCTGCCCGGTTTGCCGCCCAGGCACATCGTCACCGGATCGCTGAACGACTTCACCACCACGCCGAGCGCATCGGCCAGCTGCTGCACCATCTGTGGATCGACTCCGGAGTTGCACGCTGCCAAGGTCAAAGAGGTGAGGGCCTTCCCGGCGATGGCCAGCTCGGCCTTCTTGGCCTGCACGGCGTCGAACGACATGCCGGTCGCCCGGGTGAAATGGACGTCGTCGCAGCCGCCCGAAGTCTTGTTCACCGGGCCGCCGAACCCGAAGAAGCCGCCTTCCCGTCCGGTGCCGTGGCCGATCAAGGTGACGTCCTGTTTCGCGGTGCCCCGGCCTTTCAGGGTGCTGATGAAGTCGTCGAACGATCCGAGTGCCGGGCCGCCGGCCGCCGCTTTGAAGTCCTGGCTCTGCGGTTCCCAACAATTCGTCACCGGTTTGCCGTCGGCGGTCTTCCGGTGGGCCGCGTTGAATTCCTCCTGCTCGTTGAGCGGCTGGGCAAATCCGGAGGCGGCCATCCGGTCGCGTTGCACCGGCATTGCTGTTGCCGCGGAGGCGTCCTCGAGTTTCTGCAGAGGTTCGTCGCTGGATTCCTGAGCCGTGTCGATCCCCGTATCAAGTTCAGCGGCGAACTTCTCCTCGGGTGGGCAGCCGCAGTCGGAATTCGGTCCGCAGCGCTGGACCGCGAGAGCGGCGATCAGCCGGCCGACCGCCCTGTTGCCCGCACTCGCCTGCAGCGCGAGCAGATCTCCGCCGGGATGGTGGGCACGGGTTGTGCCCGCCCGGCTGCGGGGAGTGCTGGCCCGATCCGCGGTCTGACCACCATCACGCAGACGGTGTTCAGCGCGCATCGCCCGACCTCCCGTCAGGTCCTCAGTTCGGCATCCAACCATGGGAAATGACCCCTGACCAGGGATTTCATTGAAGCTTGCCCTTTCGGGCAAACTGCACCTGGGACAGATTCAGGCGGGTCGGCGACCGTACACGGCGAACATCGTGAGCGCGCAGAACAACCGATCCCGTCGGCCGGCGTCCTCGATGTCCAGCACGAACCTTTCGGCCATGACGCGGTCGATCATGCCGTGGTCGGCCAGCTGCTCCATCACGGTGCGAAGCGGAAAGAACCCGGTGGGTGCGTCGTCCGTGTCGGGGTTCCAGTGGGTCCACACCTGGGTGGCGGCGGTGATCTCGACGTCCACCAGCCCAAGATCACGGCAACGGTTCAGCAGCCTGCCGCCCACGTCGTAGCCGGGGCCGCGAACGGCGCGGAACGCTTCGGTCACGGCGGCGTGCACGTCGGATTCGATCAGGTCGAACATCAGGCTGCGCCAATCGGTGTCCGCGATGACCACGCGGCCGCCTGGACGGACGACCCGCACCATTTCGGCGAGTGCCCGTTCGGGGTCGGGTACCCATTGCAGCATCCGTTCGGAGCGGCACGCGTCCATGTCGCCGTCCGGGAGCGCAAGGGCTTGCGCGTCGCCGACCCCGAATTCGGCGTTCGCGCCGGCCTCGGCAGCGCGCCGCCGGGCGACATCCAGCATCGCAGTGCTGGCATCCAACCCGAGAACATGCCCGGCCGCGCCGACATCCCCGCAGAGCCCGATGGTGACATCGCCTGGGCCGCAACCGACATCGACCATCCGCTCACCGGGTTGGAGGGCGAGGTGGCTTCGCTCCCAGGATCTGAGGTACCGGACGGACGGCCACCTCGCGGTGGCGTCCATGGTGGCCACCAGGAAGTCGGTGTCCGGTTGCCTGTCAACGGAAGTGAAGCCGGCGGACACATCGGGAGCGTCGCCGGACTGGCTCGGCGCCATCGGACAACCGTACTCGCGCCAGTAGGATCGCGAGTCGGGAGTTTGGCAGGCGGAACGGTTCGGCCGGCGGCCCCGTCCATCGAGGTGAGCGGAAGGCGGATCCAATGAGCCCGGACACCACCGGCGAGCTGGGTACCGTGCTGGGTGTCTGGGGTCATCCCGACGACGAGGCCTATTTGTCGGCCGGCTTGATGATGCGCGGTGGCCAACGGCCACCGGGTGGTGTGCGTGACCGCGACCAGGGGCGAGGCCGGCTTCCCGGCCGACGACCCGAGCTCCATCGACGAGCGTCAGGCGGTCCGTGAGGCCGAACTTGCCGCCTGCTTGGGCGTTCTCGGTGTCACCGAGCATCGTTGGCTCGGGTACGGCGATGGACGGTGCGCCGACGTTCCCGATGAAGAAGCGGCTGCTGTCCTGGCGGAGGTGATGACCGAGGTTCGGCCGGACGCGGTGCTGACCTTCGGGCCTGACGGCGGCACCGGCCACCCCGACCATGTCGCCGCGTGCCGCTGGACCACCCTCGCGTTCGAGCGTGTGGCGTCGCCCGGCTCGCGGCTGCTGTATTCGACCAAGACCCGGGGTTGGGACGACCGGATCTACGCCGGCGTCGATCGCAGCACGATCATGATGGTCGAGGGCCTGGAACCGGAGGCCGTCGACCCGGGCGAGTTGGCCGTGTGGTTGACCTGCGACGACGCCATGGTGACTCGGAAGGTCGACGCACTGCGGGCTCAGGTCAGTCAGGTCGAGCCGTTCGTGCAGGCGATTGGCAAGGATGCGTTCACCGAGTTGGTGCGGGAAGAGTTCTATCGCGAGCCGCGGGTTGGGGACGAGGAGATGCTGCGCCGGTTTTCGGCGCCGCGATGACGGACATCCAAATTCTATCGACATCAATTGACCGACGTGCGTGAAAGAGAAATGCCCGCTACACGTTGGTGAAAACGGCGGTGACGCTTCGGGACTCGAGCAACCGTTCGATGTCCGACCTATCGCTGGTGATCACGATGTCGCCCGGATCCGTGAGCAGCGCGACATGCCCGTCGACAACATCAGCCGTTCCGGTTCGCGCCAGCAGTTCACCGATGCGGCGGCCGACAGCAGTGTCGACGGAGACGATGTTCATGCCGGCAAGGGTTCTGGCCAGGTTCGCTTGACGTGCGCCGTCGCGCCAGGCCTGCGCAACGACGGCGGCGCTGGTCCGGACCGGAATGCGCTCGCGTTGGGCAATCCTGAGCAGGGCACCGACACGGCGGTCATTGTTGTCGATCGCGATAAGCCCACCGGCATCGAGCACGATCGCCACGTCAGCTCGCTCGCCGGGAGTTGGCGCCGCTGACACCGAGCACACGGGCGGCGGCGTCCAATTCGTCGTCAGTGAAGGGACCCTGCTCGGCCTCCCATACCTCCAGGGCTGCTCCGAGGAGCTCGTTGCGCAGATGATCGCTGGCCGCTTGACTGAGCCAGCGGGAGACACTGATCCCGGAACGCGCAGCGGCGTCCCGGACAGCCTGGCCCAGTTCGGGGTCCATGGTCACTGACAACCTGTCGACCTGCATACATACAGTCATATCACATACGATCGTATGCAAGCCCAAGCCTGGGTGATCGCGCGGCACCTGGCGGCCCTCCGCATGGTCGATCAGCACACCTGCCCCGAGGGTTCGCCCTCGTCGCAGCCTGAGCGCCGGACCGCGCGAGCCGGGATGGATCAGCACCGCGCGCCGACTGCCCTGGCGTCGGCTGGACCCTAGCGTTGACGGCCGCTTGCGTGTGTGAATTGAGCATGCTGTGACAGCTGGGATTCCTGTGACGCACGCCGCGCTGGCAGGGCTCCGGATCCACGGCCCTGTCGGGGGTGGATCGTATGGTGTGACTCTCACCGAGAGGGGGTCGCGAGGTGCTTGCGACAGCGGAAACGATCGCCATGCCAACGCCAACTCCCATTGCCGCGGCCGCGGCAACGGCGATGGCCGCACGGACGAACCGTGCTCTGCCCGACCCGTTTGCGGAGGCACCCGACGGGTACCGGCACCTGCTCGAACGGCTGCTCGGCGGCGCCCGGGTCCGGTCCGAGCGGATCAACCTGGTCGACGCCGCCGCGGCGGTGTGGAGCCGACCAGGGTTCGACACCCTGATGTCGAGCCCGACCCTCACCTTCGAGCCTTTCGACTACCAGTTGCAGACCGTCGCCACGGTGTTGGGCCGAATGCGCGGCCGGGCGATCCTGGCGGACGAGGTCGGGCTGGGCAAGACCATCGAGGCGGCTCTGGTGTTGTCCGAGCTACGGCTGCGCGGGCTGGCGCGACGCGTCCTCGTGATCACTCCGGCGGGTCTGGTGGACCAGTGGCGGGAGGAACTCGAGCGCAAGTTCTGCCTGCCGACGATCGTTCCGCGGCGCGGCGAATGGGAAAGCTCCGACGAATCGCCGGTCGTCGTCGTCTCGATCGCCACAGCTCGCCGCGATCCGACCCGGTCTGCGCTGGTCGGCGCGCCGTGGGATCTCATCGTCGTGGACGAGGCTCATCGACTGCGGAACCCACGGTCGGCCTCCGGCAGGTTGGCCCGCGAACTCACCTCCCGCTACCTGTTGTTGTTGACCGCGACGCCGGTGGAGAACCGGCTGTCCGACCTCTACGAACTCACCAGCCTGGTCGCTCCCGGACTGCTCGGAACGCCCGCGGGCTTCCGCCGGACCTATGGCGCGGACGCCATCACGCCTCAGCCGCGACGGCTGCCGGAGCTGCGCCGCAAGGTGTCCGAGGTGACCATTCGCCACCGGCGCAGCGAGGTCGCGCTGCGGCTGCCGCATCGCCTCGCGGAGACCACGCTGATCGCGCCGTCCGCCGAGGAATCCGAGCTCTACGCAGGTATCGCCGCTCGCATTCGCCAGGAGGGTCGCGATGCGCCGGCCGGCCGACGGTTGACCCTGCGGTCGGTGGCACGACTGGCGGGTTCGAGCCCGATGGCCGCGGCGCCGACGTTGGCGAAGTTGGGGTGGACAGATCTGGCGGAGCGGGCTAGGTCGGTGGAGCACCCGGCGAAGATCGCGACGCTGGTGCATCGGCTGCGTCCGCATGTCGAGGCTGGACGAAAGGTGCTCGTGTTCACTGCTTTCCGGGAGACGCTGGCCGCTCTGGCCGACGCGCTGGAGCGCGAGGGTATTCCGGCGGCCGTCTATCACGGAAGCCTGACCCGCACGGCGAAGGAGGCGGCGATGGCGGAGTTCCGCCACACGGTGCCGGTCCTGCTCAGCACCGAATCTGCCGGCGAGGGAAGGAATCTGCAGTTCTGCCACGTCATGATCAACGTCGACTTACCGTGGAATCCGATGCAAATAGAACAGCGTGTCGGCCGACTGCACCGGGTCGGACAGGTCAATGACGTGCTGGTCACCAACCTGGTCGCCAGGGACACCATCGAACAGCAGATCCTGTCGGTGTTGGAGGCGAAGATCAATCTGTTCGAGCTGGTCGTCGGCGAGCTTGACATGATCCTCGGGCGGATCGACGACGACTTCGACTTCGAAACATCCGTGTTCGACGCCTTTCTCGCCGCTCGTGATGACGCGGATTTCCGAACCCGGCTCGAGGACCTCGGAGCCAAGCTGGCCGATGCCAGAATCGACTACATCGGTGCCCGCGGCAGGATGGACGAGCTGGTCGGGAGTCAGGAATCATGACCGTCGCGGATCCGGGCCTGGACTTCTGGCTGCAGTACGTGAGTGCAGAGGGCGGCGTCCACGAGCGGTCCGGCGATTCGACGCTGGTTCTGCTGCCGGAGAGCCTGCAGGACAGGCACGAGCAGCCGCAGGACATGATCGTGACGACTGATCCCGAGGTAGCGCGGGAGGATGATGCCCTCCTGCTGACGGCCGGCCACCCGTTGTTGGCGGCGGCTGCGGAGGCGGTTCTCGCCGATGGCGATGTCGGGTGTGTTCGGCTCGCCCGCCCGGCTGCTCGTCCACCGGACGCCGAGCAGCTGGAGGCCCGTGCCCGCGACCAGTTCGCTGCGGACCACGGACGCATCGACCTGACGGGTGGGCCGCGACCCGTCGTTCGGACGGTCCTGCGGGTCAGCTCACTGGTCACCTTTGCACTGTCCGCCGACGACCACTTCCAGGAGCAGATCGAGTGCTGGGTCGATGTCTGCTCGCGACTGCCGTTCGGAGACGAGATCGGCGGCGAACTCTCCGGTCTGCTGTCCGTCGAGCACGATGAGCGAGACCAGCTGCAGCCGGACGATTCGAACCTGCTGCCGGCGCTGACCGAGGCCGATCTGGAGATCCGCCGTCGCGGCGAGCAGCGTCGAGATCTCTTGGCGGGCGGGGTTCAGCAGGCTCACCGTGAAGAGGTTCGACGGGCCCGCGAGTACTACGAGCAGGTTGCGGAGTCGCTGCGGAAACGGATGTCCGGAGCGGCCGCCGACAAGGTCGTTGGCTACGGGGCTCGCTTGGCGAGCACCGACGCGGAGCGTGACCGGCGGATCGCGGAGATCGACGAGAAGTACAAGTCCGCGTTCAGCTGCCTGCCCTTTCGCCTGCACGTCGTCGGCGTTCCTGCCCTGCGGGTCGAGGTCGATGTGCGCCGCGGAAACAGGCGCTACCCGGTCGAGCTCGACTGGCTGCTGCCGCTGCGCAGGTTCGCGCCGATGCGATGCCCTGCCTGCGGGTCGACGGAAATGCTCGTGGCCGGAAAGTCGTCCCTCGGGTGTCGCCGTTGTCAGCCGTCCCGGGTGTCACAGTAAGGTGTCACCCGGCGAGCCTTCACCCGGTGCCTCGAGGGGGACTGCTCCGGGCTTCAGTGTGATCGAGAACGGCGAGTCCGGATCGTCAATCGCCTGGACGACGGCGGGACGCAACGCGGGAGGTACGTGTGTTCGGCCGTCGGCCGTCGCCACGAAACCCCATTCCTGCAGCTGGTCGACGATGCCCAGCACCAGGGTGAAGACGATCCGGCTGATCGCCTCCGAGAGATCTTCCGGGAAATCTAGCGGCAGATCCTCGGGGAGATCTCCCGACTTGTTGTCGTGCATCGGTTTGGCCAACGACCTGAGCAAGGACAGGTCGGCTCCGTCGGCTCGGCACAGGGAGGCAAGCACCGCCAGCAGGAGGCCGACGACGGTGTCGTCCAGCCAGGGCAGGTCGCTGCCGGCATAGCTCAGGCCGTCCAGCAGCGAATCGACAGCCCCTCTGGCACCAAGTATTTGAACGGACAGATCAGTGGCACTGAAGATGTCGGAATTCGGACCAGGACGCGCCGTGGTGCTCGAAATGTCGATCATTCCGATGGCTTCGGCGATGCTCCAGGGTGCGGCCAATTCGGGCCAGTCCCACATCGAGTGCGGGGCGGCACCGTCGGTTCTCACCACGCCGAACCGGCGTGCCCATTCCGCGGTGTCGCCCCGGCGCATCGCCCCGGTCGAGGTGACCTTCCGGCCCGGACGGGTCCATTCGGCCAATGCGAGTATCCGTGTCAACAGCGGGGTGCGCAGCAGGGCGGCGAGTTCCGACCGAGCATCCGGCACGGTGATCCGCAGTGGCTTGTCGACCTCGAAGCCGATCGCCGCGATTCCCGCATCGATGGTTGCCCGTAGGTCAGCCAGGATGTCCTCGGCGCCGAACGCTCCCAGCCCTCCGATTTCGTCGTCATCCGATTCTTCGTTGTCCGCTTCTTCATCCCACAACACCGGATCGTCGAATCTCGGATCGTCAGGGAGATGCGGCAGCATGCCCGGTCCGTCGGTCAGCCGCTTTCGCCACTCGTAGGGCATGTCGTTGTAGCGCTGCATGAATCCATCGAGGGCACCGGCCTCTGTGATGTCGATTCCTTCGTCGACCGCGAGCTGCATCAACCGGCCGGCCGTCGACAGCCGGCCCGGGTCGGTGAATCGTCGGGGAAGATCTTCACCGAGGCCGGACAGGGCGGCGCGGGTCGCGTCGGCGTCGTTGTGCGGTTTCCAGCGACCTGTGACCACCAGGAACTCGACATACGTGAGCATGGCGGGCACCAACGTCGCGATGTAGCGATCGTCGACGCCGACGACCTTCCGGGGAATGACCTGCCCGACCACCTCGGCCGCGGTCGCCGGGCTCCAATCCGCCGGGTTGGGTTCGCCGAGATAGTCGCTCTTCAAGTCGCACGCGATGCGGACGATGCCCGCGGTGTCGCCGAATCGTTGCGGGTCCGGTTCCCGTTGGGCCAGCCAGCGATCGAACGCACCGAGCACGCGGTCGATCATGTGTTCGGCCGTCTCGGGCTCGTCGTTACGGTTGGAGTGCCGCTTCTTCGTTCGTCTGGTCGCCATCGAAGTCCCTGTGATCTGGGTGCAATGCTGGCCGTCACGCTACCGGGTCGGCCCCCGAGGGTCGTCGACGGCGGAGCACCGGAAGGTCCCCGTCGCAGCCCAGGTCAGCGTTGAGTTAAGGGGAGGTGCACGAACCTGTCCCTGCGGCATGCTTCCTGCATGGGTGTGACGCTGAACCTTCCGGCCTCGCTGATGCAGCAGGTACGCAAGCGGGCGGAGAGCGACCGTCGGACGGTGACCAGCGTGGTCGAGCAAGCGATTCGCGAGTTACTGGCCCGCGATGAAGGCTGTTCTGAAAACGAAGGGGATTTGCCGACCTACGGCGCACCTGGGAGCCAACCGCTGGTCGACATCGACGATCGCGATGCGTTGTATTCGGCGCTGGATGCCGAGCGTTCCCGGTGATCCTGCCCGATGTGAACGCCGGGTCGCATGATCATCCGGTCGGCTCACCGCGGCAACCGGAGCCGATGGGCGATGTCGGTGGGCGATTCCGCCAGGCGTGCGGCCAGCAGGCGGCTGTCGGTGCTGACCAAAGGTATCTCGAGAGCGCCCGCCGCAGCCGCCCATGACGCGTCGTAAAAGGACAGCCGGTGCTCGTCGGCGAGGTTGGCCGCGAGACGGAACCAGTCGGCGGTCATTGTCAATGGCGCACCACAAATGGTCAGCAGGTCGTCGAGCTGATCAGCGACGTCATTGGACGGCCACCGCAATGCTCGGAGAAGAACATCGCCAACCTCATAGAAGGCCAGGTCGATGATTCGCGCCTCGACGTCACCCCCGAGGTGTGCCGCGCGTATCGATCGCGCTGCCTGGATCTCGGTCTCGCCGTCGCTGTGTAGCCACTTGATCAACACTGAACTGTCGATCAGCAACCTCGTCACGGACTGGAATCCCGTTCGTTGCGGATGAGCTCGGCAGCATCGAAGGGACCGGAACCTCGAAAGCGCTTCTCCGACCGAGTGATCGCTTGGTCGACCTCCTCAGAATCCCGACGTTCGAGCTCGCGGCTGGCGGCAAGGGCAAGCAGTGCACTGCGGCTCGTCGCGCGTCGCTTCGCTTCGCGATCAATCCGCGCCAGCAACTCGTCGGGAAGTGACACCATCACTTTGGACATACTCAGATTATAGCCAAGAGTATTGCCCAGCCTACCGGTCGTCCGACGGGTGCCGATCTCGCCCCCATCGCCGCTGGTGCCCGGCCTCCGGATCGCTGCGCGGCCTCTGGTCTCGGAGGTCGGGGCGCGGTCGGGCCTCCACGTGCGGCGGACTCCCTGCGCTCTACCTGGGAACGCACCGCGACCGCCCGCCATCACCGGCGCGGCGTACCGAAG
>Ga0302323_100005900_pt1 | contig 10054 bp, 6 predicted proteins | sample Fen_T0_3_FD_201950 | JGI IMG/M metagenome (GOLD analysis project Ga0302323, IMG submission 201950) | Peat permafrost microbial communities from Stordalen Mire near Abisko, Sweden - Fen_T0_3 | ecosystem: Environmental > Terrestrial > Soil > Wetlands > Permafrost | place: Sweden: Abisko... | reverse complement strand
AAGCCACACGGAAAGAAAAAAGGGACCAAAGTAATACAGCCCGCCGCCGCCCTGGTTCTTGTAGAAGGCGTAGGCATAGACGACCCAGCCGAGGGGCAACAACACGAGCCAGGCGACGAGCTGCGCGCGCTCCCTGCGGAGTCGGTAGAGAGCGCCCAGCATGAGCACCGCCACCGCCAGGAGGAGGCACTGCCGGGATAGCGTTAGCTTTTCGGGGACGAGTTGAAACGCGGGTCCAGGGAAGGTACCCCACCCGCTCTCCTGCGAAAAGAAGCCGAAAAACCTCCGGTAGTACTCCCCGATGTCGCCATGCAGTTCGAGCAGAAAGGTCGGAACCCACACCAGCGCAAAACCGGCGGTGGACAGGGCGGTGGCGTAGAGCAGGCATCGGCAGCACCTGGATCTCGCCTCGGCGAGCTGTTTCGCGAGAACAACCAGATGGATCGTCGCGAGGGTGGGCACCATCCGCCACGACGTGAGGAAGACGACCGCGGATGCGGAACCGAGCAGGACCTGCTGGGCGACGATGCGCCGGTTGGACCAGTCTTGGTGGCGGTTCGCCAGCAACGCGTGTGCCAGGGCGGCGCAGATGGCCAGGCCGCACAGGCCGGTGGCATCGCTGCGACCGACGGACAGCCAAACCGTGAGGCTTGCGAAGAGGAGCTGGAGCCCAGCCGCTGCGAGGAGCGCGTTGGTCAGATTCTTGCGAACGACCACGTACGCCGATCCAAGCAGGCAGAACGGGAGCAGGAGAACGAAGCATCGCGTGACCATGTGCCCCGGAAGGCCCGGGAAATGCGTCGCCAGCCACCCCTTCAGCATCGCATCCATCGGCCCGTGGTTCATGTTCACGAAGGCCACTCGGCTCGAGTCGTAGATGTCCACACCCGCTCGCTTGGCCAGGGCATGGAGCCAGACCGTGCCCTCGCGAATCTCGAGTTCGACCGGCACAGAGAATGCGGTCCATGCGTACCACACGGAAAATGCAAACAGCCCGCCAGAGAGCAGGAAGGCCAGTATTCGCAAGCCCAGGGCTATGTCGAACCGAAAGCGCCAAGGCATATCTTCCCCGATGGTACCCTACTGCCGACTGAGGGGCGAATATCAACATCGCGCAGAGTCCCTGCGGCGTAGCCGGTGGCGAGGCACTCAACAAGTGCAAAGCGGGCTTGCTAGTTCGTCGAGAGTGATGGGCTTCCTCCCCCATCGCCCCTGAACCGAGTAGATTCATGCTCGTCGTGATGCCCACGAACGCTCGCGTTACCCTGCTTGTGCGCGCCGGCCTATGCGCCTGGTTGGCAACCGGCTCCTGCAGCCGCAAGCCTGCCGCGCCGCCGCCCCTTTCCGACCGTCCCGCGCGCAAGCTCGATCCCGTGCGACCCGAGCTGATGCCCGGCGTGCTGGCCCCGCATTTGTTGCCCGCAGCCCGCGACGCCTCCATCCGCGAACAGGCCATCGAGAGCATCGGAACCTATGAATGGCAGGACTGGACCGCGCCCGGTTCGCCCCTGGTCAACACCAATGGTCACTACTGGTCGCGCCTGGCTGACCTGGCCTGGAACCGCGACGTCGAGATCCACCTCGACAACGTGCCCGTCGATCTCGATCAAGACGGCACCATCGACACCCATGTCACGCGCCACATCTCGCTCAAGGGCGGGATCTTTGCCAACCCCGAGGTGTTCGGGCTGGCCGCTGACCCCGACCAGCCGGCGGGCACGCGCGGCTACACGTCGGCCAGCACGGGCTTCTCCGGCCTGCGCGACGCGCTCGATCTCGAAACCGGCAAGCCCACGGGCGACATCGGCATGACCTGCTGGCTGTGCCACAGCGGCCGCAATCCAGTGGATGGCAAGACCATCCTGGGCCTGCCCAGCGCGCGCCTCGACTACGGGCTGCTTCTGGCGACCTCGTCGTTCTTCGATCCCAAACACGTGATCGATCTCGACAAGGACGGACAGCCTGACAGTGAGGAGGAGATCCGGCGGCGCACGCGCCTGCCAGACACACTGGTGCTCGATCTTGACCACGATGGCCGCGTGTCAGTTGCCGAGTATCGTAAGGCTCTCAAGCTGCCCGACGCTCAGCAGACCTTGGCCACGCTGCTTTTGGCCGGGCCGGGCCGCGCCGATCTGACCAACGAGTTCGGCCTGGACATGACCGTGCCGGGCTTGCACTCGCGCCGCTACAGTGACGCCGGCACCATGCGCACCGGCGCCGAGGGGGTGTTCAATCCCAAGAGCATTCCCACGGCTCTCGGCGTGCGCTCGCTTTCGGTCATCAACTGGGCCTCGACCTATCCGACGCGCGCGCCCGACTTGCTGGGCCGCTACGCCGCACGCACCGAGATGAGCCGCAACCAGGCCATGGCCGAGTTGGGCATCGATTGGCCCGCCGGGTTCGAGGGCGACTTCGACCTCGTCAACCGCGCCATGGTGCTCGACACGCGCTCGATGGGCGCCATCGGACTGCAGGCCGATTCCTTTGTCGGCATCATGCTGGTGCGGGTCCTGCGCCACGATTCGCCGGCGCCGCCTGATCTGGTGCGTGGCCTGCGTCTGGCCTACGAGGCCAGTGCGATTCGCAAACTGCTTTACGACACAGCGCTTGACAGTGTGAAGAAGCCGGCGCTGGATGCAGCCGCGCTGGAGCGAGGCCGCCGCCTGTTCTTCGACGAGGCTGCGGGCAGCATCATCAACCAGCAGATCCTCGTCGATCTGCCGCCCGTCTATCGGGGCAGCGACCTTGCGCCGCCCCTGCTCGCGCCCATCGACGAGATGCAGCCGCTGTCGGCGCGCATCCCGGTCCGCTGCGTGACCTGCCACTCGGCCACCACGCTCAGCACAAACAAACCCATCCCGGCCGACGGCCTCGCCATCCCACGCTGCACCGACTGCCACCTCTCGCACCAGCCCAAGGGCTTCTGGGCCAAGCTGGGCCTGCGCAAGGGCGAAGGCCCAGGCGGTTCCACCTCGATCTTCGTGGAGTTCGGCCTCTCGCGCACCGCCAGCACGGCCAAGGAGGAGCGGGCGCGCTGCGGTCGTTGCCACGAGCAGCACCCGGCACTAGCCGAGCCCGTGACCTACACCAGTTGCCTGATCCTGCCCTTTGATGCCGACGGCGACGGCCGTGCCCAGGGCGATGAGCGCGACGATCTGGCTGCCGGCGGCATCGGCACCGACAGCCTGTTCGGCTTTGAGGTCGACCGGCGCAAGCTGGCCGACAAGAACGTGCGCATGCCCATCACGCGCATCACAGCGCTGCGCAGTCGCGGGCCGACCCAGGCCGTGCAGATCGCTGGCCCCTGGGTGCGCACGCCACCGCTGGTCACCTTGCTGGCCTCGGCGCCCTACCTGCACAACGGCTCCGTGCCGACGCTGGAGGCGCTGCTGCAGTCCTCCGACCAACGACCGGCGCGCTTCGTGCTCGGCCAGGGCCAGGGAACGTTCACCTTTGACACGCGCCTGCCCGGCAACCGCAACCTGGGCCACGAATTCGGCACCCGCTGGAACGCGCAAGACAAGCGCGACCTGCTGGAGTTCCTCAAGAGCCTGTAGAAATGGGCCTCGGAATGCGAACCCATGGGAGCGACGAAGACGGAGCCGTCGAACCCCGAATTGCGGTGTAGACGATCGGCTTCGATCCGGGCTGCGGTTCGTGACATAGTTCGTCGCGTTCGACGGTTTGGAGAGGCGACATGACGACATCAGTGAGCCTGAAGGACCTTGCGCTGTCTGATCAGAAACGGAGCCCGCGGGTCGAGGAGTTACGGAAGGCGTACTTCGACGCCGTGCCCGAGATCTGCTGCGAACGACCATCGCTGGTCACGCGCTATGCGCGGAAGCACGGGCTGTTTGACAAGCCCACCATCAGTGTTCTGGACAAGGCCCGGCAATACCGTTACGTGCTGGAGCATCGGCAGGCGATGGTCGCCCCCGACCACGGCGTGGGCGCGGACATGAAACCCTTCCCTATCAAGGCGCGGTCCCTGTTCGCCGGATCGACCACCAGTCACTTCAAGGGCGTGCCCATCTTCCCCGAGCTCGTCGGTCTGGCTCTCTGGCCCGAGCTGCTCAACATCAAGGATCGCGCGAGCAACCCTTACTTCCTCGCTGACAAGGATGTGCAGGTCCTCAACAAGAAGGTGTTTCCCTACTGGCTGAAACACAGCGTGCTCGAGCGCTGCCGCGCCCGCATGGACAAGGATCGTGTCGGCCAGCCGGTCGGGCATCGCGACGTGCCTGAGATGGTCTTGCTGGAGGATCTGGTTTTCTTCATAACCAGCAAGGCCGACTGTATCTCGCACACCATCCCGGATTTCTCCCAGGTCCTGAAGCGCGGTTTGCGTGAGATCATCAAGGACGCGCAGCAACGGGGAGGTCGTGCCCAAAAGCCCGAGCAACGCGAGTTCTACGCGGCGGTGGTGGAAGCGATGGAGGGCATCGTCAAGTTTTCCCGCAACCTGGCGCGCGAGGCGCGCCGACTGGCCAGACAGACCAGTGATGCGACTGAACGGGCCGAGCTGCGGGACATGGCCGAGGCGAACGAGCACGTGCCCGAATTCGCCGCGCGCACCTTCCGAGAGGGCCTGACCACCATCTGGATCTGCTGGACCGCCATCCATCTGGAAAACCCCGACGTGGGCCTCAGCCTGGGCCGGCTCGACCAACTGCTGTACAAACTCTATAGCGAGGACATCAAGAACGGGAAGCTCACTGTCGACAAAGCCATCGAACTTCTCTGTTGCCTGTGGCTGAAGATCGGCGACCACGTGGCCGCGATTCCCGCCGCCGGCGAGCAGCTTTTCGGCGGAACCGGATCCAACCAGGCCATCACGGTGGGCGGGGTTCATCCCGACGGTTCGGACGCGGTCAACGATCTGACCTATCTGATGATCCGCGCCACCGAACTGATGATGTTGCGCGACCCCAACCTCAACGCTCGCTTCCATCCCGAGGTCAATTCGCAGGCCTACCTGCGCCGTCTGTGCGATGTGAATCTGAACACGGGCGCCACCCCGGCCCTGCACAACGATCGCGCGGTGATCGAGGCGCTGAGAGCGAGGGGCGACAGCCGGGAGCACGCGCGCGACTACGGCATCATCGGCTGTGTCGAGCCAGGCAGCAACGGCCGCTTTTACGGCGCCTGCGCGTCCATCGTGCTCAATCTCACCTCGATACTGGATCTGACCCTGTACAACGGCGAGCACCGCCACACGGGACGCGGGGTGCTCATCAGCGAGCGCACCGGCGACGCGGAGTCGTTCGGGAGCTTCGAGGACTTCAAGAAGGCATTTGCCCGTCAGGCGTCGTGGATGGTCGACCGGGCCACGACGCTGAACGAGGCCCTGGGTCTTACCCACCAGGAGATCTACCCCACCCCGATTCTTTCCAGCTTGTTTGAAGGCCCTATGGAAAAGGGCAAGGATCTCATCTTCGGCGGGGCGAAAATCAACTCTTCCGGCGCCACGATCGTCGGGTTTGCCGACGTGGTGGACTCGCTGGCGGCGATTGAGCAGGTGGTGTTCAAGGAGAACGCGATCTCTCTACCGGATCTACTGCAGGCCCTCGACCTCAACTTCGTGGGCCACGAAGCCCTGCTCGCGCGCCTGCGCAACCCGGACAAGACCCACAAGTACGGCAACGAGCAGCGGGACGCCGACGAGATCGCACGCTGGGTGGCCACAGCATTGGACAAGCTCTTCTTCGACAAAGTGAACTACCGGGGCGGCCGCTACCGCGTCGGGTACTGGACCATGACCAGCCACGCGGGCTTTGGCCGTCTGTCGCGCGCCACGCCCAACGGGCGGCGTGACGGCGAGAACTTCACCAGCGGCATGACCCCGGTTTCCGGCATGACACCCCACCTGACCCCGGCTTTGAACTCGGTAGCCAGCGTGCCGCCCGCCCTGCTCGCCAACGGCCTGGCGGTCAACCTCAAGTACACCCCTGACAGGGACAATCGGGGAAAGATGCTCGACAACTTCGTGGACTCGGTGAATGGCTATTTCGACGCGGCCAAGAACGGAACCGGTGGCATGGAGATCCAGTTCAACGTCACCAGCCACGCGGACTTCGAGAAGGCAGTGAAAGACCCGCAAGCCCACAAGGAGTTGCTGGTGCGGGTGTCGGGCTACACGGCGTACTTCAAAGATCTCAACCCGCAGATGCAGCAAGAGATCATCGACCGCACGGAATACAACGTTGTTACCCGCCAAGCGGTGCAGTTCGCACGCGCGGCCGCACCGACGAACTTTGCCAAGAGGTCACCATGACCCCCATCAAGCACTTCTTCTTCAAACTGCTCTCGTGGGTTCTGCCCGATCGTCTCTGCGTGCCCCTGATGCGCAAGCAGATCGAGAAGCTGAAAGGCGCTCTCGAAGACGTGCTGGCTACTGCATTGCTGGAAATCCTCTTGGATGGCATGTCCATCGCTTTTGTGTTGCTGTGGGGCTTTCGTCGCAACCTCGTCGGCTTTTCGGGAAAGTACCTGTTCCGCACCGCCAACGACGGCGTCGCGCGCGGTGCTTTCTTCGCCAGCCGCCGCATGCAAGTTTTGCGAGGCGAGTTCACGGACTACGACGTGGCCGTCACGTTCAAGGACTCCGCCGCGTTGCTCCGGTTCCTGTTTTCGCACGATCAGGACATCCTGGATTCCCTCTTGTCCAACGATGTCGCCGTCGACGGCAACGTGAACTACATCTACAAGTTCGCCTTCATGGCGCGCGACCTGATCGGTCGACTGAATCTGACCGATCTGATCGAGCGTGTGCTGGCTCGATTGCGCGTGGCCTGAACGCGCAGGGAGACGATCCGGTGGCTCATCCTCTCATCGTGGACATCAAGCGCCACAGCTTCGAGGATGGCCCCGGCATCCGCAGCGTCGTGTTCTTCAAGGGCTGCCCCCTGCGTTGTGTGTTCTGTCAGAACCCCGAGACTCAGGAATTTGGTCCGGAGATCGTATTTCGCCCGCGGAGCTGTGTTGACTGCAAGAGCTGCGTGGCTGCATGTCCGCGGGGTGCACCGCTTGCACCCGTGGTTCGGGCCACTGGCTGTGATGCTTGCGGCGAATGTACCCGCGCCTGTCCCTCGGGCGCTATGGCGCTGCTCGGCCGGCGGCTCTCAGTCGACGAGATCGTGAACGTGGTCCTGCGCGACGAGCCCTTTTATCGCCACTCGGGCGGGGGCGTGACCCTGTCAGGCGGCGAGTGCACCGCGTTCCCGGAATTCGCGGGCGAGTTACTGGCACGGCTGCGCGGTCAAGGAATCTCCACCGCCATTGAGACCTGCGGCGAATTCTCCTACCCACAGTTCGCGCAGTGGATCCTGCCGCACGTGGATCTGATTTTGTTTGACGTGAAGCTGGCGGATAGCGAGGAGCACGCGCGGTTTACCGGCCGGGGCAACCAGCGCATCTGGGCCAATCTGGCGGAGCTGCTAGCCACCGCTCCTGAACGCGTGCAGCCGCGCATTCCTCTGATTTCCGGCATCACCGCCACCCGCGAAAATCTTGCGGCCTTGGCCGCCCGTCTGGCGGAACTGGGCGCGCGCAGCCTGACTCTGCTTCCCTACAATCCCCTAGGCATCGCCATGGCGGAAAGCCTGGGGCGCGACCCGCCGGCCTGCGTGCCCAGGACGTTTCCCGATGCGGAGCAGGTCAGGGACACGCTCACCTGGTTCGAGGCCGAAGCGGCACGCCATTGCTTCACACTGCAGTCGGCGTGAGGTCGACGGCGCCGTCTGGCGTCAGCTCGCCAGTAGCGCCACTCCGCTCACGGCCAACACGGCGCCGGCGATTTCCACCAGGAAGATTCGCTCGCGAAAGGCCAGGGCGGAGACCGGGATCAGCAGCACAGGGACGATGGACATCAGGGTGGCTGCCGTGCCCGCTGGCAAGAGCTGGGTGGAAAGCAATCCCAGAGACACACCGAGGAATGGCCCGAGCAAGGCGCCCAGGGACATGACGAGCAAAGCCCGGCGCAGGGAGCGCAGTTGCGCGTGGTCTCCAGCAGTCCCACCGGCCGCGGTGGCACCGCGAAGCTGATCGCGCAGAACGCGGACCTTTCCTGCAGCCACCAGCAGCGCAAGAAAGCCCAGAAGCCCAGCCAGCACGCGAATCTGGGTCGCGGCGAAGCTGTCCAGTCCCACAGCACCGCGCTTGGCCAGCAGCAAGCCCGCGGCCTGTCCCGCGGCTCCGCCAAAGGCCATCAGGATGCCGGCGGTGCGACGGGAGCCAGCCTTCACGCCGGTTCCATCCTTCGACGTATCCGGCTTGCCGCCCACGGCGATAGCGATGCCAACCACAGTGAGGCCCATGCCGAGCAGGGCACGGCCACTCATGTTCTCGCCGAGAAACAGAAACCCGCACAGCGCGGTCATGAGCGGTACCGACGAGTAGATGAGCATGGACAGGCGGGCGCCAATCAGCACAAAGGCCTGAAAGAGAAACACGTCGCCGATCACAAACCCGATGAGTCCGGAGAGGCCCAGGTAGAACCATGCCTCCTGGGACAGGGCCGCAGGCAGAAGATGGCGCATGCGCAGGAGCGAGAGCGCAGTGAAGAGAATTGCCGCCACTGCCAGGCGCAACACATTGACTGTCAGGCTGCCCAGACGCCGGCTGGATGCCTCGAAGCACACGGCCGTGGCTGTCCACAGTACTGCGGTGGACAACCCGGCCAGCACGCCCAGCCCGCTTCCGGTGAGGCCTGCAATATTCAATGAGGCGTTCATAGCAAGCTCATCGCGGTGGAAACAGCATTTCGGTGGACAGCGAGCGCCCGCGACCGAGGGCTGCGAGCCTGCGCAATGCCGCCGTCATGAGCAAGACCGACGCGGCCGCCACCAGGGCGCCTACCAGGATGAACACCAGTTCGAATCCTGTGTGGTTGGCCAGGGCCCCGAACAGGGACACGCTCAACATGCCGAGTTGGAGCACCCCGTTCGAGAGCCCGGCCAGCCAGGTGCGGTCGCGCGGCTCCACATCCTTGAAGAGCAGGGCCATGAGGGCAGGGAAAAGCGCGCCGTGGGCGAGGCCGAACACGAATCCAAGCGACACCATGTGCGCTGGTCCGGCCAGGCCAATGCCCGCGATGACGATTCCATAGAGGGTGATGCCCAGCCTGGCGGTGCGCCGGAGCCCAAGCCGATCGGTGAGTCCGCCCCCGAGTACGCGGATGGTCAGCGCTGCTACCGTGTAGCTGATGAAGAACCCGCGCACGGCCTGGATGCCGTGACGAAGCGCGAACGGCGCCAGGAACGCCATCACCACGTTGAACCCGGCGCCGGTGACAGCGAGCGCGGCCAAGACCGCACGTATGTCCGGGCCTGGAATTGCGAGCAGCGATCTCGCATGCGGCCCGAATGCCATTTCCAACTTGGGCAGCCCGCGCGACGCCATTGCCCCGAGCAGAGCAGCGACGCCCGCGAGCGCAAAGGCGTAGCCAAAGCCGTAGCTAGCACCAAGTGATTCGGCGATGGCCGGGGCCACCGCGCTCATGGCCAGGCTGGCCGCGCCTGACAGGCCCATGGCCTGGCCCAACTTGTCCGGCGGTGCGACCGCACTGACCAGGGCCACGCTGGCGGCAAACACGATGGACGCGGCCAGACCCTGCAGCACCCTCAGCGTCCACAGGCCTGGACCGATGCCGTTCACCAAGGCAAAGGCAAAGGCACAGGCAGCCATCAGGAGATAGCCAGCGATCGAGGCTCGCCGGTGCCCCAGGCGCTCGACGATGAGACCAAGAAAGGGAACGCTGAACAGAGCGGCCAGCGAGAAGATGCCGGTCACCAGACCGATCTGTGCCGGGCTGGCCGCGAAGCTGACCGCCAGATGCTTGGGCAGAAGATAGAAGGTGGACACCGAGAACCCAAAGGCCGCATTCGTCGCCAGCAGGCGGACGAACACCGGCGAGAAGAGCCACTTCTCGCGCGAGGTTTCGTCCTGTCCTGGAAGGATCTCCAGGATTGCTGGCGACAGACGTTGCTCGCCGGTGTCGGCGGGTGCTTCCTCGGGTAACGCGGACATGATTCGCTCCGAACTGCCGGACTGGAGC
>Ga0302323_100005899_pt1 | contig 10055 bp, 7 predicted proteins | sample Fen_T0_3_FD_201950 | JGI IMG/M metagenome (GOLD analysis project Ga0302323, IMG submission 201950) | Peat permafrost microbial communities from Stordalen Mire near Abisko, Sweden - Fen_T0_3 | ecosystem: Environmental > Terrestrial > Soil > Wetlands > Permafrost | place: Sweden: Abisko... | reverse complement strand
TCGATGTCGTTCCACAGCGCCCCGGCATCGGGGTACTGGGCGCCACCGTTGTAGGCGGCCGCGTAGCTGCCACGGTAGGACGATGACGAGTTGAGCGCCGAGGGCAAGTTGTACAGGTTGATGGCGCCCACGCCGTCGGGATTGGTGAACTCGTGAGGATCCACCCCCATGCGCACGAACAAACACTGCAACCGGTCGGCATCGCCGACGCCGATAGCGATCTTGGGCAAGGCGGCCTTATCTCCATCGGTTTGGGCCCGCGGCAGCCGAGTCGCATTGACATCGGTAAGCGCGTTGCCCGAACAAGCATTGCCGATGGTTACGAAGGTCATGCGCCGCCATTTGCCGACCTGAACCACAAGCGGCACCTTGGCTCCGACAGGTGCTCTTTTGATGGTGAAGGAGCCATCAGATCCGGTTACCGCGCCTGCCAAGGGGCTCCCCTGGGGTGTCACGCAGGTTCCACACGAATTGCCCGGCCCTTGCGCCAGGGCCGTCAGCCCGTCGAGGTTGTTCGGGATATAGACGACAGCGCCGTAGATTGGATTCTTGCCCGCCGGATCGTAGACCTTGCCCGAGAGGGTGGTCCCCGTGTCGGGGTTGCCGGGGCAATCCGGTAAGTTACACGTCCAGCCCACGGTATTGGCGCAGTTGCCCGACCCCAAGACCGTGCCCCCCGTGTTTCCGCCCGCCGCACCGGCGTCCAGCTTCAAACCGATGGCGATGCCCCCACCATTGTAGCCGCCCCCGTTGCCGCCGCCGCCAAGTGGAGGCTCGACTTCGACCTGCGACGAGCACGCGCCCAGCAACACGGTCGTGCCACCTACCATTCCCAGCAGGAAAGCGGTGAGGAAAGACCGATGGGCGAATACCCCTCGATGCACAATTCTGGCTGCCAACGCGCGTGTGGAAAACATTCCATCGACCTCTGAATGAAGCAGTGGTGGGCGGGGCGCGAATCGGCTCAGTCACGAGACGGCCAGGGAGCGCCCCCACTAGGTCGTGTGTTGGCTGCGGTCGGCCAATGCCCGGGCGAACGGGACGTCGGCGGGAGGCATGTTCAGGGCGGCCAACTCTCGGGGCAGGACCCATGCTATGGCTTCGACCTCGACGGCGCTGGGTGTGCCCGCGACAACAGTGGCGTGATAGACCAGCATGACCAGGTCGAAGTCCGCATAGGCGTGAAACACGACCTCCGCGATCTCGTCCACACGCACCATGCAGCCCAGCTCTTCCTCCACCTCACGTCGCAACGCCGCTGCTGGCGCTTCACCCGGCTCGACCTTGCCGCCGGGAAACTCCCACGCCAGCGGAAACGACTGGTCGGCCCGCCGCTGCGAGAGGAGAATTCGCCCCTCCTGCTCTACCAAGGCTGCAACCACCAACAGGCGGTGCCGCTCAGATGCTGACTTGGCCTGAGCCGCCAACGCGGGCCTCGATCAACTCCAACAGCTCGCGCAGCTGGAACGGCTTGTTGATGCACGCGATGTTGGGGTCTTCCAAAAAGCGTCGGGCTTCGCTGGAGAAAGCCCCACCGGTGATAAAAATGAAGCGTTCGGCGAGCTCTGGCCATTGTTGTTTGACGGCCGTGTAAAGCTCGACGCCGGACATGTCGGGCATCTGCAAGTCGCAAAGTACCACGTCAAAACGGCGATCCTGACTGAAGTGGCGTAGCGCCTCGCGAGCCCCCAGCTTGGTTTCGATGTCGTGGTGCGAGACCAGCATGCGCTGGAAGGCTTTGAGCAACAGAGCTTCGTCATCGACAGCAAGTACCCGCCGGCGATGAATCGCCTTCAGCGACGTCAAACTGGTGCGTGTTCTGGCGGTGGGAACGCCCAGCGCGGCGGGAAGGCGAACCCGAAAGATCGCCCCGCGTCCCGATTCGCTTTCGGCGGTCAAATCCCCCCCAGCACGTCGTACGATGTCGAGCGAAATCGGAAGGCCCAGCCCCGTCCCCAGTTCGGGAGGCTTGGTGGTAAAAAAAGATTCAAAAATGCGCGGCATGATATCGGACGGGATGCCGGGACCATTGTCTTCCACCTCGACGATGACGAACGCGCCGTCATCGCGACTGCGCACGTAGAGGCGATTGCGGCGCGGGTGCAAGTCAGCGAGCGCGTGCGCCGCATTGACGAGCAGGTTCAAGAACACCTGTCCCAGGCGGGCGGCGCTGGCGCGCACCAACTGGGTTGCGCGCAGGCTTCGTTCGACTGTCGCCCGGTAGCGCAGCTCACTGCGCAGCATGGTCAGCGCCGAATCGACGGCGGAGTTCACGTCCGACAGCGAATTGGCATCATCGTCGACACGCGAGAACGAGTGAAGGTCGCGCGCAATACGATGGATGCGCGCCATGCCCTCCTTCGATTCCTGCACCACCGTCATCGCATCGAACAGCATGTTTGCCAAGCTGCCGTTCTTGACATACACGTTGTCGGCTCGCAGGGTCTCGTCGACTTTGCGCAGGATTCCCGCTAGAGAATCGACGTTTGCCAGCACGAAGGACGCGGGGTTGTTGATCTCGTGCGCGACCCCGGCGGCCAGCATTCCGATTGAAGCCAACTTCTCGGACTGGAGGCGTCGCAGCTCTCGATCCCGCTCTTCGGTAACGTCGCGCACGTACACCAAGACCCGGCCTCCGGCCGCCGGATTGGCGCGCACATCCAGTTGTCTGTCCTGCCAATTGAAGGTGCGGTTGCAGGTGGTGTTCTGGTGAATGGCCTCACGGGCGAATTCAGCCAACGATTCGTGAAAATTCTTGCGGCTCGTCCCCTCGACCGCATCGCGGTAGGACACGGGACGGGGCGTGAGCGAGGGTTGGTCCAGTAGTCGGCGCCCTGCCGTGTTTTCGATCAAAACCTCGCCGTTGGCGTCGAGCAAGAGCAAGCCATCCTGGAAAACGTCGAAGGTTTCGCGAAGGGCATCGCGCTCGATGCGCAGCTCGCCAGCCAGTTCTTCCAGCTGCCGCGTGCGTTCGACCACCTTTTCTGCCAGCTCGTGGTTGTGGCGGCGGACCTCGTCGGCAAGCCCCTTCGAGCGCAGCGCCACACCGATGCGCGCCATGAGCTCGAGAGAATCGATCGGTTGCACGATAAAATCAGCGGCGCCACTGTCCAGTCCACGCTGCCGGTTTTCGGCCTGGCTGTCGGACTGGGCAAGCAGGATCACGGGCAAATTCGCCGTGCGATCGTTGGCTTGAATACGACGGCAGACCTCGAAGCCGCTGAGGTCGGGCAGATCGATCTGCACCATGACCAGGTCGCACGACATCCTAACCAGCTCGCGCAAAGCCTGGGCACCCTGGCCGATCATCACGACCTCGTGCAGGCTTTGCGCGCGCATGGCAGCCATAACTGACTGCTGCTGCTCGCCGTCTTGTGCGACCAGCAGAATGCGAGCCATCGTTTCTTGAGATCCCTCTACGCTGCGCCCGCGCGGGGCTGGCCTGCAGCGTCGGGAGAGCGAGGAACAGTAAAGCTAAAACGCGAACCTGCGCCGACGGTGCTGGAGGCCCACAAATCTCCTCCCATCCTGATGATCAAGCGGCGGCTCAAGGTGAGTCCCAAGCCACAACCGTGCTGGTCCTTGCCTCGGCTGCTCTCGGCCTGGAAGAAGTCCTCGAACAGCTTGGGAACCTGGGCGGCCGGAATGCCGATGCCGGTATCCACGACGTGCACCGCAATGGATCGGTCATAAAGCTCGGTCGAGATGGTGACCTGTCCGCGCTCGGTGAATTTGATCGCATTCGAAATCAAATGCGTCAGTACCTGGGCCAGCCTATCCGGATCGGCAAGCACCGTCGGCAACGAACGCACCGATGGCTCGACAACCAAGCCAAGCTCCTTGCCACGGGCGGCCGTCTTCTGAAGACGCGCCACGTTCTGGATGGTTTCTTCGAGATTGATCGATTTTGAATGCAATGGCAGGTCGCCACCTTCCAATCGCAAAAGATCAATGTAGTCGCTAAGACGTTGCGATGTGCGCGCCGCATTGCCTGCAATAGACTCGACGTGCTTGCGCTGGTCTTGCGTGAGCTTGCCTGCCCCGCCATCGAGTAGTCGCTGGCACAAGACCAGTGACTCATCGAGCGGCACAGCAACTTCGTCGCTCAAGCGCGCCAAGATCGAAGAGATCTTCGATCCGCCACCTTGAAAGGCCAGCTGCTCCTGAGTTTTCCGCAATCGCCTGGAGAGAACTATGGATTCGTTGCTCATGGGTCCCCGTTCGAAGCCATTATCTTTCTATGACCCCATCGGTTTCAACACCGATCGACTTAAAAGATCAATTTCCCAAAGATTAGACCCACCTTTGCACACAGAAGCAAAGTGGTCCAACTCGTTGTATGATGAAGTCCAATGTATTCCGTTCGCGAGGTCAGCGCGGTCCTTGGGATCAGCATCGCTCGACTTCGCTCCTATCTGCGCTCGGGACTCGTGGCACCAAGTCGCGATGAACACGGGCAAATGCGCTTCTCTTTCGAGGACTTAGTTTTCCTGCGCAAGGCCGAGGGGCTGGTGGCTCAGCGCATACCGCCACGTCGTGTGCACAGCGCTTTGCGCGCTCTCATGGGCCGACTACCGCAAGGGGTCACAGCCGCTGGCGTGCGCTTCTTCGGCGAAGGCAACGAAGTCGTCGTGGATGATGGAACCAATCGCTGGCATGCCGTCTCCGGTCAGACTCTCTTCGATTTCAAGGATCAGGTCGCCTCCCCCAAAGCTGGTGCCGTGATTCCGCTCAGCCAAGCCAAGAACGCAACGGCTGATCTGGCTGCAGTCGCGGCGCTGACCGTCAACGAGTTGTATGAAAGGGCGTGCGCTCTCGAAAGCACGGCTCCCGACGAAGCAAAGGCGGCATACCGCAGTGTTCTCGAGCGAGAACCCGAATTGGCAGATGCCCATGTCAACCTTGGGCGGCTGCTGCACGAATCGGGTGACGTCTACGCTGCCCTCGTGCACTACCGGGCAGCCATGGCCATTCGCCCAAGCGACGCTACTGCCGCCTTCAACGCGGGCGTGGCGCTCGAAGACCTCGGCGCCAATGCCGATGCAATTGCAGCCTACCGCCGCGCCATCGAAAGCGATCCGCGCAATCCCGACGCCCACTACAACCTCGCCCGGCTCCTCGAACAATCGGGAAAGCCGGATTTGGCGGTTCGCCACCTGCTGCTCTACCGCCAGCTGATGAAGAAACGCTGATGAACGACGACCTTCGCCTCGTCATCCCCAGCGCCGAGAGAATGCAGCAGGTTGCCACCAAGCTCGGGGCTATGCTGGAAATTGGCGACGTGGTCGCCCTGACGGGTCCCCTTGGGGCCGGCAAGACGACCTTCGTGCAAGGGTTGGCGCGCGGTCTGGGCGTCCCGGCCGACCGCCACGTTGCCAGTCCCACTTTCTCTCTGGTCAACGAACACCCTGGGCGCATCGACTTCGTTCACGTGGATTTCTATCGCATCAACAGCGCCGCCGAGTTACCCGAGCTGGGGATCGAAGAAGCCTACGATCGCGCGGCCACAGCTATCGAATGGGCCGAGCGCTTTCCCGATTGGTTGCCAGCCGACGTGCTTCACTTGAGCATCGAACCGCGAGATGACGGCAGCCGTCTCGTGCACGCACACAGCAGCGGTCCGCGCAGCCAAGCCATGCTTCATCAGCTGGCGGCCGGCGCGACCAAGTAACCGGCGCCGCCTGGCGGACAGACTCGGGCTGCACGAGGTGAACTATTCACGAAATCGTCACGGTTCCGTTGCATTGGCTGACTAACTTTCTTGGCCATGAACAAACCAAGAAAAGTCGTTCAATGTTCAGCCTTCCTCGTCGCAACCCTTTTGCAGACGATCGCCGTTTTTGCGCAAGCCCCCGGAGAAGGCCCGGCTGCACAGCCCGGGCGAGAACTACAGCAGGCCGCACAGGCCCCGATACAGGCGCCCCCCGCCGCCGAGCCCCCAACCGCACCGCCGACACCCATGACGACGCCTGTAAGTCCGTCGGTACAGGAGAAGCCCCTGGCCACAACGCCTACCGAGCATCTCTCGACCGGGGTATCGAGCAAGTTCGCTGCCGAGCTTTACGGATTCGTCGAGTTCGATGCCATCCACGATTCTACCCAGAGCTTCAACGATCTGGCGGGTAACACGGCCATCGCGCGCGGCAATTACGCCGCCAGCCACCAGAGGACCATTTTCGGCGCTCGCAACTCGCGCATCGGCTTCAAGCTCAAGGGTCCTGACTCGGAATGGGTCAAGAGCTCGGCCGTTCTCGAGATGGACTTTCTCGGCAACCAACCATCGCCGGTCAGCGAGGCCGGGTTCGTGACGAGTCCGACCTTTCGCATTCGTCACATGGCGCTCAAGCTGGACACCCCTTACATCAATGTCCTGATCGGGCAGTACTGGCAGCTCTTCGGATGGCAGTCCAACTACCACCCGAACACGGTCGAAATTCAAGGTGTTCCCGGCCAAATCTACTCGCGCTCGCCCCAGATTCGCCTGTCTCACACCATCAAAACCGAAGACGTGTCTATCGAAGTCGCCGTGGCAGCGGTGCGCCCCCCGCAGCGGGACAGCAGCACGCCCGATGGCGAGGCTGGCTTGCGCTTGCTGCTCAACGGCTGGAAGGGCCTGCACACAGCGGGCGGCGCCGGCACCGCCATCGATGCCGCATCGATCGGAGTGTCCGGCATCTATCGCCGTTTCGAGGTGACCGAATGGGTCGGTACGCCGGTCAGCGCGAACACCAAGAACGGCAGCGGCATCTCCGTGGATGCACTCATTCCGGTCATTCCGGCCACGCCTACCGATCGGGGCAATTCGCTCACCTTGAACGGATCGTTCGTGCGAGGGACCGGCATCTCGGATCTCTACACAAGCCTCACCGGTGGCGTCGGTTTCCCAAAGTTGGCTGCCCCGGCAGGAGGTGGCACAGCTCCCACCTACACCCCCAACATCGACAATGGCATGGTGACCTACGATTCGTCCGGCCAGCTTCATACCATCGACTGGCTTTCCTATATGGTCGGCATCCAGTACTACTTGCCGCCGTCTGGCGACGTGTGGTTGTCGGCAAACTTCTCGTCGATGAAGTCCAACAACATCGGCCTTTACGGTTCGGCAAACAGCCTGGTCAACAAGTCACTGTGGGCCGACGGCAACCTGTTCTGGGACGTCAACAAAGCCGTTCGCTTGGGCGCCGAGTTCGCTTGGTTCAGGCAGACCTATGTAGATGGCGTGAAGGCCCACAACTACCGTAGCCAATTCTCTGCGTATTACATTTTCTAGGGCATCGATTCACTGTCGCTTAGCCACTTCCACAACGTCTTGGCATCGATTCCCAGCTTGTCGGCCACCTTGCCCTTGTGGCCGCCTAGCTGGGCCATGGCCCAGGCGGCATAGCGGCGCTGTAGTTCCCGGATTGGCATGATTTCGCCGTAGAACTCGGGTGATCGCGGCCGATCCGGACGTTTGACGTTTTCGGGAAGATCGTCCAGTGCCACGGTGGACGATCGCCCGAGAAGAACGACCTTTTCCAAAACGTGGGCAAGCTCGCGCACATTGCCGGGCCAGGTGTAGGCCATCAGGCAATCCGTCGCCTCGGAAGAAAGCCACTCGGGCGTGGAACCAGCGAATTTTCCTTTGGCCTGCTTGAAGAAGAAGGCAATCAATTCGGGAAGATCTTCGCGCCTTTCGCGCAGGGAAGGCATGGTGATGGCAAGGACGTCGAGTCGGTAAAGCAAGTCCTCGCGAAACTTCCCCGCGCTGGCAGCTTCGCGCAAATTGCGATGGGTGGCGGCGATGATGCGCACGTCGACGGTACGTTCCTTGGTCGAACCCACGGGGCGAATCGTGCCCTGCTCGATCACGTGAAGCAGTTTGGCCTGCAGGCCCGGGGTCATCTCGCCGATCTCGTCCAGGAAGAGCGTGCCGCCATCCGCTTCACGAAAGAGACCTGGACGATCGCCGCTTGCTCCCGTGAAGGCGCCCTTGACGTACCCGAAGAGCTCGCTCTCCAGCAAGGGTTCGGGCAGAGCAGCGCAGTTCACCACCACCAGCGGGTTGCTCGCGCGTGGGCTCTCGGCATGAATTGCCTGGGCGACAAGGCTCTTGCCGCTTCCCGTTTCACCGAGAATCAAGACGGGAACCGGCACACCTGCCACGCGCGCCACGATCTCGCGCACATTACGCATAGCCACACTGCTTCCCAGAATGCGGTCGATGGAAAACCGGTCTTTCAGCGTCTTCCGCAGCGACGCCGCTTCACGACGAAGCTGGGATTCGTCCAGGGCCCGGCGCAAGAACAACGCGAGCTCTTCGGTCTTGAAGGGCTTGGTCAAATAGTGGTAGGCGCCCTGGCGAATGGATTCGACCGCAGTGTCGACCGCACTGTAGGCAGTCATTACGATGACCGGGCGCTCTGGGCTGAGGCTTCGCGAAAGAGCCAGCAGCCCCAAACCATCGAGGCGGGGCATACGCAGGTCAGTGACCAGGGCATCCACTTGCTCGGTTCTTAGATATTCGGCCGCCGACTCGCCCGAGCCAGCAGGGACGGCCGCGTAACCACGATCGTTCAGCCCCTCGGCAAGGGTTCTGGCCATCTCCAGGTTGTCATCGACGACGAGAACGCGATTCCTACTTTCGGGCATGGGTCACATCCTCCGAGATGGGAAGGCGGATAACGGCGCGGGTACCATGGGGAGCGACCGATTCCAGCGCCAGCGACCCGCGGTGGCTGGTCACGATCTCCTGGACGATGGCCAAACCGATGCCGGTTCCCTTTCCGCTGGGTTTGGTCGAAAAGAACGGCTCTAGCACGCGCTCTACATCCGCGGGGGAAATTCCCGGACCGTCGTCGACCACGACGATGGTCAACGCGTGGTTCGTGCCATCGCCCGGATCGCATTGCGCAGTGACGGTAACGGTGCCTCCCCTCGCGCACGCATCGCACGCGTTCAACAGGAGGTTGACAACGGCATGCTCGAGCAACCGAGGATCGCCATGCACGATCGGCAACGCCGATGAAACCTCCGCGAACAACTGAACCCCGGCGTTCTCGAAGCGATGCTCGACCAGAATGACAGCTCCATGAACCAATGCGCCGGGTTCGACCGGCTCGGCCGTCGGACGGTCGCCACGCGCCAGCCCCAAGAGCCCCCGTATGACCCGGTTGATGCGATCGATTTGCTCCAGGATAACGCGAATCCCGCTGGTAGCTCTTTCATCATCTGCCACGCGCACCAGCAGTTGCTCGGCTCGACCGGCGATGATTCCAAGTGGAGTCGAAATCTCATGGGCTACGCCGACGGCCAGCGTGCCCATGGTTGCCACCCTACCCGCCTGTTCCAGACGCTCATCGCGTTGCCGGCACAGGTCGGTCATGGCCAGTCGGTGGTGGAGCAGCAGCTCCTTGCGCTCGTTGCGCCTGGCGAGGCCACCAAAGGTCAGCACGAGACCACTGGCCGCCGCGACACTTAGGACCAAGCGCCAGCGTGCCCACCGTTCGCGATCACGCTCTCGTTCGGCGCTGGCCACCGCGACGATTCCCCATTGCCCCGAGCCGCCTCCGTCGATGCTGGCCAGGCCGGCAAGGGCGGTTCGCGCGGGTAACCCTAGCCGTCCCGCCTCTCGCGGTGCCAGTCGCACAAACCTGCGACCATCATCGAGCGCTGCGAGGATCTCGTCGACGCGCAAGAAGCGGCCATCGCTTGTATGAAAACCTGCGGTGCCGGGTGCGCGCAAGAGCAGCGTGATGCGATTCGGCCGTTCGGTGCTCTTGAGGTCGCTCAAGAGTGCGGCCAACGACGTGGTGAGATCGACAGTGGTGTCGTCAGCGACGGGAAAGGAAAGCCGGACCGTGCCGTCGCGCAACGAAGGCGGCGCAAGAGACGCCGTGGCCCCTGGACGAAACCCGATGGAGAGATAGCGTTCGACAATCGCCGGGATAACAGCATGGCCAGCAAGACGGCTTTGCATCACGGCGATGGCGTCTTGGTGGGCGGCGACCAGTCGGACGTTGAGCGCGGCGGCGAGGCTGTTCGCCAAGGCCGTCTGCTCCTGCGCAAAATCGGAA
>Ga0302323_100005897_pt1 | contig 10056 bp, 10 predicted proteins | sample Fen_T0_3_FD_201950 | JGI IMG/M metagenome (GOLD analysis project Ga0302323, IMG submission 201950) | Peat permafrost microbial communities from Stordalen Mire near Abisko, Sweden - Fen_T0_3 | ecosystem: Environmental > Terrestrial > Soil > Wetlands > Permafrost | place: Sweden: Abisko... | reverse complement strand
GGTCAGAGCCCGCGCGGTGCGTCGCTTTCGCGGCGTTCGATCAGTTCGACCTTGTAGCCGTCGGGGTCGGTGATGAAGGCGATCACGGTGGTGCCGCCCTTGACGGGGCCGGCTTCGCGCGTCACGTTGCCGCCGCCGGACCGGATGCGGTCGCAGGCAGCCGCCGCGTCAGGCACGCCGATGGCGATGTGGCCGTAGGCGGTGCCGAGGTCATACGACGAAACGCCGTGGTTGTAGGTGAGCTCGATCTCGGCGTGCTCGGGGTTCGAGCCATAGCCGAGGAAGGCCAGCGAGTAGTTCTGCGTCGGGTTCTCGGACCGGCGCAGCAGCGTCATGCCCATGATCTCGGTGTAGAACGTGATCGAGCGATCGAGGTCGCCCACGCGAAGCATCGTGTGTAGAAGTCTCATGACAGCACCCCGCTCGCCGAATACGACCAGCGACCCTCCGAGAGGGTCGGGCCTTGTTTGGGGCGGCCCAGCACAGCGGCCCGTTGGTAGTCAGTGGTCGAAGTTTTCATGGTGTGTCGAAGATGAAGCAGGTGGTGGAAGCGTGAGCGTAAAGCTTGCCGTCCGGTCCGACCAGTCTTCCTTCCGCCGTGGCCATGCGCGAACCGACGTGGATGGTGGTACCGATCGCGCGCAGCAGCGGCACGCGTGTGGTCACCGGGCGCACGTAATTGATTTTCAACTCGGCCGTGGTGTAGGCCTTGCCGACGGGCAGCGTGGTGTGCACTGCGCAGCCTACGCACGAGTCGAGCAGCGTGGCGATCCAGCCGCCGTGCACGGTGCCGATGGGGTTGTAGTGGTTCAGCCCCGGCCGGCCCTGGAACACGGCGCGGCCGTGCTGCATCTCGATCGCGATGAAATCGAGCGTCGCACCGATCGGCGCCGAGGGCAGCTCGCCGGCGAAGATGCCTTCAAAGAACTGCAGGCCGGTCTTGCCCGCCACCTGCTCGGGGCGCGAGACACCGGGTGGCGCGAAGTGCTTGCGTCGCTCGGTCTCTTCTGCTTGCCATTGCGCAAGCACCTGCGCTTCGTCTTGCTTTGTTTCCATGGGCTGCTCTAAACAGTTGTATCTACAACTATTGTAGCTACAATCAAAGAACCATGCAAAAGCCGGTTCGCACTTCTTCCGCAGGGGTTTCTCAGCCCACCGTGCCCTCGGGCTGCAGCAGCCTCAAGCTGCGGCAGCTCTCGCGCCGTGTCAGCCAGCACTTCGATCACATCGTCAGCGCGGCGGGCCTCAAGACAACGCAGTACTCGCTGCTGTCGCATGTGGTGCGCCTCGGCCCGGTGAAGCCGGGCGAACTCGCCGCTGAAATGGAAATGGACGCCTCCACGCTCACGCGCAACCTGCAGCCGCTTGTGGCGCAGGGGTGGGTCGAAGTGGGGCCGGGCGACGATGCCCGCAGCCGCCTGGTGACGGCCACCGAGGCGGGCCGCGAGAAGCGCAGCGAGGCCCAGAAGGAGTGGAAGCGCGCCCAGCTCGCGTTCAATCAGCGCATGGGCGGCGAGCGCGTGGCCCGCCTGCACGCCCTGATCGAAGAATGCCTGGAAGCCTTGAATGCGGTCGACGCGCCGGCAGACTGACCGAGGCCTGCTGAGACCTACACCGTGTAGTTGAGCGCGAGGCGCCCGCCGTCCACGTAGACGATCTCACCCGTCATGTAGCTCGATGCGCTGCTGAGCAGGAACGCCGCCACGCTGGCGATCTCTTCGGGCTCGCCCAGCCGTTTCATCGGCGTGCGGCTCATGATGCGCCTGCGTGCCTCTTCACTGCCGAGCACGGCGTTGCGCGCCAGCTCCGTGGCAATGGTGCCCGGCGCCACGGCGTTGACGCGAATGCCGTGGTCGGCGAGCGACAAGGCCATCACCCGCGTGAGCTGGTTGATGCCGCCCTTGCTGACGTTGTAGCTGGCGATGCTGGGAATGGCCACCAGCCCGTTGACCGAACTCATGTTGACGATGGCGCCGCCGCCGGTCTTGGCCATCTCGCGCGCCACGGCCTGGCCGACGAGGAACGAGCCCTTGAGGTTGACGTCGAGCACCGCGTCCCAGTCGGCTTCGGTGATGTCGAGAAAGTCAGCGGCCTTGAAGATGCCGGCGTTGTTGACCAGCCCGTCGATTCGGCCGAAGGCCTGCAGCGTGGCGGCCACTGCGGCATCGACCTCGGCCTTGGACGCGACGTTGCAGTGCTGGTAGGTGGCACGCCGGCCGTCGCCCACCAGGGCCTGTGCGAGGGCCTGGCCGCGGGCATCGTCGACGTCCCACAGCGCGATGGCCGCGCCGTCTTGTGCGAGCCGCGTCGCACACGACGCACCGATGCCCTGGGCGGCACCCGTCACCACGACGACCTGGTCTTGCAGGTTGAATTGAACGGCGTTCATCGGGTCTTGTCTCCATCCAGCCAGACCGCGAGGCCCTGGGCGTTGAGTTCGATGTCCATGGCCAGCAGCGACAGCGCCTGGTCATCGGTGAAGTGGCAACCGTGCGTGCGCAGCTTGCGCACATACATCGCGGCCAGGCCTTGCCTGAGCAACTGGTGGCGATTGACGGCGGCGCGCAGCGGCTCGGCCAGCGCCACCATCTCGTCGATCTGCGCCAGCATCATTTCGCCCAGGGCCGGCACGTTCTCCACGCAACCGTAGTGCGTGAGGTACAGGCGCTGCGGCTGGTACGACAGCATGCGCCGCACCGATTGGCGCAGCGGCTCGGGCTCGAACTGGATCGGCGTGGTGGTGGGCAGCAGCCAGGGGCCGCGTGCGGTGTCGAACTCGCGGTAGCTGAGGCCGAAGGTGTCGCCGGTGAAGAAGCCACGGCTGCGCTCGTCCCAGATGCAGTGGTGATGGCGCGCGTGGCCGGGGGTGTCGATCAGTTGCAAGGGCCGGCCGGCGAGGTGGATGGTCAGGCCGTCACTGCTGACGAGAACGCGCTCGCTCGGCACCGGCACCACCTTGCCGTAGGCGTTTGCCACTTCTTCGGCCCCATAGACCTTGCGCGCGCTCATCATCAGCGCGAGCGGGTTCGTCATGTGGCGCTCGCCACGCGGGTGCACCACGAGCCGGGCAGTCGGAAGCTCCTGCATCAAGGCGCCTGCGCCGCCGGCGTGATCGAGGTGAACATGGGTGACGATGACCCAGTCGACGGCCGATGCCGCGAGGCCCAGCGATGCCAGCGCAGCGAGCAGGCGCGGCACGCTGTGGTTGGTGCCGGTGTCGATGAAAGCGGCATGCCCGTCTTCGACCACCAGGTAAGCCGCATCGAAACGAGGGCGGTGAAAACCTGTGTCGATGACGTGAATGCCGTTGGCCAGTGCATCGACGAAAAGTGGGTGGGCGGACATGTTTCATTCTAGACAGCGCAACGAAAGCGCCCCGCTACACTGCCGCCATGAACATCGACGAGCTCCTGACGCCGATCTCCGACTCGGCACCCTGCGGCGAAGACCTGTCGTTCTCGTCCGAGTTCGACGCCATCGCCGAGATGCGCCGCGAAGACGACCCGACCCTCGACCAGGGCGAGTGGGTCACGCCGCTGAAGACGGCCGATTGGGGCACCGCCCAGGCCCGCTGCGGCGATCTGCTGGCCAAGCGTTCCAAGGACTTGCGCCTGGCGATGTGGTGGGCCGAAGCAGCCACGCAGACTGCCGGTTATGAGGGCTTGCAGCAAGGCCTCAGGCTGTGCACCGGCCTGTGCGAACGCTACTGGGACGGCCTGTACCCCGAAGCCGAAGGCGGCGACATGGAACAGCGCGTGGGCAACATGGGCTGGTTCCTGACCCGTGTGGTGTCGCTGTGCAAGGCCAGGCGCGTGTCGCGCGATGTCTCGAAGGACGTGCTGCGGCAGAACGTGGCGGCTGTGCAGGCCTGCCAGGAGGCCTTGTCGGCCTGGCAGGCGGTGATCGACGCGAAGCTCGGCGCCGAGGGCCCGAGCTTCGTGCCGGCGCGCGAAGCGATTGCCGCGGCGCTGCACGATGCGCAGCGGGTGGCGCGCGAAGCCGGCGCGTTGGCGTCCGCGCCTTCTGCGGCGACGGCTTCGGCCTCTGCATTGGGGGATGCGTCAGCGGCCCGATCGGCCGGCCCGCTGCGCACGCGCGAGCAGGCGCTGGCGCAACTGCGGGAGGTGGCGGCATTCTTTCGCGCGACCGAACCGCACAGCCCGGTCGCCTACCTCGCCGAAAAAGCCGTGCACTGGGGTGACATGCCCCTGCACCTGTGGCTGCGTTCGGTGGTCAAGGATGAGGCCGCGCTGGCCCACCTGGAAGAGCTGCTCGGGCTCGAGGCTCCGCGCGACCCGAGCTGAGCCTCACTGGCTGATGCGGAACTCGATGCGCCGGTTGCGCGCACGGCCCTCGGCGGTGTCGTTGCCCGCCACGGGCCGGTCCGGCCCCGAGCCCGAGGTGCTGATCAGCGAAGGCGCCACGCCTTTGCCCGCCAGGTAGCTGCGCACCGCGTCGGCCCGCGCCAGCGAGAGCACGACATTGGTGTCGCGCGCGCCCTGCGCGTCGGTGTGGCCGATGACCTCGACGTGCCTGTTGCCGAGCTTCAGCAGCGTGGCCGCGATCTCGTCGAGGATGTTGCGGCCCGCAGGGCGCAGCACGCTGCTGCCCGCTTCGAACTCGATGATGCGGTTGGCCAGCGTCGCGTCCACCACCGTCTGCTCCTGCGCGGCCACACGCAGCGCGTTGCGCACGGCGTAGGTCGGGTTGAGTGAGGTGGCCATGTCGGCGGCGAGTTGCTGGCGCTGTGCCTCGTTGGCGACCTCACCCTTGAGCTCGATGTTGTTGCCGTTGATCGTCAGCTGCCCGCGCGACACCTGCTTCAGTTCGGGCGACACCAGCTTCTGCACATAGCCGCTCCAGTTGGGGGGGGCGACGACCGAACCGACGCCCAGTTGATCGACCACGCGCTCGGCGCCATAGACCTCGCGCACGCGCGCCAGGATGGCGTTGCGCGTGGCTTCGTCGGGCACCGTACCGGCCACCACCACCTGGTTGGGTGCCGTGCCGGTCTGCGCGAGGGCTGAGCCGAGGCCCAGGCCCAGCAGGGCGAACACAAGACATTTCAATCGCGTCACCGTCATGCGTTCATTCCCCCAGAAAGGTTTCGCGGAACATGTCGACCGCCGCCGCGAGCGACAGCGAAGGGTCGCGCAGGTGGTTGGAGAGCTTGCGCAGGCCGTAGTCGTTGCCGATCCAGTCTTCGACCCACTCGGCCTGCGTGACGGCCACGTTGTTGTCGCGGCAGGCATCGACGTCGATGGCCGAGCGCAGCGTGGCGGGCGACGCGCCGTGAAAGCCCATCACCAGCAGTGGCTGCGGGCCATGCGAGGTGACGAAGAGGGCCGTCTCGGCCGGCGTGCGGACGAAGAAGCGCGTGACCAGGTCGACCCACAGCGTAAGCACGTGGGGCAATTGCATCGGGTCGCGCGGCAACGGCAGCACCAGGCCCTTGCTCAGCTCGGCATGGCCCTGCGACAGCACCGGCTGCAACAGCAGCCCCAGTGCCAGGGCGGTCTGCCGAAACGAGATGGCCTCGCCGGGCGGTGACACGATGGCCTCGAAGCGCTCGAGCGTGAGGGTCTGCGCGAAGGTCTTGTAGCCCTCGCGCAGCACCTCGGTGCGCAGCTCCATCTCGACCGGCTGTGCGGTGAGCTGGTCTTGCACCTGGGCGAAGTCTTCGGCCTGCAGTGCCAGCCGCACCTGCGCGTCCAGACGGCCCCATAGCGGGCTCAGGGCCTGCGGGCTGTAGGGCAGGAACTCCGAAGGTTCCGGCACCTCGAAGCTGGCCGCCATCACGAACGGAAAGCGCCGCCCCGAGGCGTCCTGGCTGGCGGCCATGTGACCCACCAGACCCGCATTGCTGTGCGCACCGAGGATGGCGAAATGCACCGGCGCCGCCGCGTCGTAGACGATCTTCCAGCGCGTGTCTTCGGCCAGCAGCTCCATGGTCTGCGACATCCATTGGTCGATGCTGTGGATCAGCGCCGAGCCCGCCGAGCTGCGCACGAAATCGCCGCGCGACGGCAGCTTGCCGAAGTAGAGCGCCTGGGCCATCGCACCACTCATGGCTGCCCCTCGCCCGACGAGTACGTCGGTCGATCCCTCGGGGGGATGCGGGCCGGCTTGGGAGCGGCCCGGCGCTCGGCCCGCGCAGATGAGTTTGACAAAGGGTGTCTCATGGCTTGCCCCCGCTGGCCGCCGTGACCGGCGGCGCGGCACCCAAGGCCCCCACCACGAGCGGCGGCAGCTGCACGCCCTTCAGGCCGCCCGAGGCGCTGGGCGTGTCGGGTGCCCCTTGGGCTGTCGGCGAACCGACATTGGGGCTGGAGATCAGGCGCAGTTGCACGGTGACGGCGAGCGCGCCGTTCGGCCAGGTCAGCTCGAATGCACCGGTGTCGAGCTTGCGGCGCTTGGCCTTGCTGATCATCTTCTCGAGGCCGTAGCCGCCGGGCTCGTTGAGGAACTCGACGGCGCGACCCTCGGTGGTGATGCCGTTGATGCGCACACCCGGGGCGCCCTGGCCGGGCCACACGAAGTTGACCCAGTTGGCCACGGCATTGCGGTAGCGCAGTTGCTGGCCGTCGACCTCGATGGTGTATTCAGACAGGCCCGGCACCGGCGTGGGCAGCATCTGGAAGTTGGTCTGCTGCTCATTGCCGCTCGCAGCACCACTCCCGCCTGCCGCGCCGCCCGCGGCTCCGGCCTGGCCCGCGATGGGCGCCACCCACACCGGGAAGCCGGCTGAAAATTCAGGCCGCAAGCGCAGCCCGATGTCGGCCCAGGTGCGCGAGGTGATGGTGTCGCCACGGCGCACCACCAAGGCCGCGAGCGCCTCGGTGCTGAATTTGGCGACGCTGCCTTCGGGCCCGAACATCTTGCCCATCTCGCCCGCCGTGGCCTCGAGCCGCGAGGCCTTGTCGAACGGGTACTTGCCGGCGAGCGTGCGCTGGAACGGGTCGTACACCTGGGCCGTCCACACGCGGTTGATCTCGCCTTCGGCGGCTGGCACGATGACTGCGAACGACTGCACCAGCGGGCGCACCAGCAGCGGCCGCAGCGTGGCCTTGGCGGCGTCGGTCTGGCCGTTGAGCATCTGCTCTTCGACCAGCTTCAGCGCGTCGCTCAACTCCGACGTGCCTTCCAGCGTCTGCTGCATCAGCTGGCGGCTCGCCGGGCCGTTGTCGCCCTGGTTCTTGATCTGGTTGAAGCGCGTGCGGATCTTCGACAGCGTCTGCAGGTAGTTGCGGATCAGCGGCGGGTTGTTGTCGCGGCCGATCATCAGGCGTGTGAGGCCGGCGAACTCCTTGCCGATCGGGCCCATGGGGATGGCCGCCTGGCCGGTGGACAGATCGATCTTCACTTCGACCTGCCCGGGGGCCATGCGCAGGATCGATTGCTTGAACCAGTCGATGAAGCCTTTCTGGCCTTTCGCGAGCTTGTCGTTGAGCAGGCCCGGGTTGTCCCACGAGGTCTGGTCGTACAGCGCGGTGATCAGCTTGCCCACCGGCGACGCTGCCGGGTCGCCGAGGCGGTTCATGCGCGCCACGGCCTGGTCGAAGTTGGCGAACTCCTTGACGCTCACGCCCTGCATGAATTTCTGCCACTCCTGCACGTACTCGGCCTTGTAGAGCAACACCAGTGCCTTGCGGATCTGCTCGGGGCTGCCTTCGAGCGTGAGGTCGTCTTGCGTGGCGGTCTTGAGCACCCAGTCGTCGGCCTTGGTCTCCTTGACGGATGCCTCCTTGAACGCATCGTCGACGAACCCATCCCAGGCTTCGCGGGTGAAGGCGCCCGAGATCGCATAGCTGCCGGCGACGATGTCCTTGTCGGCATCTTCGACGAGGCGTGCCACCGTGACCGGTGGGAAGCGCGTGGCCGCGCGTGCCTTGATCTCGGCATAGACGCGCTCGCGTGCCGGCATGCCCTTGACGACACGGCGCAGGTTCTCGCGCGTGGTGTCGAGCAAAGCGAGGTTGGTTGGCGTGGATGGGAAATCCGGAGCGCTCACCTGGGTGAGCGCGAACGACAGGATGCGTTCGGCCGAGCGGATCAGTTGCTCGCGCGGCATCGACCCGCGGTTGGCTTCGAGCCAGCCGCGCCAGAAGCGCGTGAGCTGGTCGCCCAGGTGGCCGGCTTCGACGCGGCTGCGGTCACCCAGCATGATGTAGGTCTTGAGTGCGTTGTAGGCGTCGGAGACGTTGCTGGCAGACGCGGCGGAGTACACCCCCATCGGCTCGGGGCTCGCGGCGCTGCCCGTCTTTGCGGGTGTCGGGCTGCCGTCGGCAGCACGGGCCAAGGGTTGCAGCTGCGCCGCATTGGCATTCACCTCGCTCAGGTAGCTGGCGATGGCAGCGGCCGTGGGCTTGAGCATCACTTCTTGCAAGCCGCCGAGGTAGGTGGCGCGCAGCTTCTGCTCGATCGCTTCGCCCTGGTAGAGGCCAAGTGTCAGCGACCAAGGCCGCTCGTCGCGGTAGCGCTGCAACTGGTCGACGCGGTCTTGCACGATCTCGAGTGCTTCGAGGCGCGACTGCAGGTCGATGCGGCCCTCTTGCAGCCGGATGGCCTTGTCGAGATCGGCCTGCACGTTGGCCACCAGTTGCCGGTTGCCCACATAGGACCAGGTCCAGCCCGCGAGCATGGCACCCAGCAGCAAGGCCCCGCCGAAGAAGGCCGCGTAGCGCCAGCGCAGCTTGCTGCGGCTGGTGTACTGCTGCACCAAGTTCCGGTCGGCAAAGATGACCTTGGAGAAAAGGTCGCGCAGGAAGAAACCGTTTTGTGCCACCACCGAGGCGGTGGGTGCCGAACTCGACGCCGGCGTGAGTGCAAAGCGCTCGGCCACGCGCTGGCTCGCACGGCCAGTCGACTGGCCTTCTTGCACCGCGCTCGTGAAATAGAAGCCGCGGAAGATCGGGCGGAACTGGTAGGGGTTGTCTTCGAACAGCGTGGTGATGAAGGTGCGCAGAGGTGCCTTCAACGCAGTGAATTCGAGCGGGAAGGTCAGCACGCCGGGCGGCAGCTTCTCGCCGCGGTGCATCGACATGCGCACGACGGAGGCCTCTTTCAGCCCATCGTTCAGTTCGTCGAAGTGGCGGTCGAAGCTGGCGACGATGTCGGTCTTGGCAGCCGTGTCGTAGGGCAGGGTGGCACCCCATACGCGCTCGCGTTCGTCGCGGTCGCGGTCTTCGAAGAACTCGGCAAAGCCCGAGATCAGGTCGGCCTTGGTGAAGACGACGTAGACCGGCGCGAACACCTCGAGCTTCTCGGTGAGCTCCTGCACGCGCTGGCGCAGCTGCTTGGCGAGAGAGATCGCGAACTCCGGCCGGTTGCTCGACAACTCGGCCAGGCTGGCCGCGATGATCACGCCGTTGAGCGGCGCCTTGGGGCGGTTGCGCTTGAGCAGCGACAAGAAGCCCAGCCACTCGTCGCGGTCTTCTTGATGCACCGAATAGCGGCCCGCGGTGTCGAGCAGGATGCCTTCGGTGGTGAAGAACCAGTCGCAGTTGCGCGTGCCGCCGATGCCCTGGATCACCGAGGAGGTCTTGTCGGACGCGTTTTTGTCAAAGAACGGGAAGTTCAGGCCCGAGCGCACGACGGCCGTGCTCTTGCCGGCCGCGGGGTTGCCGATCACCGCGTACCACGGCAGCTCGTACAGCGCAGCCGAGCCCGAGGTCAGCCCGAGCTTGGAGGTCTTGATGGTCTTGACGGCCTCTTGCATGCGCTCGCGCACGGCCACCATCTCGGCACGGCTCTCTTTGTTCGGGGCGGTCTTGATGGCGCGGTCGGCTTCGGCGTCCATCGCTGCTTCCAGCCGCAGCCCGGCCTTGCGTGCGCGATGGCGGCGCATTGCCCACACGACGAACCACACCACCAGCAGCGTGAACAGGATGACCAAAGCCCACAGCGCGCCGAGCTTCAGTGTGTCGGCTCCCACAAAAAGCAAGGCCGCCAACGCAAGCAGACCGATCACGGCCAGCGTGCGCGCGTCCAGAAGAAACTGCCAGAGTCTTTGCATGAGGGAGATGTCCGTTCGGTATTTTCAGGCAGCCTGAGCGG
>Ga0302323_100005896_pt1 | contig 10057 bp, 8 predicted proteins | sample Fen_T0_3_FD_201950 | JGI IMG/M metagenome (GOLD analysis project Ga0302323, IMG submission 201950) | Peat permafrost microbial communities from Stordalen Mire near Abisko, Sweden - Fen_T0_3 | ecosystem: Environmental > Terrestrial > Soil > Wetlands > Permafrost | place: Sweden: Abisko... | reverse complement strand
AGCGCGATGATCGCGCCACCGCAACTCCTGAAAGACGTCAATGCAGCTCGGAATGATCGGCTTGGGAAGAATGGGCGCGAACATGGTGCGCCGGCTGGTGCGCCAGGGCCACGAATGCGTGGTGCAGAACGCCCACCCGGACAAGGTCGCGCAGATGGTGCGCGACGGCGCCGTCGGCGCCGCCACGCTGGCGGAACTGGCGCGCAAGCTGAGCCGGCCGCGCGCGGTCTGGCTGATGGTGCCGGCGGCCGCGGTCGACGGCGTGCTGGACCAGCTCGTCGCCCACCTCGAGCCGGGCGACATCGTCATCGACGGCGGCAACTCCTACTACCGCGACGACATCCGGCGCGCGAAGAGGCTGGCCGAGGCCGGCCTGCACTACGTGGACTGCGGCACCAGCGGCGGCATCGCCGGCCAGGACCGCGGCTACTGCCTGATGGTGGGCGCCGAGCCGCCGATCTTCGAGCACCTGAGCCCGATCCTGAGCGCGCTGGCGCCGGGCGCGGACGCGGCGCCGCGCACGCCCGGGCGCACGGGCGCGACGTCGAGCGCCGAACAAGGCTTCCTGCACTGCGGCCCGAACGGCGCCGGCCACTTCGTCAAGATGATCCACAACGGCATCGAGTACGGGATGATGGCCGCGTTCGCCGAGGGATTCAACATCCTGCGCCACGCCAACATCGGCAAGACGGCGCAGGTCGCCGACGCCGAGACGACGCCGCTGCGCGAGCCCGAGTTCTACCAGTACGAATTCGACCTGCCCGCGGTGGCCGAGGTCTGGCGCCGTGGCAGCGTCGTCGGCTCCTGGCTGCTCGACCTGACCGCCAAGGCCTTGCTGGCCGACCCGCAGCTGCAGGCCTTCGGCGGCCGCGTCTCCGATTCCGGCGAGGGCCGCTGGACCCTGCAGGCCGCCATCGACGAGGGCGTGCCGGCGCAGGTGCTGGGCGCGGCGCTGTACGACCGCTTCTCGTCGCGCGGCCAGGCCACGTTCGCCAACCAGATCCTGTCGGCGATGCGCCACGAATTCGGTGGCCACGCCGAGAAAAAGGAATGAACGACCACGCCCCGCCCGCGGCATCCGCCCCGGAGCCAACCCGTTCCGACGCCCTCGTCCTGTTCGGCTTCACCGGCGACCTGGCGCGCCGCAAGATCTTCCCCGCGCTGTACGCGATGGCCCGGCGCGGCGACCTGCCCCCGTGCGTGGTCGGCGTCGCCGCATCGGCGCTGGGCGAGGACGAGGTGCGGCGGCGCGTGCGCGACAGCCTGGAGCAAGGCACCGCGGCGGTCGACGCCGCGGCGCTGGAGCGCCTGCTGGCGGCGCTGCGCTATGTCAGCGGCGACTACCGGCAGCCTGCGACCTTCGCGGCGCTGAAGGACGCGCTGGGCGGCGCACGCCACCCGGCGCACTACCTGGCGGTGCCGCCGGCGCTGTTCGAGACCGTCATCCGCGGGCTGGGCGCGGCCGGGCTGGCGCGCGGCGCGCGGCTGGTCGTCGAGAAGCCCTTCGGCCGCGACCTGGCGTCGGCGCGCACGCTCGAGGCCGTGGCGCGCGCCGTGTTCGACGACCGCGACATCTTCCGCATCGACCATTACCTGGGCAAGGAGGCGATCATGAACCTCCTGTACTTCCGCTTCGCGAACTCGGTCCTCGAGCCGCTGTGGTGCCGCGAGCAGATCGACAGCGTGCAGGTCACGATGGCCGAGGACTTCGGCGTCGGCACACGCGGCGCGTTCTACGAGAGCGCGGGCGCGCTGCGCGACGTCGTCGAGAACCACCTGTTCCAGATCGTCGCGCTGCTGGCGATGGAGCCGCCCGCCTCGCGCGCCGGCGCCGACCTGCAGCGCGCGAAGTCCGCCGTGCTGGAGGCGGTGCGCCCGCTCGTGGCGGCGGACCTGGTGCGCGGACAGTACGCGGGCTACCGGGGCGAGAAGGACGTCGCGCCCGATTCGGACGTCGAGACCTACGCGGCGCTGCGCCTGTACGTCGACACCCCGCGCTGGCAGGGCGTGCCCTTCTTCCTGCGTGCCGGCAAGTGCCTGCCCGCCGGCGTGCTCGAGGTGCAGGTCCAGTTCAAGCCGCCGCGCCAGGCGCTGTTCGACGATGCCGGCGGCCGCCCCAACTACCTGCGGCTGCGCCTGCAACCGGGCTCCGCCATCGCGCTCGGCGCCCGCGTGAAGAACGTCGGCAAGCAGCTGGTGGGCACGCAGATCGAGCTGTCGGTGTGCGAGGACCTGAGCGGCGAGGACGCCCCCTACGACCGCCTGCTCAACGACGCGATGTCCGGCGACGCCGCGCTGTTCACCAGCAGCGCGGCGGTGCAGGCCGCGTGGGCGGTCGTCGACGGCGTGCTCGCCGATCACGCCGCTGCGCTGCCTTACGCCGCGGGCAGCTGGGGCCCCGCCGCCGCCGACGCGCTGGTCGCGGGCCATGGCGGCTGGCAGGCGCCCGAGCCGGCAGGCGACTGCCCGCCCGCCGCGGCAGCGCACGCGGTGCGCGCCGCCGGCGGCGCGCCCGAGGGCGACGCTTCGGTGAGAAGATGACCGCGAGCCGACGCCCGGTGCTGCCCCTGCGCACCGATGAGCCCGCGCCCCGCCCCAGCCAGCCAATCAAGCCACCCAACCCGCCAACGCCCGGACTCCGACATGGCCCAGAACATCTCCCCCCTCGCCGGCAAGCCCGCGCCGCGCGCGTCGCTGGTCGACATCCCGCGCCTGGTCAGCGCGTACTACACCGGCGTCCCCGATCCGTCGCAGCCGGCGCAGCGGGTCGCCTTCGGCACCTCGGGGCATCGCGGCAACGCCTTCGACAACTCGTTCAACGAGCAGCACGTGCTGGCCATCACGCAGGCGATCTGCGACCACCGCCGCGCCCAGGGCGTGGACGGGCCGCTCTACATCGGCATCGACACCCACGCGCTGTCCGAGCCGGCGCTGCGCAGCGCGCTCGAGGTACTGGCCGCCAACGGCGTCGACACCGTGCTGGCGGCCGGCGACGAGTACACCCCGACGCCGGCGATCTCGCACGCCATCATCACGCACAACCGCGGCGGCGGCGCCCCGCGCGCCGACGGCATCGTGGTCACGCCCTCGCACAACCCGCCCGACAACGGCGGCTTCAAGTACAACCCGCCCAACGGCGGCCCGGCGGGCGACGACGTCACCCGCGGCGTGCAGGACGCCGCCAACGCCTACCTCGAACGCGGCCTCGAAGGCGTGCGGCGGCTGGACTACGGCAAGGCGCTGCGCGCGCCGACCACGCACCGCCACGACTACCTGGGGCGCTACGTCGACGACCTCGCCAACGTCGTCGACATGGCGGCCGTGCGCGCGTCCGGGCTGCGCCTGGGCGTCGATCCGCTGGGCGGCGCCGGGGTGCGCTACTGGGGCCGCATCGCCGAGCAGTACAAGATCGACCTCAGCGTGCTGAGCGACGTCGTCGACCCGACCTTCGGCTTCATGACGCTGGACTGGGACGGCAAGATCCGCATGGATCCGTCCTCGCCCTACGCGATGGCGCGCCTGGTCGACCTGAAGAACCAGTTCGACGTCGCCTTCGCCTGCGACACCGACCACGACCGCCACGGCATCGTCACCCGCAGCGCCGGCCTGCTCCCGCCGAACAACTACCTGGCGGTGGCGATCGACTACCTGTTCCGCCACCGCCCGCAATGGGGCGCCGACGCGGCCGTCGGCAAGACGGTGGTGTCCTCGCGCATGATCGACCTGGTGGCGCAGCGGCTCGGGCGCCGCCTGCTGGAAGTGCCGGTCGGCTTCAAGTGGTTCGCGGCGGGCCTGGCCGACGGCTCGCTGGGCTTCGGCGGCGAGGAAAGCGCGGGGGCGGCCTTCCTGCGCCGCGACGGCGGCGCATGGACGACCGACAAGGACGGCATCACGCTGGCGCTGCTCGCCGCCGAGATCACGGCGCGCACCGGCAGCGACCCGGGCGCGCTGTACGACAAGATGGCGCAGGAGCTGGGCCGCCCGGTGTCCGACCGCGTCGAGGCCGCCGCCAACCCGGCGCAGAAGAAGCGCCTGTCCGCGCTGGCCCCGGAAGCGATCCGCACGCGCGACCTGGCGGGCGAGCCCATCACCGAGATCATCGTCAAGGCGCCCGGCAACGGCGCCGCGATCGGCGGCATCCGCGTCAGCTCGCGTAACGGCTGGTTCGCGGCGCGGCCCTCCGGCACCGAGGACATCTACAAGATCTACGCCGAGAGCTTCGACGGCCCGGAGCACCTGCGGCGCCTGCTGGAAGAGGCACAGGCCCTCGTCGACAAGGCGATCGCCTGAAAGCCGGTCGGGCATTGCCCGGGCGGCCGTCGGCGGACGCCCGGGCAGTGCTCGCACAGGGGGGGCACACGGCGCAGGACGGCGCAGGGCGGCGCGCGCGCGCCGAGCGCCGAACTGCGGGGCAAAGAGCCGTCTGATGCGGCGATCCGCGGCGCGGCGGGCGCGGCACCATGGAGGTATCCCGCGTTGGGGTGACCGCGCTGCAGCGCAGCGCAGGCGTGCCAGCGCATCCACGCAGTCCGACCGGTTCGCCCCGCCTCCTGCCATGCGCCTTCTTCGCACTCCGTCACGCGCCCTCGCGGCTTCCCTCCTGGCCGCCAGCCCCTGCGCCTTCGCCGAGATCGGCGCGCGCTCCGGCGAGCCCTCCACCGTCGGCGCCAGCGCGGACGCCGTGCCGGCCCTGTGGGCGATCGACTACGAACTGCGCCCGGCGCGCGGATGGACCGACAGCTTCATGGCGCAGCGCAGCGCCGGCCACACGGCGCGCCTGGAACTCGCCCGCTCGCTGGAACTGCACGCCAACACGCCGGTGCCGGACTCGCCCAGCATGGCGCTCGAGCCGCGCGGCGACGCGCTGCGCCGCCTGCACGGCTTCACCGACGTCTCGTTCGGCGCCACCTGGCGTGTGCGCGGCGGCGACGCCGGCTGGCTGCCGGGCGTCGCCTGGCTGGCCGACGTCGAGAGCACCACCGGCATGCCGGACTTTCGCGGCCCGGTGTTCCGACCCTCGCTGCGCGCGACGGCCCAATGGGCGCTGCAACCCGACCTGTCGCTCGGGCTGATGCCCGGCATCTATCGCGATCGCGACGAGGTCGGCAAGCACTACGCCGCGGGTGTGCTCGCGCTGACGCTGGGCAAGGCGTGGACGCCGCGCCTGCACACCTTCTTCGAGGTCGCCGGCGAACGCCTGACGCAGAGCCAGCATGGCGGCTCCTCGGTGACGCTCGACACCGGCATCGCCTTCCGTGCCACCCGGTCGTTGCGCTTCGAGGCCATCGTCTCGCACGGGCTCGCCGGCGACTCGCGCAACGCCCAGGGTGGCGTGGGCGTCTCGAGCCGGTTCTGACGCGGCGCCGATAGCCCGCCCTGACCGCCCGCCGCGCGCGGCCGAGCACGCCAGGCGGGCGTCGCAACGGTCGAGCAGGGCCGGAAAACGGCGGCAAATTGGGCGACCAAAGCCCCGCTCATGGCGCGCTTGGCCGGCCACGGTCCCTGAAGAATCGGGACTTCGAACAACCTGTCCCCGACCTGACGCCCAGCCGCGACACCCAGCGGCGGCACGACGCAGCGCGCCGTGCGGATGCGGGCAGCGGACACCACCGCCATGCGCCAACTCGCCCCCACCTCCCGCGCCACCGCCCTGGTCCTGGCCATGCTGGCCGCGGGCCGGTCATGATGGCCTACGTGGCCAGCGCCGAAGCCAGCGCCCGGCTGGCCTGCGCCGACCGCGAGGCCGCGCTGGCGCAGCTGCCGGTGTTCCTGATCGACTTCAAGAAGCTCAATGCCGCCGTCGAGGCGGCACGCGCCGGCGAGCAAGGGCGCGGCTTCGCGATCGCCGCCGCCGAGGTACGCACGCTGACCGGGCCCAGCGCCTTCGCCGCGCGCGAGATCAAGACGAGGAATCGGCCGCGGCCGCAGCGCGCCTGAAGAACCAGGCGGCGCAACTGGTCGCCGCGGTGGCGGTCTTCCAGCTGCCCTGATACCCGCCGTAACAAGCGAAACAGAGGCCGAAAGCGGGCCTCCGTGCGTTGACGCAGCGCGACCGTATCCCCCAATATCGCGCCACCGACCAAGGTCATTGCCAGAACTCCACCCGCTCCGGCCCGACCCGCGTCCCGCAACAGAATCGACTCCGCAAGAATGCGCCCACGTCCCAGCCCCCACGCCCCGCGCCGACCTGCCGCGCACCCCGTACGCGTTGCGGTGGGCATGGCCTGCGCGCTGCGGTTGGGCGTCCTCGCGCTCGCATTCACGGCCTGCGGCCACGCCTGCGCGGCGGCCGACGACCTCAACGCCACCGCGGCGCCCGACCTGCCCGAGCCCGCCGTGCTGGCCGCGACGCCGGCGCCGACGTCCAAGCCGAAGTCCGGCATCGCCGCCGCGGCGCGGCGCCTGATCGACGACGTGATCCAGACCCCGCGCGCGGTGGTCGAGGTGCTGCGCGACAACGTCGTGTCGCGGGTCATGGCCTCGTCCTGGCGCGTCGGCGTGGGCGCCCCCTTCGTCACGCGCGCCACCAGCCTGGTCAGCGCCGCGCCCCTGCCGTCGATGGGCGGGGCGGCGCAGGACCCCGCCGCGGCCGGCCTCGACAACCCGCTGGGCGCGCGTTGGCGCGTGGTGCGCGGCGACGCCGACACCCACGTGCCCGCGGTCTCGTGGATGCCCGATTCCCAGATCGCCGCCACCAGCGCACTGCGGCCGTCCATGCACCTGAGCGGCGAATGGGCGCTGCCGAACGACTTCTCGCTCGGCGTCATGCCCGGCATGGCGATGGACACCAGCCCGCAGGGGCGGCGCCAGGCCACCGGCACGCTCGCCGTGACGCTGGGCAAGGCCTGGTCGCCCCAGTGGCGCACCTTCGTCGACATGGCGCGCGATCGTCTCGACACGATGCAGATCGCCGGCACCAGCACCAGCGTCGACGCCGGCCTCAGCTTCTCCGCCAGCGCCAGCACGCAGATCGACTTCGCGTTGACCCGCGGCATCAGCGACTCCTCCACGCCGTTCCAGGCGGGCGTAGGCGTTTCCTCGCGCTTCTGACCGCCCGTGGCGCTGCGCGCCGGTCAGCGTGTCCAGTCGATGCATTCCAGCAGCCGCTGCAGGCGCTGCGCCTTGGCCGGATTGATCTGCGCCACCCAGGCCACGCGACCGCGCAGGTGGTCTGGCCAGTGGGCTATCGCCGCGCGGTTCTGCGACGCCGGGCCATGCAGCACGCAGCGATGCAGGATCGCCTTCAGGCGGTCGAACTCGTCGCGCGCCAGGTTGGGCCGCGCGTTGACCACCACGCCGCACACCTGCTGGCGGCGCGCTGCGGCCAGGCAGCGGGTCTTGCGGTGGTTGAGCGCGAAGCCCGCCTCGCGGGCCCAGGCCCCGATCTGCGACTCGATGCGCGGCAGCGCGTCGCGTAGCGCCGGCCCACCCGACAGCACGATGTCGTCGGCGTAGCGGGTGTAGCGCGCCCCCAGCGCGCGCGCCAGGCCCGCGATGCGCAGGTCGAGTCCGAACGCGCACAGGTTGGCCAGCGCGGCCGAGGTCGGCGCGCCCTGTGGCAGGTGGGCGTCGCGCAGGCGTTGCGCCTGCGCCCAGGTCAGGCCGCCGTCGTGGCGCAGGCGCTCCAGCACCGGCTCGGGCGTCGCCGTGGTGCACAGGGCCCTCAGTTCGCGCGCCACCGCCGGCGAGTAGCCCAGGGTGGCGAACAACGCGTGGACACGCGCGGCGCGCACCGTGGCGAAGAAGTCCTGCAGGTCGAACTTCAGCAGCACCGGCTGGCCGGCATGCGCACGCGCATGGTCGAGAACGGAGCGTCCGCGCACGTAGGCACACGCGGCCTCGTGCGGCGCGAGCCCGGCCAGCAACTGGTCGAGCACCTTGCGCTGCAACGCGCGCAGGTAGGGCTGCGGCACCTCCAGCAGCCGCCAGCCGCCGCTGCGCTTGGGCAGCAGGTGGTAGCGGTAGTGCTGCTCGCCGAGGCTGGCCTGGCGCTGCCAGGCGGTGCTGCGCGTGAGCCGCCACAGGCCGGCCACGGAAACGCCGAGCCCTGCCGCCAGGTCGCCGATGGCGGGCCAGTGCGGACGCTCGAGCCGGGCCAGCGGCAGCGGGGGTTCGGCCAGGCGCGTCGCCAGGGAGGTGTAGTAGCCGCGTACTACGGGGCGCTGGGGGCCCGCCCAGGCCATCACGAAGTCCGGTTGGGCCTCGATCCAGTCGGTCAGCAGCGTCAGGTCGAGCACGTTCCAGCGTTCGGGCGCCATCTGCGCCGCGGCGCGCGCGAAGCGCCCGCTCCACGCCGATTCCGACTCCACGCAGCGCCGCACCCGCTCCTGCAGCCCCTGCGGATCGGGGGGGCCGGCCAGCAGGGCGCGGGCCAGGGCGAGTGCGGTGCTGCGACGCGTCATGCTGTCCCCATGGAGGTGCGGTCGCCGGACCCAACCTGCTGGTGAAGCGCTGAATGGCGTGGCGCGCAGCGCCACGTTGTTCACGCCTCGAAAGTTCCCGACACGAGCGTATCCGACGGGGTATCCCCGCGGAGCGAGCACCGGCATGAACACCGTCTCGCGACATCTTGGGCGGCGACCGCGCGTCGATTATGGGGGCGGCGGACTCAGCCCGACAGCAAGTGTTTCGGAACTTCCGCGCCTGGCCCTGAACCGCAACAGCGCGCCGCAGCGCTTACGCAGTGGCGCACGAACAGACCCGCTCCTGCCGCTCTCTTGCAGGGAACCGCCGCCCTTCATCTGGTGACAATTGACGACTTGTCCTGTGCGCTCGACCTGTCCTATGCTGCGCTGCGTCATCGGCGACAATCGCCAGTGGCCCGTCGACACCGCCCCGCCTCCCGCCTTCGTTGTCGCCCCATGAACCACCCGATCGCTCCCATCGCCCACCCTGCCCCCACGCCCGCGCGCTACGCCCACGGGCCGCGCCGTGGGCGGGCACTGACCGCGTTGGCCGCCCTCGCGCTGGGCCTGGCCGCGGGTAGCGCAGGCGCCGTCGAGGACGCCTTCGGCGCCGAGGTGGAACCCGACAGCCTGGATTCGGCGCTGACCGACGCCACGGTCTTCGCCACGCTGCTGCCCAACCCCGATGTCGCGCAGACGGCGCTGATCCAGCAGGCCATCGCCGCCGCGCTGAAGCCGGCCAACCCGAAACCCAAGTCCATCGTGCCGATCACCGCCGTGGCGGCGGTCGACCCGCGGCTCAAGCCGATCCGCCTGAACTCGGGCGTGCTCGCTTCGGCCCCCAGCACGCTGGCCCAGCTCGACGGCGGCCAGGTGGTGCAACTGCACGCCGAGGGGCTGCCGGGCGCCAACGGCCCCGACCGCGACCCGCTGGTGCGCGTGCTGCCGCGCGCCGTGAACCCGGCCGACGTCACCTTCGGCGCGCGCTGGGGCGCGGAAGACCGCATCCAGGCGCCCTTGCTGTCGCAGATCTCGTGGGGCGCCCAGGCCGACCTGCTGGCCGGCGCGCCGCCGCCGCGCGCGGGCAACGTGCGCAAGTCGCTGCGCGTCACCGCGCAGTGGGACAACCCCGAAGACCTGACCATAGGGTTTACACCAGGCTGGCAGCGTGGCGGCGGCACGATCTTCGAGCACTACGTCACCAGCGTGCAGGCCAGCACCGTCGACAAGACGCAGGCCGCGCGCTGGCGCAGCTTCGTCGAGGTCTCGGGCGAGAAGCTGAGCCCTAACAACATCATCGAGAATGCGACGGCGCAGGTGCACGCGGGAGCGAGCTACCTGACCACCGGCTCCACGCAGCTGGACATCTCGGTCACGCGCGGCACCACCGCGATCTCCGACCTGACCTCCAGCGTCGGCTTGTCGATGCACTTCTGAAGCGCGCCCGGGCCGGGCTTCGCCCTGCCCGCCCGTCCAGAATCCGGGCACGCAGCGCCTTGATGGCCGAGCGCTGACTCCAGCCTGACGCCATGACGAGTTGTCGCGTATGCGACAGTGTCCCGCACTCACACGCTGGGACTTCCCGTTGAGCACAGAATCGCGGGTCAAAAAATCAATTGGAGATGCGCATGGGGCTGCTGCTCTTGCTGCCG
>Ga0302323_100005894_pt1 | contig 10058 bp, 7 predicted proteins | sample Fen_T0_3_FD_201950 | JGI IMG/M metagenome (GOLD analysis project Ga0302323, IMG submission 201950) | Peat permafrost microbial communities from Stordalen Mire near Abisko, Sweden - Fen_T0_3 | ecosystem: Environmental > Terrestrial > Soil > Wetlands > Permafrost | place: Sweden: Abisko... | reverse complement strand
ACGTCGAGCATTGAGACCGGTTCGTCCGCGATGATCACCTGGGCCCCCGGCGCGAGCGCGCGGGCGATCGCCACACGCTGCCTCTGTCCACCCGAGAGCTCGTGCGGACGGCGGTAGGCGATGCTGTCCGCGCTCAGGTTGACTCTTGCGAGCAGCTCCTCGACAAGCGCCTCAACCTCCGCCCGACTCTTCGCCGGCCCATGGAGGCGCAGCGGACGCGCCAGGTGGTGTTCGATCGTATGGAAGGGGTTCAACGATGCGAACGGGTCCTGGAAGACCATCTGAACGTGGTCTCGGAATCGTCGGTTCGCCACCTGGCGACCGTCCGGGGCCGTAGCGACGATCTCCCCGGCGGTCGGTCTCTCCAGCCGGGCGATCATCCGCGCGACAGTCGACTTGCCCGAGCCCGACTCCCCCACCAGAGCCACGGTGCGACCGGGCACCAGCGTGAAGGACACATCGTCCACAGCCCGCAAGGTCGAACGGTGCCAACCCGAGCGGATCGAGAAGTCCTTGACCAGGTTCTTGACCTCGAGAGTGGTCATCGTGGGTCCATCCCGTCGGGGTCGGAGTCGACGTCTGGCTGTTGGTCACGTGAGCTTGAGGCGCCCGATCGGATGAAGGCCCCCCGCTCCCCCGTGAGGCTCGGGAAGGCGTCGAGCAGCTTGCGCGTGTAGGGGTGCTGCGGCCGGAGGTAGATCTCATCGGCGCTCGCGATCTCGACGATCTCACCGTCGAGCATGATCGCGATGCGGTCGCTCAGCTCGAGCAGCAGCGGCAGGTCATGGGTGATGAAGATGACGCTGAAGCCCAGCTCTTGGCGCAGCCGGAGGATCTCCCGAAGGATGCCACGCTGCACGACGACATCGAGCGCTGTGGTCGGCTCGTCCATGATCATGACCTGCGGGTTGAGCAGAAGCGCCATCGCGATCATCACGCGCTGACGCATCCCGCCCGAGAGCTCGTGCGGGTAGGAGTCGAGCCGGCCGGGGTCCACCCCGACGAGCTCGAACACCTCCGTGCAACGGGCGCGGCGGGCGCTCCGCGACATGGCCGGGACGTGGGTCGTGAGCACGTCATCGAGCTGGGCGCGCACCGAAGTCACCGGGTTCAGGGCATTCATCGCACCCTGGAACACCATCGAGAGCTTGGCCCACCGGAAGCGACGAAGGTCCTCCTTCTGCAGTGCCAGAAGATCCAGGTCCGGTCCTTCGCGATCGTGGAAGGTGACCGAGCCATGGGTCACCTCGGCAGGCGGGCGGTGCAACCGGTTGATCGCGTAGGCGAGGGTGGTCTTACCGCAGCCAGACTCGCCCGCGAGACCGAGAATCTCCCCGCGGCCGAGGACGAGCGAGACGTCCTTGACCGCGTGAACCGGCGGCTCGACCTGGTAGACGACGTCGAGGTGCTCGACGGTCAGGACGGACGCCGCCGCCCTGCGACGGGAGTCAGAGATCGGACGAGAGACAGGCGAGGTGGTCGTCATGACGCCACGCCCCTGCGTGCAGCGCGCTTCCTGGGTTCGGTGCGCAGCTTGGGGTTGATGATCTCGTCGATGCTGAAGTTGATGAGGGAAAGCCCGCAGCCGAACAGCGCGATGATCGCGCCAGGTGGGACGAACCACCACCATGCCCCGCGCTGCAGCGCGAAACCGTTCTGGGCGTAGTAGAGCATCGTGCCCAGGGTTGACGAGTTGGAGGCGCCGAGCCCCAGGAACGACAGGCCGGCCTCGGCGAGGATCGCGAAGATCACCGCGAACACGAACTGCGACGCGAGCACCGGGAGGAGGTTCGGCAAGATCTCGACCGTGACGACCCGCCAGGGTTTCTCCCCCGCGACGCGCGCGGCCGCCACGTAGTCACGGTTGCGCAAAGAGAGAGTCTGGGCCCGCAGCACGCGGGACGACGCCGCCCAGCCGGTGATCGCAAGGATCACGGCAATCATCGACGAACCACGCTGGGCCGCCGGCACGAAAGCCGAGATGACGATCACGAGCGGCAGGCCCGGGATGACCAGCATCACGTTCGAGAACAGCGAGAACGCCTCGTCGACCACCCCGCCCACGTACCCCCCGATGATGCCGAAGAACGCCGACAGGGCGGTGGCCATCACGCCGACCAGAAGCCCGATCTTCAGCGAGCCACGGGTGGCGTGGGTCAGCTGCGCGAACACGTCCTGACCGGTCTGCGTCGTGCCGACCAGGTGTCCGTTGCCGGGCGGGGTCAGGCCGATGTTGTTGATCGCGCTCGGGTCCCCGACGAAGATCGGGCCGATGACCCCAAAAAGGGCGATGACCGTCACGAGGCCGAGGCCGAAGCCGAGCTTGGGGGACCAGCGCGGCAGCATCGCACGCCAGCCGCTGACGTGGGGATGGCGTCGCGCGGCGGCGCCGGCGCCAGGCCCGGACTGCAGCGGTGGTTCGGCGATCGACTCGGTCGTTGGGCTGAGGTTCGTCACGGTGGCCGTCCTTCAGCTGTCGGCTCGGGTGCGCGGGTCAATGATCCCGTAGAGGAGGTCGACGAGGAGGTTGGCTCCCAGGACGGCGACCGTGATGACGAGGAAGATGCCCTGCATGAGGGCGTAGTCGTTGTTCTGCACGGCTTGGAGAAGCTTGGAGCCGATTCCGGGGTAGGAGAACACCTGCTCGGTGACGATCGCGCCGGAGACCACAAAGCCGAGCGAGATCGCGAAGCCCGCGACCGACGGCAGGACGGCGTTGCGCGCCGCATACCGCATCATGATCCTGCGCGGACGCAGGCCCTTGGCCTCTGCCGTGAGGATGTAGTCCTCCGACGTCGTGGAAACCATCATGTTGCGCATGCCCAGCAGCCAGCCGCCGACCGACGACACCACGATCGTCAGCGCCGGCAGCACGCCGTAGTAGCCGGCTGACCGGAGAAACTCCCAGTTCAGGCCTGGCGTGAAATAGACGTCGTACCCGCCCATGATCGGGAAGAGGTGCAGGGTGGACGAAAGCAGCGCAACCAGGATCAGCGCGAGCCAGAAGTAGGGCACGGCAGCAAGTACTGTCGTGGCAGGCACGAGGGAGTCGAGCCACGAGCCACGCCGCCAGCCGACGACGATCCCGAGCACGATGCCCAGGACGAACGAGATGACAGTGGCTATCCCCACCAGCACGATCGTCCAGGGAAGCGACTGCGCGATCACGTCGGAGACCTTGGCCGGGAAGGCGCTGACCGAGGTACCCAGGTTGCCGTGCACCGTGTTGCCCAGGTACGCGACGTACTGGCTCCACAGCGATTCTCTGCTGTTCGAGCCGAGGAGGAGCTCATAGGTCCGACGGACCGACGGGTCGATGGAGCCGCCGCGCTGCTGGAGCTTCGCCATCAGGATGTCGACCGGGTTGCCGGGCAACAGCCTTGGAATGAAGAAGTTCAGCGTCACTGCCGCCCACAGGGCGACCGCGTAGAACGCAAGCTTGCGGCCGTAGTACCTCATCGGACATCTACCTTTGTCATGTGCTCCTCCCCGACCACCTCAGCTCGTCACTTGCCGGTGGGCTTGAGGTGCTTGTAGATCTGGGCGTCGTCGGGACGTGACCACACAGCCGGGAAGGCGTACAGGTCATCCTTGCTCGGCCAGCCATCGAACTTGGCGGAGTGGAACTCGCTCGTCGTCCCGCCAGTAAGGATCGGGATGTACGGCATGTTCTCTTCCACCTGGGTCTGGATGATGCCGAGCTGCACCTTGCGGTCCTGCGTCTTGGTTGGGTCGATGGACTTCAGAGCTGCCAGCGCCGCGTCGACCTTGGGGTCAGAGAACCGTGCGTAGTTCGGGTTGGCGGTCTTACCCACCTTCGCGGTGTTCAGGCTCGACAGGAAGTACGCGTTGAGGTAGTACGGGTCTGCCGACGGCCCACCGTTCAGCGAGTCGATCAGCAGCTCGAAGTGCCCCTGGCCCCGTGCGTCAGCCCATTCGTTCCAGGACACCTGCGCAGCGGTGATCTTGATGCCGATCGCCTTGAGCTGCTGGCCCATGGTGTCGACCGCGGTGATGTAGTCCGTCCACCCGGTGACGACCTTGACCGTCATCGCCAGGGGCTTGCCGTTCTTGGCATAGATCCCGTCAGCGCCCTTGACCCATCCGGCGCCTTCGAGCAGGGCCTTCGCCTTGTCAGCCTGCGGGGAGGACGGCGCCAGCTTCTCCTTCAGATCCGCGGAGACGTACGCCTGGTCACGCGGCATCAGCGCGAGCCCGGGAGACATGTCGCTGGCCGTGCCCTGGAACGCCAGCGCGTTCAGCTGGGTCCGATCCATCCCGTAGTAGATCGCCTTGCGCACGGCTGGGTCCGTCTGCGGACCCGTGCAACCCAGAGCCGCGTTGGAGCAGGTGAAGAGAGCCATCTGGTTCAGCGGCACCGTGATGGCCTTGTAGCCGGGGTAGGTCTTCTCGACTTTGGCGAGGTCCGGCACCGGGCCGGTCTGCCAGTCGATCTGACCCGCGCCGAGGGCGTCCGCTCCGGACTGGTTGCCCGCCAACGCCAGGTAACGCACGGCCTTCACCGCAGGCGGTCCGCCCCAGTACTTCGGATTGGCGGTCAGCGTGAAGGCCTGCGCCTTGAAGTCGGTCAGGGTGTAGGGCCCGGTGCCGACGGGCTTCGCCATCGTGTCGGTTGCCGGAACCTTGATAGCCGACCAGATGTGCTGGGGGACGATGAACGTCTTGCCCAGCAGCTGGGGGCCGTCCATGTAGGAAGGCTTGGCGAAGGTCACGACGACGTGCGTGTCGTCCGTCGCCTTGGCGTGACCGGCATATCCCACGGTGTTGATGGCGGGGTTTGCGGCAAGCATGTCCAGCGTGAACGCTACGTCTTTCGCAGAGAAGGGCTTCCCGTCCGACCAGGTCACGCCACTGCGCGTGGTGATCGTCAGAACAGTTCCGGTGGCGTTCCACGTGTAGCTCTTGCCCAGGAGCGGTGCCGGGGCAACGTCCTTCACCTGGTTGAAGAAGAACAGAGACTCAAAGATCGTCCCCGGGCCACCTATCAGCGAGGGCGAGTAGGGGTTGAAGTTGAGCTGGTAGTCACCCGCCTGGCCGGTGTAGGCGATGAGTGTGTTGGCCTTGGTCACATCACCTGCGCCGGCTTTGGTCCCACTGCCACCGCTCGAACCTGCGCAGGCGGCAGCCACCATGGCGACCGCGAGCATCCCGACCGCGGCTGCGCTTGCGCGCCGCCGACTTGAACGAAGGAACATCGTTGATCCTCTCTAGGTCCCGGTGCGCTTGCGTACCGGATAGTCGACCCGGAGGCCGGGGGACGCTCGGTCCCTTGGTACATTGTTAGTCTAGTGAATAAAGTAAGTCAAGCACTAGGCCCCACCAGGGTCGATTTGGGGTCGATACTTGAGGGCGTGGACTGCGCGGAAAGGAAAGACCAATGAACGGACCACGGGCCATGCCCCACGCGACCAGTAGGTCGGCGGTGCTCGACCTGATCCGGGCCGCCGGCACGATCAGCCGCGTCGGTCTCATCAGCGCCACAGGCCTGACCGGTGCCACGATCTCGACCGTGGTCCGACGCCTGATCAATGACGGCCTCGTCCTGGAGACAGGGCGGGCGGAGTCGACCGGTGGCAAGCCGCGCGTGCTGCTGCAGCTCAACCAGTCCTCTCGTTTCGCGGTGGGTGTGCACCTCGACCACTCCGGGATCTCCTATGTGCTGACCAACCTCGGCGGAGCGGTTGTCGCTCGGATGTCCAGAGCGGGGATCGGCCTCGAAGACCCACCCGTAGTCGTCACGCGGATCGCCCGGCAGGTCCATGCTCTGATCGAAGGGGTCGGCATCGACCGCTCGCGCGTGCTCGGGCTCGGGCTCGTCTCCCCCGGCCCGCTGACGCCTGGCAGCGGGATGCGCCTGATGCCACCGTCAATGCGCCACTGGGAGGACTTCCCGCTCGAGCGCGCACTCAGAGAGGCCGTCGGGTTGCCGGTCACGCTCGAAAACGACTCAACCGCGTCGGCGATCGGTGAGTACTGGTCCGGTGGTGTCGGGGACGCCACGACCTTTGCTGCGGTGTTCATGGGAACGGGCATCGGCGCCGGTCTGCTGGTGAACGGGAGCGCGTACCGGGGCGCGAGCGGCAACGCCGGTGAGATCGGGCACATCTGTTGCGACATCAACGGCCCGCCATGCTGGTGCGGAGCCCGCGGCTGCACGGAGGCAGTCGCCGGCCCCGCAACTGTTGTCGCGGCCGCGCGAGCTGACGACGCGATCTCGCGCGCAGCAGGTCTTGACGCGGGGCGCCAGAACTCAACCATCGCCTCCGACTTCGGAGCGGTCGTGCGCGCTGCGGTTCGGGGCGATCCTGGCGCTCGTGAGCTGCTCGAGCTGTCGGCGAGCTACCTCGCCGTCGCTACCCGCACCCTGGCCAACATCATGGATCTCGACCTGGTGGTACTGACCGGGCCCAGCCTCGCCGTCGCAGGCGCTATCTATCTGCCGGTGGTCCAGGCCGAGCTTGACCGGTCTTTCTTCGCCCGGGCGACCCACCCGATCACCGTCCGGCTCTCGCGCTCAGCAGCCACGGCTGCTGCAATAGGGGCTGCAGCGATCGTGCTCCAGTCCGAGCTCGTGCCGCTGCGCCGGGGACTGCGTCTGCCGGACGCTCTGGTCGTCCCCGAGTCCGTTCCTGCCAACGGGAGCGGCTGACCCGGACGCCATCCCGGCTGCCAGTCTGATCACGGCACCCCACCCGTACGTCCACCCTGCTCTCGGAGGTTCACGTCCATGCCCTTGTTCGACCTCGACCGGACCGTGCTGGAGACCTACCTACCGGACATCGACGAGCCCGCGGACTTCGACGCCTTCTGGGCCGAGACCCTCGCCGAGGCGCAAGACCACGACCTGGCCCTTAAACTGGCACCGGTCGACTCGGGCCTGTGCCTGATCGACGTGTTCGACGTCGAGTTCGCCGGCTTCGGTGGGCACCCGATCAAAGCCTGGCTCACCAGGCCGGCCCCCGAAAGCCGGCGACCCTCGGGCCTGCTTCCGGCCGTGGTTGAGTACAACGGCTACGGCGGCGGTCGCGGACTCCCGCACGAGCACCTCGCCTGGGCCGCCGCCGGCTATGTACACCTGTTCATGGACACCCGCGGCCAGGGCAGCCGCTGGGGAGCCGGCGGCGACACCCCCGACCCGGTCGGCGCCGGACCCGCGGCGCCGGGGTTCATGACCCGCGGAATCCTGGACCCCGCCGACCACTACTTCCGCCGCGTGTTCACCGATGCGGTCCGCGCGGTCGAGGCCGTCCGCGCCGTCGCAGGAGTCGACCCGGCCCGCGTCGCCGTCGCCGGCGGGAGCCAGGGCGGCGGCATCGCCCTAGCCGCAGCCGGGCTGGTCCCGGACCTGCTCGGCGTCCTGGCCGATGTGCCGTTCCTGTGCCACATCCGCCGCGCCGTCGACCTGTCGGATCGCGAGCCCTACACCGAGATCACGACCTACCTGTCCGTGCACCGCGACCACGTCACCGCCGCCTTCCACACCCTGTCCTACCTCGACGGGGTGAGCTTCGCGCGCCGCGCGACCGCACCCGCACTGTTCTCCGTCGGCCTGATGGACCCGATCTGCCCGCCATCGACCGTCTACGCCGCATACAACCACTACGGGTCACATGCCGCGGGAGTCACCAAGGCCATCGACGTCTATGAGTTCAACGAGCACGAAGGCGGCGCGGGCCACCAGTTCGCCCGGCAGCTAACGTGGCTCGGCCAACTGGCCACCCCCGCCTGTCCTTCAGGTCGCCGCATTCGTGGTGCTGGCCGGCCCAGGACCTGATCACCGAAGCCCGGGAGGGTCTCCCACCTCCATCCCAGTTCTCGGTGCCCTTTCGGCCCACTGGATCGAGGCTCAGCTGCCACTGGCGGCAGCGAGGATGGGGCGCATGGCTCGCCGCGTCGTCATTCGCGGCAGAGGCACGGCGCCCGATGCCAAGAAGTCATTGACCGGAAGGGTCGCCGCACCCAGCGCTACGGCGTCGCGCCCGAGCTGAGCAGGAACGATCGAGACGACATTGAAGGGCATGTGCAACGCCTGACGAGAGGCGACCTCACGAATCTCGGGCAAGAGCCTGTCCTCGAGAATCTTGTCGATCCACCCGCCGACGACGATGCGCTCGGGGTTGAACAAGTTGATGAGGTTGGCAATGCCGGCACCGAGATACGTTGCCGTCTCGTGCAGGACGTGGGCGGCGGCCTGGTCGCTACCTGGTGCCTGCGCGATGGCGGTCAGGCGTGCGACGAGGTCGGTGTCGGTGTCCGCAGATGTTTGCCCGCGCAGCTCGTCATAGCGGGCGACGATCGCCCAGCCGCCGACATACGCCTCGAGGCATCCCTTGGCACCACAACGACACGTCCGTCCGTTGACGACCACTGTCGTGTGTCCCCACTCGCCCGCGCTACTGGACGCCCCGCGGTACAGCTCACCTTCGGTGAAGATGCTGACGCCGGTGCCGGTGCTGAGCAGCACGATAATCGCATTATCCGCGCCCCTTGCCGCACCAAACCACTTCTCTGCCTGCCCGAAGGTCTTCGCGCCGTTCTCGACAAACAGCGGCAGGTCGGTGCCGCGTCGCAGCATCGCTTCGAAGGGAACCCCGTCCCAGCCGATGGTCTGCGCGTGAATGACTGCGTCGCCGCCGTGCACGACCAGGCCAGGTACGCCGACTCCGACTCCGAGTATCTCGCCCTGAGAGAGCCTGGAGTATGTGATGACGCGGTCCAGCCCCTCCAACACATACTGAGCCGTCTTCTCAGGATCGAGCCGGTCTGCTGTCGGGGTGATGGAATGCGAAGCCCGAACCTGCATGTCGAGGTCGAAGAGCTCGACGAGAATGGCTGTCTCGCCGACGTCGACGCCGACGACGTACTTGTACTCGGGCTGGACCCGCAGCAGGGCCCGCGGGCGACCGCCAGCGGAGTCCTCTGCTCCTGCCTCGACGATCACGCCCTGATTGAGCAGATCACCCACGAGGTTGCTCACCGTCGCCGGGCTGACGCCGGTGGCCTCGCCTACCTCCTGTCGGGTCATCGGGCCGTTGTGGTAAATGACCGCCAACGCTCGGGCGCGGTTGCGCTTGCGTAGGTCACGGACGTTGATGGCCCTGGCCCTGGACACATGTACCTCGCTCTGTCGGTCGACCGGCTTCGGCCAGGTCGTACTTCGCAGGATAGTTTCGAGCGTGAACGAACACAAGACAGTGAGGGCCGACGTGCCCGCCCGTTCCACCCAGTCGATCCAAGCCGCCGCACTGGTTCGCTACAACCACCCTCTGTACGAGTGACTCAGGTCACGATTTGACTTTACTACACGACTTGTAGGAAGGTTTGCAGGAGGTCCGGGACTTGCGCGGCACCGTCGCCTGCGCGTTCGTTCTTTAACGCACACCTGCCCGGCTTTGAACGGAAAGGACCGATCGTGCGACTGAACAAGATTGCTACTGCGGCCGTTGCAGTGCTGCTGGTGGTACCGCTCGCTGCGTGCAGCGGTAGCAGCGACACCAAGAGCTCGAGCACGGCGAAGGCCGGCGCCACCCTCACCTACTGGGCAAGCAACCAGGGCACCAGCCTGGACAACGACAAGCAGGTGCTCACACCGGAGCTCAAGAAGTTCACCCAGCAGACCGGCATCAAGGTCAATCTCGAGGTTGTGCCCTGGGCGGATCTACTGAACCGGGTTCTCGCGGCCACCACTTCGGGAAAGGGGCCTGACGTCGTCAATATCGGCAATACCTGGTCGTCGTCAGTCCAGGCGACGGGAGCGTTTCTGCCGTTTGACGATGCGACGCTGACCGCGATCGGCGGCAAGTCGCGGTTCCTGGCCGGCAGCATGGCGGCTACCGGCGTTGCCGGTCAACCCCCTGCGGCCCTTCCGATCTACAGCATGGCGTACGGGTTGTACTACAACAAGAAGCAGTTCAAGGCTGCGGGTATCAGCAGCCCGCCGAAGACCTGGGACGAGTTCCTGGTGGACGCCAAGAAGCTCACGACACCGAAGCACTGGGCGCTGTCGCTCGAGGCCGGAAGCAAGACCGAGAACATCC
>Ga0302323_100005893_pt1 | contig 10059 bp, 10 predicted proteins | sample Fen_T0_3_FD_201950 | JGI IMG/M metagenome (GOLD analysis project Ga0302323, IMG submission 201950) | Peat permafrost microbial communities from Stordalen Mire near Abisko, Sweden - Fen_T0_3 | ecosystem: Environmental > Terrestrial > Soil > Wetlands > Permafrost | place: Sweden: Abisko... | reverse complement strand
TAACCGCCCGGCGGAAACTGAAAAGCAGTTTAGAAGACGGGCTAGCGAGTGTCAAACGACGCTCTACAACCCGATCCTCACAGGCCTCCGATTGTGGAGTGTCAATTTCGCCTGACAGGTTCTCGCGGACGCAGAGTTGTCTGTCTCCACGCGCTCTGCCGCTAGAGCGCACTAGGCCGCGTACTTGGCCGCCCCGGAACCGCTCTGGCACCGAGCTTGCCTTTTCCAAAGTGTGTGCGACGGACCGGCGGGGATCCCGGAAAGGGAGAGACGGGGTTCCCGCCGGGCACTCAGAGGAGGTGAAAGCGCACTCCAGCTCGAAAGCTCGCGAGGCATGTCGTTCGGCGAGGCGGCCGATGCCGCCTCGCCTCCAAGAAACGAAAGGCGCAATAACCGCCGTCCTCGCCAAGCGAGGATCGGCAAGGAGAAAGAAATGAAGCTCAATCGTGTCGTCGCCGCTCTCGTCGCGCTCGCGTTCGCCGCGGTCTTTGCCAGCGCCCCTGTGTCTGCCGCTGGCAAGCCTGTCCCCACTGCAAAGGTGAACATCAACACCGCCACCGCCCAGCAGTTCGCGACTCTGCCTGGCATCGGCCCGAAGCTCGCCGCGCGCATCGTCGAGCATCGTCAGCACTCCGGCCCGTTCCGTACAACCCAGGAGCTACTCAACGTCAAGGGCATCGGCGAGAAGAACATCCAGAAGCTCCAGCCGCACATCCTCGTCGGCGAGGCGCCTGCGCGCGCTGCGGCCGCCAAGTAGTCGTCGCCCGTGGGGACGGCGCCTGCCGCGCCGCCCCCACGCCATGGCACGGACATCCAACCGAGATACGAAGATGAGCGAACGCGGCGCAAGCGCAGTTGAGCTGGTGATCGCTGGCGCGATAGTGATCGTAATGGCCTCAATCGCCGTTGCGAATCTCAAGAGCCAGGTCGAGGACATGCGGTTGCTGGGGGCCGGACGCGCGTTCGTAGGGGAGTTTCGCAAGGCGCGCTCGGTGGCTATGTGCCGGAACGTGCAGACCGCAATGCGATTCGAGGAACGGACCGACGGCGTCTACTATTCGCTCTACGCCGACGGCAATCGCAATGGCGTGCTCAGCCGCGACATCGAGCGCGGCGAGGACCACCTCATCGGGGGTCCTTTCCGCCTCGACGCCAGCGTGGCAGGCGTGCGCGTGGGGATCATGCCGGGCATTCCTGCGCCACCGCCCGACTCAGGAGTGCTGGATCCCACGGATCCGGTCCGGTTCGGCCGGTCGAACATGCTCTCGTTCTCGCCCTTGGGCACGGCCACGCCAGGCACCTTCTACGTGACCAACGGTAGATCGCAGGTCGCTGTGCGCGTCACGGGCGGGAGTGGCCGTGTACGTCTGATGGCCTATCGAGGTGGAAAGTGGGGAGAACCGTGAGCCACACGGGCTCGACAGCGACCTTCAGTCGACGGCCAACGCAACGCCCATCCGGCTGCGACCCGACCTACTTCATACGCATCGACCCGGCCGACGGCGCTGACGGCGTCTTCCGCGACGCTTGCGTCCTGGCGAAGCTCTCGGCGCCGGCGGATCCCGCGACCCTCTCGACGACCACATTTCGGATCGAGGATCCCGCCGGCACTGTCCCGGCTCGGCTGCGCCTCAGCCCGGATCGGCTCATTCTCATCTGGGCAGCGGAGCGTTTGCTCGTCCCTGGCGTTGCGCACGTGGTCCGCTCCAGCGGCCTGCTCGATGCGCACGGGAAGGAGGTGCTACCGCACCGGAGTTGTTTCATCCCCTGTGACCTGACTTCGACCGACTGGCCGCCGTAGTTCGGCGATCAGCTTGAGGCCTCGCGCGGCAGTATTCCCGAAGCCCTCCGTCTCGTCCCACCAAAGACCCCGCCCCTCTCTTGAGGACACCCTCTTGCCGACCACACACTCCGCGCGAGGCCGCCGCCCACGGCGCAGCACTGTCGGCGGCTGCACGGTTGCGACGCTATATAATGAACGAGACCGTCGACCGGGCTCGTCATGACTGCGCAAGTCACGCTGCTCCTCACGCTGCTCCTCTACACCGTTGTCGCCGTGCACGCCTCGCTGCGGTCGCTCGCGCGCAGCCGCATCCTGGCGCGCTGGGCGCACGTCGCCGTCGTGCTCGCCTTTGCGCTCCACACGCTGAGCCTGGGCCAGCGCTGGGCGGTCGCCGGACACCTGCCCGTTGTCGGCCTGCGTGACATCGCCACGGCACTGGCGTGGGTCGTCGTGCTTGTCTTTCTGCTGGTGAACGCGGCGGCGCGACTCGAGGCGCTCGGTCTGGCGGCCTTCCCCGTAGCCTTCGCGCTCACGCTCGTCGCCAGTCTAACTTCGCCGTCGGGCCGCGCAGACCCACAGCTTCAGAGCCTCTACTTGCCCGTGCACGCTACGTTTGCCGTTTTCGGCGGCGGCGCGCTATTCGTGGCCTTTGTCATGGGTACGCTCTACTTGATCCAGGAGCGCGAGCTGCGCACGCGGGCGCCGAGTTTCTTCTACTACTTCGCTCCCAGCTTGGAACGCTGCGACACGTTGGGCGGGGCCAGCGCTGGCGTGGGCCTGACGCTGCTGACGCTCGCCATCGTCAGCGGCATGCTCTGGAGCCACGCCGCGCGTGGCACGTACTTCTCAGGAAGCGCGAAGGAGTGGAGCGCGGTCTCTGCCTGGCTGATCTACGTGGTCCTCGTGGTCGTGCGCCACCGTTCTGGCTGGGGCGGGCGACGCACGGCGGTGCTTGCCATCGCCGGCTTCCCCGTAGTGCTCTTCGTCTTTGCCTGGCTGACCTGGGCCATGCGCTTCGCTCCTACGACGTCATGATCTTGATCGTCGGTGTCAGCCATCGCACAGCGCCGCTCGCCGTACGGGAGGCCCTGGCCTTTCCAAGTGAGCAGATCCCAAACCATCTGAAACGCCTGCACGAGGGGACCGGCCTCGCGGAAGCGATGATCCTCTCGACCTGCAACCGCGTCGAGCTCTACGCCAGCGCCGACGGCGCGAACGCTGTCGACAGTCTCGTGAGTTGCCTGGCAACCTCCCACGAGAAGTCGCGAGCGGAGATCGAAGACTCCCTATATCGCTTGGCGGGCGATGACGCCGTGCGCCACGCCTTCCGCGTCACGGCCAGCCTCGACTCGATGGTGGTCGGCGAATCGCAGATCCTCGGCCAGGTGAAGGAGGCCTACCAGATCGCGGAGAGCGCGGGCACGTTGGGCAGCGCGCTGTCGGCGCTTCGCAACCGATCGCTGGCCGCGGCCAAGCGCGTGCGCACGGCCACGGCCATAGGCCGCAACGCCGTTTCCGTGTCGCACGTGGCGGTCGAGCTGGCGCGCAAGATCTACGGCGACATGCGCGGGCGCCAGGTGTTGCTGATTGGCGCTGGAAAAATGAGCGAGATCGCAGCGCGTCAGCTGGTGGCCGGCGGCGCGCACGCAACAGTTGTGGGCGGCCGGCGATTTGAGCGCGCCTGCGAGCTGGCCAATGCGCTGGGCGGCACCGCTGTCCCCTTCGAGACCCTCGGTCAGGAGCTGGCGCGCGCGGATGTCGTTATCAGCGGCACCGGCGCGCCTGACATCGTCGTCTCGCGCGCCGAGGTCGAGCGAGCCTGCGCAACGCGGCGCCACCGCCCGCTCTTCCTCATCGACATCGCTGTACCGCGCGACGTCGATCCCACGGTACGCCAGCTGGCCGACGTGTTTCTCTACGATCTGGACGACCTCAAGGCCGTAGCCGAGGCCAACCTCCGCGAACGGCAGCGCGAGGCCGGCGAGGCCGAGGCGATCGTCGAGCAGAGCGTGCGCGACTACCTCGACTGGCAACGCTCGCTGGACGTCGTGCCTGTGCTCGTGGAGCTCCGTCAGCGCGCCGAGCAGATCCGCCGCGCCGAGATCGAGCGCGCGCGCAAGCAGCTGGGGCCCCTGACGGCGCAGCAAGAAGAAGCGGTCGAGCGCCTGACCAGCGCGATCGTGCAGAAGCTGCTTCACGCCCCTTCCGTGCAACTCCGGGAGCTGGCCGGCCACGGCCACCCCGCTGCTGACGCATCCTTCCTGCGCAGGCTGCTCGGGCTCTAGCGTCTCGCCAGCAGAGGTCGACGCTGGTTGCACCGCGGCGCGCCTCGGGGTATTGATGTCGATCGTGGTCATCCGCATCGGCACCCGCGGCAGCGCTCTGGCTCTCTGGCAAGCGCAGCACGTCAAGACGCGGCTGGAGGTGCTCGGCCATGCCGTGACGCTCGTCTCGATCACGACCACGGGTGACCGCCTGATCGACCGCCGACTCGAGCTGGTGGGCGGCAAGGGCGCCTTTCTCAAGGAAATCGAGGAGGCGCTGCTCGCGCGCAGCATCGATCTGGCGGTCCACAGCCTCAAAGACGTGCCCACGACGCTGCCCGCAGGTCTGCGGCTCGTCGCCTTTCTCGAACGCGCGGACGCGCGCGATGCGCTCCTGTCCGCGAATGGGCAGCGCCTGAGGGAGCTGCCCCACGGCGCGGTCTTGGGGACCACGAGCTTGAGACGGCGGGCGCAACTCCTCGCTCAGCGCCCAGACCTTCGTGTCGAGGATCTGCGCGGCAACGTCGACACGCGCCTGCGCAGGCTGCGCGAGGGCCGCTTCGACGCGATCGTGCTCGCGCTGGCCGGCCTAGCGCGCCTCAACCACACGGCCGAAGCCACCGAGATCCTGGATGTGGCCGTCGTCTTGCCGGCACCGGGCCAAGGGGTCATCGCCCTCGAGTGCCGCGCGGACGACTCGCGTCTCGTCGCGGCTGTCGCGCCCCTCGATCATGGCCCAACGGCGCGCTGTGCGATTGCCGAGCGCGCGCTTCTCGCCGAGCTCGGCGGCGGCTGCAACGTTCCGCTTGGCGCCTACGCGCAGATCGAGCACGAGCGCGTCCGACTGCGCGCTATCGTCGCGCGCGAGGACGGATCTCTGATCTTGCGGGGCGAAGCGGAGCACGTCGATCCGGCGCAGCTCGGACAGCGTGTCGCCGGGGAGTTGCTCGCACGCGGTGCAGCGGCGCTCCTGGCTCCGCCCACTCAGGACCTCGGCCAATGAGCGACGCGCCTCTCGCCGGTCGCCGCGTGCTCGTCACGCGCCGGCCAGAGCAGACATCTTCGCTCGCCGCTCGCCTAGCGGAGCTGGGCGCGATCGTGGTCTCGGTGCCCGCCATTGCCATCACATCTCCTGAGGATCCGGCCCCTTTCGACGCCGCGCTCGCTCGCATCGAGGGATATGACTGGATCATCTTCGCCAGCGGCAACGCGGTCAACGCAGTAGCGGATGGACTCGCCGCGCGAGGACGGCAGCCGGCGCTTGTTGGCCCAGCGATTGCCAGCGTGGGTCCGGCGACCACTCGCGCGCTCGCCGCGCGCTTTCCCGGCTGCGCGGTCGAGCTGCAACCGACCGCGGACTTCCGCGCCGAAGGGCTGCTCATGGCCTTTGCTGAACGCGGCTGGCCACGCGACCAGAACTGCTTGATTCCGCACGGCGATCGCGCACGGGACATCGTGGCCGCCGGGCTGCGGGAGCGAGGCGCGCGGGTCGATGCCGTCGTCGCCTATCGGACCGTCGTGCCGGACGGGTTCGCCGATGCCCTGGCGAATGCTCAGCGAGACCGAATCGACCTGGCGCTGTTTGCGTCGCCCTCTGCGGTGGAGAGCTTCGCCTCCGCCGCTGGAGAAACCGCACGCGTGCTTCCGATCGTTGCGATTGGCCCAATCACGGCCGAGGCGGCGCGGGCGACCGGGCTAACCGTTCTTGCCGTGGCAGAATCCTCGACAGTCGACGGTCTCGTGAAAGCGGCCATCCGCTGCTTCGCAGCGAGCGCGCTGACGCCGGGATAGACGGCCGTGCAGAGCCAAGACGGTTCAGCGCGCGCTGAAGGGAATCAGCTCGGGCTGCCCTTCATGTAGCAACCGAACGGTCTTGATGTACCGCTTGTTGACCGCCAGGAAGGGCTCAATCACCTCCCCGCGGTTGATAGAGACCTCCGTCAAGAAGAGGAATGGCCGGTCGTCGCACAGGACATCGCTGGCCCGCTTCTTCGTCTCTGGGATAAAGAGCCGACCCACGAACTCGCTGGCGTCCGTTTCGATGCTCACTGTGGCCCACCGCGCCCGGCATGGGTTCGACGCCACCCTATCCGCGACCTTCTGAACGGGAAAAGCCCTGGCCGCCATGACTGACCTCCACTCGGCCGCTCTACCTAGGCTCGTCGACCGACACCAGCCTTATGAGCATGGGGCGTGCCAACCACGCGGCGACTCGCAACTTGCACAGGCAAATGGGCTTGGCCGCTAAGCGTCCACCGCCGATGTCGGCGACGCTTCCGGAAATTCGGCCTCCGCCGGGCAGGGTTCCCGAGCGGCACCGCGCGTCGCACCGGTGTCGGGCCATCTTCCCGCGGTGCGGGAGGCCGCGTGCTAGACTACGACATGCGTGAGAGTGTGGGTCGTGGGCCGACTCGCGTCGAGGTCCTTGGGCCACGGCCCGCCGTCGAGCATTGGACCGAGATCACCGCGGGACACGACGTACAGGTGCTCACTGCGACGGGCGCGGCCCACTTCCCGAACGCGAGCAGCGACTTGGCTGTCGCCCTGGTGACGCCTGCCGAGGCGGCAGCTCTCGCCGCGGCGATCGCTGCGCGCGCTGGAGCCGCCACCCCACCGATTGCCTTGCTCGTATCGTCGCCGGATGGCGAGCACGCGCTGACGGCATTCGCGCGCACGCTGGCCCAGGCCAAGCACGAGTGGGAACAGGCCTTCGACGCTATCGTCGACCCGGTGATCATCCTCGCCGCGGACGGTCGCGTCCGTCGCGCCAACCGCGCCCTCGCTCAACGGCTCGATCGCCCCTTTGACCAGTTCATTGGCGTGCACTACGCGGAGATCCTTGGCGCAGCAATACCGGCGTTAGATCCGATCGCGGAAGCCCTCAGCACGGGTCAGGCGCTCGTCCACGAAAGGCGCTTCGCCAACCTGAAGGGAATCTTCCAGGTCACGCTGTCGCCGCTGTCTTGGCAGCACGACCGGCCGGGCGTGGTCGTGATCCTCAAGGACGTGACCGAGTTCAGGGACCAACAGGCACGGCTCGAGCTCGCTCATCGACTGTCGGACATCGGCCGGCTGGCCGGCGGTGTGGCCCACGAGATCAGCACGCCGCTGGCGTCCATCGCGTTGCGCGCCGAGAGCCTGCTGCGCCACGCACAAGACGGGCGGCTACTGGCAGTCGACGCCTTTGCCGATTTCCAGCGCTACCTCAAGACGATCGAGGACGAGACCTTCCGCTGCAAACGGATCATCGGTGCGCTGCTCGAGTTCAGCCGACCGCGACGGCCCGAGGTATTGACGAGCGATCTGAATATCCTGGCCGAGAAGGCCGCCTCACTAGTAAGCGACCAGATGAAGGCCAAGCAGGTCAGTCTCAAGCTGGAACTCGCGCCGACGCTCCCGCCCGTGATGATCGACCCTGCGCAGCTGCGCGAGGCGCTGATCGCGCTGCTGCTCAACGCCCTCGACGCCTGCGAGCGCGGGGGAGCGGTCACTGTCGCAACTCGGGCGCTGGCCGACAAGCGCGTGTGCCTGGTCGTGACCGACAACGGCGCAGGCATTCCGCCGGAGAACCTCGACAAGGTGGTCACGCCCTTCTTCACGACCAAACCCATAGGTCACGGGACGGGCTTGGGCCTATCGATCTGCGACGGCGTGGTGCGGGCGCACGGCGGCCAGATGCGTTTGGAGAGCCTGGTCGGCAAAGGAACGAGCGTGTCGCTTGAGCTGCCTGTCCGTCCGACTCCGGCCGTGGCGGCTGCACCCGGCACGGAGACGCCCGGCAGGCTTTAGAGGGCAGAAGGGAGGGCACGCATGCCGAGACCGCGAGCGGTGCGAATCCTGGTCGTGGAGGACGACGAGGCCCTGCGCGAGATCCTGACCGACGAGCTCCGCGCTCACGGCCACGACGCAGTCGGGGCCGCAACCGTGGCAACCGGCGTCGAGCGAGTAGCCGCGGAGGAGTTCGACGTGGCGGTGCTCGACCTCATGCTCCCGGACGGCTCAGGCATCGACGTGCTCAAGCGCATCGCCGATGACGGCCTCATGACCGAGGTCATCGTGCTCACGGGGTACGCCACGGTGGCCACGGCGATCGAGGCCATGAAGCTCGGCGCCTACGACTACCTCACCAAACCGACGCCCATGGAGGAGCTGCAGCTGCTCGTCGAGAAGGCGGCGGAGAAGTCCCGGCTGCGGCGCGAGAACACGGCCCTCAAGATGCAGGTCGAACGCCTCAAGCCGATCAGCGGCATCGTCACGCAAGCTCCCGAGATGCAGGAGATCCTGGACCTCGTCGAGCGCGTGGCCGCCGCCGACATCCCTGTGCTGATCCAGGGCGAGACAGGCACCGGCAAGGAGCTGGTGGCGCGGGCGATCCACGCGCGCAGCCCACGCGCCGCGCACGCCTTCGTCGCAATCAACTGCAGCGCCGTCTCGGAGAATCTCCTGGAGAGCGAGTTGTTCGGCCACGAGCGCGGCGCCTTCACTGGCGCGGTCGAGCGCAAGCCGGGCCTGCTTGAGGTGGCCGATCACGGCGTCTTCTTCCTGGACGAGGTTGGCGACGTTACGCCTTCCGTGCAGGTCAAGCTGCTGCGAGCGCTCGAGACCGGCGAGTTCTTGCGCGTCGGTGGCACCCGCACCGTGCGCACCGACGTCCGGGTCGTGTCCGCCACCCACAAAGATCTCAGGCGCGCCGTGCGCGACGGAGAGTACCGCGAAGATCTCTACCACCGGCTCAACGGCGTCACCATCGAGCTGCCGCCCCTCAGAGACCGCAAGGGCGACATCGCGTTGCTGGCAACGCACTTCCTTGGGCTGTCGTCCGGCGGCAAGAAGAGCTTCACCCCGCGCTGCCTCGAGGTGCTGGAAAGCTACTCCTGGCCGGGCAATGTGCGCGAGCTGCGCATGGTCGTGCAGCGCGCGGCCATCCTCGCCAAGAGCGACACCGTTGACCCGAAAGACCTGCTGCTCGAGCTCTGGGATTGGCGTCACAAGGGTTCCTGGAAAGGCCTGACACTCGCCGAGGTGGAACGCGAGTACATCACGCAGGTGCTCGCGCAACACCAGGGGCATCGCGGCAGGGCGGCCAAGACACTCGGGATCGATCCGAAGACGCTGTACAACAAGCTCAAGTCCGATTCGTCCGAGGAGGACCAAGACGGTGAGGAACGCGACGAGGACGCGAAGTAGACGCGTCCAACCTCGCCGGAGTGTCTGGTCGTGAGCGCCGTCCGCGTGCTCGTCGTCGACGATCTGCCAGACCACGCGGAGATGCTGCGCGAGCTGCTCGAACCGGAGGGGTACCAAGTCGACACAGCGGCCGACGGGCAGGAGGCCATCGACAAGGCCCTGGCCGCCCCGCCGGACTTGGTCATCATGGACGTGAGCATGCCCCGCATCGACGGGATCGAGGCCTGCCGTCGGCTCAAGTCGGATCCACGCACCCGGCTCGTACCCATCATCTTGGTCACCGCGCTGGGACACCGCGAGAATCGGCTGCAGGGCATCGCGGCCGGCGCTGACGATTTCCTGACCAAACCGGTCGACATCGAGCAGCTTCTGGCGCGCGCGCACAGCGCTCTGCGCCTCAAAGCGCTCATCGATCAGCTAGAAGAGGCCGAAAACGTCCTGGGAAGCTTGGCCAACGCGGTGGAGGCGAAGGACCCCTACACGCGCGGTCATTCCGATCGTGTGGCCCGCCTCGCGGAGACTCTGGCACGGTACGCCGGGCTCGATACCGAGACCTGCCGCAACGTGCGGCGCGCCGGGCTGATCCACGACATCGGCAAGATCGGAACGCCCTCGGGTTACCTGTACAAGCCCGGCCCCTTGACCCCGGAGGAAATGTCGATCGTGCGGCAGCACCCGGTCATCGGCTCCGCCATCTGTCAGCCACTCAAGACGCTGACTCCTCTGGTGCCGCTGATCCGCGGACACCACGAGCGCTTGGACGGCACGGGCTACCCTGATGGCTTGCGTGGCGATGAGATCCCCCGGGCGTTGCGCTGTCTCACC
>Ga0302323_100005892_pt1 | contig 10060 bp, 11 predicted proteins | sample Fen_T0_3_FD_201950 | JGI IMG/M metagenome (GOLD analysis project Ga0302323, IMG submission 201950) | Peat permafrost microbial communities from Stordalen Mire near Abisko, Sweden - Fen_T0_3 | ecosystem: Environmental > Terrestrial > Soil > Wetlands > Permafrost | place: Sweden: Abisko... | reverse complement strand
GCCCAGGCGACCGGCAAGTTTTCTTGGAGGTTTGGTTCGGTCATTCGGCCGAGGGTGATGTATCGGCCTCCCCAGGTTCATGGTACATTTTTCATTGGGCGTTTTAGTCCCTTCGGTCAAGGCACATGGCAGAGCGTGTAATTGGGATTGACTTAGGAACCACCAACTCTTGCGTGGCCGTGCTGGAAGGCGCGACCCCATCGGTCATCGCCAACCGCGGAGGTTACAAGACCACGCCGTCGGTGGTGGCCATGTCCGAGAGCGGAAAGCGCCTGGTCGGCCACATCGCCAAGCGTCAGGCGGTGACCAATGCTGAAAATACAGCGTGGGCGGTCAAGCGGCTGATCGGCCGACCCTGGACCTCACCTGCGGTTCAAGCAGTCAAGGCAGCCGTGCCGTATCCCCTCATCGAAGGGCCGCACGGCGACGTGCGCATCCGGCTGCGCGACCAAGTCTTCTCGGTACCCGAAATCTCGGCCTACGTACTGCAAGAAATGCGTGCCATCGCCGAGGAATACCTTGGCCAGACGCTGTCCAAGGCCGTGGTCACGGTGCCGGCCTATTTCAACGACGGCCAGCGCCAGGCCACCAAGGACGCGGGCCGCATCGCCGGCCTCGACGTCATCCGCATCATCAACGAGCCCACTGCCGCCGCGCTGGCCTATGGGTTCGGCAAGAAGATCGACGGCAAGATAGTGGTCTTCGATTTGGGCGGCGGCACCTTCGATGTTTCCATCCTCGACATCACCAACGGCGTGTTCGAGGTCGTGGCCACCGCGGGCGACACCTTCCTGGGCGGCGAGGACTACGACAAGCGACTGGTCGACTGGCTGGTGCAGGGTTTCGCCAAGGAGCACAAGGTTGACCTGCGCAGCGACACCATGGCGCTGCAGCGGCTGAAGGACGCTGCGGAAAAGGCCAAGTGCGACCTCTCGGCGGTGCGCGAGACCGAAATCAACTTGCCCTTCATCATTTCCACAGGCCGCAACCAGGCCTTCCACCTGCACCGCGTGGTCACGCGCAGTAAGCTGGAGGAGCTGACCCTGGATCTCACCGAGCGCACCATTCAGATCTGCCGGCTGACCATGGAAGACGCAGGCATCACGCCCGAGGATCTCACCGAGGTTGTCCTGGTCGGCGGCATGACCCGCATGTGCAAGGTGCAAGAGCTGGTCGGCGAATTCTTCGGCCGCGAACCCTGCAAAGGTGTGCACCCCGACGAGGTGGTGGCCATGGGAGCTTCCATCCAGGGCGCGGCCTTGGTTGACGCCGCTGCGGCGCCCGACATGCTTCTGCTCGACGTCACCCCTCACTCGCTTGGCATCATGGTGGCGGGCGGCCACTTCCACCGTCTCATCGAGCGCAACACCACCGTGCCCACGGCCAAGAGCCACATCTTCACCACGGTCAGAGACGACCAGACTTCGGTCAAGATCGTCGTCTTCCAGGGCGAATCGGATCGCGCGGAAGAGAACGAGCTGCTCGGCGAATTCGTCCTGTCCGGCCTGCGCAAGGCCACCAAAGGCGAGGTCGAGGTCGAGGTCACCTTCGAGATCTCCGCCGACGGCATCGTGTCCGTATCGGCCCAGGACATGGAAACGGGGGCCGAACAATCCATCACGGTCACCTCGACCAGCAGCCTGACCGATAGCGAAATCGCACGCATGGCGACGGAAAACCAGGACCACATGGTGGCCGCGCGCGCCGAGGAAGAAGTCGAAAAAGAGCGCCAGCGCATCGAGAAGCTGGTGGAAGAAGCCGAGGCCCTTCTACCCAAGGTTGAGGAGATCTTGGCCGGAACTCCCTTTGGCGAAGATAGCCTCGACAACGTACGCTTGATTCTCGATGACGCGCGCATGGCTGTGGAACGCAGGGACGCCGGTGGACTGGAACAAGTGGCCGAACCGCTCTTGCGCACGCTCAACATGTTCCGTGGCGTGGTCGACAGTGGCCGCTCGCGGTCAAGCTAGGTCTTCGAGGTTGATGTGCCGAAAGATGTAGCGCTGGAGATTCGTCAGCTGGTCCAGCGTGGTTTCGATCACCACGAACACGAGCGTGTCCACGACGCTTTGTCGGATTGGGAAACGGCCCAGCGCCTCGATGGGCGCAATGTGCAGGTCAAGCGACTGGTCGACTTTGCGCGCCAGCGCGTGGTCGAGCTTGAGGATGGACAGCACCCTTCGCCGTCGCGACGTGACACCGTCGAATCGCCCATCCCGCAATTTCTCGCGGCCCTGACCGAGCGCAGGTCGGACAAGGTTGCCATCCCCATGGGCCCCTTGCAGGACGGGCCCACCGTCAAAGCGGGCATCGACGATCGCGAGACACCGGAAAATGATTGGAGCCTTCTCGGCGAACCCAAAACGCCCCCGAAGGGGTCCGCCAAGGGGTCCATCATCCGCCCCGATCCCCCAGCCTTTCGCCCCAAGGACGAGACCGCGTCGGATACGCTCGAAGATCTGCCGATGGATGCCGCGGATGTGCGGGCCAGCGCCAACGAGCTCCTGGGCGAATGCCGGGCCGCTCTCAATGAGAACCGGGCTGGCCCCGCGTCGTTGGCCGCCGAACTTGCACTGCAACTGGCCGAGCGCGCGCCGCCGCCGGGGGTGGACGACCTTATCGATCCGGCCATGGCCCTGTTCGAACGCTCTTTCCGCGCCTTCATGGGCAATCCCCATGCATGTCCCATTCGGGCCATTCCCACCGAAAGCATTTCCGACCATGGCCTCGACCAGCGCGCGGCTTTCCTGATGTCCCGCATGGATGGAATGACCAGCATGGCCGATTTGATCGACAGCTCCGGCATGCCTCGCTTCGATGCCGTACGTGTCATGGCCTCCCTGCGCAGGGCGAAGGCCATCGATATTTTGCCTCCCCTTCCTTGACTAGAAGGTGGTGGCCTGCCCAGCGCGTCGGTGGGAGTGTGTATGATCGCGACAAGCGTCTAGCCGGAACTTGTCATTCGGTGACTTTTGGGGGATGATTCAGTCGTCGTTAGAACTTTCACGAGTTGTTCCATGCAGCCAGGCACTTGGATCGGCAAATTCTGGACTCGGATCAAATCCGGCATCATTCAAGACGTTCCCCCAAGTCTCGAACAATGTGAGACTTGCCGGGAAGTGAACTGCACCCACGAGCGCTGGAGTTCCTGTGCCAGCCGCCTTGCGGTGGAGGCCGAACACTACGAGTCGCTGGGAGTCCTGGCGCCTTCCGCCACGGGGCGCACGAACGAGATGCCTGGCGTGTTCGACGCGGACGAAACGCAAACGCGGCCATCCGACACAGCGACCAAGGACCCGTGCTGCGACCAGCGCAAGCGCGCATCCTCCTCGGGCGTCTAGCTTCGCACGTGCTGCTGCAGTGGACGGTGCGACTTCGCAATCCGTCGATAGTCGCCATCGTGGTCCTGGCATCTTGGCTGGTTCGCGCGGAAAGTCCGGAACCCTATCCATGGTTGCATACGCCTGAGGAAGGGACGATTGAAGGGCGCATCGCACCCCCGCCAGGCTTTCGTCGCCTAACCCTGCCGGCCGGGAGCTTCGAGTCCTGGTTGCGCGGCCTTCCGGTCAAGCCCGGCCGGCCGCAGGTGCGCCTGTTCAACGGCGGTTTGAAGTCCAATCAAGAGGCTCACCACGTGGTGCTGGATGTGGATGTGGGCAAACGCGATCGCCAGCAGTGCGCCGACGCGGTCATGCGGCTGCGCGCCGAATATCTCCACCAAGCCGAAAAAGACGATGCGATCTGTTTTCGTTTCACCGATGGAACGCCAGCGCGCTGGTCGGAATGGCGGCAAGGCCTGCGGCCGCAGCTATCAGGACGCAAGACCGAGTGGCGGAAGTCGGCGGGCGCGGACGCGAGTTATGATTCCTTCCGCCGCTACCTCGATGTGGTGTTCAGCTATGCGGGAACCTTTTCCCTGGCGCGTGAGCTTGCGCCCGTGGACGATGTCCGCCGGATCGAAGCGGGTGACGTATTCATCCAAGGCGGATTTCCAGGGCACGCGGTGATCGTCGTCGATGTCTCCGAGGATGGGCAGGGCCAGCGCGCGGTGCTCTTGGCCCAAAGCTACATGCCGGCGCAAGACATCCACATCCTGCGCAATCCAAGGTATCCCGAAAATCCCTGGTATGTCGTCACCAGCGACGGACCCATGGTCACCCCCGAGTGGAACTTTCCGGCAGGCTCGCTGCGCCGGTTCAGCGCGACCGGCTGTCCGAAGCCGCGCTGATTGACTCGCGGCAAGGCGGGCCGAACAGTTCGGGCCGGTATTCGAAGTGCATGGTGTCGTAGTGGTACCAGCGACCACCCCAGATGAACCCCTCGGCTTCGAATGCATCCACGATGGCTTGGGGAATGCGGTTGCGCCAGCGCAAGGGAGGACGCTTCTGCCAGCGCCAGTAGTCGGATTGGGACTTGTCGAGATCGACGGCGATGCCAAAGGCGTGGGCGCTGGTACGGTCGGTTCCCGCGATCTTGCGCGCGGCGAAGCCGCCGGAGTTCCGGCGCAGAAATGGTCCAAGCCCAAGCTCGGCGTCGCGCGCCTTCGCCAGGCGTTCAGCCACCCGGGCAAGGGCTGGCGCGATCTTCTTGTGGACCCGGATAGGCGTGCCCAGGAAGCGGACGCAAACCTGCGCCGCCGCGGCCTCCGCGGGTGCGCCGTAGGTGGCCGCAAACAACGCCTCAACTCGCACCCGGCCCGGATCTTCATTTTCGATGTCGACGGGGCGAATGGGGCCGGGGCGATAGGGAATCAAGAAGATGTCCTTGAGATCGGGCTCGGCCAGGCGCTGGTCGAAGGACTTGTTTCTGCCGTCATCGAAGGGCACGCGCCTCCCGCCGGGCAACACCGCCACCCAAGCGTCCCGATCCAGAACGGATGTCAGGCTGTAGTGGCGGGCGAGACAAGCAAGTTGTTGTGGTGGTGGAAACGATGCGATTTCGGAATGTGCCGTGGCAGCGGCGGTGGCCCCAAATATCAGCGCGAAGGCACAGGCAGAGAACGCGGCCGACATCGATCGCTTGTCACCCCTTCTTGGCGTGGGCAGCAAGAATGTGCTGCTTATCGCGCGCGGACAGGTGTTTGCACGCCTCGCGTACGGTCAGGCCCGAGGCGCGCGCCGCCCTTGGCAGAAGCCAGGCCGCCACACGCTCGGGTGTCTTCTTTGCGGTGTCGCGCAGGACCCAGCCGATGGCTTTGCGAATGAAGAATTCCTTTTCCTCGATCATGGCATCGGCGTAGCGGCAGAAACGCTCGAAGTCGCCGCCCCCACGCCGCAGAGGCAGAAGCAAGGCGAGCAGCGCGGAGCGCCGCACCCAGAAGTCGTCGTCCATGGCCCAACGATCGAGAACCACGCCGAGCTGCTTGGGAAAACGCTCGACCAGATCGCCTGCCACCGTGGCCGCCAGGTTGTCGACCAGCGCCCAGCCACGCGACTCACGCAAGAACGTTTCCACAAGCCCCACATCGTCTGGCCCAAGCAGGCTCTTGCGCTGCTCCAGCACCTCGACCGCGGCTGCCCGCCGCTCGTGGATCGGCTTGCTCCATAGTTCGCGCGCCAGCCCAAGCACGTCGTCGCGATCAAGATCGGGATGCGCGCGCAGGAAGGCCACGATGACCTTGCGCATAGCGGGCACCGTGACCCCCAAGTGACCAAGGTCGCTCTTGAGGTAGCGTTTCTCCTGTGCCGCCCGCTCGGGCGTGCCCAAGGCGCGCAGGTCAGCTTCGAGTTGGTCCGCTTGGCGCTGCATCGTTTGCCTCCGTCGGTGGATTGAGCACGCGCAGAATATCCGCGACCTGGGCACGCGTTTGCTCTGTGCTGCCGCCGTTGTCGATCACGTGGTTGGCCACGCAGATCTTGTCGGCCAATGGCCGCTGGGCACGGATGCGCGCCAGGGCGCTTTCGCGCGAGCAAGCGTCCCGTTTCATCACCCGATCGACCTGGGACTCTTCGCCAAGTGCCACCACGACCAAACCATCGAGGTGCTTGTAGAAGCCCGTCTCGACCAACAACGCGGCTTCGAGGAAAGCTAGGCGATGTCCTGACAGTTCCAGCGACTCGGCCTGGGCCGCCACTTGGGCGCGAATGGGCGGATGGGTGATAGCCTCGAGGCGAGCCTGGCTTGCCGGATCTGAAAACACGAGCGCCCCAAGTTTCTTGCGATCGATACAACCATCGAGGGTCATGACCTCGGGCCAGGCCGCGGCGATCTCGGCATGGGCTGGCGTGCCTGGCTCCACCACCTGACGGGCAACGACGTCGGCGTCGATGACCGGGATGCCTCGCTCGCGCACGATCTGGGCAACGGTGGACTTGCCCGAACCGATGCCGCCGGTCAGGCCCACAAGTTTGATCATGACGGCAACCAGTCTACCGGGATCCAGGCCCGCTGTGCACGGGTCTCGTTCGACACGGGGCTCGTTCGCGAAACGGAAATGGTAACCTTGCGCCGTGCCCGAGTTGCCGGATTTGGTCCACATCGAGTCGGTCCTGGCGCGAGCAGTCTGTGGTTTGCGCATCGCCGAGATCCGCACTGGTGATCCCGTGGTCCTGCGTCTGATGGTTCCGGGGCCTCTCCCGGCCTTGCTGATAGACCGACGTATCACCGAGGTGAAGCGCATGGGTCAGTTCCTACGCTTCTCGCTCGACGGCGACTTGTTCTTGGTGGTCAATGCCATGCTCACCGGACGCTTTGCGCTGGTGGGCCCTGGGAAGTCGCGCGCCAGCAAGTCGCTGATCCTGGCCTTGCGTTTGGAAAGCGGTATCGAGCTGCACTACAGCGATGAGACCCGCATGGGAAAGATCTACGTGGCCGAAGCGCAGCACTTGGCGGAGATCCCTGGATTCCGTGATCTGGGAGTCGATCTCCTGTCGACCAGCTTCACCCTGGAACACTTTCGTTCCCTCGCCACCAAGCGGCGCGATCAAGTGCGCCAGTTCCTGCTCGACAAGACCGCCCTGGCCTCCATCGGCAATGCCTACGCCGATGAGATCCTCTTCGCGGCCAGATTGCACCCCAAGACCTTCTGCCACCAGTTGCATCCGGAAGATGTGGATCGACTGTTCGCCGCGGTTCGCGACACCCTGGCCTGGGCCATTGATGAAATCGAAGCGCGCGACCAGCCCATCGAGAACAAAGTGCGCGACTTCCTCAAGGTGCGCGGCCGCGCCGGTCAACCTTGTACCACTTGCGGCACAATCCTCCGCAAGGTGCGGGTGGGACGGGATGACGCCTGCTTTTGCCCCACCTGCCAACCCGCCACGCGCAAGCTTTTCGTCGACTTCAGCAAGCTGCCGGCACGTGGGAACTAGGTGTGGGGACTAATGGCTCTTCGCTGGCTCGATCTCCAGCTCTACGCGCTGACCGAGTTTGAGCGGGGTCTTCTCGGCCAGGGCAACCTTCACGAGCAGAACGCGTGTGTCGCTGGGGCGTGCGGGATCCTGGGGCTTGAGACGCCGGCCCACCACCTGGCTGGGGATCTCCTCGACCATGCCTTTCCAGCGACGATCGGTGCCCTCGGTGCCCACGACCACGGGAGCGGCAAGGGCCACGCGCAGGACATCGTATTCATCGATCTCGGCCTCCACCCGTACGTGGTCGGTTTGAACAATCTGAAATAGTCGGCCGCCGGCCGCCACCGTCTCGCCCCTTTGCACCAACCGGGCCACCACCCGCCCGTCCAAAGGAGACACCACCTGCAGCTTGGCCAGGCCCACGCGCAGACGCTCGGCGGTGGCCCGCGCGCCGTCGCCGCGCGCCTTCACCACCTCCAGCTGGTTGCGCACCTGGTCCATATTCTGGCGGCTCATGGCCTCGCCCCGCACCAGCGATTCGCTGCGACGGTATTCACCTTCCAGGTACCGGACATTGGCCTCGGCTTCGCGCACCTGCGCACGCGACTCCTCAAGCGCGGCCCGTTCCCGACGGGAATCGAAGCTCGCCAGGATCTGGCCCTTCTTAACCTCCTCCCCTTCCTTGACCTTCACCTCCACGAGGGTGCCGCCCGCTTCCGAGCTGACGCTGACGTCCGCGCCCGGATAGGCCACCACCCGCCCCTCGGCTCGCAGGCGCGATGGCAAAGGCGCGGACGTAGGAACAGCCACCGGACTTTGCGGTTTTCCATGTCCGCGACCAAGCAGTCCAAACGACGCCCCGACGGAAATCACCAGCGCCAGCAAGAGCGCGAATCTGTTCTTGGTCATGACATATTCCTCCTGGTACCCGCCCGCCTTGCACGAGGAGCGGCGGCTATGCCTGGATCACTCCATCCTTGATTTGGACCACGCGATCCGCGATGCCGCGCACCTTGGGATCGTGGGTGACAATGAGAAGTCCCCGGTTTTCCTGGCGCGCCAGCTGCCTGAATAGCCCCAGCACCTGGCCACCCACCTGGCTGTCCAAGTTGGCGGTGGGTTCGTCGGCCAAGATCGCGGCGGGCTTGGCCGCCATGGCGCGTGCAATGGCTACACGTTGCTTCTGCCCGCCCGATAGATCGCGAGGCAGGAAGTTCCCGCGTTCCGTAAGCTCCACCGCGGCCACCAGCGCCTTGGCTTCGGCCTTGGCTGCCTTGCCCACCATGCCCTTGAGGTTGAGCGCGTACTCAACGTTCTCAAGCACGGTCAAGGCTGGGAATAGATTGAATTGCTGAAAGACGAATCCCAGGCTGCGCTTACGGACCATGGCGAGGCTGCGCGCGTTCAGGCGCGAAACATCCTTCTCCTCGATTTCCACGTGGCCCGACGTTGGGCTCAGGATGCAGCCCAAGATTTGCAACAACGTAGTCTTCCCCGACCCTGACGGGCCTTCCAGCGCCACGACCTCGCCCTGGTCGACGTGCATGGAGGCTCCCCGCAGGACGGACGTCGCGACTTTGCCCTCGTGGAAGGTCTTGGTGATGTCTTCACACTGCAGAACCATGGTCAGCTCCGGAAGACCAGCCCGGGATCGATGTTGGCCACCTTGCGGAACGACAACATGGCCGCCGCCAGGCACATCAGCACCGTGCCAGCGCCGACCAACAGGATGAACGGTACGGGCATGATGAGCTTGAGATAGATTCTCTCGGCCAGCGGTTTGAGACCAAGCGCCATGGCCAGGCCACAGGCGAAGCCGACGGCGGCCGCGACAGTGGCCTGCCTGGCCAAGATGGCGTAGATGTCGCGATTGGTTCCGCCGATGGCCTTGACCGTTCCGAACTCTTTGATGTGCTCCATGGTCGACGTGTACAGGGTCTGCCCCACCACCACCAGCCCCACCAGGCAGCCGAGGAACACCGTCAGGTAGGCGTTCATGCCAATGCCCGTGTTGACCACCCAGTAGTCGCGGCTTTTCTTCGCCCATTCGTCACGGGTGAAGACATCTTGGTAGGGCAACCGGCGCTGAATCTCCGCACGCACGGTGCCGACATCGGTCCCCGAGGCCAAGCGCACCAGGATGTAGCTGGTCTTGCCCCCCAGAAACTCTGGTTGCAGGGACTGGAGCAGATCGTAGTCCATGAATGAAATGGGATTGGTGGTAAAGCTTTGCGCCTGCCGGGTTTGGCCGACGATGCGCAGCCGGGTTTCCTGGATCTCCCGGAAGTCGCCGGTCTTGAAATCGCCGAATCGCCGGCGGGCGCCCTCGTCGAGGAAGAGGAATCGGCCGCGGCGCAAATCCTCGATCTGGCCGTCCTTGATCTCCCAGGGCAGGTTCCAGGCTTTGAAATCTTTGAGCGCGTAGACCACCGCGTTTTCCGAAGCCCCGTTAGGCAAGGCGACATTCACGTAGGAGAACAGAAGATTGTCGGCCTGGCTGACACCCGGAACCGTGCGCACGCGATCGACAATGGTTTCGGAAAAGCGCTGGGGAAAGTCCACGTTCGCGGTGTTGTGCGAGGTGATCCACAGATCCGCCGAACACTTGCGAATGGTGAGATCGGAGTTGTCGAGAAGCCCGTTGAAGAGCCCCACCTGCGCCAGGACCAGCGTCACGGCAAAGGCCACGCCAGCCACGGTGATGGCGAACTTGGTCTTGTCGTGCAGCAGGGTCTTGAGGCCGAGATCCACCATCACCGTCTCCGGCT
>Ga0302323_100005891_pt1 | contig 10060 bp, 8 predicted proteins | sample Fen_T0_3_FD_201950 | JGI IMG/M metagenome (GOLD analysis project Ga0302323, IMG submission 201950) | Peat permafrost microbial communities from Stordalen Mire near Abisko, Sweden - Fen_T0_3 | ecosystem: Environmental > Terrestrial > Soil > Wetlands > Permafrost | place: Sweden: Abisko... | reverse complement strand
CACTCCAAATTCTGCACCTGCTCCTCCCCACTTTCCTAACCCGTTGAAGAGACTACGAAAGGCGTAGCCTCGTCAGTCTAGCTACTGATCTAGCTACAACGAAAGGCGTGGATTCGGCTGGACGTCAGTGGCAATCCGCAGACGTCGGCCGATCGGTGCAGACAAACAACAAGCAATCGCCCAGTACGGGGCAACCTATCGGCCTCCAAGAACCTATCGGATTCCAGTCAGAAGTGCCAAACGGTAGCGGCGGATTCCGGCCTGTTGAATGTGCGAAGACACTTTCGGATGCGCCAATCGGTCTATTGGTCCCGCTTCAAGGCCGCGCCACCAGGAAGCGAGAGCGCACGAGAGGCCTGGGCTCCGCCGGCGCGGTGCCTGTTTGAGGCTCTGCGCCGGCAGGCGGCGTCGTACCAACCTGGTACCGCACGGGCACCTCTATTCCCACATGGAGCGGGCCAGGGAAGTCTGGCTACCGAGCGTCAAAGCCACATGGCAAAAAAGTGAACTAACAGTGGCACGGCCCAAGTCGTGCCGGGTACCGGAGCCGGCCGCAGAACAATGCACGCGGTCACTGCAACAGTACTGAAATATGCGGTGAAGTGCCGCGTAGCAATGCGATGCCGGTCCGCTAGGATGGGCTGCGCCAGCCCGGCGCCGGCGTGCAGGTGTGACATGAACGATGCGTTCCCGGACGAACTCGATGCCCTTCGCCGCAAGGTCCAGGGGCTGGCGGAGTTGGTCGATGCGGAGGCGCTGGCGCGGCGAACGGAGATCGATGCGGCTTTGCCGAAGCATCGCGCGAGCGCGCGCAACCTGGCGCATTACCTCGGGCTTCGCCAGCACGATGTGACGGCGTTGCAGCTGGACCTGGCTGCCAGGGGCCTGTCTTCGCTCGGGCGCTGCGAAGGGCACGTTCGCGATACCGTGGGCTGGCTGCTTAAGTGGCTCTCCGGCCAGCCCATCGTGTCGCCGCCGCCGTGCGAGCATCCGGGCGCCGCCGAAGCCGAGCAGCTGCTGCACGCCAATTCGCGCGCGCTGTTCGGCCCGCGGCCGCCCGACCGGCACGTGTACATCATGGTCACGGCACCAGAAGCCGCAGTTGCCACAGAGGAGTGGGCAGAAGGCATGATCAGCGCCGGCGCCAACTTGCTGCGCATCAACGGTGCCCACGAGTCGCCCCCCGAGTGGGCGCGTGTAGTGGAGGTGTTCAGGGCCTGCGCTGCCCGGGCGCAGGTTCCGGCGCGAGTCGTCGTCGACCTGCCCGGGCCAAAGCTCAGGGTCGACATCCTCCAGCGCGAACCCGGCCTGCTGCATATGCGCCGTCGCAAGGCTCCCCAGGGCCAGACACTCGCGCCGGCGTTGCTGAAGTTGGTGGCCACCGCGCGAGCCGAAGGAGAGCTTCCGGTGCCGCCGGCCTGGCTGCCGAGGCTCCGGTCCGGGGATGTGCTCGTGCTGGCGCAGCCAGACGGGCGGCTGCGACGACTGACCGTCACCGTGGACGCGGCGGGCGAAGCCCACGCAGAGTGCAGCCGGTCCGTCTATGCAATCGCCGGGGCACCGATTGTCTGGCGACGCCGGACCCATCGATTGGGCGCGGGCTCGGTTGGCCCGCTGCCGGAGGTTGCGCGACGCGTGCTGCTCTCAGTGGGCCAGGTCTTCCTCGTGAATGCCAGTGGTGAGTCGGACGACCCGGGGGAGACTGCGCTCGCGCTCGCGGCGCCAGAGCTGCTGGCTGCCGTTGAAGTGGGTGAGCGGGTGATAGTCGATGACGGCCGCATCGTCGCGGTGGTGGAGGCGCGGCACCGTGATGGCATCCGCTGCCAGGTCACTGCGCTGGTGAAGCCCGAGGTGAGGCTTCGCACCGGCAAGGGCATCGCCTTCCCGGACAGTCGCCTGACCGTGACGGCGCTCGGCGAGGAAGACGAGATGGCGCTTGCATTCGCGCTCGAGCAGGCCGACGCCGTCGGCGTGTCGTTCGTCAATGGCGTAGCCGACGTGGAGCGGGTGGGGGAGCGCGTCCGGGCAGCGGACAAGGCCGGCTTCGGGATGATCCTAAAGCTCGAGACGCACGCCGCGCTGGAACACCTGCCTGCCATCCTGTTCGCGGCCCTGCGCTACGATCCGGTCGGGTTGATGATCGCGCGCGGTGACCTGGCAGTGGATGTCGGATTCGAGCGGCTCGCGGAGATGCAGGAAGAGCTGCTGTGGTTCGGTGAGGCCTGTCATTTGCCGGTTGTGTGGGCGACGCAGGTGCTCGAGTCCGTCACACACACGGGGCTGCCGACGCGCGCAGAGGTGACGGATGCGGCGATGTCCATGCGGGCCGAGTGCGTGATGCTGAACAAGGGGCCCTACATGGCCGTCGCCAATCGTTTGCTGGCCGACATCATCCGCCGCATGGAAGGCCATCAGTTCAAGAAGCGGGCGCTCTACCGTCGGCTGTCACTGGCTGGCGCCGAGCGGGCGGTCGTCAGTTCCTAGCCGGGCGATCCCGCAGTCTGGATCAGCGAGCCCAATCGATTCTGTCAGGACGTCCGCGCGCATGATCTCACGCATTCTTTCGGGTTCCTCAAACAAGGGACTGTGGGCAGAGTGCCTGAACGTGTAGAACCCCTTCACCGGGGCATCGAGTCGCTCGTAGTAGGACCTGGCCAGCGGGTAGGAAACGGTGTAGTCGTACACGCCATGGAAGAAGTAGACCGGGATATCGAGATGGGTGACCGTCCTGGTGAGGTCCGTAGACAGTTGCGTGTTCCACAGGCCGTTGCCCGAGAAGATCTTGCCGCGCCACATCCGGATCTTCTCGCCGAACGTGTATTCCCGGTTCAGCAGCGAACGCAGCAGCAGTCCGGTGACGATCGACTTCATGTCGTGGGTCGTGCCAATACCCAATCGGTGCATGGCCACGTCGCGGACCTCGAGGTACGGAGCCGGCAGGGGGATTGTCTCACCGACAGGCCATTTGCCGAGGCGCCGCACCATTGCCGTGTCCCCGTTGTCCTTGAATCGCTCAAGCATGTAGGTATACGCCAGCCTCTCTGACGCGAGCTGATTGGACATCTGGGCCACGCCTATGTAGGCGTGGAACAGCTCCGGATTTTGGGCAGCTACCTGTATGCCGATGAAGGTGCCCCCGGAATGCCCCATGAGATAGATTTTCTGCTGGCCGAAGCGCTGACGAAGGTAGTTCGTAACCGCCACTGCGTCGGACACCAATTGCACCGGGTTCACTGAATCCGCCGGCATGTCTGCAATGTATGAGAGCCCTGAACCGCGCTGTTCCCACCAGGCTACCGTGAAATACTCTTCGAGCCCCGTGGGGTAATGCTCGGTGAGGAAGTAGTCGGGCATCCCACCATGGAGGTAGAGCAACACGGGATTGTGGGCGTTCCTTCCTTTGATGAACATGCCCTGCTCGACGCCGTTGATGTTGATCGTGATCTTTTCCGAGATGCTACCGGCCAGCGGCATGCCGCGGTCATCGAGAAGCGGCTTTGGAGTTCCCGGACTCAGGAACAGCAATACGCCGGCAAGAACGAGCAGCGAAGCGAGGCAACCGGCCATGACTGTCAACACGGCGCGTCCGGCCCTTCGTGCGAACACCCGGACCAACGCCTCACCCTTGTACACATGGTTCGTCCGGTACTCTGAATCTGTCCAGGGTCCTGGATCCCCATATTGCAGTGACCATCGCGGCCGCCAAGGCCATGATCAGGCCTCCGATGCGCATATCGAAATGCGAGCCGTAAATCGGGAACAGCATATAGGTCAGATTCAGCGTGGCGTGAAACAGTGCCGCTGCAAACACGCTCTTGCCCGTGTTGTTGTACAGCCAGACGGTCAGCAGCCGTGCCGCCACGGCATACAGGCACCACCACGAAATCCAGCTCGGTGACCGGTGCAGTAGAAGAAGCGGCACGAGGTGCCATAGGACTCCCACCACCCCGAGGATCAGGCTTGCTTGCAACGCATTCCAACGCACCTGCAGCGGGTCAAGTACATAGCCTGACCAGCCCAGTTCTTCGCCCAAGGCGCCGACGAAAAACGCGACGGCCATCAGCAGCGCCGGCAGGATCGAAACCTGCGGTGTTGGCAGCGGCGCATCCATCCAGTGCATCAGTCCGTACACCACAACGTTGATGCCCGGCATAAGTAGAAAGATGGGGACGTACCAGCGCTTGGCCTTGATGCGTTTGAAGTCAAATGATCTGGACAACAGCTCAGCTACGCCTGCAGCGCGGCTCTGTCGGTAAACAAGAATCAGGGCTGCCGCCATGGGACAGAATGCCATTAGCGCACTGACCGATAGACCTGGCATCAGCTGCAGATCAGTCCCGGCACCGAGTAGCCAAAACGGAATGGAAAGGCCGAGTACCAAGATGAAGAACTTCCGTGGCGACCTGTCCTTGTACGCAGCGGAATTGGCAGCGGCCTCGCCATGCATGGGAGCCGGCCGATCGGTACGGGGTCTCACAGCGCGCGCCCGTCGGGGCCGGCGCGCGGCGCCGCCGGATCCAGCAGCGGGTCTGAGCTTTGTGGCTCAAGTGGTCTGCGCCACCAACAAACGGCCACGCAAATGCCCCAGATCATCACTGCTGCGCCGACGATCGCGGCGGGCATTCCGGTCCCGAGTTCCGTGGCTACCATCATGTTGTAGCCTGCGTGCCATAGCGCTACGCAAAGGATGCTGTGCCCGGTAGACAGGTATACCTGCGCCAGCACGAAGGCGCCGCAGATTAGGGCGAACAGCCAGCCGATAAGGACCGGACCCACAAGCGCGGACATGCTGGCATTTAGCCAGAACAGTGGCAGGTGCCAGAGCGCCCAAAGGAGCGCCACCACAAGCGTTGCCCGAAAGCGACCATACTGGGACAGCAGGCGCTCGGCGAGAAACCCCCGCCAACCCGTTTCTTCGCCGAAACCATTGACGAGTATGACGGTCGCCGCTACACCCGCCAATGGCCAGTCGGGTGGCAACCCGGGGAAATGCGCAAAGGCTTCAGTCAATGGAATCTGCTTGCCCAGAACCCACATCGTGGCGAAGGCGCCCGCACCCAGCGCCAGCGGCGAAACTGCCCACAACAGTTTGGAAAACCCATGTGGCCTAAGTCGGAACATTCGCCCGAGCAGGTCGCGCAGCGCCGCTGGCCCTCCGATCACAGCCGTGACGAGCATCGCGGCGAGCATGGGACCCAGCAAGCCTGGGAAGTGCGTCACCAGGCTACCGGACACCACGTGCCGACCCTGCGCCAGTAGCGTGAACCAGTAGCCCCAGGAGAGCGTCAGCGTCAGGACGTAATACGAAACCGCCGGCCACCTGGCAATCCATGCACGCAATGCATGGAACTCGGAGCCCCGTGCTGCCATTGCCCGTTCGCGTCGTTCTGCGCGCGCTCTCATCCTACGCTTGCGGGATCTTCGAGTGCAGACGTGAGCCGCCTCGCAAGCCGAGGCCCGCGAGGTACAAAGACGACGGTGACCACAACCCATAGTGCTACGGCAAAGATGCCTTGCCAGGCCAGGCCCTGCCGGAACGAAGTGGCGGGATAGAGCGCGAGCAACCAGCCCGTGTAGCTGGCGTGCATTAGGACCGCCAGCAACAGGCTCTGCGTGTGCACATAGACCCACGTCATCAGCAGGCGGTAAGCAGTCAGGGCGGCCATATAGAGAAGCGTGAATTCGAGCAGCCAGAGGACGCCCTGGGCATTGAAATTCTGGCGGAAATCGACCAGCGCATGCCACAGCGCCCACGCCAACCCGAGCGACAAACCGGCGATGAATGGACGGTGTCGTGCGAGCAAACGCCGGGTCGCAAAGCCCGTCCACCCGACTTCCTCGAAGCTCCCGGCCACCAGCCCGACCGCGAACAGCGGCCACTGGAAGCCCGGTGCAAAGGCCGGGTCCACGAACGTGCTCAAGGGCCACAGGGTTCCAAACAGGAGCAGTGGCATGGTCAGCAGGGCAACGCCGTACCACCGGCCGCTGGCTCGCCAACGCGCCAGGCTCGAAACGAGTTCGTGCAGGCCGCGGCGGCCATCCATCAGCGCCGTCATTGCCAGCCCGGCTGTGCTCGGGCCCAAAATCATGACTGTGAAGATGAGGCCGGTGTCGAGCGGCCGCAGGTGGACCAGATCGAAACCCGTGAGGGCGAGAACTACGAGGATTCCACCCCAGCTGATGCCGTAGGCCACCCCGAGGTACCCGAGAAGCGGCCAGTGCTCGAACCGAGATCTGTGCATCACGACCCGCCCGAGGGCCTGAGCAGCCTGACGATCGCCGCGCGTACCTCGGCGTCGTGCCCGACCCAGGTGTGACCCCCTTGTTCGAAGCCGATGAACGTTGCATCGGCAATCCGGCCTGCAGTGTACTTGGCGCTGGCGTAGGTGCCGTACCGATCGTCCCGCGCACTGATGATCAGGGTCGGTGCGCGGATCGCTTCCAGCGGCGCTGGAGCCAGGTGCTTGCCGGCGGCAGTGTCGGCACGCAAGCCCGCGGCGCGGGAAGATACCGGCAGGATGTTGGTGAGCATCGCATCGATGCGCGCCCGCTCTTCGAGGCTCGTAGAGTTCAGCAACTCGGGTGGCGTGGCCAGCACGACCTTGATCACCTGGTCTCGCGCCACGTGGATCGCCGCCCAGAACAGGAAGTCCGATCCGATCAGGCGCATCATCGCGTTCTCGACCCACGCGGGCATGGGTGGCGCGGAGTCGGCCAGCGCCGGGGGCTTGTAGGTCAACGGTACCAGCAGCACCAGGGCGGTGACCCGATCAGGGTGGCGGATGGCCATCTGCAGCGCCGAAGGCGCACCGGCCGAGCCGCCCATGACTGCGGCCTGGCGAATGCCCAGTGCATCGAGCAGGCATACATGGGCATCGGCTTGCGCCGCCGCAGAAGCGTCGGAGGGCATGGGCGTACGCAGGTATCCGAAGCGGGACATGGCAATCACCCGGATGCCCTCAGCCGCCAAGGCGCCGGCGAAGGCCATGCCCTGGTCATAGCCACCGCCACTGCCATGAATGGCCAGCAGCGGGACGCCTGTTCCGGTCTCCTGGTATTCAATCGGACCACAGCGCGTAGTGACCAGCAGGCTCCCGTGCGCGACGCGTGCGCGGGCTCGCCGGATGTCAGTGTCGAAACGCCACCAAACAACCAGAGCGCCAATAGCGAGGACGCATCCGACCGTCCCTGCGACCGCGCGGCGCGCCTTCACGGTGCGAATTCGTAGGCTATCGATACGATTTCGCCACGCCAGTACGGTTTGCGTTCGCCGGGTGGTACCCAAGCCGCCTCACCGGCCAGCGGCACGCGCATGCCGTCGCGCTCCTGGTATCCGGACATGCGCCCTTCCCAGGGCATCATGACGACCTTGCCGCCGACCAGGGCACCGCGTGCTTCGGCACGAACCGTAGCGATCAGTCCGGTGCCATCGAAGCTGAAGCGCATCGTCATGCTGATGTCGCCGTCCATCATGGTGGCGTCGGCCGAATGGTCGTCGACCCCAACCCATTTCACGCCTTGGCTCGGCAACAGGGCGGTTGGATACCAGGCGCTTTCCAGCATGAAGCGCATCAGTTCGCCGCGGGCGATATCGCCAGTGCCGTGCTGGTCGGCCAGCGAAACGAGCCCCATCAAGGCAGCGTGCAGGGTGCCGACGCCCGCTGCACAGGCGTCGTGCACGAGCACCGCGATTCCTGGCAGGAGCGGCATGCGGGCGTTCCAGACAAAGCCCGGGCGGTGTGTCAGCACGCGCTGCTCTGAAGTGAATCGAATCCATAGTGCGTGCCGGGCGAGTGCGGTCACATTGAAGGTGCCCGTATGTCGAACGCTCACGGCGGTGACAATGGATTGGCCATCCTTGAGTACGCTACGGAAATACCGCTGCACGGGTTCTGGCAAGCCTTCGAGCTCCCGGGCGTCGTATCGCGGGTGTGTCGCCGGTATACGGGCGCCCTCGAGCTTGGCCAGCAATGCCTGCGTAGTGGCAGTCCAGCTGTACCGTCCGTAGGCCGCCGCGACCAGCAGTACTGCAACTAACCCGCCAAGTACCAGTGCGGCCCACATGGTCCCTGTCATGTCAGTACGTCCTGCGTTGTTGCCTGGCGGCTCAAAGCAGCACGGCTTGGACCGGCCGGCGCAGGGAGGAAGGCATGGCCGCTCCACGGCCGAAGCGAGCAACCAGGTCAGGGCGGCGGCCGGCCAGTCCGAACGCGGATGCGAACTGGGGTCGTACGGCCTGGACTTCGACCGGTTGGTTCACGAGCGCGTTGCGGATACCCAGAGCCGTGGCCTGCAATGCAAAGCGTTCGTAGCAACGGCCCACTTCGATCCAGCTCGCCTTGTCCGCGGACTCGCCAGTAAATATCGCAATACCAGACGAGCTGCGAATCTGGCGGGCATACTTGTCGTTCTCACCCTTCGGCCTGAACAACAGGCCGAATGCGAGGTCGCCCAGCCAGGTCGGTATGTTCGGACTCCCGGTGGTGGCGCTGTACAGGCCGTCGCGCTTGTGAACCGCCTCGGTGCCATTGAAGCGGATCCAGGTCTTGAGCTCCTTGACGAACGCGGGATCCGCCATCTGCGCGGTGTTGGCCTGTACGACGTAGTCGAGCACCCGTTCTACCGCGGGGCGCTCGGTGATCAACAGCATCCGCACTCCGTTTGATGTGCCGGCGCGCTCGAGCAACGCGAGTTCCTCGTTGTCCAGCGGCCTCGAGTCGTAGTCGCCTCTGGTGCACTGGCGAGCCGGAATCGCGTTGAACAGGGGTGATGCTTCGGCCCTGGCGGGTGCCAGCGCCACACGGATGGCGTCGCGCGTGGTATCGAGAACTGCTTCGCCCCTGAGTCCGTGGGCCAAGGCCGCATGGACGAGGTTCTCGGTGGCGCAGCCCAGCGAAACGAACAAGTGATGGTCGTCCGGGTCCACCGCAGGACAGCGCCGCAGTAGATCCGGCAGGATGGTGATTTCTTTGGACTCAAGGGCGAACTTCCAGCACTGGGTATTGTGACTGGAGGGTGCCAAGGTCGCGTAGCGGACGAGTTCCTGGGCGAGGGCGACGTCTCTGCCGTCGACCCGATTGCCATTGCGCCTGATGTCCGCCGCAACCGCTTGGTAGCTTTGCGTGTCGGATCCCGCTGTGCATCCAGCCAGCATCCATGCACCGCCCGCGGCGGCTGGCGCCGACGTGACGAATTGCCGACGAGAGATATTCGCCACTTAGGCCTCCGCTAATTCAGCCATGGGGCAAATCGGTTTCGTCTGGCGCAACCGATGTCCATGCTGGCGCCATGACGGCAGCATTGACGAAGATTAAGGTGGATGCCGCGATGCATCTGTACGTGACCGCACTAAAAGGGGAGAGGCATCTTTGTCGGACAAAGCGCTCCAGTTCGCAGGGTTTCGTGCCCTTTTCGTCGCAGATGGCACTTAGTGCTACAGACGGCGCCGTACAACCAGGACTGTCAGCCCTTTCCGCTTAGCGGTGGAAGTGGCTGGCCTGAACGGGACGTGAGGTGGTATCGGAATTGACGGCGGTCGATGACGCGTTTTGCTGTTGGCCGGCAGTGATCATGAGACCGATGCCACCGCCGCAGCGGCGGCAAGACCCAGGTCTGGCCGGGACCCCAAGGAAGACCGACAGTCAGGGAAGCTGTAAATCTGCAGGAGCCTGTACGCCGAGCAGCTGAAAGACTCTGCTAAGGAATTGGGGGAGCGTGGACCCAGGCATAGTGCCGCGATTCTCGTGCGTGCCTTGCTGCGTCCATTCGCACAGACAGGCCATCCCAGCGGTAACTGTCTTCTCCAAGGTCACGAAGCGGCTTCCCGCAGGGGCGCCCAGTGTTGGAGAGAGACCCCCCGCGGTGTCAAATGGGGGAGCCGCAGATGGCACGAGGGGCCGGCACAGAGCGATGAAATGGCATTCCGTGGGCCCAACGGGCGTTGGCATGGTTAGCACATCGATCCGCACAGCGCCCGCCTGAACAGTGTATACCGCCGGAATTTGCGCAGTCAGCGTTCGCAAGTAGTCCCTAAAGGCCGTGCCACGAGTTGATCCGGCGG